>Ga0196963_10001017_pt1 | contig 20833 bp, 13 predicted proteins | sample S1_5metaG_FD_148600 | JGI IMG/M metagenome (GOLD analysis project Ga0196963, IMG submission 148600) | Soil microbial communities from Anza Borrego desert, Southern California, United States - S1_5 | ecosystem: Environmental > Terrestrial > Soil > Desert | place: USA: California | collected... | reverse complement strand
GGTCGAGGTGTTGACGAAATAGGTGTCGTTGCCGGCGCCGCCCACCAGGCTGTCGCTGCCGCTGCCGCCGTCGAGCGTGTCGTCGCCGCCCAGGCCCTGCAGCGTGTCGTTGCCCCCGAGGCCGGCGATGCTGTCGTTGCCGGCGGTGCCGGTGCGGCTGTCGGCGCCGGAGGTGCCGGTGATCGGCGCGCCGCCGCCGGTGGGGGCGCCGCTCTGGTCGTAGGCCAGGCCGTCGATCAGCACGTCGCCGTTCTTCATGCCGTCGATGGCGTTGCCGGAATGGGTGACCCCGGTCGAGCCGTCGTTCTCGAAGATGCCCCAGCCGCTCGCCGGCGCGCCGGCGTCGCGGATGGTGTTGTTGGTGATCGAGACCGACGCCGAGGGGATGGCGGCGCCGCCGTTCGGCTCGGCGAAGATGCCGATGGCGTTGAAGGCGCCGTCCCCGGCCGCCGAGTTGTCGGCGATGGTGCTGCCGGTGATCGAGACGTTGGTGGCGCCCGACAGGCGCACCCCCTCGCGGGCGTTGTCGTGGATGCTCACGCCGCTGATCGAGACGTCGTCGGTCAGCCGCAGCTCGATGCCGGCGCGGCCGTTGCGGTAGATCTCGCCGCCGACGATGTCAATGCCCTTCGGCACCGGGATCGAGGCGTCGGAGCCGCGCTGGACGATGATGCCGGAGCCGCCGTTGTCGTGGGCGACGTTGCCGTGCATCAGGAAGTTCTGGGTGGCCGTGGTGACGTTGAAGCCGTGGCGGCCGTTGTTGTAGGCGGTGTTGTTCGCGAAGACGCTGTCGATCAGGTAGTCCGCCACGAAGCCGTCGGTGAGGTTGCCGTGGGCGGTGCAGTTCTCGATGCGCAGCCGCACCGTCTGCTCGTGCGGGTCGAAGCCGTAGCCGTTGCAGTTGCGGACGGTGACGTTGGTGACGGTGATGTCCTCGTCGCGCAGCGGGCTGCCGGGGGCGACGCCGCAGAAGAAGCCGTTGACCGGCACGTCGCCGTTGGCGGCGCGGTTGCCGTCGATGGTGAGGTCGCTCAGGCCGACGTTCTTCGTCACCTCGTTGAACGGCGTGCGCACCAAGCCGTTCACCGCTTGGCCGACATTGTCCATCAGCTTGATGACGGTGGCGTTCTGCCCGGCGCCCTTCAGGGTGACGCCCGAGAGCAGCTCGACCGGGCCGTCCGAGGCGTCGTCGCCGCCCAGGCCGACGCGGTAGGTGCCGGGCGGCAGGTAGACCGTGCCGCCGCCGGCGGCGTGGGCGGCCTGGATGGCCGCCTTGATCGCCGCCTGGTCGTTGCTCGTGCCGTCGCCCTTGGCGCCGAAGTCCATCACGTTGAAGGTCTGGGCCGGCGCGGTGCCGTCGCCGCTGAAGGCGTAGTCCGTCCCGTGCAGCGTCGTCACCCCGGCGATGCGGAAGGTGGCGGCGCCGTCCGCGTCCTCCACCCGCCACAGGTCGCCGCCGGCGTTGCTCAGCGTCGCCCCCGGGCCGAAGCCGGTGAAGACGATGCGGTCGCCCGCCCCGGCGCCGTTGCCGACGAAGTCGAGGATGGTCTCGCCCGCGGCGATGCCGCCCTTGGCGAGGAAGAACACGTCGTTGCCGGAGCCGCCCTCCAGCGTGTCGGCGCCGCCGCCGCCGTCGATCGTGTCCGCCCCGGCGCCGCCGCGCAGGACGTTGGCGCCGCCGTTGCCCAGCAGGGCGTTGTCGTAGAGGTTGCCGGTGCCGTCGATGTCCGCCGAGCCGGTGAGGGTGAGGTTCTCGACGCCGCTCCCCAGGGTGTGGCCGACCGAGGCCTCGACGCGGTCGATGCCGGCGCCGCCGGCCTCCACCACCCTGTCGCCGGCGTCGTCGACCCGGTAGACGTCGTGGCCGGCGCCGCCCGCCATGGTGTCGGCGCCCGAGCCGCCGTCGATCGTGTCGTCGCCGGCGGTGCCGGCCAGGCTCTGGCCGCCCTCGCCGCCGGCGACGAGCTGGCCCGGCCCGCCGCTCGGCCCGCCGGGGGCGGCGCCGTCGTCCGACGCCACGCCGTCGATCGAGACGTCGCCCTTGCGCATGCCGTCGATGACGTTGCCCGACTGCTGGACGCCGGTGGAGCCGTCGCCCTCGAAGATGCCCCAGCCGGCCCGCACCGCCCCGTCGGCGAGGATGGTGTTGCCGGTGATGGTGGCGCCGCGCGAGGGGAAGGTCTGGCCGGAGAAGCTGTCCGCCTGGGCGAAGACCGAGATCTCGTTGTAGTAGCCGTCGCGGCTCTGGGCGTTGTTGGAGAGCCGGCTGCCGGAGATGGTCACGTCCTCGGCGCCCGACAGGCGGATGCCCTCGCGGCCGTTGCCGTAGACGTCGAGGTCCTCCAGCGTCACGTTGCGCGACAGCTTCACCTCCACGCCGGCGCGGCCGTTGTTGTAGTAGTCGTCGCCGCGCACGGTGATGGCGTTGGTCCAGACGTAGCTCGGATCCGAGCCCCGCTGGATGGTGAGGCCGGTGCCGCCGTTGTCGCGCCCGACATTGCCCTCCATCAGCAGGCCGGTGGTGGAGGTGACGATGTTGAAGCCGTGGCGGTCGTTGGCGTAGGCGAGGTTGTTGCGGTAGACGCCGCCGACGATGTAGTCGGCGACGAAGCCGTCGAGCCCGTTGTGGTGGGCGACGCTGTTCTGGATGGTGAGGTTCTTGGTGATCTCGTGCGGGTCGAAGCCGTAGCCGGAGCAGTTGGCGATCTCCACCCGGTCGAGCAGGATGTTCTCGCAGGCCTTGGTGCTGCCCGGGGCGGTGCCGCAGAAGAATCCGTTGATTTTGGTCGTGCCGTTGCCGGCGCGGTTGCCGTCGATCGTCAGGTCGAGCAGGGCGCAGTCCCGCGTCTCCTCGCCGTAGGGCGTGCGCACCGTGCCGTTGATCTGCTGGCCGACATTGTCCTTCACCTTCAGGACCGTCTCGCCCATGCCGGCGCCGCGCACCGTGACGCCCGACAGCATCTCGATGCAGCCGTCGCTCTGGTCGGTGCCGAGCGGGGCCATGAGGAAGGTGCCGGCGGGGATCTGCACCACGTAGGGCCCGCCCGAGGGGTTCGCCTGCCAGGCGGCGTTGGCCGCCTTGATGGCGTTCTGGATCGCCTGGCTGTCGACCGTCTGGTCGTTGGCCGTCGCGCCGTAGTCGAGGACGTTGAAGACCTGCTCAGGCATGGTGCCCCCCTTGTCGCGGATGCGCGGCGGCTCGATCCGCGCGTTCGTTCCGGTGCCCATTGCGCCCATAGGGCTACTAGGCTTAAGGGCCGCACCCGTCCTGGGCGCGGCCGGCCAAGATTTGGCGCGCGCCGCGGGGGCGTCAATAAAACATGTGTGCTATTTTGTAGCAGGCCCGTGCGAATATTTCACGGCGGCCGCCTATATTGCAAAGTTCAAGGTATTTCCAGGACCGGCATGTCGATCCATTGCGGCGCGCCGTCCAGGACCGTCGGCAGGCGGGGCACGCCGTCGGGATAGAACAGGCGCAGCCGGAAGGCGCGGCCGATGACGAAGGTGCCGCTCTCGTAGCGTCCGTCCTCGTCCTGGTCCTCGAGGTAGCCGTAGGGGCGGCCCTCGGCGCTCAGCGTCACCACGCCCGGCGCCGCGCCGTCGCGCCGCACCACGGCATAGCGCGCCACCACCGTCTCGGCGCCGGGGCGGGTCAGGATGTCGGCCTCGGCCGTGGCGAGCGGCACCCAGCCCTCCACGGGCGGCGGCGGGAAGCCCAGCTCGCTGTAGATGTAGAGGGCGCGCTCGGCGTCCGGCGCGGCCAGCCGCACCACCGCGGCGTGGCGCCGCCGCCAAGCCTCCAGCGCCTCGGGGTCGAGGTCGACCGGCGTGCAGTCGCGGCGCAGGAACACCCACAGCGCCGCCTCGGCCAGGCGGCGGAAGACGATGTCGCCCGGATCGCCCTGGCCGGCGACGAAGGCCGCGCCGACCGCGCCCTCGCCGCCCGGCAGGTGCCCGATCTCGAGCGGCGGCCGGCCGGCCGGCGTCGTCGCCGCCAGCCAGTCCCAGCATTTGCCCATCAGCGCCTCGCGCTCGTCCGCCGCCAGCCGCGCCTTGTCCGCCAGGGCGCGGTCGACGGTGGGGCTGAACGGCTCGGGCACGTCCTCGAGGAAGCGATCGACCTCGGCGCGGCGCGCCTCGGCCGATTTGGGCGGCGCGGCGGGCGGCGGCTCCGGCGGGGCGGGGCGAGGCGCGGGGGCGCGGGGAGGCGTAGGGGTAGGCGTAGGGGTAGGGGCGGGAACCGCGTCGGCCGGGACCGCCAAGGCGGCGGCCCCCGGCTCCGGCTGGGCCTTCGCGACGGCGGGCTCCGCCAGCCTGGGGTCGACGGCCGCCGCCTCCAGGGGATGGGGCTGCGGGGCGGCCTCGGCCGGCGGCCCGGCCTCCTCGGCCGGGGCCGTGTCTGCCGGCGGTGCGGCTTCCGACGGGGCTTCGGCCGGGGTCGGGGCGGGCTCCGCCGGGCGCTCGGCGGCGGCTGCGAGGTCTGCGGGGGCCTCCGCTTCGGGTGCGGGGGCCTCCGTCACGACCGTCTCGGGCTCGGCCGTCTCGGCAGATGGCTCGGCTTCGGCAGGCTCGGGCTGCGCCTGCGCAGCGGCCTCCGTGGCGGGCGGCTCCGCCGGAGGAGGTTCGGCCGGCGCCGCCTCCGCCGCGGCCGGCGTGTCCGACGGCGGGTCCTGCGGCGACGGCTCGGACACAGGTTCTGGCCGAGGCTCGGGTTCCGGCTCGGGTACGGGCGCGGGCTGGGGCGCCGGCTCCGGGGCCGGCATCTGCTCGGGCTCAGGCACTGTTACAGGCTCGAGCACCGGCTCGGTCACCGTTGCAGGTTCGGTCACCGTTACTGGCTCGGGCGCCGGCTCGGCGGCGGGCTGCGGCTCAGGGGCCGGCACCGGCAGGGGTTCCGGCTCCGGCGCAGGCGGCGGTGCCGTCTCCGGCGCTGGCTCCGGCTCAGATGTTGGCAACGGCTCCGGTTCGGGCACCGGTTGCGGCTGGGGCACCGGCTCGGGCACCGGCTCCGGCCCGGGCGGCTCCAGCTGCTCGGCGCGGACCAGGCTGACGACGAGCGGCGGGGGCGTCGTCCCCGCCCGCAGGGTGCCGCCGAGCAGGACGGCGCCGTGGATCAGCAGCGACAGCGCCAGCGCCGCGGCGGCCCGCCAGCGGCGGGGCCGGGGCGGCGGCCCGAACAGCGGCGCGCGGGCGGGGGGCCCGGAGGGCGGCGGCTCGGGGGTGGGCTGTGCCATGCCGCGGTTGTCCCCGGCCGCCGCAGCGGCGTCAAGCGTCAACCGATGCCGCGACTTTAAGGCTTTTGGTAACCGGCCGGGCCCATTAATCAAGGCGCGCACCGGGCCCTCCGCCGCGGGGTGACCGCGGTCACTGCCGCCGCGGCGGCCGGGGCCCAGCATGCGCAGGGATGGCGGACGGGCGGAGACGGCAGTGCGGACGGGGGGCCATTTTGCGGAGCTGGTGCGCGGCGCCCTGCGCGTCGCCGACTTGGCGCTGATCGCGCTGGCCGGCCTCGCCGCCTGGGCGCTCCACCTCGCCGGCCGCCCCGACGCGGCCCCGCCCGCCTACTACGCCGCGGCGACCGGGCTCGCGCTGCTGCTGAGCGCCAACGTCTTCCACCTCCTCCAGGTCTACCGCATCGGGCCGCAGCGCCGGCAGTTCCACCGCATCGGCCAGCTCCTGCTCGGCTGGACCCTGGTGCTGGCGCTGCTCATCGCCGCCGCCTTCTTCACCAAGACCTCCGAGGCCTTCTCGCGGCTGTGGGTGCTGATCTGGTTCGGCGGCGCCTTCGGGCTGATGGCCGGGCTGCGGCTGCTGCTCGCCCTGGTGGTCGAGCCGCGCCTGCCCCAGGACTGGCGCCAGCTCGGCGTCGTCGTCGTCGGCTGCCCGGACCGCGCCCAGGGGGTGATCGAGCGGCTGCGCGACGCCGGCGAGGCCCTGGCGGTGCGCGGCTTCTTCCACGACGCCGAGGCCTTCCACGCCGGCGCGGTGGCGGGCATCCCCGTCCTGGGCGGGCTCGACGCGGTCGAGGCCTATTGCCGGGGCGGCGGCGTCGACCGCATCGTCCTGGCCCTGCCGTGGAGCGACGAGGAGCGGCTGCGGCTGGCGCTGCGCCGCCTCTACGCCGTGCCGGTCGACGTCCACGTCGCCGGCACCGGCGCGGCCCTGGCCTTCACCCACCACGGGCTCAGCCACCTCGCCGGCGTGCCGATGCTGCACGCCCTCAACCGGCCCTTCGCCGGCTGGGGCCGGGTGCTGAAGGCGGCCGAGGACAAGGCGCTGGCCGGCGCCATGCTGGTGGCGGCGGCGCCGCTGATGCTGCTGATCGCCGCCCTGGTGCGGCTCGACAGCCCCGGCCCGGTGCTGTTCCGCCAGGTGCGGCTGGGCTTCAACCGCCAGCCCTTCGCGGTGTTCAAGTTCCGCACCCTCTACCACCACCTCAGCGACGCCCACGGCGAGACGCTGGTCGGCCGCAACGACGCCCGCGTCACCCGGGTCGGCCGCTGGCTGCGCCGCTGGAGCCTCGACGAGCTGCCCCAGCTCCTCAACGTGCTGCGCGGCGAGATGTCGGTGGTGGGGCCGCGCCCGCACGCCCTCAAGGCGGCGGCCGGCGGCCACCTCTACACCGAGCTGTTCGACGAATACGCCCTGCGCTACCGGGTGCGGCCGGGCATCACCGGCTGGGCCCAGGTCAACGGCCTGCGCGGCGACACCAGCACGGTCGAACTGCTGCGCCGCCGCCTCGACCACGACGTGTTCTACATCGAGAACTGGTCGATCTGGCTCGACCTCAAGATCCTCTTCCTCACCCTGGTGCGCGTGCCGTTCGACCGCCAGGCGGTCTGAGCGCCGCGGCGCCCGTGGCCAAACGAAAAGGGCCCGGCGCAAGCGCCGGGCCCCTCCGCTTCGGAAGCCGCAGGATCAGCTCGGGCTGCCCGTGTTCGGGGCGGCGGCCGTCTGCTGCTGCTGCTGCTGCGCCGGGGCGCGCTGCTGCTGCTGCTGGGACTGCCCGGCGGCCTGCTGCACGGCGGCGGCCACCTGCTGCGCCGACTGCGGCGCGGCCTGGGTCACCGCCTGGGTGACGGCGGCGGCGGCCTGCGGGTTGGCCTGGACCACCGACTGGGCGATCTGGGCGGCGGCCTGCGGGTTGGCGCGGGTCGCGGCGTTGGCCACCACGGCGGCGGACTGCGGGTTGGCCTGGACCACCGCCTGGGCGATGGCGGCGGCGTATTGCGGGTTGGCCGCGACCAGCGCCTGGACGCGCGCGGCGAGGTCGCCGCCGCGCAGCCCGGCCGCCGCCTGGATGGCGGCCTGCAGGTTGGCCGGCAGCGCCTGGGCCAGGGCCGCGCCGCTCGTCAGGGCGACGGAGACGAGGCCGCCGGCGACGAGCGACAGGGCGAGGAACTTACGCATGTTCATAGGAGGGACCTCAATTAAGACACCGGATCGGAAGGTAGCATTCGCGGCAAGATTTCGCTACTGCGAAGTTGCAGTCGGCCTGGTCCTGCGCGCGGCCGCCGTCTTTGGCGGGACCTCGGCAGCCTTGCCGATGCGGGTAAAGAAACGGAGAAGGCCCGGCGGCGCCGGCCGCCCCTTCACCGCCGATTAAGGATTGATCAACGCCGCTGCGGCATTGTTCGGGGGCCGAGGACTTGCGTCCGCCGGCCGCATTGGGGACAAACGGCATGCACGACTTCCGGACCAGCCTTCCCGACCAGTTGGGACGGATCGACCTCTCGGGGAAGTCGGTCCTGGTGACGGGCGGCACCGGCTCGTTCGGGCAGCACTTCGTGCGGCGGCTGCTCGAGCGCGACCGCCCGCAGCGCCTGGTGATCTTCTCGCGCGACGAGCTGAAGCAGTCCGAGATGGCCGAGGCCCTGCGGCCGCTCGACCGCGGCACGCTGCGCTTCTTCATCGGCGATGTGCGCGATCGCGACCGGCTGCAGATGGCCATGCGGGGGGTGGACATCGTGGTCCACGCCGCGGCGATGAAGCAGGTGCCGACCGCCGAGTACAATCCCTTCGAGTGCATCCGCACCAACGTCATGGGGGCGGAGAACGTCGTCAACGCCGCCCTGGCCGCGAATGTCGAGCGCGTCCTGGCGCTGTCGACCGACAAGGCCGTCAACCCGGCCAACCTCTACGGCGCCTCGAAGCTGGCCTCCGACAAGATCTTCGTCGCCGCCAACAACCTGTCGGGCGACCGCGGCACCCGCTTCGCCGTGGTGCGCTACGGCAACGTCATCGGCTCGCGCGGCAGCGTGCTGCCGCTGTTCCGCCGCCTGCTGGCCGAGGGCGCCGGGGCGCTGCCCGTCACCCACGAGGGCATGACGCGCTTCTGGATCACCCTGCGGCAGGGCGTCGACTTCGTGCTGTCCTGCCTGCCGCTCGCCCGCGGCGGCGAGATCTTCGTGCCGAAGATCCCCAGCATGCGCATCGTCGACCTCGCCCGCGCCCTGGCCCCCGCCGCCCGGATCGACATCGTCGGCATCCGGCCGGGCGAGAAGCTGCACGAGGTGATGATCACCGAGGACGACGCCCGCTCGACGGTCGAGTACCGCGACCGCTATGTCATCGAGCCGAGCCTCGCCTTCTGGGACAAGGAGACCCACCGCAGCCTCGGCGCCCAGCCGGTGCGGGAGGGCTTCCGCTACAGCAGCGAGACCAACGACCAATGGCTCGACGGGCCGGCCTTCCTGCGCCTCGTCGGCGACGGGGCCTGACCGCCCGGCCTGAAGGCCCGGCTTGACAGCGGCGCGCTTTGCGGCGAAGCTGCAGGCTAACCGGGAGCCGCGCCATGCTGGCCAACAAGACGGTATACAATGCGACCCAGCTGCTGTCGCCCAGCGCGGCGAACGGCTCCGGCATGGTCAGGCTCTCCCTCATGGCCGCCCGGCCGACCTTCGAACTCCAGTTCAACGCGCTGCAGCGCGCCCAGACCGAGCGCCTGAACAAGCGCATCGAGGAGCTGAACGCGCGGGCCAGCGACACCGCGACGAAGACGGCGCTCCTCGACATGGAGAAGGAGCAGATCGGCAAGCGCACGGCCGCGCTCGAGGCCTTCGGCACCACGGCGGGACGGAACGGCTCGCGGCTGTCGGAGATCCTGCTCGACTTCGACAAGATGGCCGCCACCACCGATCCCGACGAATTCGTCAAGCTGCGCGACAAGATCGTCGAGACCCAGCGCCTGCTGAAGCCCGACCCCATGCCGGCGACGGGCCTGCCCGACGGGCTGAAGAGCCTCAAGCAGCAGTTCCAGGACGGGTTCCGCGACGGCGGCGGCGACATCCTCGCCCAGCCCTTCTCCGACCTGCAGTTCGGGACCCTCACCGTCGACCAGACGAAGCGGATCCGGACCCAGATCCAGTCGCGGTCGGATGCGCTGACCACCAGCCGCGATGCCGCCAGCGCCGAGCAGAGGCGCCTGTCGGAGCGCTCCGGCGACATCTCCTTCGAGGTGATGGAGATCCGCGACATCGCCTATTTCGAGGTCCAGGCCGAGATCAAGAAGGAGAAGGAGCGCGTCGCCACCGCGCTCGACATGCGCTCGCGCGCCTTCGAGACCTCGCAGGGCATGGTCGAGGGCCTGGCCCGCCAGACCTTCAGCCAGCCGAAGCGCAAGGGCTCGGTGTTCGACATCCTCGGCTAGGGGGCGGGCCGGGCTCGGCGGGCGCTCCGCGGGGCCGCCCGGGCGGGACCTAGGCCGCGACGGGGAACTCGGCCAGGAGCGCCGCGAGCTCGGCGTCCAGGCGCGCGCCCATCTCGCCCACCATCGCCAGCAGCTCGGCCCGGGCCTCCGCGTGGAACGCCTCCCGCCACTCCGGCTTGAGCCTTGCGCTGTAGTAGAAGACCGTCTGCAGCAGCATGAGGAAGGTGCCGGTATTCACGGAGGACAGCACCTCCGGCAGCCCCTCGTCGGGGGCGCCGACGGCCAGGCGCGCCGTCACGGCGTCGTTGAGCTCGACCACGGAATAGGCCGCCGGCAGGGCCGCGATGTCGTCGGCCAAGGCCGCGTACCAGGCGGCGGCGCGGGACCGCAGCGCCGCAAGACGCTCCGCGCTCACCAGCGCGCCGGCCGCCATCGGGTCGATGTCCGCCAGGGCGCCCTCGACCGCCGCTCGCTTCTCGGCCGGCCATTCGGCCCCGGTCAGGGTCTCGGCCAGCTTCGGCGTGAAATGGTCGATGCGGGCGCCGTCGCTGCAGTTGAAGAAGCGCAGGTCGGGCCTCTTGCCGGCCACTATGGCCATGAAGGCGCGCGACCAGTGCAGGATGTGGTTGGTGTAGACCGTGCCGCCGAAATTCCCCGGCAGGGCGATGTTCATCGGCAGGCGCCACTGCTCCAGCCGCTTGGCGAGCTCGCCGCCCTGGAGGTAGATGCTGTCCTTGGAGTGGTGCTCGTCGGGCTGCCGGCTGCCGAGGTCGACGCCGAACAGGTAGATCTCCTCGAAGCCCAGGACGATGGCGGCCTTGACGCCGAGGTTGGTGACGGTCGGGCCGGTGGCGAGGACGCAGGGGTGGTTGCGGCCCCAGAGATGGGTCGGGCTCAGCGAGTCCCGGATGTAGAGGATCCGCGAACCGAACAGCGCGGGCAGGCGGGGATCGACCGTGCTGGCCGCCAGCAGGGTGATCCCGTCCAGGTCGAACTCCTGCCGCAGCTGGGTCAGCACGTCGAAGCTGGTGACCGTGCTCTCCAGCTCGCAGTGGAAGTCGGGCCGGACCCCGTTCTTCAGCAGCTTCCGCAGGCCTGTGCCGCAGGAGATGATCACGGCCCGGTCCTGCAGGCGGGCGATCGTGTCGATGGTCGCGTCGATGGAGGGGCCGGAGCCGATGACGAAGGCGGGGGAGTGCCGCTGGTGGTGCGGCCTCTGGACCATGAGCCTGGCCGAGTGCCGGAGGAGGTTGAGCGTGCCGTTGCGCAGCAGGGTCAGCTCGTCCTCGAAGTACCCGCGCGAGTTCACGAGGTCGACGGCCTTGGCTTGGAGCTGCCTGAAGGCGCCGCCGAGATAGTAGGAGTCGTAGTGCCGGAAGATGAGGAAGCCGTCGATCAGGCCGAAGCAGCGCCCCCGCAGCGTCTCGAACAGCTGGATGGCGAGGAACTCCGGGTCGCTGCCCATGAAGAACATCACCCTGCCGCCCTGCCGCTCGACCTCCTCGAACACGAAGGCCCAGTCGGCGAAGTAGAGGCTGAAGCGCAGGAAGTCCGGATACTGTTCGCACACCAGCAGGTCGCGGAAGCGGTGGCCCCGCACCAAGGGCTCGAGGTGCAGGCCCAGCCCGACTCCCATGACCACGCAGTAGCCGGTGGTCTGGCTGCGGTCGTAGGCCCCCATCTCCGCCTTCTGGGCGAAGTCGTAGGCGAACTTCGCCAAGCGGTGGTTCAGCCAGATGCATTTGGCCGGAACCGGCGGCGCCCCCATGTACCAGCGCTGCTCCTTGGCGGCGAAGGAGTCGATCTGCTTGCGGGTGAAGGTGACCGCGTCGGGGTCGTAGAGCGCGGTGTGCCCGAGATCCAGGTTCAGCGTCAGCGCGTCGCGGTTGCCTACCACCCGGGCCGCCGGCGGGCCGAGCTGGACGAGCATGCGGTGGACCGCCGGGGCGTGCTGCTCGAAGGCGGCGAGGTTCGCCCGGTACAGCGCCGGGTCGCCGCCCGCGGCGACGATGTCGGCCTCAAGCGGGCCGGGCTCGATGGCGTCCATGGCGTCGCTCCGGCCTCAGGGCGTGTCGAGGAAGGCGTCGAGGGCGGCGGCCAGCGCGGCGGCGCGGGCGGCTGGGGCCAGGCGGCCCCGGTGCCGCGCCACGGCCTCCGCCACCCGGTCGGCCGGCTCGGCGGCGGCCGCCACCGCCCGGGCGACATACTCGGCCTCGGAGGCGGCCGCCAAGTCGCCCAGCCCCAGGGCGTGGAGCAGCGCGGCCGCCTGCCGGGCGGCCGGCCGGTCCCCGGCCAGGGCCACGGTGGGGCGGCCCAGGGCGGCCGCCAGCCGCGTGTCCCCCGGCCCGCATTCGCCCCAGGGGGCGAGGTGGACGCGGCAGGCGGCGAGCAGCGCCGCCTCGGCATCGGCCGCGGCCGGCGGGATGAGCAGGCGGTCGGCCATCCCGTGCAGCGCCAGCAGGCCGCGCAGCTCGTCGACGCCGCCGGCGCCCCCCAGCCGCGCGGGGTCGACCGCGAGGCGGCTGCCCGGGCAGAGGCGGAGGATCCGCGCCCAGGCGCCCGCCAGGGCCGGGCTCAATTGGCCGCGCCAGACCGGGGCGCCGAAGACCGGGCCGCCCTCCGCCGGCGGCGCCGGCGGCGGCAGGCCCTCGGCCCAGCAGAACAGCCCGCCCTCGACCCGTATGGCGGCGCCCTCCTCGGGCGGGCACAGCGCGGCGTCGCCCAGCACGGCGTCGGCGCCGGTCTCGGCCGCGGTCTCCGCCAGGGCGAGCCAGCCCAGGCAGCGCGCCGCGGGCCGCCCGGCCAGGAGCTGCGGCCTGGCGCCCGCCGCGAACCCGTCGAGGTCGATGAGCAGGTCGAGGCCCTCGTTGCGCAGCAGGACGGGCGCGGTCGGGTCGTCGACCGCGGCCAGGCTCATCCAGGACTGGACGCGGCCGCGCAGCCGGCGGGTCTGCGCGTCGTCCCGGTCGGAATCCGCATAGACCGAGACCGTCCAGCCCGGCAGCCGCTCGGCGAACAGGGGCAGGAGCGCCTCGTGGGCGGCGCCGTGGAAGCGGCTGCCGATCAGCCCCAGCCGCCGCGTGCCGTCGGCCCGGCGCGGCGGGGGCGGCGGGGCGGCGGGGCGGCGGGGCAGGGCCGCGGCCCAGGCCCGTATCTCCGCCGCCAAGTCGCCGCGGCGCACCCCCGGCAGCCGCCGCATCTCGGCGATCAGGGCCGCCCGCGCCTGGGGCGCATCCGATCGGGCCACCGCCTCCCGGTGCAGATGGAGGCTGGCCTCGCCCCGCCCGAGGGCGGCGAGCAGCCCGGCCAGGAGGGGCAGGTCGGAATCCGCCTCCGGGGCCAGCGCGCGCAGGGCGGAGAAGGCCCGCAGGCTCTGGTCGAGCAGCCCGACGCCGTGGAGCGACCGGGCGTAGCGGCGCCACGCCTCCGCGTCGTCCGGGTTCAGGCTCAGATGCTGCTCGTAGAGCGCCTGGGCCGCGGCGTGCTCCCCGGCGGCGTCGAGCCGCGACGCGGCGTCGGAGACGGGCGCCCTCTCGATCGCCAGGAAGGACCCCGCGAAGGTCCCGAGCCAGGCCGGCACCAGGCCGGCCGCCTCGGACGGGGCCAGCGCGGTCGCCAGCTTGCCGTAGAACAGGGAGTCGGCGAGGTTGCCGACCTGGGCGTAGGCGATGGCGAGGGCCTCGGCGTGGTCGCGCACCCCCGGCGCCCGCTCCGCCGCCACTTGGAACAGTTCGATGGCGTCGGCGGGGCGGTTGAGCCGCCACGCCATCAGTCCGAAGGCGTGGGCCGTGACGGCGCCGTCGCCGTCGGCCGCCCTCAGGGCGTCGCCAAGGGCCAGCGCCGCCTCCGTGTCGTTCGCGTCGAGCGCCGCGAGCAGGTCGCGGAGGAGTTCGGCGGCATCGGGCAGGGGGGACGCGGCGGCTTGGGTCATCTCGGCTCCATCCATGCCGCTATCTAAGCGATGGAATGTTAACAGCTGTTTGCCAGCGAAAAGGGGGAGGGCTCGCGCCCTCCCCCCGTGATCGCCGGTCTGTCCGGATCAGCGCAGGAGCTGCAGGATCGACTGCTGGGCCTGGCCGGCGGAGGACAGCGTCTGGATGCCGAGCTGCTGGCGGGTCTGCAGCGCCACCAGGTTCGCGCCCTCCTCGTTCAGGTCGGCCAGCGTCAGCTTGCCCGAACCCTCCTGGAGGGTGTTGGTGTAGTTCTTGGTGAAGTCGAGGCGGGTCTGCAGGACCGCCACGTTGGTGCCGAGCGACTGGGAGATGCCGCGCAGCTTGCTGATCGACTTGTCGAGGTTGGCGACCGCCTTGTCGAAGATCGCCGCCTGGTTCATGCTGGCCGCGATCGCCGTGAAGCTGCCGGCGACGGTGAAGACCGCGCTGAAGGCGAAGCTGCCGCTGCTGCTGAAGGCGCTGACGGTGGTCCGGCCCTGGAAGATGCTCTTGCCCGCCGCCGTCGAGTTGAGGTCGACGCCGCTGACGTCGAGGGTGGCGGCGGACCGCTCGCTGAAGCGTACGGAGAGCTTCGACGAGGTCTTCGTCAGCAGGTTGAGGCCCTGGTAGGACGAGTCCTCGACCACCTGGAAGATCTGCTTGGCGAGCTCCTTGAAGGTCTTCGTCGCCTCCTTGCGCTCCTCGGTCGTCGCGGCGCGGGCGTTGTTGGCGACGCCCTTCATCTGCTTCAGCAGGCTGTCGATCGTCGAGGTGCCGTTGATCGCCGCCTTGAGGCTGCTGACGCCCTGGTCGATCTCCTGCTTGCGGTCGCCGAAGTCGCTGGCGCGGTCGTTCAGCGCCTTGCCCTGGAAGAAGGCGACGGCGTCGTCGATGACGCTCGAGACGCGCAGGCCGGTCGACAGGCGGCCCTGGGTGCGCTCGGTGAGAGACTGGGTCTGGGTCAGCAGCAGCAGGGAGTTGCGGCTGGCGGAGGTAAGTTGGATGTCGGCCATTTGGGTGTCTCCATTCTGGAAGGGGCCTTGCACGCCCGGCGGGCTTCTGCCGCCGGCGGCTCGGGACGGTTCTCGCCCATGAGCCTTAACCTACGCTGCACAACGGCCAAGCCCGTGTCAAGCCTCATCGTGGCGGCCGGGGGCGGAATTTGCCGGCTGCGGCTGCGGCGCGGGCGGCCTATGATCGGCGGCGGCGCCGGATGCGGCGCCGCCGGCCCACCCGCCCTGGTCAGCCCATGCCGCTCAAAATAAAGATGAAGCCCGGTGAGAAGATCATCGTCAACGGCGCCGTGCTGGAGAACACGGGTCCTGAGGCTATGCTTGCCGTGCATAACCGCGCGAAGATATTGCGCAGCCGCGACATCATTACTGAGGCCGAGGCGAATACACCGGCGCGGAAGATCTATTTTGCCATACAGGGCGCCTATATTTTCTCTGAAACCGAGGATACTTATTTAGAACTTTTTAACGATCTTCTTCTTCAATACATTGGGGCGGCGCCGAGCGCGGCGGCGCTGGCGGCGGAGCTGCGGGCCCTGGTCGACTCGCGGGAATATTACCAGGCCCTGCGGACCGCCACGAAGTTGATCGCCCACGAAGACGAGAGGGTCGCCTATGTTAAAGAACGTGGCTCAGGCCTACGGCAAGGCTCCTAGCGCCGAGACGCCGGCCCAGACCGAGGCCTGGGCGCTGTCCACCATGGCGCGGCGCCTGGCCGACGCGAAGGAGAAGCCGGAGGACGTCGACGGCATGCTGGCCGTGGTCCGCCTCAACTGGCGGCTCTGGACCATCCTGCAGGCCGAGCTGGTCGCCCCCGACCATCCGATGCCGGTCGAGCTGCGCAGCAACCTGCTCAACCTGAGCAACTTCATCGACAAGCACACGGTGGGCCTGCTCGCCGAGCCCAAGCCCGAGAAGCTGGACGTGCTGATCAACATCAACCGCCAGATCGCCGGCGGCCTCTACGACAGCGTCTCGCAGCAGGCCAAGGCGCCGGCCGCCGAGCCGCCGCCGCCGCAGAGCGCATGAGCCCCGCGCCCGGCGGGCCGATGGACGGCGCGGCAATGCACGCGCTGGCGGCCGAGCTGTTCCCCATCTGCCGCAGCCTGACCGGGGACGGGGTGCGCCGCACCCTGGCCATCCTCGGCCGCGAGCTGCCGGGGCTGGCGGTCCACGAGGTGCCGACGGGGACGCGGGCCTTCGACTGGACCGTGCCGGACGAGTGGACGATCCGCGACGCCTACATCGCCGACGAATCGGGCCGGCGCGTCGTCGACTTCCGGGCCCACAACCTGCACGTGATGGGCTATTCCGAGCCGGTCGACGCCTGGATGGACCGCGAGGCCCTGGAGGCCCACCTCCACTCCCTGCCGGAGCAGCCCGACGCCATCCCCTACGTCACCTCCTACTACAAGCGGCGCTGGGGCTTCTGCCTGACCCACCGGCAGCGCCAGGCCCTCGGCCCCGGCCGCTACCGCGCGGTGGTGGACAGCACCCTGGCGCCCGGCAGCCTGAGCTACGGCGAGCTGATCCTGCCCGGCGAGGCGGAGACGGAGGTGCTGCTCTCCACCTATGTCTGCCACCCCTCCATGGCCAACAACGAGCTGTCCGGCCCGGTGGTGGCGACGGCCCTGGCGCGCTGGCTGGCCGGGCGGCGGCGGCGCCACACCTACCGCATCCTCTTCGTGCCCGAGACGATCGGCGCGATCGTCTACCTCAGCCGGCACCTGGAGGCGCTGCGCCGCCGCCTCGTCGCGGGCTTCGTCCTGACCTGCGTCGGCGACGACCGCACATACTCCTTCATGCCGTCGCGGCGCGGCGACACCCTGGCGGACCGGGTCGCGCGCCATGTGCTGAAGCACCATGCCGGGCGCTACGACAGCTATTCCTTCCTGCAGCGCGGCAGCGACGAGCGGCAGTACTGCAGCCCCGGCGTCGACCTGCCGGTCGTCTCGGTGATGCGGTCGAAATACGCCGTCTACCCGGAGTACCACACCTCGCTCGACGACCTCTCGCTCGTCACCCCGTCGGGGCTGGAGGGGGGCTACGCGGCGCTGCGCAAATGCCTGGAGCTCGTCGAGGCCAACCGCACCCTGCGCGCCACGGTGCCGTGCGAGCCCCAGCTCGGCAAGCGGGGCCTCTATCCGACGCTGAGCACGCGGGAGAGCGGGCTCGAGGTGCGCACGATGATGAACGTGCTGGCCTATGCCGACGGCACGCTCGACCTGGTGGCCCTCGCCGAGGCGATCGAGGCCGACGCCTTCGAATGCCTGCCGATCGTCGAGCGCCTCACGGCGGCGGGCCTGCTGGAGGCGGCCTGAGGGCCGCCCGGCCGCCCCGGCTCAGCAGGCCTCGCGGATCGAGCGGATGAGGTCGACCCGGGCGAAGGCCGCCTGGTCGAGGTTGACGATGCGGTCCGACACGGCGGCGATGCGGGCGGCGGTCTCGGCGACCGCGTCGCCGAAGCCCGGCTTCATCGCGCGGTAGGTGACCGGGGCCTTGAGGGTCTTCCACTCGGCCGGCGCCTCGCCCCGCACCACGCCCATCCCCAGGCCCTCGCGCCAGATCGCCGGGATGTGGGCCTCCGGGTCGCGCCAGACCGCGGAATCCGCCTCGGTCGGCACCTCGAAGCAGACGTAGGAGCGGCCCTCGGCGTCCTGCTGGCCGCCGTAGAACCCGGCGGCCGACCAGCGCAGGGTGAGGGTGCCGGGACGGAAGTCCTGGACGTAGGTGTGGTCGCCGACCTGGTCGCGGCCGAGCCGCGCGTAGAAGAGGACCATCGGCACCGGCTCCACCAGCGCCGCGGTCGGGTTCTCGCCGAGCGCCAGCTGCGCCAGCTGGCCGATGTCGAGCGCCCAGAGCAGCCGGTCGCAGGCCAGCTCGCCGCCGTCCTGCAGCGTCAGCGCCAGCCCGCCCGGCCCCGGCCGCAGCGCCTCGACGGCGGTGCCGAGCCGCAGCGCGACGCCCCGCTCGGCCAGCCGCGCCTCGGCGCGGTCGCAGAAGGTCCGCATGCCGCGGCCGGCGGGATAGAAGTTGCGGTGGCCGAAGCGGCCGCCGCTCGAGCGGTAGAAGCGCATCGGGTCGCCGGCCGAGGAGGCGGCGATGCGCTCGTCCAGCTCCGGCACCCGCTTGAGCAGCGCCGCCAGCGGCTCGTCGAACAGGCGCACCCGCCGCAGCGGCGCGGTGTGGGCCGCCGCCGGGTCGAGCTTCTCCGGCGGGCGGCGGAACATCTTGCGCGCCACCGGCGCCAGGTGCCGCGCCGCCGTCGGCCCGAAGCGCCGCTCCGTCGCCTCGGCCAGCGTCCGCGGCGCGGGGCCGTCCGGGGCCGCGGCCCGCTCCAGCAGCTCCATCAGGATCACCTGCTGCGTCGCCCGCGGCAGGTCCGACAGGTCGGGCACGCTGGCGTCGTCGCTGCGGCGGGGGCCCAGCAGGGAGCCGTACTTGACCGCCAGCGGCACCGCCTGGTCGCCCAGGATGTCGAGGCACAGCTCGGTCGAGGCGTCGTCGACGTTGTCGAAGAGCTGGCAGCCCTTGTCGAGGTAGAGGCCGCGCCACTCCTCCGAGCGCAGGATGGCCCCCAGGAACGGCGCCCGCTCGACCAGGGTCACCCGATGGCCGGCCTGCGCCAGGTAGTTTGCGGCCACGATGCCGCGGAAGCCGCCGCCGGCCACCACCCAGTTAACCATGGCTTAACCCCGTTCCCAGGATAATCCTCTACATAAAACGCCTCAAAGATTTCCAATTAGTAAAGAATGGGTAATGGACGAGCTGCACAAGTCCTGCAGGATCGAATACAGGCCGGGAAGTCTCGTTGCCGACCTCATTCACGCCATGGCCGCGATCCGGCCCCATGCCCCTGCTTTATTTGACGGCGATCGCCGGGTCGACTATTCGGACTTGGCGGAATTGGTGCGCCGATTTGCCGACAAGGCGATCGAGCTGGGCCTCGGCGCCGGCGACCGGGTCGCCGTCTTCCTGGAGAAGCGGATCGAGACGGTGGTGGCCATGTTCGGCGCGGCCCATGCGGGCTGCGCCTTCGTCCCCGTCAACCCGCTGCTCAGGCCGCACCAGGTGGCGCACATCCTCGCCGACAGCGGCGCCCGGCTGCTCGTCACCTCCGGCCCCCGCGCCGCCGGCCTCGGGGCGGCGCTGGCGGCGCGGTGGCCCGGCGGGCGGACGCTGCTGGTCGACGACGGCCTCGGCCCCGGCGCGCCGTGGCTCGGCCCGGCGGGGGGCGGGCGGGCGCCGCACCGGCGCATTGCCTCCGACATGGCGGCGATCTTCTACACCTCCGGCAGCACCGGCCTGCCCAAGGGCGTCGTGCTCTCGCACCAGAACATCGTCGTCGGCGCGCGCAGCGTCGCCGGCTACCTCGGCAACGCGCCGGAGGACCGGCTGCTGGCGGCGCTGCCGCTGAGCTTCGACGCCGGCTTCAGCCAGCTCACCACCGCCTTCACCGCCGGGGCCTCGGTCGCCCTGCTGAACTACGTCATGCCCGCCGACGTCTTCCGGGCGCTGGACGCCCACCGCATCACCGGGCTGACGGCCGTGCCCCCGCTCTACGCCCAGCTTGCCGGCGACTGGCCGGCCGGCTGCGGCGCCGCGCTGCGCTACTTCGCCAACACCGGCGGCGCCATGCCGGGCGAGGTGCTGCGGCGGCTGCGGGCGGCCCTGCCCGGGGCGAAGCCCTACCTGATGTACGGGCTGACCGAGGCCTTCCGCTCGACCTACCTGCCGCCGGAGGAGGTCGACCGCCGGCCGGACTCGATCGGCAAGGCCATCCCCGACGTCGAGATCATGGTGGTGCGGCCCGACGGCGGCGCCTGCGCCCCGGGCGAGGTGGGCGAGCTGGTCCACCGCGGGCCGCTCGTCTCGCTGGGCTACTGGAACGCCCCCGACAAGACGGCCGAGCGCTTCCGCCCGGCCCCCGGCCTGCCGGAGGGACTGTGCCTGCCCGAGACGGCGGTCTGGTCGGGCGACATGGTGCGCCGCGACGAGGAGGGGTTCCTCTACTTCGTCGGCCGGCGCGACCAGATGATCAAGACCTCGGGAAACCGGGTCAGCCCGACCGAGGTCGAGGAGGTGGCCTTCGCCAGCGGCGCGGTCGAGCAGGCCGTCGCCCTCGGCGCGCCGCACCCCGTCCTCGGCCAGGGGATCGTCCTGCTGGTGGTGCCGCGCGGCGCCGCCCTCGACCGCCAGGCGCTCGAGCGCCACTGCCAGAGGGAGCTTCCGAGCTACATGCGGCCCCACCTCGTGATCGACCGCCCGAGCCTGCCGCTGAACGCCAACGGCAAGATCGACCGCGTGATGCTGGCGGAGGAGGTCCGCGACGCCTTCGCCGGGGCCGCCCGATGAGCGGCGCGCCGGCCGCCGGCCCCGCCTGGGTCGGCGAGGGGGGCTGCCTCGCCGTCGGCGGCGTCCCCGTCACCCGCCTGGCCGAGCGGGTGGGCGACCGCCCGTTCTTCGCCTACGACCGGGCGCGGCTCACCGCCCGGGCGGCGGAGCTGCGCCGCGCCCTGCCGCCGGGCGTCGAGCTGAGCTACGCGGTGAAGGCGAACCCGATGCCGGCCGTCGTCCAGCACATGGCCGGCCTCGTCGACGGCTTCGACGTGGCCTCCGCCGGCGAGATGCAGACGGCGCTCGACACACCGGTCCCCGCCGCCCGCATCAGCTTCGCCGGCCCGGGCAAGACCGCGGCCGAGCTGCGCCAGGCGGTGGCGGCGGGGGTGCTGATCAACCTCGAATCCGCCGAGCAGCTCCGGCTGGCGGCGCGGATCGGCGCCGAGCTCGGCCTCGCCCCGCGCGTCGCCCTGCGCATCAACCCGGACTTCGCGGTGCGCGGCGGCGGCCTCAGCATGGGCGGCGGGGCCAAGGCCTTCGGCATCGACGCCGACCAGGCGCCGGCCCTGCTGGCCGCCATGCCGGGGCTCGGCGTGGCCTTCGAGGGCTTCCACATCTTCGGCGGCTCGCAGAACCTCCACGCCGAGGCGGTCACCGCCATGCAGGCGGGCGCGATCGAGCTTGCGGTCGGCCTGGCGCGCCACGCCCCCGGCCCGGTGCTGTACCTCAACATCGGCGGCGGCTTCGGCATCCCCTACTTCGCCAACGACCGCCCGCTCGACCTCGACGCCGTGGGCCGGGCGCTGGGGCCGCTGGCCGAGCGCGCCCGGGCGGCGCTGCCGCGGGCCCGCCTGGTGGTCGAGCTGGGGCGCTACCTCGTCGGCGAGGCCGGCGTCTAT
>Ga0196963_10001016_pt1 | contig 20840 bp, 13 predicted proteins | sample S1_5metaG_FD_148600 | JGI IMG/M metagenome (GOLD analysis project Ga0196963, IMG submission 148600) | Soil microbial communities from Anza Borrego desert, Southern California, United States - S1_5 | ecosystem: Environmental > Terrestrial > Soil > Desert | place: USA: California | collected... | reverse complement strand
GCCGCCCTTGCTGCCCGGCAAATTCGCCGCGCCATGCGCTCGCCTGCCGCCATGGCGAACCGCTATCGTGCATCTCTTTCTTCTTGGGAACCGCGCATGAGCGGGACGTTCACGCCGCCGTACTGTGCTCTCGATGCAGTCGACGCGCAGTTGCGCGAGGCGGGCTTTGCCGTGCTGCCGCCAACCGCTGTACAGCAGTGCCTCGGCTGCGACGATGCCTGTCTGGCAAGCCTGCTGCCGTACTGGGCGCGGCTGCCGCTGGATACTTGGCTCAAGGACGGCGGCCGCTATCGTCGTCGACGGCACTCGTGCTTCGTCATCGAGGCGGGAGCGATCCGCCAAGTGGCACACCGAGCGCACTGGCAGCCGGTCGAATACAACGCCCTGCACGGTGGGATGCAGCGCTGGTTCGAACCGATCGAACCGGGGCTGCTCCAGCATCCAGCCTGGGCGCGGTTGCTGCACGCGCTGGCCGGCTGGGCGGATGCGCTGCGCGGCCCGCAGCGTTGGCATGTCGAGGCGCATCCGTTCCGCATCGACACCACAGACGGCATCGGCCGCCCGACACCCGAAGGCGCCCACCGTGACGGCGTCGATCTCGTCGCCGTACTGCTGCTGGCGCGGCATCAGATCCAGGGTGGCGAAACACGGATCTTCGCCGCGAACGGCCCACAAGGCTTGCGCTTCACCCTCAGCGAGCCGTGGACGCTACTACTTTTGGACGACGCCAAGGTCATCCACGAGAGCACGCCGATCCGGCCTATCGGCGAGGCCGGACACCGCGACACGCTGGTCATCACGCTGCGTGGCGGTGGATTCCAAGGTGAGGGTTAGCCGGCTGGCGGCGCCGCCCGCACCGCCTCTGCGGTGCGGATGCGGCATTTGAACCAATGACGAGGCTGAGCTCAGGCGGCTTTCTTCGCCGCCTGCTTCCTCGCCTTGCGGTCGCTTCCATTGGCCTGCTCGGCAAGCGCCTCCAGGCGTGCGCGAATCTCGCGCTTGCCGGTCGCGCGCAGCTCGGCGATGGCATGCAATTGCGCGGGCCGCGGCCGGACCTTGCTCTGTTCCCAGTTGTAGATCGACTGGCCGCTGACACCGATCAAGCGGCCCATATCTTCCGCCGAAAGACCCAGCCGATCGCGCAGCGCGCGCAAACCGGTCGCGGAAAAGCGCCGCTGCATCGCGCTCTCGGCCGGCGCTGCGGCGATTTCACCGTCCCGCTGGGCACGCTTGGCGACGGCAGCGAGTTCGCGGCGAAGTTGATCGCGCTCCGATTTCAGCGCCGACAGCGCCTGCCGCTGACCCGCCAGCTGCTTGCGCAGCGGCTCGACCAGGCGACGGGATTCTCTACGGGCGATACGCGCGATTTCCTGCTTGAACAGCGCCGACATGTTGGGCATGGGCGATTCCTGGAATAAGAAATGGGGAGAGCGCGGCCGCAGCCAGCGCAACGGGTATGACTTATCCCATAGGGTCGCCCAAAACCGCGCCAAAGGTGAATGAGTAATTTTGCTTAGCGGCCAATTTTGATCATTTCAAACTTGGATACAGTCCGATCAGAACGGCCAACACGCACTCCCGGCGGACGCAGGATCCTGTCGCTCGGCCGCTGGCTAGCGCAGCGGCGGATAGCGGTAATGGCCGGTGATGGGATAGGCGAACAGCACGTCCTCTTCCTGCGTGCCGGCACCGATGTTGTGCACTACCCAAGGGCGCCCGGCATCGCGCGGCTCGGCGACGATGCCGATGTGCGGCGCGCCCGAGGGCAAGCGCCAAGTGACGATGTCGCCGGGCCGATACTTGGCTGAATCCATCGAGCGTGGCAGTGAGTGGCCATGGCGGGCGAAAAACATCTGCAGGTTCGGCACGCGTCGGTGGTCGATATTGCGGTCCGGTCTCGAGAGTCCCCAAAGCTTCGGATAAGCCTGCCAGTCGCGACGCATGTCCTCGTGGACGAGCACCTGCAAATCGATGCCGACAGCGCGAAAGGCGCGAATCACGACATCGGTGCACACGCCGGTTTCGCTCGGCACGTCGCCGCCGGGGTAATCCAAATGTCGATAGGCCGGGTCATAGCTCGTCGTCACGCCGATCTGCGCGCGCGCCGCCGCCAGCAGCGCCTGTGGCGAGGTCTGCGCCGCGGCCTGGGATCCGAACAGCAGCCAGGCGGCGGCGATGCACAGAGCCCGCAATCGGCCAGACCTGATCGCGCTACGCATGATGCGTGATCCGCGCCGGCAGCCCGGAGCAACGCTGCGCGGGCGTCAGCAGCGCACGCTCCACCGCCGCCGACGTCGCCCACAACCCGATCTGCGTCTTGGCTCGCGACAGCGCGGTATAGAGCAGCTGGCGCGACAGGATCGGCGCATCCGGGTCGGCAGGCAGCAGCACGGCCACCCGCGCGTATTCGGAGCCCTGGCTCTTGTGCACGGTCAGCGCAAATGCGCTCTCGTGCATCGGCAGCATGCTAGGCGCGAACGCACGCACGGACTCGCCCGCGCTGGCGTCGTTCGCCTCGAACCATACCTGCGGCTGATGTCGCGGCCCGTAGAGGCAAATGCCGATGTCGCCGTTGTAGAGATCGAGCGCGTAGTCGTTGCGGGTGATCAGCACGGCGCGCCCCGGATACCAGCGCTCGTTGTCCGCAGCCAGCTGCCGGCGCAGATACTGTTCGATCGCGGCATTGACTGCCTCGGCGCCGAATTCGGTCTCGCGCAATGCACATAACAGCTGCTGCTGGCGCAGTGCCTGCAGGCTGCTTACGACAACTGCGGGCGCCGCCCCATCAGTCTGCTGCGGTGCGAAGGCGCCGGCCCGCTCCAAACTGGCATGCAGCGCTTTGCACCAGGGCAGCAGCACACGATGCAAGTCCTGCGTACCAGCCACCTGCTGCCATTCCACCGCGGTCCGCGCTTCGTCGAGGATGCGCCGCAGTTCGGCGTAGTCCCCGTCACGCACCGCGCGGTTAAGTTCGGCAAGCGCCGGTTGCGCACGGAACGCATGCGTCAGCCGAACGAGATCTGGCGCCGCCTGCGCCTCCAGCGCGCCGACCAGATCCTGCAAGACCGAACCCGTTGCGACCGACGTGAGCTGGTCCGCATCGCCGACCAGAATCAACAGCGCATCGTCGGCCAGGGCGTCGAGCGTCGCGCGCAGCAATGCGAGGTCGATCATCGACGCCTCGTCGATCACAACGATATCCGCCGGAAGGCGGTTCTCGGCGTGATGCACGAAGCCGCCAAGTTCGCCGCGACTGCCGAGCAGCCGATGCAGCGTGCCGGACTCGCTGCCGACGCAGGCCTCCAGATGCGTGCGCCAATCGCCGGTCAGCCGATGGCGCAGGCGCTCGGCCCCTTCATGCAAGGCTTGACTGAGCCGCTGCGCCGCCTTGCCGGTAGGGGCCGCCAGCCGTATCAGCGGCGCTCGCCCGTGGCGCAGGGCATGGTCGTGGCTCAACGCCAGCAGCATGCGCAGGACGGTCGTGGTCTTGCCGGTACCCGGCCCGCCGGTGAGTACGAACAGGCGCCGGCCGAGCACGCGACGGACGGCCTCGCGTTGCGGTTGCACCGCGCTCCCGCGGTCGCCATCGAACAACAGGTCGAGCACATCCTCGGGGAGTTCGCCCGCGGCAGGCGACGCGGCACGACGGCGACGATTGATCTGCTCGGCCACCGCGATCTCGTGTAGATAGTTGCGGCGCAGGTAGAAATGCCCGCGATCGACGACGAAGGGCGCTGCCGTCGCCTGTGCCGGCGTGCCGACCATCGGCTCGCCGGCAAGCTGCGCCAGGGCCTGGTCATCCAGGCGCAATGCGCTGTCGCCGCGGCCGTCGGCATGACTGGCCTGACCGGCGATCGCGGCCAGTGTGGGCGAACCGCCATGTGCGAGCACCCAGCGCGCGACCAGCCGGTCGAGCGGACGCCAAACCGGATCGTCGGGGATGTCGTAGCGGCGGCGAAAATCCAGCCCTGCCGCGCTCATGCGTTCATTCCCTCGTTGCTGCCGCCGAACACCTCGTCGACGGCCATGATCAGTTCATCCGGAAAGCGATGCCGCCAGTGGCCCGCGCCTTCGCGGAGACCGATCGCACGAACGAACAGGTAATGACATGCGCCGAGGTCACGCGCGATCCGATAGCCATCGAGGCGTCGGCGCAGGAAGCGGTGCACGGCGAGCGTGTAGAGCAGCGCTTGAAAACGATAATGCGCGGCATCCATGTGTGCGAGGAGACGCTCGCCGCAATATTCGGCGAGATCGTCGCCGAGGTAATTGCCCTTGTAGTCGAGCACGTGATAACGCCCGCCAAGGCGAAAGACGAGGTCGATCTTGCCCAGCATCAGGCCGGCGAGACGACGCTCGCCGAACGGCACGAGGCCGGGCTCGCCATGCCGCTCGCAGGCGTGCCGCAGCGCGCGCAAGTCCACGTCATCCAGGACGAAGTGAAACGCCATCTCGGCACGCAGGTCCGGCTCGCCGATATCGGATAGGCAAGTGGACGCGCCGGGCTCGGGCTCCAGCGGGAGATCCAGTACCGCCTGCAAGCGCGCTACCAGCCGCTCGACCAGCGCGTCCGTGGTCATGCCGCGCACGACGACGCCGTACTCCGCCAAGCATTGCTGGATCAGCGCGCGCTGGGCGGCGAAGGTCTGTCCGCAGGCGCGACGTTCGAACATCGCATGGATCGCGTTGCCGAATTCGGTTCCGCGCGTACCCGCGAGCTCGGTCAGCAGCGGATGCGCCTCGGGTAGCGCGCTAGTTGACGGACCCGCCGCGGTACCGCGCGGGCTCTCGTCGGTCGCCGCACTGTCGAGCGCCTGGGCCACGGCGATGTGCGCGAGCGTCGTGAAGCTGTGCCGTGCCGGCACCGGCGCATCCGGGCGGTCCGGCAATGGCCGCGCAACCCGCACGCCGGCGTCATCGCCGCCGGTTCGATCGATGCGCTCAGGTCCGTCGACCGTCCAGCCATCGATCCAGCGGATATGCGCCGACGCCGGGGGCCGGCCATGCAACCTCGTCAGCATCACATCCAGCGCGCTACGTGCCGTGCCCTGCGCGGGCTTGGCGTTCGCGCCGGCCGTCGCAGGGCGGTCGGGCGGCAGCGCAAACAGGTGGCAGGCGTATATCGCTCGGGTCAAGGCGACATACAACACACGAAACCGCTCATCCTGCTGTTCGATCTGGTCGAGCTGCTGCGCCGCCTCGTCGAAGCCGAGCCGCCACCGCCCGGTGGAAGGATCGGTAAGGAGCACGCACGGGTCCGGGCGCCGGCTGCCGTGGTCCCACATCAATGGCAGGAACACGATCGGAAACTCGAGCCCCTTGCTCGCATGCAGGGTCATCAGGCGCACCCGCCGGGCGTCGGATTCGATGCGCAGCTGTTGTGCCTCGCCGACCGCCTCGTCGCCGCTCGCCGCGGCTGCACGCTGCTGCGCGAACCAGGCGAGCAAGGCTTCCTGGCCCGCGCTGCGCGCCGACTGTGCCTGCAGCAGCTCACCCAGATGACGCAAATCGGTGATGTCACGCTCCCCCTGCCCGCTGTGCAACAGACGCGGCGCGATCACCTCGACCAGGCCGCTGATCAGCGCCTGCACACCCTCCGCCTGCCAGCGAGCGGACCATTCGTGGAAGCGACGGCTGTGCGCCTGCCAAGCTTGCAGGTCGGCCTCCAGTGCCTGCAGCTGGCGGAAGTCGACGCCGAGCAGCCGCGTCGCCAGCGCCGCGTTGACCGCGCTGCGCTCGTTGCAATGCACCACCGCATACAGGATCAGTTGCAGTTCGCGCGCGACGTCGGTGGCGAAGACGCTGCCGCGACTCGAGGTCACGCAGGGAACGCCACGCCGGCGCAAACGCTGGCAAAGCTCGTCGACGTCGCTATGCCGCGGCAGCAGCACCGCGATATCCGATGGCAGCAGCGGCCGCGACCCGATGCGATGTCGGTCATCGGCGAGCAGCGCCACGATCTGTCGGGCGCAATGGTCCAGCGCCTCCGCGCGACGCTCCGGCACGCTCGCCGCGGGGCAAGATTGATAGTGGATCGTCAGCGGCTGCCCGCACGGCATGCCATCGATCAAATACGGTTCGGCATCGCGCCGATTGCTCGGCGTCACGGCCTGATAGCGGATCGCCGACCGCTCGGCGTCGGCGCCGAGCAAATCGCCGCACAGGGCATAGAACTCGTTCACCGCGGCGACCAACGGTTGCGACGAGCGATGGTTCACGTCCAGTGCCAGCGTCTGCTGCGCGTGCTGGCGCGCGCGGAGGTAGGCATGGATGTCACCGCCGCGGAAGCGGTAGATCGCCTGCTTGGGATCACCGATCATCACCAGGTGCCCGCGCAGTGCGCCATCCGCGTCGCGATAGATGCGATCGAGGATTTCGAACTGGACGCCATCGGTATCCTGGAACTCGTCGACCAGCGCCACCGGCCAGCGCTGGTACAGCATCTGCGCAAGCGGGCGCGGCGCCGCTTCGCATTCCAGCGCGCGCTGGACACGCAGCAGCAGATCCTCGAACCGCAGGCTGCCCGCCGCAGCCAGGCGCTCGTCCAGCATCCGCGCCGCCTGGTCGGCGATGCTCGCGGCGGCATGAATGAGCAGGCGCTCGAGCCGTGGCAGGCACTGGGCATCGACGAACTCGAGCACGCCGCGGACGGCCGGATCCTCGCGCGAGGCTTTCAGGAGCGCCGCCGGCAGCTTGCGTAGATCGGCAAGCAATCCGGGCACGTTGGACGGCGCGCCGGTCTGGTTTTCGAGCCAGGCGGCAAGCCGCGCGCATGCCGTTGCCGCCGCCGTGCGGCGGCTATCGATCACTCCCCCCTGCGCCGCCCAGCGCGCCAGCGTGGCAGCGTGCTCGACAGGCAGCGGCGCTAGCGCTTCGCGCGCAAGATCCACCCCCGGTCTCAGCAGTTGTCGCAGCAGCGTGGCGATACTCCGCCGCGACAGCGCGACGCCGAGCGTCGCGAACGCCCTGACCAGCGCCGGCTCGCCGGCGGACTGTTGGCAAATCCGCCAGAGGTCGTCGACGAGCAGCTTCAAGCAGGCCTCGCCGTCGACGACCTCGCCGAAGCGCAGCACCGCGCCGGCCGCGAACGGGTGCTCGCTGAGGATGCGCCGGCACAACCCGTGCAGCGTGCCGATCGGGGCGAGATCCAATTCCGACAGCGCGACTTGCAGACGCGGCAAGTCCTGCGTCTCGGGCAACATGGCCTGCCAACGCGCAGCGAGCCATGCCGCGTCGTCGGAAGCGTCGCCGGCGCATTGCCAATCGCCGGATAACAGCCGGTGCAACGCCCAGAGCAAGCGTGAGCGCAGGCGTTCGCGCAACTCCTCCGCCGCCGCGTTCGTGAACGTCGTGACGATGATCTGTCGCGGCGTGAACCCCAACTCGAGGATCAAGCGCAAATACAGCACGCTGATCGTCCAGGTCTTGCCGGTACCGGCGCTGGCTTCGATCAGCGTGCGCCGACCGTGGCCGAGATCGAGCGCGTGCCAGTCGCTCATGCGGCCGCCTCTGCGTCCAGCGTGATGCAGGCGTTGAGCTCGGCGGCAAAGGCCGCCAGCGCCGCCGCCTCGGGTCCCTGGATCAGGTCGACGCCAGTGCTCAACAGGTGGTTGTAGCCCGGCGCGTAGTCGCGCTCGCCGCCGACATGGCCCCCCAACCACACTGCAGCCGGCGCGGGTCGTCTGCCCGCAGGCAACGGTCTGACCAACTCCCAGCTCGTCTTGGGGAAATACCATGGCGGCCGCTCGGCGCTGCGCTGCCAGATCCTTACCAGCCACCCGACCCGCTGCTCCAACACCGCTCCGAGCCGCGCGCGTGTCGACGGATCGGCGGCGACGAGGCGCTGGTCCCAACGGCACAGCGCGTTCAGCCAGGGGCGTTCGTCGCCACCGAGCAACAGCGTCAATCGGACCGGGTCGGCTGACGTCGGCTGCAATGTGGCCAGACGCAGCAAAGCCCAGTCGAGAAACAGCGGTACGCGCTCGGCGAAGCTCAGCTCGGCTTCGGTCTTCAATCCCGAGCCATCGCCGCGCGGGAATCCGCGCAGCAGCTGCCAGCCCGAGCGTTCGGCGCCGGGCAACGGCATCACGCGTGCAATGCGACCGCTGATCCGCAGCCGCTCGGCGCCATCGAGCGCGACGTCGACATCGATCGTCCGCGCCTCGCGGACGCACTGCGCATCCAACATCCCGCTGCCTTGCGCGGCGGCCAGCAGCTGGTTGACGACCTCGAGCTCCGCCTGCCAGGCCGCTTCACCGAGCCGGCCGGGCGGCAGCAGCCCGGTCAATCGAATCCAATCCGGCGCCTGTCGCTGCGTCCAAGGACCATCCGGCCAGCTCGGTAGTACCTCGTTGAAGAATACGCGCTGCGCCACGCGATCCAGGCCATACAGCCGCGCTTCGAGCGGCTCGTCCTCGCGCAACCCATCATCGGCCAATGCGTCGAGCCGCAGCTTCAGCCGACGCTCGCAAACGTATTGCGCGGGCGCCCTGAAATAGCGCGCCACTTCGGCAAGCGCCACCGACGGGGGCAAGGTATCGGCCACGGCCGGTGCCGGGGCGGGATCGATGAAACGCCACGGCTGCCCATCGCCAACTGCGGCATGCATGCCGGCAAATGCGCTGCTGTAGGAGAACAGCCGACAGTCGGCCCCGTCGAAATAGCGCGCATCGAACGGCTGCAGCGGATGTCCGACATGCCAGGGCCGCGGCTGCGCGTCGCCCGGCGTCAGCCCGGCATGGCGGTCCAGCTCGCTCAGCAGTTCGACCAGCGGCGCGGCCGGGTTGCGCGGCTTGCCATCGTTGACGCCTTCGCCGATATAGGACAGATGCAGCCGCTCGCGCGCGGACATGACGGTCTCGAGAAACAGGTAACGGTCGTCCAGCCGCGTGTCGCGATCGCCCACGCGGCGCAGCCGTCTCATCGGATCGAGCCCGATACCGCCTCCGCTGCGCGGAAATTCGCCATCGTTCAACCCTAACACCGCGATCATCTTGAATGGAATGGCGCGCTGCGGAACCATGCCACAGAAGGTGACGCCGGCCATCAGCCAGCGCTGCCGCTCCGGCACCGCATCGAGACGCTCGACCAGCAAGTCGCGCACGACCGCGTAATGCAATGCCGGATCGAGCCCCACGCCGGCGGGATCCGTGGCGAGCGCGCGAATGAACTGGCGGATCACCGCCGCCGCATCACGGCTGTCGCGATCCTCCGCATCGGCGCGGAACAGCGCATCGAGCTGCTGCTCGAGCAGACGCGCCCACTCCGAGGCCGGCAACACCTGGTGGGCGAGCTCGCATTGCGTCTGCAGCGCCTGCAGCAAGGCATCCAGCGCCCCTAGCGCCTCCGCCGCCGGGCCGTGGATGCCGGGTATCGGCGCCAGCTCGCAGCCATCGGCGAGTACGTAGCCTTGCTCGTGCTCCGCCGCGGGCGCGGCGGATAGCACATAGCCTGCGACCATCCGGTCGATGGCCCAGGCCAGGGTGTGCTCGCGAATGGCGGGCACGCCGAACGATGCCCGATGCACGGCGTCCAACGCCCATGCCGCGCGGCTTTGCGCCAGCCACTGGCTGAGACACTCCATCGCGTCGCCGTCGATGCCAAGACGCAGTGCGATTTCCGGCACCCGCAGCAGATCGACGATGTCGGGAACGGCAATGCGTGCCGCGGGGATGTCCAACAGCCGGCGGAACGCATCGAACATGCGGTGACCATGGGCCACGGCGACATCGGCGATGTGGTAGGGCAACAGCCCCTGCATCCGCCCTGGCGTGCCGAAAACAGCCGGAATCAGCGGCGCATAGGCCTGGATGTCGGGCGCCATCACCAGCATTTCGTGCGGCTGGATATCGGCATGATCGATCGCATCGAGCAGGACGTCGCGCAGCACTTCCAGCTCGCGCAGGCGGGTATGGCAGGCATGCACACGCAACGAGGCATCCGACCATTCCGCAGCGGCTCGCGGATCGCTGCCCAGCAATGCCGGCTGCAGTCGCCGGATGCTCTCTTGCACGCGCTCCAATCGACTACGAGGCTCGTCCGGCGATTCATCCTGCCAATGCCTCACATCCACTTCAGCCGACGCGAGGCCGCTGAAGAAATGCTGGCCCAGTCGCCCCCAGCGGGCGAGCAGCGGGTGTTCCTGCGCGGTCCAGTACTCGCCGTCGCCTGCCGCATCGATGCGTGCCTGCTCGGCCTCGCGGTAGCTCTCACGCAGCGCATCCAGGGCGAGTCCCGCCCAATGCTCGCGACAAGGGTCGGGCACATAGAACACCACCACCGCTTGGCGCGCGTACGCCTCGAGCACGGCAAGCTCGGCGGGCGCGATATGGCTGGTGCCGAAGACATGCAGCGTCGGCAGCGGCGCTTTTCCCGCGTCGAGTCGGCGAACCAGCTCGCCGATCAAAGCGGCACGGTGCGGGCCCAGATGCTCGCGAACCTGCACCCATAGCGACGCGAGCAACGCTTCTTGTTCGGACAGATCAACGGCACTCGAGGCGATCGGCCGTTCACCGCGCTCCCAGGCACGCAGCCAGTCAGGGCGATACACCAGATACTGCGTGAACTGGCCCGCCAGCCGATCGGCCAGCTGATAGCGCCGCCGTGCCCGCTCCACCGCGCTGCCTTCTGCGTCGAGGTAACGGCGCAACCATGGGTTATCCGCGGCTTCCAACAGTTCGTGCACGCGCCAGCGCAAGTGCCGGCGCTGATAGGCCGGCAATGCAACCGCGCTGCGTCCCAGCAGAGCCCGCGCCAGACCTTCGATCCATTGGCTGGGCAAGATGATTTCGACATTCGCGACGATCCCGCCGCTCGGCATCTGCCGCGCAAGCGCCCCCGGCAGCCACTGCATCATGCCGGGATGCGCCGCGATCACCGTCTGCGGCTGCAGCGGATTCTCCGGCCGCGTGGCCGCCAGCAGCCCTTCCAGCGGCGCAAGCAATGCCTCTAAGCGGCTGGCGCGGTAGACGCGGAAGCCGACCGAATCACGGGTCTGCTCCAGCCGCTCCGACAGCCTCGCGCAAGTCGCCACCTTCCCTGCCCCGCCACAGCCTCACGGACTCGGCGGTTATGGTCACCTCGCGAGCAGGCCCATGCAATGCGCCAGGGCAGATCGACGTTGGTGAGCAGTGGCTAGGTGATGCGTTTGACGCCGATCGCGATCAACAGCAGGAACAGCAGGAACAGGCCGACACCGAGGTAGAAGATCGCCTTCGCGATGCCCACCGCCGCGCCGGCCACGCCGGTGAAGCCCAGCAACCCGGCAACGATGCCCACCAACAGGAAGAACAAGGCAAGCTTCAGCATTTCGGCGCTCCCGATCGGGCTTGCCGCGATGCTGCCGCGAAAGCGATGAATCCCCAGCAACCTGGCCGGGGCGTACGCAAGAAACGCTACTGCGCGTCGTAGCTGCACGCACATCCGAACAAGCCGCTCCAGCAGACGGCTGCACGGGGCAGATCTTGCTGAGTAGCGGCAGAGCTTGCTGAAAAACAAAAGGCCAGTGAGTTTCCTCACTGGCCTTTTGCTTGTATTGGCGCGCCCGGAGAGATTCGAACTCCCGACCACCAAGTTCGTAGCCTGGTACTCTATCCAACTGAGCTACGGGCGCGAAGAAGCGAAATTATTACCGCTGCGTCGGCTTCCGTCAAGGAAGCTGGCGGAGAGTGAGGGATTCGAACCCTCGATAAGGCTTTTGACCCTATACTCCCTTAGCAGGGGAGCCCCTTCGGCCTCTCGGGCAACTCTCCGACGCACCTGGCCGGTGGCCAGACGCGCAAGGATAGCGACTGATCGACGCCGGGTAAACACCCCTGACACAACGCGACGAATCAGACCATGCCTCGGCGGACGCGGCGATTTGTCTTTAGGCGCCGAGCCTATACGCAGTCTCAGCCCGAATCAGGCTTGACGACGACAGCTTCCGATTCAGCAACAGGCTCTTCGCCCTCGCGGCGAATGCGCTGATAGATCTCTTCACGGTGCACCGACACATCCTTGGGTGCATTGATGCCGATCCGCACCTGGTTGCCCTTGACGCCCAGCACCGTGACGGTGACCTGGTCGCCGATCATCAGGGTCTCCCCCACGCGGCGGGTCAAAATCAGCATATCGCGTCTCCCTCGCGACCGACCGCGGCTTCGGTCTCGCTCCCCCGCGAAACCCGCGCCGCCTCACCGGCGACGCCGGCAATCTGGTTCGATACTAGCGGAGCGTACGCTACCGGCGCAACGCGAACGCTACGCCGGCTTGCAGAATTGCTCGGCGCCGCTCAAGCCAGCCGCGTCGACACCCAGTTCGGTAGTTCTTCCAACGCCGCGCGCAGCGCCGGGCCGTCGTCACCGCCGCCCTGCGCCATGTCCGGCCGCCCTCCGCCCTTGCCACCGATGCGCGATGCCACCGTGCTGACGACATCGCCCGCCTTGACCTTGCCCAGCGCCGCGCCGCTGACGCCGGCGACCAGCGCCGCCTTGCCGTCGTTCGCGGCGGCCAGCAAGATCACCGCATCGCCGAGCTTCTGCTTGAGCTGGTCGACCGAATCACGCAGCGCCTTGGCATCGAAGCCTTCCAGGCGCGCGCTGACGACGCGGATGCCACCCACCTGTACCGCATTGGCGGCGAGATTGGCGGTCGCGCCGGCCGCAGCCTTGGCCTTCAGCGATTCGAGTTCTTTTTCGAGCTTTTTTTGCCGCTCGAACACGGCACGCAGCTTGTCGACGACCTCGCTGGCGTTGCCGCCGAGCAGGCGTGCGACCTCGGCGAGGCGCCGCTCCTCGTCCGCGACATAGGCCAGCGCGCCGTCACCGGTCACGGCCTCGATGCGACGCACGCCGGCCGAGATACCGCCTTCGGAGACGATCTTGAACAGACCGATGTCGCCGCTGCGGGCGACATGCGTACCGCCGCACAACTCGGTTGAAAATCCGCCCATCTTCAGCACGCGCACGCGCTCGCCGTATTTCTCGCCGAACAGCGCCATCGCACCGAATTCGAGCGCTTCCTTCATGCCCATGTGATGCACTTCGGCCTCGGCATTGCGGCGGATCTCGGCATTCACCAACGCCTCGATGCGCGCCAGCTCGGCCGGCGTAATCGGCTGGAAGTGGGCGAAGTCGAAGCGCAGCCGGTCCGGCGCCACCAGCGACCCCTTCTGCTGCACATGTTCGCCAAGCACCTGGCGCAGCGCGGCATGCAGCAGATGCGTCGCCGAATGGTTCAGCACGATCGCCTGGCGCCGCGCGGCGTCGATGCGCGCCGACAAGCGATCGCCGACGGCCAGCCGTCCGCTCTCCAGACGGCCGACATGACCGAAGAACACCGCGGAAAATTTCTGCGTATCACTGACGACGAAACGGCTGCCGGCGCCGGCCAGCAGCAGGCCGGTGTCGCCGACCTGTCCGCCGGATTCGGCGTAGAACGGCGTCTGATCCAGCACGACGACGGCCTCGTCGCCAGCTTCGATCGCCTCGACCGCACGCCCATCACGCAGCAGCGCCACGACGCGGCACCCATCCAGTTCCTGCTCCTCGTAGCCGCGGAACTGCGTCGGGTGCAGCTTCGCGACCAGGTCCGACGGCAATACACCGGCCGCAGCAAACTGGCTGGCCGCACGCGCGCGCTCGCGCTGCTGCTCCATCGCCGCCTCGAAGCCGGCGAGATCGACGGTAAGACCGCGCTCGCGGGCGATATCGGCGGTGAGATCGACCGGGAAGCCATAGGTGTCGTAGAGCCGGAACGCATCCGCGCCGGCAATCTGCCCCGACGCTTTCGCCGCGACTTCGTCGAAGATGCGCATGCCCTGGTCCAGCGTCTCGGCGAAGCGCTCTTCCTCGGCCTTCAGCGCCCGCTCGACCAGTTCCTGCTTGGCGGCGAGCTCCGGATAGGCTGCGCCCATCTCGGTCACCAGCGGCGCGACCATCTTGTGGAAGAAGCCGCCGCGCACGCCGAGCATCCAGCCGTGGCGCAATGCGCGGCGGATGATCCGCCGCAGTACGTAGCCGCGCCCTTCGTTCGATGGCAGCACGCCGTCGACGATCAGGAAGCTGCAGGCGCGAATGTGATCGGCGATGACCCGCAGCGATTTGTTGCCGAGATCGCGCGTGCCGGTGAGTTCGGCCGCCGCGGCGATCAGCTTTTGGAACAGGTCGATCTCGTAGTTCGAGTGCACGTGCTGCAGCACGGCCGAGATGCGCTCCAGCCCCATGCCCGTGTCTACGCACGGCGCCGGCAGCGGCACCAGCGTGCCGTCGGCCTGGCGGTCGAACTGCATGAACACGTTGTTCCAGATCTCGATGAAGCGATCGCCGTCCTCGTCCTTTGATCCCGGCGGACCGCCGGGAATGTTCGGGCCGTGATCGTAGAAGATCTCGCTGCACGGCCCGCAAGGGCCGGTGTCGGCCATCTGCCAGAAGTTGTCGGATGCGTACGGCGCGCCCTTGTTGTCGCCGATGCGGATCACCCGTTCGGCCGGCACGCCGACTTCCTTGTGCCAGATATCGAAGGCCTCGTCATCGTTGTGATAGACGGTGACCAGCAGCTTGTCTGCCGGGATCTGCCATACGCGGGTCAACAGCTCCCAGGCGTAGTGAATCGCATCGCGCTTGAAATAGTCGCCGAAGCTGAAATTGCCCAGCATCTCGAAGAACGTGTGATGCCGCGCGGTATAGCCGACCGAGTCGAGATCGTTGTGCTTGCCGCCAGCGCGCAGGCAGCGCTGCGATGACGCCGCACGCGTGTAGCTGCGCTTTTCGCCGCCGAGGAACACGTCCTTGAACTGCACCATGCCGGCATTGGTGAACAGCAGCGACGGATCGTTGCCGGGCACGAGCGGGCTGGAGGGCACGATCGCATGGCCCTTGCTGCGGAAGAATTCGAGGAAGTCCGAACGGATTTCGGCGCTGCTTTTCATGGGGGCGACAAGGCAAAAGACGAACGGATTAGGGTAGCAGGGGGCGGGGCGGCCGGCATCCTTGATCTACCTCAAACCCAGCCCGTCCGGCTATCGCAGCGCCCGTTGGAGGGTGGTAACGTGGTCCGCGCCGGGGGGGGCATGGGGAGATCACATGGGCCGGATTACCGTCAGGCGGGGGAGCTCCTTCGCGGAAGACGAGGCACAGGCGATTGCCGACGTCGCCGCGCAGATGGGCGATACCGATGCCGCGTTCACCGCATTGTTCTGCTCGCCTCGTTACGATCTCGACCGCCTCGGCGCCGCTATCGCCGAGCGCTTCAGCGGTCCGGTCGTCGGCTGCACCAGCGCCGGCGAGATCGCGTCGGAGCTGGGCTACCGCGAAGGCGGCGTGGTCGGCGTCAGCCTGGCTTCGAACGAGTTGATCGCGCATCCGCGCCTGCTGCACCCGCTCGACACGTTCGACGCCCGCGCCAGCGTGGCGCTGACCGAGCAATTGCAACAGGGGCTGAAGCTGGCGCCACGCTTCGACCCTAACCGAATGTTCGGCTTCCTGCTGGTCGACGGCATGTCGATGCTCGAGGAGCAGGTGACTGCCTCGCTGTTCAGCAATCTCGGCGGCGTGCCGCTGATCGGTGGCTCGGCCGGCGACAGCCTCGCCTTCCGCACGACCTACGTCTACCACCAGGGCCGGTTCCACACCAACGCCGCGGTGTTCACGCTGTTCGAGACGACGCTGCCGTTCAAGACCTTCCGCATCCAGCATTTCGAACCGACCGACACGCGTCTTGTGATCACCGGCGCCGATGGCGCGCGCCGCCTGGTCTACGAGATCAACGGCGAACCGGCCGCCGAGGAATACGCGCGCGCCGTCGGCCTCAAAGTCAACGAGTTGTCGCCGCAGGTATTCGCCGCCTATCCGGTGATGCTGCGTATCAACGGCGAGTACTTCGTGCGCTCGATCCAGAAGGTCAACCCGGACGGCAGCCTCACGTTCTATTGCGCGATCGACAACGGCCTGGTGCTGACGGTCGCGCGCGGCACCGACCTGATCGAGCATCTGCAGCGCAATCTGCAGGCCCTGGCGCGGGAGGTGCCGAATCTGCAGCTGCTGCTCGGCTGCGATTGCATCCTGCGCCGGCTCGAACTCAGCCAAAAAGGTCTGCTGGAAGCCGCGACACCGGCGTTGGCCGGCGTCAACTTCGTCGGTTTCTCCACGTACGGCGAGCAGTTCAACGGCATCCACGTCAACCAAACGCTCACAGGCCTCGCGCTGGGCGCGTGACGATGAGCGAAGCAGAGCAACGCATCGCCGCGCTGGAACGCCAGCTCGCGGCGCTGCAGAAGGTCAACCGCGTGCTGATGGATCGCGTCGAGCGCTCGGTGGACGGCAGCGGCGCGGCCTACTCGCTGTTCGAGCGCAACATCATCCTGCAGCAGAGCGTCGAGCAGCGCACGCGCGAGCTGGAGCTGAAGACGCAGGAGCTGCAGCGCCTGTACGACGCCACGCAACAGGCGCAGGTCGAGCTGCAACGGGCCAAGGAGCAGGCCGAGGCGGCGAACCGCACGAAGAGCGAGTTCCTCGCCAATATGAGCCACGAGATCCGCACGCCGATGAACGCGATCATCGGCATGACCCATCTCGCGCTGCGCACCGAGCTGTCGCCGAAGCAGCGAGGTTATCTCAACAAGATCAGCAATGCCGCCGAGTCGCTGCTGGCGATCATCAACGACATCCTCGACTTCTCGAAAATCGAGGCCGGCCGTCTGGAGCTCGAACACGCGCCGTTCGGCCTCGACGAGGTGATGGACAACGTCGCCGACGTGGTCGGCATGAAAGCGGATCAAAAAGGCCTCGAGCTCGTGTTCTCGATCGCGCCGGACACCCCTCGGCGCCTCGTCGGCGATTCGCTGCGGCTGTCGCAGGTACTGATCAACCTTGCCAACAATGCGGTGAAGTTCACCCAGCGCGGCGAGATCGTCGTCGCCGTGGCTCCGCATGCGGTCATGGGTGGGCAAATCGAGCTCGATTTCTCGGTCAGCGATACCGGCATCGGCATGACGGCCGAGCAGATCGCCGGACTATTCCGTTCGTTCACGCAGGCGGATTCGTCGATCACACGGCGCTATGGCGGCACCGGTCTTGGCCTCGCGATCAGCCGCCAACTGGTCGAGCTGATGGGCGGCCACATCGGCGTCGACAGCCAGCCAGGGGTCGGCAGCACGTTCCGCTTCACCGTGCGGCTCGACCTCGACGCGCAGCCCGCGCCGCCCAAGCTGGCGGGCGAACTGGCCGGCAAGCGCACGCTGGTCGTCGACGATTGCGCGAGCGCGCGCGAGGTGCTGTCGGAGATGCTGCTCGCGAAGGGCTGCCAAGTGACCGCGGTGGCATCCGGAGAGGCCGCGCTCGACGAGCTGGCACGGGCCAGCGAACAAGGCGCGCCGTATGCACTGGTGCTGATGGACTGGCGCATGCCCGGCTTGGATGGCATCGAGACGGCGCGGCGCATCAAGGCGGACCAGACGTTCGCGCCGGTGCCGGCGATCCTCATGGTCACCGCATTCGGCCGCGAGCAGGTGCTCGCCCGCGCCCAGGAAGTCGGCTTGGACGGCTTCCTGCTCAAGCCGGTCAGCGAGTCGCTGCTGTACGAAAGCATCGCCGAGCTGTTCGGTCGCGGCGGCATCCACCCGACAACCGCGACACGCAGCGTGGCAGGTGCCCTGCCCCTATCACTGCATGGCCGCCGAGTGCTGCTGGTGGAAGACAACGCGATCAATCGCGAGCTCGCGACCGAGCTGCTGCAGGATCTTGGCCTGGTCGTCGAGACCGCGGAAAACGGTCGCGAAGGCGTGCGCCGCGCGAGCAGCGAACCCTTCGATCTCGTGCTGATGGATATTCAGATGCCCGAGATGGACGGTCTCACCGCCACCGCGCGACTGCGTGCCCTACCCGAGCTCGCCGACCTGCCGATCATCGCGATGACCGCGCACGCCATGGCCGGCGATCGTGAGAAGAGCCTCGCCGCCGGCATGAACGATCACGTCACCAAGCCGATCGACCCGCGGCAATTGCTGCAGGCGCTGCTGCAGTGGCTGCCGGCGCAGCCGCGCGCCGCCGCGGCGACTACCGAGACCGCGGCGGTCCTCCCCGCGGCGCAGTCGGCAACCGCTGCGATCGCACTGCCAGAGCACCTGCCACCATTCGACATCGCCGCGGCGCTGCAGCGCGCGAACGGGAAGCCGTCACTGCTCGCCAAGCTGATCCGCCAGTTCCACGAGCAATTCCGCGATTTCGCCCCGCACCTGCAATCCAGCCTGCGTCAGGGCGATCGAGCCGGGGCCGCGCGACTGGCGCATACGCTGAAGGGCGTCGCCGGCACGCTCGGCGCAAATGATTTGATGCATGCCGCCGCACAGCTGGAGAACGCGCTGCTGCAATCCGGCGCGGCCGATGAGCAGGCCCTGCTCGCGGCGGTCCAGGCAGCATTGCAGCCGGCGCTCGGCGCGGCGGCGAGCCTGCAAGTGAATCCGGCCAGCGTGGTCGCCACCCATAGCGACTCCGACCTGGATCTCGATGTCGAGCTGGCGACGTTGCGAGAGGAGCTGGCCGGCAACAACCTGCGCGCGCGCAAGCGCTGGCAGCGGTTGGCGCCGCGGCTCGACACACCGGCGCTGGGCACCGCAGTCGCTGCGCTGCAAGCGCATATCGACCGCCTCGATTTCGCCGGCGCCGCCAGCGCCTGCGCAGCCCTCGAACAGACACGGCAGCGCCTCAATGCTTGACGACAGTCCGGCTCGCTTGCTGATCGTCGATGACGACCCCTCCAACGTCGAACTGCTCGCCGAGCTGTTCGACGAGGACTACGAGGTGTTGTTCGCCACCGACGGACTGAAGGCGCTGGAACTCGCCGCGCGGACGATGCCCGACCTCGTGCTGCTCGACGTGATGATGCCGGGCATCGACGGCTTCGAGGTCTGCCGGCAATTGAAGGCGAATCGCGCCACCGCGCAAATCCTGGTGATCTTCATCACCGGCATGGGCGACATGGACGCTGAAACACGTGGTTTGGAGCTCGGCGCCGTCGACTACGTCAGCAAGCCGATCAACCCGGCGGTCGTGCGCATGCGGGTTCGCAATCAAGTGGAACTCAAGCGCGCGCGCGATGCGCTCACCCGGCTGGCGATCACCGACGGTCTCACCGGCATCGCCAACCGCCGCCACTTCGACAACAGTCTGCAGCGCGAGCACGCGCGCTTGGCGCGGGTGCAAGCCGAACTGTCGGTCGTGCTCTGCGACATCGACCATTTCAAGAGCTTCAACGACGGCTATGGTCACCTTGCCGGCGATGACTGCCTGCGCGCCGTCGCGCATGCCATCGAACAAAGCATGAGCCGCCCGGCCGATCTATGCGCGCGTTACGGCGGCGAGGAATTCGTCTGCCTGCTGCCGGATACCGGCCTCGCTGGCGCACTGGCAATCGCCGAGCGTGCTCGCGCGGCCGTGGCCGGGCTCGGCATTCCGCACAAGCATTCGCCAGTCGCGCCGCACGTCACGGCGAGCTTCGGCGTCGCCACGCTGCGCTGCCGCCCCGGCCGTTCGCTGCTCAGCGTCGTCGCGCGCGCGGACGAACAGCTCTATCTGGCGAAATCGCAGGGCAGGAACCGGGTCTGTGGCAGCGGCGACGACGTCGGCCCCTGATCTGACGAGGCATCCCCGCCGACACGCCTGACGCCACAACGGCACCGGCATCTCGCTCGACAGGTCAGGCCTGCAAGCCCTAACCAGGTAGCCCCTCGACGCCGGCCAGGTATGCCGCCAGGCGCCATGCTGGCGCGGAGACATCTTCGAGCGGACGCACGCAGATCTGCAGCTCGCGCTCCGCCCAGGGCTCCGACAGCTCGCGCATCGCCAACGGGAATGCCGCCAGGTAACGCCGCGCCGGCGCCTCCGGGAGAATCGTCCAACCGACGCCTTCGGCAACGAACTGGGCGGCGGCGGCAAACGTCGGCGCATGCGCGCGGAAACGGGCCGGAAGCTGCGCCAGCACTGCCATGCGCTCGATGAACAGCTGCAGCGAGCTGTCGGGCACAAGGCCGACCAGCGGTTGCGCCAGCACTTCGGCGAAGCGGCAAGCCGGCGCCGCCGCGGCGGACATCGGTGTGAGCACCACCAGGCGATCGCGGCGGAACGGAAAGCGCAGCAGGTCCGGGGCGTGATAGTCGCCGTCGACGATGCCGACGTCCGCCTCGCCGGCGACCACCGCCTTCAGGATCATGCTGCTCGACTGCTGCGCCAGGCGCAGGTCGACGCCGGGATAGGCCCGCAGGAAGCGACCGAGCAACAGCGGCAGGCCGCTGTTGGCGCCGGTGGTGTTGCTCAGCACGGTCAGCACGACGCGTCCGTCGGCGGCCAACTGGTCCATGCACCGCTGTGTCTCCTGAGCTGCCTGCACCACACGCCGCGCGTAATCGAAGAACAACTGACCCGCGGTGGTCGGTGTTATGCCCTGAGCATGGCGCCGCAGCAGGGTCTGGCCGAGGCGGTGCTCGAGCTGGCTGAGTCGGGCGCTGGCCGCGGACAGGGCCAAAGGCAGCCGGGCGGCGCCGCGGCTCAGGCTGCCGGCCTCGACCACGGCGACGAACAGGCGCAGGTCAGGAAGGTCGAAACGCGGCGGCTTCGTCATTGGCGAAGACATGTCCAGAAATTGGAAAGGGCAGGCAGCGGCGTGTCGCAGCAAAATCGCCGACGTCAACAGCATAATTTTGGACCGCGCAATGAGCGAGCCCGCAACGACCTTCGCAGAACACGAAGACGCACGCGGGATAATCCGTGGTGCCGCGAGATTTGAAGCGCTGTTGCGGGACGGCCGAGCGCTGGCAGTCCTTGCCGCCGTGGCCGCCTCGCTGAAGGCGGTACTGGTGAAGCTGGCCT
>Ga0196963_10001015_pt1 | contig 20843 bp, 17 predicted proteins | sample S1_5metaG_FD_148600 | JGI IMG/M metagenome (GOLD analysis project Ga0196963, IMG submission 148600) | Soil microbial communities from Anza Borrego desert, Southern California, United States - S1_5 | ecosystem: Environmental > Terrestrial > Soil > Desert | place: USA: California | collected... | reverse complement strand
AATTCATCCAACGAGAGCTTCCGCAGGATTCGTCCCACACGCGTTATCCGGGGATCGTTCTTCAGCTTGAACGTAACCCCTGTCGTATGCTGGTTCTTCGCCAACACCTCGGCCAGCTTTGCCTCCGCGTTCACGCACATGGAGCGAAACTTCCACATCTTGAACTCACGCCCGAACCGGCCAACGCGCGTTTGCCCAAAGAAAATCGGGCCGCCATCCTCCAATTTGATCAGCAATGCGATCACGGCGAAGAGCGGACTGAACACCAGCAGGAAGAGGAAGCTCGCGAACACATCGAAGCCGCGCTTGATTGCGTAAGCGCTGCTCAGGAGCGCTCTCCAGGCAAAGCGTTTCCAAGCCACGTAAGCGTTCAGGCGCCATCTTCCGATGGGGCTTTGCACCGTCTCAAATCGGTCAACTAACCGGCTGGCGAATTCCTGCTCTGTCATAGGGTTCAAAATGAAACGAGTTGCTTGATTTTGTTGGCAATCTGCTCAACCTCCGCGTCCCCCGGAGGCTGCGGCAGGACCATGTGCGCCCAACGCGCCTGGGGCGCCACAAACCGGTCCTGCATTGGGAAAACTGTGCTTTCCAACTGCTCCTGAATCGATTCAGGCGTCCGATTCCTCTCAGACTGGTCTCTTTTCAGCCTGCGCTCCTTGGAAACCTCCTTCGAGCAATCCAGGAATAGGGCAAAATCAAAGGCCTTCCTCAGAGCCTTCCGATGCAGCAGCCAAAGCCCCTCCATAATGACGACCTGCTTCGGCGTCCATGCCCGGGGCTTCGCCGCTCGCGCGTGAGTCGCAAAATCATAGTGGGGAACAGCCGCTTCCCTGCCCACCTCGCAGCCGAGCGCAACCTCCTCAAGGGCTTGCCAATCAATGGCTCGCGGATGATCGAAGTTCAGTTTCGCGCGCCGGCCCGGTGGCAAATGCGACCGATCATGGTAGAAGTCGTCCTGTGACAACCGCGACGCGATATGCCCAAGCTTCTCTTCCAGCCGCGTGGCCAGCCATGTCTTGCCGGAGCAACTGCCCCCAACAATGGCCACCAGCTTTGGTTTTCGCGTTGTCTGTTTTGACTCCATTATCCCTCTAGGCGCTTAGGCCTATTCCTTCGACACGCTCTGCAAGGTACGAGGGGCGCTCGTTTGTAACAATAAGGGGTGCGGCATGATTTCCGGTGCGAAAGACCCCGTGCTCCCGTTCAGGGCTGGGGCGCGGTTGCGCTCAGCCACCCCTAAGCGCTCCTCCGGTCATTTTTCAGTGAATGCGCCCTGAACCTGGGCTATGCAAAAAAGGCGAATGCATTGGCAAGGGTTGTGTAGTTGACTTTTCACTCTGGTTTTACGGTTGCCTCGTGAAAACACGAACTTTGCCGAGAAGCCGCGGGGCAACCGCAACATCCAGGGTTAAAGCCTCAGAGGTGAAAACAATCCTGGCTCCCGTTGACTTTTCTGAACCCTCCCTCGCGGCTTTCGAGAAAGTGAATGAACTCGCTCAGGCCTCGGGTTCCTCGGTGTCGCTCCTCTATGTGGTGGAGCCTGCCGGGTACGTAGCGGATTTATCTAACATTCCCATTGCCATAACTGAACAGGAGGTTGCCAAAACCGCCCAAGCCAAGCTGGTGAAGCTCGCTCAGAAAGCAATCAGCCCGGATGTGCGCGTTTATTCGCACGTCAGGATCGGCAAGGCTCACCGTGAAATTTGCGCTGCCGCCCGCGAGCTGAAGGCTGATCTCATCGTCCTGCATTCGCACGGCTACACCGGGTTGAAGCACGCGCTTCTGGGCAGCGTCACCGAAAAGGTCGTTCAACACGCGCCATGCAACGTTCTCGTCATTAAAGACCGTCCTGAAACGAAAGAGGTAGGCATATGAAGATCAAACCCGACCCACTCCACCGTAACGTGACTCTCGAAATCGAGAGCCCTGAGGAAACGAATCTTCTGGCGGGGCAACCCCCTGCCTTCGTCCAGATCAAGCGCATCCTTGTCCCTGTAGATTTCTCAGGCTGCTCCAAACGCGCGGTCCAATACGCCATCGCGTTCGCCCGGCAATTCAACGCTGATGTCCTCCTCTTGCACGTCGTTCAGCTCGATTATGCCGCCATTGAGATGTCGCCCCTGGACATCACCGCGGTTGAGCGGCAAATCCACGAAAGCGTTCGCCAACGCCTGACTAAGTTCATCGAGGGCCTGGATGTCAGCCATGTGTCCGTTGAGCAACGGGTTCTCTGCGGCAACGTCAAAAAACAAATCTTGAACGAAGCCCAGGCCTACAAGCCCGATCTCATCATCGTGGGAACTCACGGGGAAACGGGCCTTCGCCACGCGCTTCTCGGGAGCGTCGCTGAAAGTGTCGTTCGCCACGCCAACTGCCCTGCCCTGACCGTTCGTGAAAGGGAGCATGAAATCATCGACCTTTGAAACACCTGCGGCTGTTGCGCAGCCCGTTCGTGTGAGCGCGGCCTCCCGGCGCGCCCCTCAGCCATTTGCCAGCCCGCGCGATTTTGGGGGGCGCAAGTTTGTTTACTACGTCGTCTCACCGCGCGCGAGGGGGCTTTCAATTGGCGTCAACATGAACCCGGACCGCCGTTGCAATTTCGATTGCGTCTATTGCGAAGTGGATCGGTCCGCACCGCCCGGGCACGACGACTTAATCGTGCCGGAAATGGTTAGGGAGTTGGACGAGAGCCTCCTCGCCGCCCACGATGGCGCGCTTCTTCGGTCCCCCCGCTATGCGGCTCTTCCATCCTCGCTGCTGCAACTCAAACACGTGGCTCTCAGCGGTGATGGCGAGCCGACTCTCGCGGAAAACTTCGAGGAAGCGGTGCATGCAGTCCTTCACCTGCGCGCGTTGCAAAAGCATCCCCCGTTCAAAATTGTCCTCATCACGAACACAACAGGCCTCCGGCGGCCGGACGTGGCGGCGGCCGTTAATCTCTTCAGCGGTGATGACGAAATTTGGGCGAAACTCGAAGCTGGGACTCAATCCTGGTTCGAGCGCGTGAATCGCCCGAACATTCCTCTGACGGATGTGCTCGAAAACATCCGCGCGGTGGGCTTGAAACGGCCCATCCTCATCCAAAGCCTTTTCCCTGCGGTCAATGGCGTTGTCATTCCGCCGGACGAAATCTACCATTTCGCCCAACGCATTCGTGAATTGAAGGAATCCGGCACACAAATTAAGCTCGTGCAGATTTACTCCGCGGACCGGCCTTCGCGCCAAACTGATTTTGGCCACTTGCCGTTGCGCACGCTTTCAGAGATCGCGTCCGTGACTCGGAAAGTTGCGGGGGTTCCAACAGAGGTATTTTAAAAAAGGGAAAATAGTGAACAGCGCCACACCACAACCAAACGCCGAATTCAGCGCCAGGCTCATCGAGGAGCTTCGGGAGCATCCGTTTACTCGGGGGCTCAATGACAAGCACATTCAAGTCCTGGCTTCCTGCGCCATGTTCTCCGACTTTAAAGCGGGCGAAGTGATCTTCAGGGAAGGCGAAATTGCGAACCGATTTTACCTTCTGATCAATGGCGAAGTTTCACTGGAGAGCGCCTCCGCGCAGGACACCGATCCTGTGCAAATTCAAATGATCGGGGCAGGCGATGTGCTTGGTTGGTCCTGGTTGTTTCCGCCTTACTACTGGCGGTTCAACGCTGTCGCGGTGACGGATACCCGCGCCATTTTCCTCTACGGCACTCGACTCCAGGAGCTAAGCGAGGATGACCATGACCTCGGTTATGAGTTGATGAAACGGGTCGCCTCCGTGGTGATCAATCGGTTGCAAGCCGCCCGCAAGCAACTCACCGAAATGCTCGACCGCGCTGGCGCCTAAATCGCCGGGACAAACTTCGTGAACAGTGGTGCGGTTGTAGCTCTAGACCGCGGAGCGGCCGCACAGATTAGCCCACCGGCAAGCGCTAGCGCAGCCCGTGGGGTAAACACCGCGAATGCTCAGCCTCCGTAGGAGGCGAACAATTCAGCGGGACGGTTGCTTAACAAGGATTCGACGTGGTCAAACCCGGCGCCGGACAATCCCTGTTTTTACCCAACCCCTAGGCCAATAACGGCCGCAACCGCTCGATAATCTGCGGCACGGCATCCCATGGGTCCGGCGCTGCTTCATATTCCAACGTGACGAAACCCTGGTAATTCGCGTCCCGCAGAATCTTCACCAACCGCTCCAGGTTCGCCTCGCTTTTCTTCTCCCCGCGCGCGGCAAGCTCGGTCTTGATCTGCACATTCACGGCGTAAGGCGCGCACTTGGCTAAATCCCCGTAAGGATCGGCCGTCCGAAAATTGCCCGTGTCCAGGTTGATGCCTAGCCATGGGTTGTCCACCGCCTTCACTAAGTCCAGCAAGTCATTCGCCTCCGCGACGATGCCACCGTGATTCTCCAGGCCGAGCATCACTCCTTTTTTCCCAGCGTTCTCGCAAGCGATCTTCAGCGTTTCCAGGCAATCCTGCTTTGCCTTTTCTTTTCCTTCCTTCTGCGCGTTTCCGGCAAAAATTCGAAGATGCGGCGCGCCCAGCAAAGCCGCGTTATCAATCCACTTGTTCAAGAGCGCCAACTGCTTCTCGCGCTCCGGCCCCGCAGGGTGCGTGAACGTGTTGCCCACGGATGTGCCGCTCACTGAAACGCCGCGAATAAAAGCATGGCGCTTTAGTTTTAGCATGTAGTCGGAGTCCGCATTCGGCGGGAAATAGTACGAAGTCAATTCCGCACCGTCGCATCCATGCTCCGCGCAATAATCAACAAAGCTGAACAGATCGATCTTCTTGTCCTTCCGCGTGGCCTGCGCGGCATCCTGGCTCCCCGCGAAGTATTGCCGGAACGAATACGCAGCCAGTCCTAAACGCAGCCGCGGTTTCCCGGGTCGATTGAACGGTTCCACCCCGCCCACTCGCGGCGCTAACGAAGACGCAACTGCAAGGCTGGCCAAGGCTGTTCCGGCCATAAATTGGCGGCGTGTAAGGGGACTGTGCATGGCCGCAGTCTTACCCAATCCATTTTCATTGCGCAAATTCCTTCGCGTTGTCGGGGCGCGCTCCTTCCACTAATCTGTTGCGGACCGCCGAAATATGAGCGTTTACAACGAGCCCGCTGTCCAGCAACTCATCTCCCTCGCCCTTGAGGAGGATGTCGGCTCCGGCGATGTGACCTCCATCGCCACCATTCCAGAAAGCGCTCGCCTCAAAGCTCTTTTTAATGCGCGCGAGCTGCTGGTTGTCTGCGGCCTTGGCTTCTTGCACGAAGTCTATAAGCGCATTGAGCCAACCGTTCAAATCCAGCTGCACGCTAAAGACGGCGATTTGCTGCAACGCAATCAACCGCTCGCCCAGGTTGAAGGGCCAGCGCGGGCGATCCTCACCGGCGAGCGTGTCTGCCTCAATTTTCTCCAGCGTCTGTGCGGCGTCGCCACGCTCACCCGCGAGCATGTTCAAGCCGTGGCGGGCACCCAGGCCAAAGTCCTCGACACGCGCAAAACCACACCAGGCTGGCGCGCACTTGAAAAATACGCCGTCCTCTGCGGCGGCGGCACGAATCACCGCCACGGGCTGTATGACATGGTGCTGATCAAGGACAATCACCTCGCCGCGCTTCGCAACGCCAAGCCCAATGCCATCGCTGCCGCCGTGGCCAAAGCCCGCGCCCAATTTCCGCAGCTCAAAGTTGAAGTTGAAGCGGACACGCTCGAGCAGGTCCAGCAAGCCACTGATGCGGGCGCCGATATCATTCTCCTGGACAACATGCCCCCTGCCCAACTCCGCGCCGCCCTCGCTATTGTGAAACGTCCGATGGTAGGCCCGGTCCCCGACCGGGCGTCCCCTCCCAAAACCGAAGCCAGCGGCGGCGTGAATTTGAAGACCATCCGCGCCATCGCCGAAACTGGCGTCGATTTCATTTCTGTCGGCGCCATCACACATTCCGCTCGCGCAATGGACATCGGTCTGGATTACTTGCCGTAGATGCCACTCCGCCACCGCGACCTGGATGCCCGTTTGCTTCATCTTCTGCACCAAAGCAGAAGCGCTGGAATTGCCTTGTCCAAGCTCGCCACCGCTCTCGGTTCCACTCCCGAAGCTGTCACCCAACGACTGAACGAACTCGCAAAGCTCGGCTACCTCGTCGAATCGGATCCTCATCAAGGCTGCCGCCTCGTCCGCACGCCGAATGCCCTCCATGCCGACGATCTCTATGCCCGCATCGGAAAAGTCCAAACGATCGGCCGCGATATTCGCGTCTTTTCAGAGACGACTTCCACCAACGATGTCGCCGAGCGACTCGCCACTGATGGCGTTGAGGAAGGCGTTGTTGTCTTTGCGGAATCACAAACTCGCGGCCGCGGGCGCCTTGGCCGCACTTGGGTTTCCACCCCACGGACCGGCCTCTGGTTTTCGATCCTCCTGCGCCCTCGCCTCACGCCGCAAGCGGTCACACGTCTTACGATTGGCGCAGCCACGTCGCTTGCGCGGGCTATTGAAAAGCAACTCGGCATCGCCCCCGAAATCAAGTGGCCCAATGACCTCCTGCTTAATGGCAAGAAGATCGTGGGCATCCTCACCGAGATGAACGCCGAACTCGATTCCGTGCGCCACGTCATCCTTGGCGTCGGCATCAACGTGAATCAGACTGGGAACGATTTCCCCGACGATCTCAAGCCCATCGCCACCTCGCTCCGCCTGCACACGGGTGGGGAAATTGACAGGCCCGCCCTTGCGGCAGCAGCCCTTCGGGAACTCGACACCGATTACGGCAAAATCCTCAATGGCGAATTCGCCAGTGTCTCGGAGGAATGGGCGGAGCGCTGCGCCACCGTCGGCCAATCCGTCAGCATTCGCATGGGTGATCGACTCATCACGGGCCGCTGTGAATCACTTGATCCCGACGGCGCCCTGTTAGTCCGCACAGAGCACGGCCATTTGGAGCGCGTGACTGGCGGCGATGTCACCGTGCTCAAGGAGTAAGCATGCTCCTGCTCGTTGACATCGGGAACACCCACACCCACGTCGGCCTCCAGCACGACGGGCAAATTCTCCGCCACCATGATCTCCCCACTTCGGGCTGGGACTCAGGCGCAATGGAAATTGAGCTTGAGCGATTCGTCGGCAACGACGCCGATCAGATCCGCGGCGCCGCCTTCTGCAGCGTTGTCCCGCGCACCACTCCAGCCGCCATCGCTTATTTGAAGCGCTTCCGAAAAGCCGTCCAACTCACCCACCAAACCGTTGTCGGCGTCGGCATCGATTACCCACAACCTGCCACCATCGGCGCCGACCGCCTCGCCAACGCGGTGGCCGCCAAGGCCCGCTTCGGCGCTCCCGCCGTGGTTGTTGATTTCGGCACCGCCGTCACCTTCGATGTGGTAAACAGCAGCGGCAACTACGTCGGCGGCATCATCGCTCCTGGGCTCTCCGCCATGACCGACTACCTGCATGAGAAAACCGCCCTCCTCCCGCGCATCCAGATCCGCGACATCGATAAGGCGATTGGCAAAAGCACCGAGGAAGCCATGCTCATCGGCGCCGTCCACGGCTACCGCGGCCTCGTCAAAGAACTGATTCTTGAACTCAAATCCGAGTTGAACACGACAAACCTTCCGGTCATTGCCACCGGTGGTTACGCCGCCCTACTGGCCAGCCGCATGCCAGAGATCACAGCCGTGGACCCCTTCCTCACCCTGGAAGGCCTCCGCCTCGTCTGGGAATCCCGCTTCAACTCGCCCAGTCTTGCACCTCGTTAAGCAAGCCGCCTTCGGAGATCGAATGCCCTCGTTCTCAGCACCGAAAGTGCGACACATTTGTAGTTACCCGAGTACTGTACTCCCTGAGCGCCGTAGGTGCGGCATCAACCGCCATGCACATAAATCTGGATTCTAAATCCAGCGCGCCCACGCTGCACCGCATGCCTTTCGTCGCTCCCTGTTCCCTTCGAATCTGAACCGCGCGCGAGCGCAGCCCGTGGGTTCTGTACATTAAAGCCAAACAATCTACGTAGGACGCCACAAGCGCCGAAACCCGCGCCTTCGGATTTGTTCAACCGGCGCGCCGCTTCCAGAGCGCCGCAGCTACACCAGTAACTCCTATAACCATTGAAGTGATGTTAATACATTGCTTTCCCGCCGCACCCTAGCGTAGTCTGGTCCAAAGGCACCTGAATGCATTACCGACTATTGCTTGTCATTAGCTTACTGCTGCTCGCGCCCCTGTCTCTGCGCGCGGACTCTGATCTGGCTTTGCTTATCACCCCCGTCGTTGTGGAGGAAGGGAACAGCGGCAGCCAAGTGGTTGCCTTCAATGTTCAGACCACTCATCGGCCAACATCCTCCTGGTCCTACCATTACGCGACTATTTCTGGGGCGGCTGTCGCAGGCATCGACTTTCGCTCAGTCAGTGGCGTTCACACGTTTTCCAGCACAAACACAAACACCGTCATTCATGTTGAGATTTTGGGTGACGCGATATCCGAACCGGATGAAAACTTTCACCTCGCCTTCTACGCGGACACAAATCGCACCATCATGCGTGCGAGCTACGGGACGGCAATTATCAAAAACGACGATCATCCCGAAGGCCAACTCAACCACTTTCAGGTCGTGCTCAGCACAAACCCAGTGGCCGGGAAGCCAATCGAGGCGACAATAATCGCGGTGAACGCCGCTGGGGCGCGAGTTTCGAACTACACCGGCTGGGTAAACCTGAGTATCGCAGCAAGCCCAACGCCCACTTCACCCGTCCTGATATCTGAAGTTGATGTTACCCAGACCGATTCAGTCGAGTTCGTGAATGTTTCCGACCAGGCGATTGATGTTTCGGGCTGGCGGATCGACATCTACGACGAGGAGTCGTACCCCTTCCCCTGGACCCACATCGTGCGCCCTGCTTCCGTCCTTGAGGCCGGGCAAGTGTTTCGACTCGATGAGGCTTTCACCCAACCTTCGATCTTCCCCGTCCTCCGCTCAGATGAGCCGCTGTTTTGGTTTGATTTGCCCGGTGCCAAAGCGGCTGTCGTCCTCAGAAGTGCGGAAGGCAAGCTCATGGATGCTTTTTTCGCCGGTTCCGCCCGCCCTGAACATGCCTATTCACCAGCTGGCGACCTCGCTTTTTCCTGGTCCGGGCCCTCCGCGTTTAAGCAGCTCTTCATGGCTCAGACATTCCAGCGCCAGGGCGCCGCTGACACGGACACGACAAACGATTGGATATTGGCCACGCGCACGCTTAACGCGCCGCATCCCACGCTTGCAGTCCCTTTCACGACGTCGATCACGATGCCAATCTCTCCTGCCACGGTTTTTCTCCAGCAAGGACAATGGTCCGGCTCACTTCTCCTGCCCGAGGCGAGGCTCAAAGACGCCTTTCTCCTCGTTAAGGATGGAGACAATATGCAGGGCACATCCGCCCAACTCCATCTTCAGATCGAGGACGACCTATCCATCGCGGTGCAAGCTCCGGCGACAATCCCTACGGGTGGGGAACTGCGGGTTGCGCTCGTTGTTAGCAATTCCGGTCCGACCGCACTCACCGGCGCGATCATCACGAATTTTTTCTCCCCTTCATTGAAGCTGATTTCTATAACGGGCGGCGCTCCCATTGTGACGAATTCCATGAATGTCGCGCTCCTGCTCCCCACTCTCTCCGGTGGTGAGACCCAACAGGTTGAATTCACATTCTTAAGCAGCGTCCCTGGAACGGTGCTTAACACCGCCACAATCACCCATCCCACTCGCGATCCGTGGCCGTATAACAATTCGGCAACCTCTATCGTGGAGATCGTCCCCGACTGCACCACCCTTCCACCAGGGTTGATCGCATGGTGGCGCGGTGAGGGGAATCTGCGGGACCAGGTCTCAACTCGGGAGCTTCAATCGGCTGGTTCCGCTCAATTTGTTCGAGGCAAAGTTGGCGACGCTTTTGCGCTTGCGGGCGGAGCAGCAGTAATCCCTAGCTCATCTGAGTTGTTCTTCGGTCCGGAAGAAGGATTTTCCATTGTGGCCTGGGTTAAGCCGGCGGCCACAAGCTCCACAACCATCTTCGAGCGCGCCGCGCGGGACTCTACCACTACCCGCTTTGAAGGGTGGCGCTTCTATGTCACTGGCAGCACGATTGGGTTTCAGCTCAGTACTTCTATGAGCGACACTGCCCCGGTCGATGCTGTGGCAACGCTCCCGTCATTGCTCGATGGCAACTTTCATCACTTCGCCTTGGTGGCTGATCGTGGATTTTCTGCGCTCGGGCAGATTTATGTGGACGGCGTCATGGTCAAGGAGTTCAGCCTTCGCCAGCACTTGGACATGATGGATCCTCCAGCTCCCGCGAAAATCGGAGGCGCAGGCCTGCTGGATGAAATCGCTATCTTCCGCGGCGCGTTGAGCGAGAGCACACTCAAGGGAATTAGCCAGGCTGGCGCTGCGGGCTATTGCGCGAACGACCTGACAATTGCTCTGCAAGCTCGGGCCGCGAGTAGCATCGCCGCCATTCCCGCCCCGCACGTTGTGCGAATTGTAAACTACAGCGCCGCACCCGCGACCAATGTGGCGGTCGTGGTCCACGGGGCTGCAGTTGCTTTTTCAGACGCGTTCGCCCCCTCGGGCACACTCGCTCTGGCTGACGGTCGGCTCACACTCACAAACGCATTTGTAGATCCATTCTCCTCAATCGAGCTGAGTTTCACCGCTACGTTTCCGCACGCCGGAAGCAATCGCATTGATGCCGAACTCGTTAGCGGAACCCCGAACACCTCGACCCTCAACGATCGCAGAAGCATATTCGGGCATGCGCTTCCGGCTTGTGATCCTTCCGCCGGCAGCATGATTGCTTGGTGGCGGGGGGAGGCGAACGGCGCGGAGGAAACAGGCCTCGCTCACGCTACCAACATCACGGCCACATACTCGGCCGGTTATTCTGGCCAGGCCTTCACGTTCAATGGTGAGGAACAATTCGTGGAAGTCCCAAGCCGGCCGGAGCTGAACTTTCCAGGAGCCTCCTTCAGCATTGAGGCATGGATTCAGCCCTCAATCGCCGGCGGCGCCTCCGAGTACCGCTCCATCGTTGACAAGCGCGTCGTCAACGGAGATCGAGCCACCGGCTACGTTCTCGCCCACATAGGCGATGTCATTGCTTTTCAGCTTACCGATTCCGATCAAAGCGCTCCTGCAACAACCTTTCATACCCCTCGCACGGCCATTTTCTCGTCTGGTTTTCACCATGTAGTTGTCTCGGTGAATCGCAACGCCTTTGATGGTGGGGCGATCTATGTGGACGGCGAGCGTGTCCAGACCTTCAACCCCCTCGTCGAACCGCTCAGCATCGCGAATCCAGCTCCCCTGCGGATCGGTCGCCTTGTCCCAAACACAGTTGTCGGCCAGTTCAGGGGGCAAATCGACGAAGTTGCACTGCATCACAAAGCTCTCACCGCTGAAGACGTAGCGCGCATTTATGCGCGGAAGCAGCTGCCACGCTGCATCACGCCAAATCTCGCAACTGCGGATTCAGATCGCGATAATCTCCCTGATCTGTGGGAACTCGCCTATGGCCTCGACCCCGCGCAAACCACGCCCGCCGCTCACGATGCGGATGGCGACGGCGTCACCACGCATCATGAATACCTGAGTGGCACAGACCCCAATTCACGTCTCAGCTTCCTGGCAATCGAGCAGACTCGCCTCCTTGAGGATAAACTCGAAATCGAAGCCCGTGTCGTTGTGGGCCGCTCTTACACGCTTGAAAGCGCCTCAACGCTCAGCCCTGCGAGTTGGCAGCAACTCGCCTTGCCCAAAGAATCAACAAGCAACGTTATTAGATTCCAAGTCCCCACAGATACCTCGCGTGCTTTTTATCGGCTCCGCAGCAATTGAACCCGGCACATAACAAACCTGTGCCAACTGCTCTGCCCATTAGGTAGCGAAGGTAACAGGGGCCTTATTGTTGTTGAAACCGTGTCTATCCACCGCGTTGCTGGCCTTGGAAAAAGCAGAAAGCCTGCCCTGCCGACCAGCCTGGGGCGACAACGGGAACGCACCCCGCACATATGCCTCCGAAACAGCGTCCCTCGTGCGTGTTCAAATCTCGAGCGCGCGGCAGCGCATGCCGTTGTCCGTGCGAGCACTCTAGTATTGGCCCTGGAGGGGCTGCACAACTTCAGCCCACGGCAAGCCCAGCGCAGCCCGTGGGTTCACCTCAAAATCAAAAGCCTCCGGTTGGATGTGCACAAGGATCCTTTCGAAAGTCCCGACCGTTGCCTGTCTATTCATTCACTCTCAAGCGGCCCCTTCAAGAGCACCGTAGGTGGGACATATTTAGTTACCCGACGCCTGTCCTGACTGAGCGCCGTAGGCGCGGCATCCAACGCCGTCCACATACGCTTGCTCACGGAGATTCGCGCCTTCCTTCAGCCTCGGATAACCAGCGGGAACCAAGGCAACCGTCCGATAGATCCAGCCCTGAAAAGGCGTCAGTCGGTTTCTGTTTTTTTTCAGCGGTCAGGGTACGGAATCGGCCAGAGGCTACCTGCAAGGCCCGCACGTTTGAATTGCCTTTGAGCTGCACCACCCCGACTCTTGGCCCGATGCGCGGCGTGTTGTGCACTAAAGTAACGGAAGCAAGCAATGGCCGATAACCACCCCAAAAGTGCGATCATTGGTCCGATCTACAGCCGCGGCAAAGCGGGGTTCCTGAACTGGTCCGGTGAGTGGGTAATCGAACCTCAATATGAGTGCCTCGGAGCATTAAGTGAAGGCCTTATAAGTTTCGTGGCGGACGGAAAGCTGGGCTTTCTTGACGAAGCCGGCAAGGTAGTCATTCCTCCGCATTTTGACAGCGACCTCAGCTCATTCGACGTGCAATTCAATGATGGCCTCGCGTGCGTGACAGAACACAATGCTACCGGGTACATCGACAAAACAGGCAACTGGGTTATTCCGCCGAGGGTGGGCGCAATGGGTTACCACACGAGGGAAAGGCTATCTACAGTTTGACGGAATACTATGTGATTGACACCAAAGGGAAATCCTATCTTCCCTCCCCGCATATGACATGCACTGGCAATGCGGATTGCGCCCAGGTAATTGGGATTGGATCGTTTGCCTCTTCAGTGTGGAAGGGGACTTTAAACTAGGTGTACTGGATTGGCGGGGGCAAACAATCCTACCTCCGGTTTATGAGGCGCTTCGCGAACTCCACCGAGGAGTGGCTCCTTTCTCAAGAGCCGATCGTTACACCGGCCTGTTTGGACTGCTAAATCAATCAGGAGACGTCATTAAATTTCCCATGTTTAACTACATTGGCAATTTTGCAGAAGGCCTCGCGCCAGCCTCTTTACGAGACAAGCAATGGGGCTACATCAATACGTCCGGCGACTTTGTGATCGAACCCAGATTCCAGCAAGCATGCTCGTTTCGTGAAGGCTTAGCATGCGTCACGTTGAAGGTCCCAAAAGGCCAACGAGGCAACAAAGGCTTCATCAACAGCGCAGGGGAAGTCGTTATCGAGCCTGCGTTTATGTCGCAGACTGGCTTTCACGGCGGATGGGCAGATGTGGATATGGAGGGAAAACATGGAGTGATCGACAGAACCGGAAAGCTCATCTGGGAAGAACCCTTGGAGTTCGACCCCAAGTCGCGTCGGTGGGTGTAGCGTAACGACGACGGCAGTGCCTACGCATCCGATCGCTTTCCACACCGCATGCCAGAGATCACGGCCGTGGACCCCTTCTTCACCTCGAAGGCCTCCGCCTAGTCTGGGAGTCCCGTTTCAACTCCCCGAGTCCTGCACCCTGTTAAGCGATCGCCTGACGAAGCTCTTCCGTTCTCAGCACCGTAGGTGCGACATATTTGTAGTGTCGCAAATGCTCCATTATCGAGCGCCGTAGGTGCGACATCAACGGCCATCCACATACACCCACCATTCGAAAGCCCGGAAGATTCAATACCACACAAATACCGTGCCATTGGTCGAAATCCCAACTGCCCACTTCTGCGACGACGGTCCCCACGAATTCCGGAGTGTTGCCACCTCGTAAGAAGACCGCCCTCCCGCAATCAGATCACTTCCTCCCAGCTCTCCCGGCCACCATTCCCCCACTCCATTCATGAACACAGACGGTAATCCCTGCTCTGACAATCGATTCTGCCTCACAAACAGACGAAAAGATTCAAGGGCTTCAGGCTCCAAATCAAAACGCAGCAATCCCTTGTCGAATCCAGGTCGTGAATTTCGTAGATGTTGCGCGCGCTTTCTGGAACCCACCTGGGCACCCAACCCTTTTCCACTAATCCCGCCTCCTTCGCTGCGGAAAGAGTGGCAAACCGGCTTTCCTTCACCTCACCGCAACCATCGAAGACGGCTACAACCAAAAGCAAAACGGTTAATCGAAGGATGATGTGCAAGGGGGAGGGGTAGTCTGGTGGTTACATCAGAGGAAGAGGCTATTTCCCGCTTGTCGCCTCACCTGCTTCCACCTTCTCTTCTCGCCGAAACCTTTCCGGACGCGAATGCATATACCGCATTTTGCGATTGTAGAACTCGACGTAATGCTCTTTCGCATAGCGGTGGGCCTCACCAAGCGAGGGGTAGAAAGAAGGTGTCCACACTTCGAATGGACCGTCCATAGTTCCAGTGAAATGATCTTTATCACTTTCGCCTCCAAGGTGGAACAAGCGCAATTGGCCGCGTCGAAAGTCTGACATAGCTCGCGTCGTCGCATTGGCACCAACCTGCCCGTATAATTCATCTCGCCAACCGCCTGGCGCATTAATTTGCCACGAGAGCTTCGCAATAGCAGCGAACGCCGCAAGTGTGCTGACCGCGAGTAGCGCCGTAGCGACTTTAATGTTTACTGAGCCCATGGCAGGTGTGGAGGTGGCTCGCTGGCATCAGCGTTTATCAAAGGAATAACAGGTGACCGTCAAAGTAGCGCCCAGTTTGGCAATTCGCTCCAGAGTGTCGGGACGAAGGGTAAACTGAGAAGCGAGAGCGGTGGAGTGCAGATCATAGCCAACATCGAAAGTTCGTTGCGCTGTGTTCCATACTCGTCGAGATGCTGGAGACAAAGATTCGACAACTTTGCAGAGGTTATGAATTGCGGTGTCAGGATTTCTGTACCATCGACTCGTTTCAACCGCCAGCAACTGCCGCTTGGCGTCTGGCCCGCAATAAAGCAGTGAAACCCGGCGCCCCATCTCGCCTGCAATCGAATTCAATTTGGTTGCAGACCGAATCTCCAAATCTACGTTAAGGAACTGAGGATTCAAATCGGTTCAGATATAGCTCAGGAAAGCTTTTGCGCGCAATTACTCTGCTGCCTCTCGTCATATTTGTCAGCTAAATGGCCAAATCTCTCTCACGGAGCGGGGGCCGTGCCGCACGTCGCAGGCTGGCTAAACGTCGGCGATTTGTTTCCTACTGCGCCATCCCCGCACGTTTGCATTGCCTTTGAGGTGCGCCATGGCAAATTTTCCGCCTGAGGCGGGCCTTTCGGGCTTTATACAAATTTCGCTCGGCCGGTGTCTCATACATTGAAGTGCGTACTCTGGAGCCTTCCAATCACGGCTGGTGCGAGGAGCTTTATCGCCAAAAAGCGGGCGAGCTGCTGCTCTACGGCCGTGCCCTGGGGTTGTCCCACGGTGAGGCCGAGGATGTTCTGCAGGAGACGTTCATTGCTCTGCTTGCGCTGAAACAACAGCCCGCAAATACGGCTGGTTACGCGGTCCGCGCCCTCCGCAACCGCGCCCTGAATTACAAGCGCTCCCTGTGGCGGCGCCTCACGCGCGAGCTGGAGTCCAAATCATGGTTTGAACCGTCTGAACAGGGCGGCCCAGGTTTGGAAGCTGCCTTGCGCTCCCTGCGCGAACTTCCCTCCGAGCAGCGCGAGGTGATCGTGCTCAAAATCTGGCATCGGCACACTTTTGAAGAAATCGGCGAGATCCTTGAGATCTCCCCCAACACCGCCGCTGGCCGTTACCGTTATGGCCTCCAGAAACTTCGCGCTTCGGTTGCCTTGAATGACTATGAATCCGCCGGAATCTTTGGAGACGCGGATGGAGAAGTGCGCCCCGCGCTCCCCATCGCCTAAAATTTATCGCAAGCTTTTCCGCTCTGAGCCGCAACCTGAACCCGTTTGGGCTGTTGGCCTGGCGGACGTGCGCCGCTGGCTCGTGCCAGTGGTTGGCTCCATTGCCCTCACGTTGCTGACGTTCGAGCCGCGCCAGGGAATGGTCGATCCGTTTGAAGGGGCTCTCCAGGTCACTGCCCCAGATCAATGGGTCCACGCCAAGTTCGAGCGCTTCTTCAGTGTCCACAACACGCTCCCGATGCAAACCCTGGAATGGAGCTTCGGCTCCCCGACAGCATCGGCTCAACCGGCCCTTTTCAATTTCACTAACAGTCTCCTGACCAAGTAAATGAGCAAAACGCCTCCGTCCAAAAACTCTCCCGCCCCAGATCCCGGAAAACCTGCAACGCCCACAACGCTCGCGCCCAAGGTGCGCGTGTTCCGTGGCATTGATTGGATCACCTTTGGGCTGGTCACTCTCATCACGCTCTTAGGCTACCTCTACACGATCGCCCCGGACGTGACGCTGGAGGATTCGGGCGAGTTGGCAGTCGCCTCCATGTATGCTGGCGTCCCCCACCCTCCCGGCTACCCGGTCTGGACGCTCTACACCTGGCTTTTCACCAAGATCCTGCCGTTCTCGAACATCGCCTGGCGCGTGGCGGTCTCCTCCGCGGTTGCGGCCGCGTTCTCTTGCGGCCTGCTCGCGCTGATCGTTTCGCGCGGAAGCAGCACCATTGTCGAGCATATCCCCGACCTCAAGAACCTCGATAAACGGCTCGAGAACATGTTCTGCGTCCTCGCCGGTTTCGTCGCTGGGATGCTCCTTGGCTTCAACGGCTTCATGTGGAGCCAGGCGGTCATTGTCGAGGTGTACACGTTAAGCGTGCTCTCGCTTATGGGCGTGCTCTGTTGCCTTTTCCGGTGGCTTCACGCGCCCGAGCAACGCCGTTACCTTTGGTACGCCGCTTTCTGGTTCGGCATCTGTTTCACCACCCACCAAACGCTCATCGTCGCCGCCATGGGCATCGAGGTGCTCATTCTTTTGGTGAGTCCGCGGATTGGGCGCGACCTCTTCCTCATCAACAGCATCTTCTACATTGGCGGCTGCCTCCTGATGCAGCGCGGCAAGCTCACAGGCATCAGCGAGAACCCCGCTCTTGAGCTGATCTTCCATTGCGTGGGCCTTGGCTCAATGATCACGGCTGCCGCTGCCTCTATCAAAACCCGCGCGCTCGGCACGGAATGGAAAGCCATGCTCGCCATCTCAGCTGCGTGGATTTTGGGAGCTTTGTTCTACTTCTACATGCCGATCGCCTCCATGACGAACCCGCCGCTGAATTGGGGTTACCCACGCACGGAGGAGGGCTTCTGGCACGCGCTCACCCGCGGCCAGTATGATAAGACCAACCCGACGTCTGATCCAGGGCGCTTCATCCGGCAGGTCATCATGTACATCCAGGGCGCGGGCGAAGAGTTCTCTTTCATCTACCTGCTGATTGCCGCGATCCCGTTCATGGTTTGGGCCAAGCTCCACAAACGCGACAAGGCATGGCTCATTGGCAACGTCTCGATTTATGCATGTTTGGCGTTCCTGCTCCTGATTCTCCTGAACCCAAACATCGACCGCCAAAGCCGTGAGCAGACCCGCGTCTTCTTCACCTCATCGCACGTCATCCTTGCAATGTTCGTCGGTTACGGCCTGACGCTCGGCCTCAGCTACATCGCAACGAACTATGAGAAGTGGCGTTTCACAGCGTTGATTGGCGCTGCCGTCGCCTGCGCCATTGCGCTCTATGAGCGGTTGTCCCTGCAAAGCTCGTTCCAGCTCGATCGGTTCACAACCACCTCAACGATTGTGCTCTGGGTGGCGGTGATGGCCCTTTTCTGGCTCTATCGCACCCGCGCGCCGATGATGCTCCTGATCGCTCTCATGGCCATTCTCCCCTTCCGCTCCGTGCTCGCACACTGGGCTGATAACGAGCAGCGCGGCCACTTGTTCGGGTTCTGGTTCGGCCATGACATGTTCACGCCGCCCTACGACGTTTACCCAGAGATGGCCAAAAACGCGATCCTCTTCGGCGGCACTGACCCGGGCCGTTTTAATCCAACTTACATGATTTTCGCGGAGAGTTTCATCCCGGATAAGCACAAGCGCGATCCAAAGTTCGATCGTCGCGACGTTTACCTCATTACGCAGAACGCGCTCGCGGACGGAACGTACCTCGCTTACATCCGCGCCCACTACAATCGAAGCGCGCAGAAGGATCCTCCATTTTTCACCGAATTCTTCCGCAGCGAAGCGGAGGCCGCCACAGGCCGGACCAATCTGCTGGCCCGCATGTTCGCGCCGCTCGACCGCTACTTCATCAATCTCGGTGAGCGCATTGAGAAAGAGCGCCGCGAGAAAGGTGTTTACCCTCCCAAGGAAATCCAAACGCCGTCCATCGAAGACTCTTCCGCCGCGTTCCAGGAATACATCGCCGATGCCCAACGGCGCCTGCAGCATGACATGCAGTTTCCAAACGAGCCGAAGCAGATCAAGCCGGGCGAGGATGTCCGCATCATCGACAACCGCATCTCCGTCCAAGGCCAGGTCGCGGTCATGTCGATCAACGCGCTCCTGACGAAGATCATTTTCGACAAGAATCCTGAGCACGAATTCTACGTGGAGGAGAGCTTCCCGCTCGACTGGATGTATCCGCATTTGGAGCCGTTCGGGATCATCATGAAGATCAATCGCCAGCAGCTCCCCGAGCTGAGCCAGGAGATCTGCGACCGTGACAACAAATTTTGGAGCAAGTATTCCGAGCGCCTCGTGGGCACATGGATTAATTACAACACATCCGTGAAGGAACTCTGCGACTTTGCCGAGAAGGTTTACCTCCGGCGCGATTTCAGCGGATTCTCCGGCGATCCCAAATTTATCCGTGACGACAACGCCCAGAAGGCGTTCTCCAAGCTTCGCTCCGCCCAGGCCGGCCTTTACTTCTGGCGCATGCAGCAGGCCAAGAACCAGACTGAATACACCCGCATGCAAAAGGAATGCGACTTCTCGCTCAAGCAGTCGTTCGCGTTTTGTCCGTACAGCCCGGAAGCGGTTTACAAGTATGTGAACCTCCTCCTCTCCATGAACAAAGTGGAAGATGCCGAGCTGGTCGCTGTCACCGCGCGCAAGTTCGACCCGGACAGCGAGTCCATGAATGCGCTTGTGGATAACATCCGCAACATTCGTCAGAGCCAGGGGAACTTCAATCAGGTTCAAGCGCGCATGACCGCTCTTGAGCAGCAATATGCGACCAACAAAGGAAACCTTCAGGTCATCTTCGAGCTGGCCTCGATCTATCTCCAGCTCATGCGCACCAACTCTGCCGTGGCGATCTTTGAGGAGCGTTTGAACGGCCCCGCCCTGGACGCGAACACCGCGCTGTCCATCGCCAAGGCCTACGACCAGATCCGCGACTTCGCTGGGGCTGAACGGGCTCTCACGAAGGCCACAACCCTTGTCCCGAACGAACCGAACATCTGGTACGACCTAGCCAAGGCTCAGGTTGCGCTCTCCAACTATCCATCAGCGCTCAATTCCATCAGCCGCTCCGTCGCCTTGAGCAAGCAACGCCTTGCGGTCGCTCCTGGCTCACGAGACGTGGTAAAGGACGCCCGCGCCGACCCCGGTCTGGCGCCATTGCGCCAGTTCCCTGAGTTCATTCAGTTGCTGAACGCGAATCCCGCCTTGAACTGACTGCGGGCTCGAATTGCGCTCATGCGGTTTGCGAGCTACAAATCGTGTAGCTCGCAACATCGCCGATTCTGCTGACGCATGCGCCCTGCCCGCCATTGTTGGTCCCGGATTCTCCTCGGGCTCACGCTGGCGGTTTGTTCCGCGAGGATCTCAGCGCAGCAGCAACTCCACACCCGCGTCTTCCGTTTTCGCGCGGAGCCTCCCTCGGTCATTAGCGTCGGCCCGCGCGGCACCGTTTGGGTGCGGCATGCGGACACCACGCGCATCTCAGCGCTCGACGGTTACGGTGTGCGGGAACTCAACTCGATCGAGGGCGGGAGCTTCCGTGTAGTGGAATCCCGCTCCGGCCAACTCTGGAGCTGCTACTCACAAGGCCTGGTCCTTTACGACCGCAACCAATGGTCCCGCCACCCACTCGCCCCTATCGCCAACGAGCTGCAGTTCAATCCGCTCCGGCAGCTCCGCCAAATTTCCCTCGTTCCGGCAGAGGTCAATCGCGTGCTATTTCTGCTCGGCGATGCTCTCTATGAGTTTGACGCGTTCGAAGGCGGTTTGCGCGTTCTTGCTCGCTCCTCGGAAATCGGCCTCGGCCGTTTTTCCGAGATGCAGGAAACCCGCGACGGGTCTCTCCTTATCGCTGCTGAGCGCGGGCTGATTCGTTCCGTCGGGCCGCTGCGACAAATCTCTCCCGCCGCCCGCTGGGATACCCTCCCATTCCCGCCGAATAGCCAAATCGAAAACGTGCAACGGCCATTCGAGGACTTCGATGGTGGGTTGTTCGTCCTCGGCGCTTTGCCAGGCTCGACGGCCGATCGGGTCATCGCCCATTACCAAAATGGCGCCTGGAGTTTTCGCACCGTTTTGAACGAGCGCCTTAAGCAAGCATGGCCTTCGTGGGATTCGACGCTCTGGGCTTACAGCTTCAACTCCCTGATCCAGCTCGGATCATCCGCCAACCTGGGCAACACCGCTATCCAACGCGAAGCCATCGTCGGGGGCCAATTCGATGTCGCTGTCGAAACCAATGGCGTCTTCTGGATCGCCACATCTGAA
>Ga0196963_10001014_pt1 | contig 20844 bp, 23 predicted proteins | sample S1_5metaG_FD_148600 | JGI IMG/M metagenome (GOLD analysis project Ga0196963, IMG submission 148600) | Soil microbial communities from Anza Borrego desert, Southern California, United States - S1_5 | ecosystem: Environmental > Terrestrial > Soil > Desert | place: USA: California | collected... | reverse complement strand
TGGGCGGCACCTGCTGCGAGACCTGCTACTGCCAGGGCAGCGACTTCAACGGCGACGGTGACTTCGGCACCGACCAGGACATCGAGGCGTTCTTCCGCGTCCTGGGCGGCAACCCCTGCTGATCCGGCGCTGCTGATCGAGCCCCACTGAACCTGTCACCATCCACGGCCCCCCGCCCGGCGCGGGGGGCCTTTCTTTTTGCCCGTACACTCCGCCCATGCGCCCTGCCGCCATGCTGCTGGTCCTGCTGTCGTCTGTGCTCGCCGCGTGCGCCGGTGCGCGGGCAAGGCCCGACGCCCGCCACCTGCCCGACGACTTCTCCTTGAGCGTCGCCGTGCAGCCTGGCGGGGGTCGAGAGCCCGCGTGGTATGTCATCGAGCCCGACGGCACGCTCCGCGCGGCTATCGGGGCCCGCCGCCCCGACAGTCCGCGCCCCGCCGGCGTCCGCACCCTCACGCGCGACCAGGTCCGCGGGGTGTGGGAGCTCGCGTGCGCCGCCGGCCTCGCCGGCGAGCACCACGGCGAGGGCAAGGTCTCGACGACCCTCCCCGGCTCTCCCGCGGGTGCGGCGGTGGTCGAGGTCGCCAGCGCGGGCAAGCGCCGCACCGTCGCGGCCCCAGCGCCCAGCGACGCCTCGGGCGCTGGGCTGTCCAAGCTGCTGGAGCGGCTGCGCGAGCTGGCGTGGATCGAGCCTGCCGGCACGTAAGCGGCGCGTACCCTCGCCGTATGCCAGCGCCCATTGTTGGAATCGACCTCGGCACCACCAACTCGCTGGTGGCGATCGCCGACCGCGCGGGCGCCCGCATCATCCCCGATGGGCACGGGCGCGCGTTGCTGCCCTCGGTTGTGCGGTACGAGCCCTCAGACCAGCCGCCCGGCTACGCGACGGTGGTGGGGCACGATGCGAAGGAGGCCGCGCCGGACTTCCCGCTCCAGACCGTCTCGAGCGTGAAGCGGTTGATGGGCCGGAGCGTGCGCGACGCCGCGCCCGACCTGCGGTTCCTGTCCTACCAGGTCATCGCAGGCGAGCGCGACACCGCCCGTGTGCGCGTTCCGCTCGGGCAGGACGAGATCACCTTCTCGCCCGAGGAGGTTTCCGCGCAGGTGCTCGCGCGCCTCAGGGCCCAGGCCTCCCGCGCCCTGGGCGAAGAGGTCACCCGCGCCGTGGTCACGGTCCCCGCGTACTTCGACGACGCTCAGCGGCAGGCCACCCGCACCGCTGGCCGCCTCGCGGGGCTCGAGGTCGTGCGCATCGTTCCCGAGCCCACGGCGGCGGCGCTCGCGTACGGCCTGGGCCTTCCCCGCGGCGCCAACGACCGTCCGACGACCGTGGTGGTCTACGACCTGGGCGGCGGTACGTTCGACGTGTCGGTGCTGCGGCTGACCCCAGCGACGCAGCCGGGCGAGACGTTCTTCTTTCAGGTGCTCGCCACCGGCGGCGACACGCACCTGGGCGGCGACGACGCGGATCACCTGCTGGTGGACCTCTTCCGACGCGAGATCGCAAACGTGCTGGGCGTTGAGGCGGCGGCCATGGAGCTGCCGCCGGGCGTGCGGCGCCAGCTCGTGGGGCTTGCGGAGTCGGTCAAGATCCGGCTCTCCGAGCACGAGGAGGCCCGCGTGGACGTCGCCCTGGGGGGCGACCGGCGCTACCAGCGCACGCTGACGCGCTCCGAGTTCGAGGCGCTCGTCGCCCCGCTGGTGGACCGCACCATCCGCATCTGCGAGCAGGTGGTGAGGGACGCCGACATGGGGTGGCACGATCCGTCCTCGGGCCGTGCGCCTGTAGACGCCGTGATCATGGTCGGCGGATCCACGCGCATTCCACTGGTCCGCCGTCGCGTCGGCGAGCTCTTTGGCCTGGAGCCTTACACCGCTCTTGACCCCGACCAGGTCGTCGCCCTCGGCGCGTCGGTGCTGGCCAGCGTGCTCGACAGGCGGTCCACCGGCACGCTGCTGCTGGACGTCATCCCGCTCTCGCTCGGGGTTGAGACCGTCGGCGGAGCCGTCGCCAAGCTCATCACGGCGAACTCCACGATCCCAGCGCGGGCGACGGAGATGTTCTCCACGAGCGTCGACGGCCAGACCTCGATCCGCCTGACTATTTACCAGGGCGAGCGTGAGATGGCGGCGGACTGCCGCAAGCTCGGCGAGTTCCACCTGCGGGGGCTGCCCCCCATGCCCGCGGGCATCCCGCAGCTGGAGGTGCAGTTCCTCGTTGACGCCAACGGCGTGCTCAACGTCAGCGCCCAGGAGCGCCGCAGCGGCAAGCGGGCCGCGCTGCAGGTCGTCCCCAACCACGGCCTCACCAGCGACGAGGTGGAGCGCATCGAGCGCGACAGCCTGCACCACGCCCGCGAGGACATGGCCCGTCACCGCGTGGTGGACCTCATCGTGAACAGCAGGCTTGACCTCAAGTGGATCGGCGAGCGCTTCGAGAAGTTCGAGGGCGAGCTCGAGCCCGCGTACCGCGACGACCTCCGCGCCCGCATCGAGGGTCTGCGGGAGATGGTCAAGCAGGCCGAGAGCGACTGGCAGAGCGTTGACCCCAACGCGTTTTATAGGGCCAAGCACGAGCTGGACCAGGCGAGCATCCGCCTGCAGGAAGTCAGCATTGCCCGCTCGCTGCGGGAGGGCTGAGCGGCGTGTTCCGCCTGTGAGGGGCACGCAACGCGGTCGCCGCCCATCCCGCACAACCGCACGCCCCAGCCGGCCGATCCCGTGGTGTGCGCCGCGCTCCGCGGCGCCGCGGGGTTGCGCACCATGAAGCTCGCACACTGGGCGGTATTGCTATCGGCGGGGCTGGCCTCGCTGGCCCTGGGCCAGCAGAAGGAGCCCATGGCCGCGTACGCCGCGAGCACCGCTCCCACGCAGGTGGCCTTCCAGACCTCGACCGGCTCCACGTGGTACTCGGGGGGCACGGCGAGTGGAATGACTGAACGCGTCACGTTCCAGGAGCTGCTGAACAGCCCGGTCAGCGGGCGCGCCCTGGTGACCCTTTGCGATGACCACAGTGTGTGGCTCACGCGCTGGACCAGCAGCTCCTTCTGGAGCGCCCCCACGCAGCTGGCCACCAACGCCGGCCTGCCCAGCGCCAAGGTGTTCGCCGGCGCGTACGAGACGGAGACCGGCAACCTGATTGTCGTCTACCGCAAGACGACCTCGACCACGCTGTACTACCGCGTGGTGGGCGCGACCGTTGGCCCTGAGCAGAGCTTCGCCATCGGCCTCGCGAGCGCGCCCACGTACATGGAGATGTACCCGCAGCCCCGCGGCAACGAGATCATGCTGCTGGTCGCCGCGTCGGGCCGCCTGCACGCGGCGGTGTGGAGCGGCAGCGCGTGGACCGGGTCCGTGCAGCTGGAAGCAGCGCTTCCCACGAGCGGCCGCCCGTTCGCGGGCGCCTACACCAACAGCAGCACGCAGGGCATGGCCGTGTGGTCAGATACTGCCGGGAGCGTGCGCTCGCGCCTGTGGACGGGCGCGACCGCGTCCTGGAGCGCCGCCACCACACTCCCGGCGGTGAGCGGCAGCGCCCCGCTGCACTGGGTGACGCTCGCAGGCTCGCGCAAGCACGCCAGCGATGAGGTGCTGTTCGCGGGCATCGGCACCAACAACGACATCAGCGTGAACCGCTGGAGCGGGAGCAGCTGGGGCAGCAACAGCGTGGTGGAGACCAACGTCGGCTTCGCCGATGGGCGGCGGGTGGCCCTTGCGTACCAGCACGACGGCGAGGAGGCGCTGCTGGCGTGGCAGCAGGCGGGCAACAACGCGGTGCAGTTCCGCCGCTGGTGGGGGGGGGTGTGGTCGGGGACGAGCGCGACGTCTTCGCTGGGCAGCGAGCCGCAGAACATCCGCCTGGAGCCCGGGTACGCCGGCAACCAGATGGTGATGAGCGTGCGCCGCAAGGGGGCGGCGAGCTACGCCGATTACATGGCCTACTCCGCGAACGGCTCGGTCAACCTGACTGGCACGGTGGTGGGCGCGGTGGGCTCGGGCGGGTCGGTGGCGCTCCCGGTGCCGCCGACGGCCACCGCCGGCACGACCAACATCAGCACGCCCAACAACCAGACCACCACGATGACGCCCGGCAACTACGGCAGCCTGGTGGTCGGCAACGCCTGCACGCTGAACTTCAGCGCAGGCACGTACGTGTACACGTCGTTCACCGCCCAGTACAACGGCACGATCATGAACTTCAACACCGCGGCGGGGCCGGTGCGGTTCATCCTCACCAACGGCAGCTTTGCGGGCAAGAACGCCATCACCATCAACAACACGGGGCAGCACGACGTCGAGTTCCACATCCTGAACGGCAACTTCGAAGCCCAGAATCACTACGCCGTCTCCAATGCCGCGGTGTTCGCGTACAACGGCAATATCGACTTTGAGAACAACGCCAACTTCACCGGCACGCTGTACGCCAGCGGCAACATCACCGGCAGCGGGACCATCAAGCTGCCTGACAGCGACCCCGTGGGCGGGCCCGGGCGGCTGACGACCGTCACGTTCACCGCGGGCGTCCCCAGCGCGCCCGTGGACCTCAACACGAGCATCGCGGGGGAGTGGCGCTGGGACGTGTGCGCTCTCTCCCGCTACCCCGCTGTGCGGTCGGTGAAGGTCGGCCGCTGGCGAGAGATCGGGCCCGACGAATGAGGAACCCCATGACCAACACGCACTTTGCGAGGAGCGTACGCACGGCTGTTGCAGCCATCGGGCTGGGGTTGGCGGCTGTCGGCCATGCGCAGCAGGACCGACCCTGTGTCGTATACAGCGAGACATCCACGCCCGAGACGATGTTCTCGCGCGAGTGGACGGGCTCTTCGTGGCCAAGCCCCAGCGCCGGCGCCGGGCTCTCCGGCGTGATCCGCTGGCAGCGGGTCTGCAACAGCCCCAGCACCAGCGAGCGCGCCCTCGTGTGCCTCGCCTCGGACAACGCCCTCACACTGTCGAAGTTCAATGGCATGTTCTGGGAGCCGCCGACGGCCGTGTGCGCTGATGCGGGCACCCCCAGCACCCGTGTATTCGATGCCGCGTACGAGCACATGAGCGGGGAGCTCATGGTCGTGTACCGCAAGACCACCTCCACCTCCGTGTTCTACCGCACGTACACGAGCGCGATCCCGCTCGAGCAGTCCACCAATCTTGGTCTGACCACTGCTCCGACGTGGATGGAACTGGTGGTCAGGCCCCGCTCCGATGAGTTCATGCTGCTGGTTGCCGCGGGCGGGCGGCTGTATGCGTCCATTTGGAACGGCTCGGCCTGGGGCAACGCGGCCAGCCTCGAGACTTCGCTCAACTCCAGCGGCCGCCCCTTCTCCGGCGCTTACATGAACAACTCGGGACGCGGGATCGTGGCATGGTCCGCCACCAGCGGGGCCCCCAAGTACCGCGTCTGGAGCGGCACGGCGTGGGGCGCGGCGGCGACGCTGCCGGCGGTGTCGGGCGGCGTCACCCTGGGTTGGATGACCCTGACCGGCAGTCCTTCGGCGACCTCGGATGAGGTGCTCGCCGCCATGATCGGCAGCAACAACGACGTGAACGTCAACAACTGGACGGGTACAGCCTGGGGCACAAACACCGTTGTTGAGTCCAACACAGGCTCGAGCACCGGCCGCCGGGTTGACATCGCCTACCAGCCCAACGGCTCCCGCGGCGTGGTGGCCTGGGAGCGAGCCGGCAGCACCGCTCCCCGCTACCGCACGTGGAACGGCAGCGCATGGTCCGCGGAGCAGACCGGCCCCGACTTCGGGAGCCAGCCCCAAGCCATCATCCTTGAGCCCGGCCTGGACGCCAACCAGGTCGTCATGGCCGTGCGGCGGCTGGGCCCGGTAAGTTGGGATGACTTCGTGGCGTACTCAACGGGCGGGTCGGTCAACCTGACCGGCATCGTGCACGGTCTGGTAGGGACCGGGCCGGCGTACACCATGCCCCTGCCCCCCAGCGCTACCGCGGGAGCGTCCAATGTGAACCTTGGAAACAACGACACGCGCACCCTCGCCCCCGGCAACTACCACGACCTTATCGTGGGCAACTCGTGCACTGTGAACTTCAGCACCACCGGCACCTACGTGTTCCGCCTCTTCAAGGCCAACAACAACTACACCACGATGAACTTCGACACCTCGGCCGGTGACATCGACTTCATCCTCACCAACGGCAACTTCGACGGCCAGAACACCATGACCTTCAACAACAACGGTGAGGGCAAGGTCCGGATCCACGTCATCAATGGCAACTTCGACAGCAAGAACAACAACTTCGGCCGCAACATCTCCCTGTACGTCTACAACGGCAACATCATCTTCGGCAATGACCTCACGTTCAACGGGGAGATGTACGCCAGCGGCAACATCACCGGCAGCGGCGTGATCGACCTCTCGACCAGCTACGTCGGCTCGCCGGGGCTGCTCTCGGTCGCAACCTTCACCGATGGGGCCCCGGGGCTGCGCACGGACCTCTCCGCCAACATCCCGGGCTACTGGGGGTGGGAAGTCTGCGCTGTCGCCGGACGTCCGCCCTCCAAGAACATGCGAGTCTCGCGCTGGCGTGAGATTGGGCCGGACGAGTGATCGGAGTTGGTCTAAATGAATGAGCTTTCATCCGCCCTTAGCGCGGAGGCCCTTGTGCCTTAATCCCACCCCGCTAGCTTGCTCCCACTTGAGAGTTGCACCCTCTCCCCGCAACTCTCCAGGCATCGGTCGCGTGGGGGTAACCCATGCGGACCACTAGCGGGCCGTGTCAATCCCCCCCAGGACGCGGCCCGTTTTTTCTTTTTGCTCCGATCGCTTTCAGCAGCCGCGTGTGAGCGCGCGAGATCACGCCCCCGGCGGCACCCCGATGTCCTCGTCCCACAGCTCCGCGTGCTCGCGGATGAACTGCTCCATCAGCGACACGCACCGCGCATCATCGGCCACGACCAGCTCCACGCCCTCCGCCCGCATCCAGTCCTCCCGCCCCTGGAACGTGCGGTTTTCCCCGATCACCACCCGCCGGATCCGGTGCAGCACGGCCGTGCCGCTGCACATCGCGCACGGCGAGAGCGTCGAGGCCAGCGTCAGCGTGTGCCAGTCGCGCCGCCGCCCCGCGTTGCGGATGCACACCGTCTCGGCGTGGGCGGTCGAGTCCCCTGTCTGCACCCGCAGGTTGTGCCCCAGCGCCACGATCACGCCCTCGGCGGTCATCAGCGCCGACCCGATGGGGATCCCACCCTCGGCTCGGCTCTTGAGGGCCTGCTGGTACGCGGCGTCGAGCGCCAGCCGATCCAGTGTCCGCCGATCAAGTGTGCCCTGGTCCATGCCGCGAGTGTACCTCGCCCGCTGCCCGCGCCCGCCCTCCTGTAAACTGGACAGCATGGGCACGCCCTCCCCCGAGTTCCCAGGCGTCATCGTCTTCGACCACCCTCTCATCCAGCACAAGCTGACGTACCTGCGCGACCGCACCGTCAGCCACCGCCCCTTCCGCGCCCTGCTCTACCAGATCGCCGGGCTCATGGTCTTCGAGGTCACGCGCACGCTCCCCACCGAGGTTATCGAGGTCGAGACGCCCATCGAGCGCACGCAGGGCCGCCGCCTCGCCGGCCACGTCACCGTCGTTCCGGTGCTGCGCTCAGGGCTGGGCATGGCCGAGGGCATCCTCGAGATGATGCCCGAGGCCCGTGTCGGGCACCTCGGCCTGGTGCGCGACGAGGAGACCCTCAAACCCCGCGTCTACCTCCAGCGCCTCCCGCGCGACCTCTCCGCCGGCCCGGTGTTCCTGGTCGATCCCATGCTCGCCACCGGCGGCTCCGCGGCCGAGGCCGTGGCCATCCTGCGGCGCGCGGGCGCGAAAGACCTCCGCCTCATCTGCCTGGTCGCGGCGCCCGAGGGCATCCGCCGCATCCGTACCATGGACGCAGAGATTCCGATTTATACCGCGGCCATCGACCGCCAGCTCAATGAGCGGGGCTACATCCTTCCTGGACTGGGTGACGCGGGCGATCGCATGTACGGCACGGGCTGAGCTAAAAACGCGAGCCGGCGGCAGCCAGGTGGAGTGCGAAGCCCCTCAGCAGCGCTTCAGGTGCGCCTCGCCCGCCCCGCGCATCATGCTCCTCGCGGTGTGCCGTCGGCTGGGTACGACTTACGACGCCCGCCGCGCCAGGAGTTCACAACATGGCGGACAACCGCAACAACGAGAAGAACCGCGATCAGAACCGCGGCATGGGCCAGCAGGACAACCAGACGCAGGGCCAGAACGCGCAAGGCTTCCAGGGTGGCGGCCGCACCGGCACTCCCTTCACCCACTCCACGCAGAACAACTACGGCGCCCAGGGCGGCCAGCAGAACAAGCCCGGCCAGTCCGGTCAATCCACCCAGAACCGCGCCGACAGCCAGACCCCTGGCAAGGAGGGGGAAAGTCGACGCGGCAGCCAGTCATCAGGCCAATCAACAGGCCAATCGGCCGGGGGTCGCACGGCAGCAGGGGCTGACACCGAACCGCTCTGACGAGTCTTCCAACCGCAACAACCCGCAAACCTCATCGCCGCCACGCGGCCCGGGCCGAGCCGGCCCGCGAGACGCTGCCACCACAGACCCGAAGTTTTCCGGCATGTCCGACAACCAGTCCCGTGATCGCGGGGACCAGGGCGGCCAGGCCGGCACCACGGGCCGCTTCGGCGGCGGCTGACCGAGCACGGCGGCGATGAACCACGGCGGCGCGGGCAACCGCGCCGCTTGTGTTTTTGCCAATCTGTCTTACTCCGGTTTCCGGTTTCCGCCTTCCGGTTTACGGCCATTGTGGAAAACCGCGTACCGCACCACGCATCCACCCCGCCCTACCCTCCCACCCCATGAGCCTGATGCTGAGCGTGAGCGGTTGCCGCGGCGTGGTCGGAGAGTCGCTGACCCCCGAGGTCGCCGCACGCTTCGCCGGCTCCTTCGCCGGGTGGCTGCGCGACCGCGCCGCCGGCCAGCCCGTCACCATCGTTCTCGGACGCGATGGGCGCGCCGGCGGCGAGATGGTCCGCGCCGCCGCGCTCGCGGGCATCACCGGTGCCGGTTGCCGCGTCATCGATCTCGGCGTCGCCATGACGCCCACCGTCGCCGTGATGACAGACTCCTACGCCCGCCGCAACGAGGGCCCGGTCGCGGGCATGGTCCTCACCGCCAGCCACAACCCCCAGCAGTGGAACGGCCTCAAGTGCCTGCTGGCCGAGGGGGGCCTGCACGGCTCGGCCGCGTGCGCCCCGCCCGCCGCGTTCGCCGCCGAGATCATCGAACGCTTCAAAGCCAACAAGCCCGGCCTGGTCTCCTGGGAGCACATCGGTCCCGTTGTGCAGGACGATTCCGGCATCGACGAGCACATCGGCCGCATCATGGACGCCCTCGTCGACTCGGGCCTGTGCGAAACCCCCGAAACCCTCGGCGACGGCCTGCACGTCGCGGTTGACTGCGTCAACGCGTCGGGCTCTATCGGCGCCCCCCGCCTGCTGGAGGCCCTGGGCTGCTCAGAGATCCTCCCGCTCAACGCCAGCAGCTCCGGCCTGTTCCCCCACCCGCCCGAGCCCACCGCCGAGAACCTCGCCATGCCCGGCGGCCTCGCCGATGCCGTGCGCGAAGCAGGCGCCGACGTGGGCTTCGCCCAGGACCCCGACGCCGACCGCCTCGCCCTCATCGACGAGTCCGGCCGCTACGTCGGCGAGGAGTACACGCTCGCGCTGGGCGCTCTCGCCCTGCTCAGCGCGGCCGAGAAGAACAGCGGCCCGGTGCTGGTCACCAACCTCTCCACCTCGCGGATGATCGACGATGTGGCCGCCCGCTTCGGCGGGCGCGTGCTCCGGACAGCAGTGGGGGAGGCCAACGTCGTCGAGACCATGAAGCGCGAGCGCGCGTTGGCCGGCGGCGAGGGCAACGGCGGCGTCATCTGGCCGCGGGTGACCTACGTCCGCGACTCGCTCAGCGCCATGGCCCTCACGCTGTGGCTCATGTCCGCCCACGGCGGCGGGCGCGGCGCCCGCCGCCGCCTCTCCGACCTCGTCGCCTCCATCCCCACCTACGCCATCGAAAAACGCAAGGTCTCTCTCGCCCGGCGCGAGGACGCCACGCCCGCCATCGAGAAGATCGCCGCGGCCTACCGCGACCAGCGCGTCGACCGCCAGGACGGCGCCTGGGTCGACTTCACGACCGGCCCTCTCGCGGGCAAGGCCTGGCTGCACGTGCGGGCCAGCAACACCGAGCCGATCATGCGGCTGATCGCTGAGGCCCCCACCAGCGACGCCGCCAATGCGGTGCTCGACGACGCGGCGAAGGTGATCGGGTGACAGTGCAACGGGGTAGCGCATGAACAGCGTTCACTTCCTAACCAGAGATCGACGGGGTATCGACACCGTCCGAGCGCGGCTGAGCACGTTTCTTGAAGTCCAGCACTCCGAGGAAGGACGAGTAGTTTGCGTTTCCGAGGGCGACAGCCGCGCGTACTTGTATGAGTCAGGTGCGGTTGATGAGCACGGGATGTACTGCATCACCTGCGATTACTCGTGCGGCCGGAAGGCGGTCGTGGCCGTGATTCGGTGCTTGGCCAACGACGAGAGCGTCATGATCGACTTCGACATTGGCCCCCTGATGCCCGGTCGAGCGGTTGTCGCTTTGTTGTCAGGGAATCCCGAATGGGACTGGCTCACAGAGATGCGCGATCATTGACCGTTGTGTTTGCCGAACAGTTGTCTCATTGTCTCTCGATCTTGCTCCAGATCTTCAAGCGAGTAGTTGTGGCAAACGTCGCGATCGGCGAGCCACTTCTCTGTCGCCCAGCGGTCCGGTAGACCAAGTAAACGCTGGACCGTCGAGTTCCCGGACTTGCGAGTCCTGTACCCCTCGATGACCAGCGCCTCAAACGCCGCGCGGTCCAGGTTGTCCCCCCACACCTCGATCAGCGTCCTCTTCGCGTCGTCGGGGATGTTCAGTGACAGCGTCATACCGAATCTTAGTCCGGATCCCCCACCCACCCCATCACCCGGAACACCGCCCGCGTGGGCGCGATGATCTCCGCCGCGTTGCTCTCATCAAACTGAGCCACCGTGTCCACCGGCAGCAGCAGCGTCTCGGTGTACTCCCAGTTCGCCGGCCCCGAGTGCTGCAAGTCTTCCAGAGCTCCCAGGTCGCACTCGATGCACACATCATCGCTGTGCGCCACATGGTCGCGCACGTACGCCACCGCCCGCACGCGCGACGCATCCACCACCAGCCCCGCCTCCTCCGCGACCTCATCCTCCAGCTGGCTGAGCAGCGCCCCGACGGGAACCTCCTCCACGCTCGGGTGCGGCGCGGGGACGCCCCCCGACGGCCCCAGCTCCCACATCCCGCCGTAGATCCGCGTCTGCGGCGAGCGCCGCCCCAGCAGCACGTACGCCCGACCCGCCCCGTCCCGCACCGTCAGCACCGCCGTCACCGACAGCTGCTGCACTCCCGTCACCACCCGCGGCTGCACGGCCAGCCGCATATACCGGTCCCGGCGCGCCAGCACCTCGCCGCCATCAGCATCAAACGTCACCACCGACAGGATCGGCCCGTCGAAGTGCCGCGGGTTCTCCTCGCACAGCTCCCGCCACCGCGCCTCCACAGCGGGTGACACCTCCGGCGGCCCCGGCGGGCGCGTCATCCGCACCCGCGGAAACCCTTCCAGCGGCCACGCCGTGACACCCTCGATTGAACGCAGTGGGATCATGAATAGGAACCCCGACCGTGAGGGAGGGCACAGCCGCGCTTCGCGGCTGTACGGCTCGCGTCCCAGTCTGGCGGTACTTCCAGCATGTCTTTCGGCCGCGCCGGCGTCGAAGCGCCGCCCGACCCTCCCTGATGGTCGGGGTTCTTATGCCCCCAGCAGCCCCGGCAACCCCGGCAGCCCGTTCTCAAACCCGAGGGCCTTGGCCTCCTCGTCGATCGCCTCCTTCATCTTCCCCTGCGCCTTGGTGATGCCATCGTTCACCGCCTCCGCGATCAGCTGCCCCGCCAGCGCCCGCGTCTTGTCGTCCGCGTTCATGCCCACCACCAGCCCCGGCGCCAGCTCCACGCTGAGCACCTTCATCGCCCCGTTCACCACCACGCGCACCGCCCCCATCCCGCTCTCGCCCGTGACGCGCGTGCTCTCGCTCTTCTCCTTGATCCGCGCCCCCGCCTCGCGCAGCTTGTCCTTGTTCTTCATCAGCCCCGCGACCGCGGCCATCATCTTCATGTTGTCGAACATGGCACTTCCTTGTTCAGGGCAGCAGCGCCAACGCCGCGCCCAGCACCAGCAACGTTATCAGCGTCGCCACCCCGAGCGCCACGGGCTTGCTCACATGCGCGGGCTCGTTCTTAAGGTGCGGTCCCACCAGCACCCATCCGATCGCGATGGGAAACAGCCACAGGTGCCCCCTCTTGCCCGAGGAACCGAAGAGCATCGCCGCCACAACCCCGGGCGGGTTCTCCATGTGGGGCAGCACCTTCAGTCCAATCCACACCTGCGTCGCCGCGAGCACCCCACACCACGCCATGTACGCCAGGTGCCATCGCACGCTCCACCGCGCCGCCTCAGAACGCAGCAGCGACAGCACCAGCGTGTCTCCGCACTCGGGGCACTCGTTGGTCTCCAGCCCGCGCAGGTTGTAGCGGCAGCGCGGGCACTTGACGTCGTTCTCGCGCAGATACTCGATCAGCCTTGGGTCCGGCGAAGATCGCAACGTCCAGCCCATCGCGGCCCCTTCAGATCACCAGCCCGATGCCCACATACAGAACCGTAAGCCCCGCCGCCAGCGCCAGCACGTGCCACCGCTTGGCCCCGAACGCCACCGACACATCGAAGTACCACACGTACACCAGCGCCGCGAAGTTCACGATCGGCAGCAGCCCGAACCCGCCGTCTTGCCACGCCGCCGTACGCCGTCCCATCTCGAACCGCACGAACAGCATCTCCCACGGGTTGTTCGCCACCGGGTGGTACCACAGGTACCACAGCATGGACACGTTCGCCGCCGCCAGCACCGCGATCCCCGCCCACTCCCACGCCGCCAGCGCCCGGTGCCGCGGCCCCAGCAGGTAGGCCATCGTCAGCCGCGTCCCGCACTCGGGGGACACTGGCTCCGCGAGGCCGCGCAGGGTGTACCCGCACCGCGGGCAGTCGACCTTGTGGTTCTCGAGGTAGCGGTTGACCTTCTCGTTCATGCTCCACCTACAAGACGCTCTGCACCGATAGCGCACACAGCTGCACCACCACCAGCGCCCACGCCGTCCACAGCAGCATCTCCGCCCCGGCGCGGCCGCTCGCCCGGAACCGCAGCATGGGCCACGCGATCAGCAGCATGGCCGCGCCCACCGGCACCAGCCCGCCCCCGTGCCGCCCCTGGAACACCAGCCGATACCACCCCGGCAGCCCTACCTCAACGGCCGCCTCCCACACGAACGCCGCGCCGCACAACAGCACGCACAGCCACCACCCCCAGCCGCTCACCATCAGCGCCGCCCACCGCGGCCGCACCGGCCGCCCCAGGTCCGCCACAACGAACCGCCGCCCGCACTCCGGGCATGTCAGCCCGCCCAGCCCTCGCATCGAGTACCCACACCCGATGCACGGCGAATCAACCACCCGCAGGTGCTCGATGAGCGATGCCTCGTCCTTGAACTCCACGCCCGAGTGTACCTCCGGAAGAGGGGTCTCTCGCGGAGGACGCGGAGGCGCGGAGAAAGGCATGGAAAAGAAGCCAAGCAGCTGAGACTTCAAATCACCAGGCTTAGGTTCTCACGGCTGCCCGTCTCCGCCAGAGACACTTCGGGCTCTCCTCCGCGCCCCCGCGTCCTCCGCGAGAGACATTCCCCGCCTTTCTCCGCGCCTTTGCGCCTCCGCGTGGGCTTCCTGCACCGCCCGGCCGATGGATATGATCCGCCCCGAGACGATTCCCAGGACCCACTTCATGCCTCACGTCATCACCGAGCCCTGCATCGGCACCAAGGACACCTCCTGCGTGGGCGTCTGCCCCGTGGACTGCATCCACCCCAGCAAGAACGAGCCCGACTTCGGCTCAACCGATCAGCTCTACATCGACCCCGATACCTGCATCGACTGCGCCCTCTGTGTCGACGAGTGCCCCGTCAAGGCCATCTTCCAGCAGGAAGACGTCCCCGCCGAGTGGACCAAGTACATCCAGGTCAACCTCGACTACTACAAGAACAAGGGCTAACAGGAACCCCGACCGTCAGGGAGGGGAAAGCCGCGCTTCGCGGCTTTGCGTGAAGCCCCACGCAAACTGAGTCAGCAAGTCGAACGGAGTGCCGCGAAGCACGGCCCTGCCTTTCCTCACGGTCAGGCTTCCTACCGCTCCTTCTTCGACACCAGGTCCCCATCCTCCTCCACCACCAGGTCCCACCCCTTCTCCCCGCTGGTGACCTTCGCCTTGTAGGTGACGAACCCGTCCTTCTTCTCCCGAAGGATCGAGTCGATCTTCCCCGGCGCCGTGCGCTGGATGGTCTTGAGCACCGGCGGCGGCACCTCGGTGTAGCTCACCCCCGCCCGCTCCTGCACACAGCCGCAGAGCACCAGCGCAACGACCGCAATCAGGTACCGCATCATTCCAGCGTACTGCAAAGCGGTGCTCCTCACTTTGCCACTTCCTATCAGGCCGCCCGCTCGTGCCACCGCGCGGGCCGCACGTTGCTCGGGGCGTTGGGGGTCTCCCGCCAGTCCTCGGCCGTGCGGAGCGTGAGCTCCATCGGCATCGTCTTGCGGTAGCCCAGCAGGCGGATCACCTCCAGCACATCGGTCCACGTGGGGAAGGCCTTGTCGTTGCTCTTCTTGAAGGCCTCGATCGCCATGAGGAACAGGAACTGCTCCTTGGTCAGCTCCCCTTCCTCGGCCGAGCGGGTGAAGTCGCTGAGCCGCCGCCCAGCCCCGCGCCGGCGCTCCAGGCCCGTGGATGCGCCCTCCACGTTCAGTGAGCGGCGGTCCACCGGCCACACCCGCCGGTCGATGATCGTGCCCTCGGGCGGGCCGGGGGGACGCTGGCCGGAGTTGGACGTGGATGGCAAAGGAGCCAGGGGCGCCGTCGGCGCACCTGGCTCCTGAGTGGTCTGCTTGGCGGAAGGCGTGGGGTTCTTATCGGGCATGGGCGGGGTCCCTTCTCGGAGCCGCCGCGCGTGCCGATCACCACGGCGGGCTACAGGTCGTCGTCGTCCTCTTCGTCGTCCTCGCCCTCTTCATCGTCACCCTCGGGGTCCTCCTCCAGCCCTTCCTCGTCGTCCTCGAGGAAGTCCTCGTCCTCTTCCTCGAACTCCTCACCGTCCTCAAACTCGTCCTCGTCGCCAAAGTCGTCATCGTCGTCCATGTCATCCTCGTCATCGACGCCCATCAGGGGCGCGACAGCGGGATCCAGCGGCGACAGCCACTCCTCTTTCGTCTCCACCTCAAGCACTGCGATCGACATGTTCCACCTTCCGTTGATTGGTCCACACGCCGCGTGAGCAGACCACACCCACGCGTTTGTTCCACCGTGCGCCCGCGACATTCGGGGCCCCTGCCCCCGCGGTTCCGGTCCCGCGGGACCCATTATTCCCGGGTCCCGCACCACTGTCCCGCGCCGGCAGGAGTCACCCCCCCTGCCCGAATGCGGCGGTACAGTACAATCCACCCCGCCCAAGTCAATCGGGGGGCATCCCCGGCCCGCACGCCGGTTCCATCCACCAAGTACCACCACGGCGCAACCCCGCTCCCCGCCCGCACCAACTCCCGATGAAGACCGATTCAACCAACGAGCCCAGGTTCCCCGCCCTCCTCGCGGCGGTCCTCCTCCCGGGCCTGGGCCACGTCGTCGCCGGCGAACGTCTCCGCGGGCTGTTCGTCGCGGTCGGCATCCTCGGCCTTTTCTTCGGCGGCATGCTCGTCGGGGGCATCGACACCATCGACCGCAAGGACAACGGCGTCTGGTTCATCGGGCAGGCCCTGGTCGGCCCCCTCGCCTTCGGCGTGGACTACCTCCACCAGGAAAAGTTCAAGGCCTACGACCCGTCGATCATGGGGGCGGCCACCCTCGCGCAGGTCAAGAACGCCCGCAAGCGCTCCGGGTATCCGGATGAGCAGATGCAGGACGCCGAGGTCTCCACCAACCAGGGGCGCTTCAAGGTGAAGGTGTGGGGAAAGGCGCCCCCCGGCGGCGGCCCGCCCAACGCCACCAGCGTCGGCAAGGTCAACGAGCTCGGAACGCTGTTCTCGACCATCGCGGGCATGCTCAACCTCATCGCGATCATCGATGCGGGCTTCCCGGGGCGGCCCAGGAAGCAGCGGAAGGAAGGGGAGCCGGGCCCGGCAGACAAGGGCGTGGACAAGGTGCTGACCGGCGCTGACGTCGCCTCGACGGTCGGGGGTGGCCAGTGACGCTGCTCGCCTACACCCCGTTCATCGACCCCGTCAACATCAACCAGTACTGGTACCTGCTGCTGCTGCCCGTGTCGCTGCTGGTCTCGCTGTCGTACAAGGCCTGCCGCGTGGAGTCGCTGAGCGACCTCCCGCGCGAGGTGGGCGTGATGACGGTGCAGATCGTGGTGGTGATGATCCTCCTGGGGGTGGCGAGCTTCCTGTTCGTGGAGAAGGTGCTGCCGATGATCGCGGCGTAGGTCCTCTACGACGTATAGGTCATCGAGGACGTATCGGATCTAGCTCCCCCCTGCCGCGGTGACGATCGTTGTGCGGAGGCCTGACAGCGGCGCTTCGGCGGGCGCGGTGTGGGCGCCTGCGCGGGTGTGCTCGGGGGTGCCGCCGATGACGACGACCTTGCCGCCGGGGTGGGCTTCCAGGAACATGCGGACGCGGGCCGCGGGCGTGCTCGCGGCGTCGGTAACCCACAGGTCGGACGCGTCGCTCGCGGTGGGCGCGTGGTGTACGGCCCGCAGGCCGAGCGCCTGCAGCACCACCGCGACGTACGCGGCGACGCGCCGGTTCTGCAGCGTGACGTGGGCGAACACCAGCGAGGTGGAGGCCTCCTCGCGGTGCGCCGCGGGAAGCGTGAGCTCGATCGACGTACCCTCGCCGGGTTTGGACTTGATGTCCACCGTGCCACCCGCGTTGCTGACGATGCCGAACACCATGGCCAGCCCCATGCCGGTGCCGCCCTGGCCGCGGGCCTTGGTGGTGAAGTAAGGCTCGATGGCGCGCCGGCGGACGTGCTCGGTCATGCCCGCTCCGTCGTCGGTCACGCGCATCACGACCTTGCCGTCGGCGCCCTTCTCGGCCCGCACGATGATGCTGCCGCTCCCGCCCGGGCCCCGCGCCGAAAGGATCGCGTCCCCCGCGTTGGTCACCAAGTTCAGGATCGCCTGGCTGAGGCGGTGCGGGGCCACCGCCACCCGCGGCAGGCCGGGCTGGATGTCGCAGGTCACCTTCACCTCGCGCGGGACCGAGCTCTGGAAGAACCGGCACGCGTCCATCTTCCACTCGGTCAGGTCGGTGTCGGTCCGGTCGGTGTCCTGGTTGACGTCGCGCGAGAACAGCCGCATGCCCCGCGAGAGCGAGCCCAGGTACCCCACGATCGCCTCGATCGCGTGCACGTTCTCGGCGATCGTCGGCAGCTCGCGCGAGGCCCGCGCCAGCTCCTCGATGTGCACGCGCAGGGGCAGCAGCGAGTTGTGCAGGTCGTGCCCCAGCCCCGCCGCGAAGGTGCCAAGGCTCGCCATCCGCTCGCTCCGCCGCAGCTGCTCGTGGCTGCGCTCCAGGGCCATGCTGCGCTCGGTGACCAGCGCCTCCAGCTGCTCCTTGTGGCGGGCCAGCTCGCTGAGCACGGTGCGGAGCTTCTCCTCGGTGGCGCGCTGCTCGGTGATGTCGGTGTTGGTGCCGAACCAGCGGACGATCTTCCCCTGCTCGTCTCGGATCGGCACCGCCCGCGAGAGGAACCAGCGGAACTCGCCGTCCTTGCCCCGCAGCGGGAACGTGTCCTCCCACTCCTCGCCCGACGCGATCGCCTGCTTGAAGTGCTCGGTCACGCTCTCGACGTGGTCGGGGTGGTGCACGCTCCGCCAGCCCCACCCCTGCATCTGCTCGAATGTCGTGCCGGTGTACTCGTACCAGCGTTTGTTGTACCAGTTGATCCAGCCGCTCGGGTCGGTGGTCCACGCCAGCTGCGACATGTTGTCGGCAAGGTCGCGGAACCGCTCCTCGCTGTGCGAGAGGGCCTCCTCCGCCTCCTTGCGGGCGGTGATGTCGGTGCGGATCGCGACGTAACTCTCGGGCTTCCCCGCCAGGTTGAGCATCGGCACGACCGTCGTGTCCACCCAGTAGTAGGTGCCGTCCTTGCGGCGGTTACGGATCTCCCGCCGCCACACCCGCCCCGCGGCGATGGTGCGGTACATCTCCGTCCAAAAGGTCCTGGGGTGCAGCCCGCTGTTGAGCAGCCGGTGATTCTGCCCGATCAGCTCCTCGCGCGAATAGCCCGAGATCTCCACGAACTTGTCGTTGACGAACTGGATGGTGCCGGCGGCGTCCGTGGCCGCGACGATCGAGGCCGCATCGAGGGCTTGCTTGTAAAAGTCCAGCTCGCGCTGGGCCTCCTTGCGCTCCGAGGCGTCCAGCACCATGACGTAAAAACCGACAACTTCGCCGCGCTCGTCGCGCCGGGGCACGTAGTACGCCTCGATCCACCGGGCCTTGCCGTGCCGGTAGGGCGCGGGGACCTCGAACCGCACGCTCTCGCCCGCGAGCGCCCGGTCCAAGTAGGGCCGCAGTTTCTCGACCACCTCCTCACCCAGCACCTCGCCCATCGTGCGGCCGACCACCTCCTCGCGCTGGCGCCCGAACCACGCCTCGTACGCGCCGTTGATGAACCGGTACACCAGCCCGCGGTCGACGAACGAGATCAGCGCCGGCACCGCGTCGGTCATCTCGCGAATCTGCGTCTCGCTCTCGCGGAGCTGCTGCGTGATGCGCACCTCTTCCGTCACGTCCTTGATCAGCCCCACCAGGCGCGGCGGGCCGCCCTCGTGCACCACGTTGGCCCGCACCTCCACCCAGACGATGGACCCGTCGGGGCGCAGGTACCGCTTGTGGCGGCGGATCGGCCGGCGCTCCAGGGCCTGCTGCTGCGCCTCTTCGTCGGACGCGAGGTCATCGGGGTGGGTGAAGTCGCGCGGCCGCTTGCCCGCGATCTCCGCGGGGTCGCGTCCAAGGATGCGGGCGTACTCGTAGTTCAGCCGCAGGATCTGGTTGGTGTGCAGGTCGAGCTCAACCACGCCGATGGGCGCGTGCTCAAAGGCCGATCGGAACCGCGCCTCGCTGTCCCGCACGCGCACCAGGGCCGTGCGTTCGCTCAGGCGGGCCCGCCGCCCCATGGCGCCCACCACGGCGGTGACCGCCATCGACGCCGCGTTGATGACGATGTTGGCCGCGTCGTGCGTGTCGGGGACGATGAACGAGAAGCGCTGCGGCACGAAGAGCAACCAGCCCAGCAGCACCGATACGACCGACGTCGCCAGCCCCGCCCGCAGCCCCCACAGCCACCCCACCACGATGATCCAGGGGAAGAAGAAGCTGAATGCGGCCCGCGGCCCGACCAGCGGCTCGAACAGCATCCGCATGCCCGCGAGCCCGACTGCGCCCGCGATGCCCAGCAGCACGCCGGTGCTTGGCTGCTTCCATATGAGAGGTGATGGGTCGGGCCGGTCCATCTGGAAGGGTGACTCTAGAGGACAGATCCGGACATGCGCGTGAAGAATGGCTCACGGGCGCGCAAGCACGCCAAGAGCGGCATTGAAACCCCGCTGGCAGCCGGTGGATGTGCTAGCGCTGAGTTGGTGTTCAACCGGCTCGAACCACCGCGCGACGGCGCCGTGGCAACGCGCCGAGTGCCGCCAGCACCAGCACCGACCAGGGCGACGGGATCGCCCCGCCCGCGAACAGCCCGGTGTTGGGCTGCGTCTCCCACCCGATCTCCAGCAGGCGGGCGCGGTGGATGAGGTCGGGGCCGATGTCGTACAGCTCGTAGCGCGCCCACGCGTAGTGGAGCCCGCCCTCCAGGTCGGTGAAGCGGATGCCGAAAAAGCTGGGTGTTGTGTCCGTGGGGGATTCCGGCAGCCAGCGGAAGTACCCGCCCGGGCCGTGCCGGTGCTCGCTGCCGCTGGTGCGCAGCACCGCGCCCCACGGCAGGTTGGGCCCGACAAAGTCGCCCAAGGCCAGCCGCACCAGCGAGACCTCCGCCCGCTCGCGCCCGTACGCGTACGTGTGCATCCAGTGGTACGCCTCGTGGTCGGGCCCGCTGTGTGCCTCGATGCCGAAGAGCTCGAGGTCCAGCCGTCCGTCGGCGTTGATGTCGATGACCTGCCCGGGCAAGAAGGGTCGGTCGGGGTTGACGTCGATGACCGTCACGCCGGCAACCGCGCCGGGGGCCATGGAGAGAAGGCAGGCAGCAGCGAGTGGTGCACGCATGGCGGACGGTCTCCGGTGCCGCCCCAGCGGCCCTTCGGGGGGCGGTGATCGGTGATGAGCAGGACGCACGCGGCGCAGGGCGGGATGAGAACAGGCTTGGGCGGGCGCAGGTGGCTGTGGATCGGGCGGTTGCGCGCGGGTCCCTGAGAGCGTCAAACTGGGGTGTTTCAGCTGCGATGGCATTCGCGCGGTTCGCAACCGGGTTGTGAGCGCCGTCAGCCATCGGCGTAGTTCCCCCGCTGGGTCTTGCTCGGCCGGTCCAGGGCCTGCACGAGGTAACGAAGGGCGTCCACCGCATGGTCGTGCCCATCCTTCACGGGGTTGGGGTCCTCGGGCCGCTTGGGGTCGAAGTGGTACTTCTCCAGGCACTCAATGAGCGTCGTGCACCGCTTGTGCACGAACAGGCGCGGCCTCTCGCCGGTCGCGGGTGCG
>Ga0196963_10001013_pt1 | contig 20846 bp, 34 predicted proteins | sample S1_5metaG_FD_148600 | JGI IMG/M metagenome (GOLD analysis project Ga0196963, IMG submission 148600) | Soil microbial communities from Anza Borrego desert, Southern California, United States - S1_5 | ecosystem: Environmental > Terrestrial > Soil > Desert | place: USA: California | collected... | reverse complement strand
GGCGCCTATGGCCTCGTCGATCTTCCACTTGATCTCGGCCAGGTCGGCGTTCGCGGGCCTCGCGTCTGTCGCTTCCTGCATCTCCCACACCTTCACCAGTTCGTGGCCGCGTGTCTCGAAGAACACCCGGCGGGGGTCAACGTATTCGTAGGTCACGCGTACCACTTGTCGATGGCCCTGAAGGCGGCGGTGATCTCGGGGTCGTCGATGAAGCAGAGCAGGAGGTAGTCCGCCCGGCTGTGGTTGATCGCCTGATCGCCAGCCCCGGCGAGGGCGCGCAGCCCCCGCAACACGTCGTCCCTGGTCATCGGCACGGTCTCGGTCGCCAAGCCCCATCCCCTCTGGAGTTACTAGCGTGCGGAGAAGGGTAGGACGCACAGGCCGTGGTCGGCGCACCGGGGGTCGACCCGGTTAGAGGCGTCGGCGCGGACGTACCGCAACTGGTGCCAGGTCGTGCCGTCCACCAGCGCGTACTCGGCGGGCTGGCGGCAGACGGAGCAAGCCAGGGGCGCGGGGACGACCACGGCGCGGTCCCAATCGAGGCCGGCGATCACTGGCGCTCCCGCCTCTCGCGCTCCAACTCGGCCACGCGCAACGTCAGGCGTTCGACGCGCTGCTCAAGTGTTTCGAGGGCTTCGCGGTCGGACTGGGTGGGCACGGGCGCGCTATCCCGCCAGCGGGCATCGCACGACGGGCACCGCTCGGTGTCGCTCAGGTGCGGGTAGCCGCAGCAGGCGCAGTACATCGCGGTGCCGTAGCTGACGCGGATCTCGGGGTAGCGCTGCTCCGCATAGCGCTGCTCCAGCGCTTCCAGTCGTTGCAAGTACGCGGGCATCGGATGCTGCGGGGCGAGCATCGGACACCACGCCTGGTGAACTGCGGGCGGTAGGCCGTCCCCCGGCACCAGGCTGCCGCGCTCTCCGCAGTACGGGCAAAGCCCACTCATCGCCCCTCCCCTTGCTTGATTCTACCGCCCGAGTAGCAGGCAAGCTTTGGTCGAGATGAGGGGTGTAAGGGAAAGGCGCCTAGGGGGTGTAAGGCTAAATGCCGGAGAGCGTGAGGTAGGACATCCCTTGCGCCTGTAGGCGCGCCGATGCAGTAAGATTCAAGGGCCAGCCCGAAAACCGGGGGCGTGAACCTTTCGGGGTTCCGTCCCCGGTTTTTTCTTTGCCCGGAAACGGGCGGGGGAAGACGGAGGGTCGGCAGGAGGCCCAGTGCCCGACGCTCCGAGCACCACCGCCGTCGCGGAGAAGCCGGCCCAGCCGACGACCCCCGCGCCCGAGTCCCAGCCGCCGCAGGCCAAGGAGAGCGCCCCAGACGCGAAGGAGGCGACCGAGGGGGAGTCAACCCCCGACATCGCCGCCCTCTGGAAAGCGCTCAGCCCCGACCAGCGCAAGGCGGCCCTGGCGACCCTGGACGCGGACGAGATCATCGGCCTGGACCCGCGCATCTCCGGCAAGATCGGCGTGGCCGCCCAGAAGCAGGCACCGGCCCTCGCCAAGCAGATGCTCCCCGCCCTGCTCGAACAGGAGCTCCCCAAGCACAAGGCCCAGTGGGAGACGGAGCGCCAGTACCGCGACCGCCTGAGCCAGATGAGCCAGGTCGTCGAGACCGGCGACACCGTGGCCGCGTTCGAGTTGGTCAAGGAGCAGAAGGCCGCCGCCGACGCCTACGAGGCCGAGCAGCTCCGCGCCGCCCAGGCCTCCGACCAGTCGCACGCCCAGGTCCGCAAGGCCTGGGACCGGGCCGTCGCCTACTTCACGTCCGAGGCCGTCCCGGAGGAAGTCCGGGCCAAGCTCTACGACAAGAAGTACGGCACCGACCTGGCCGCCGCGACGGAGGCGTTCTGGCGGGACATCGCCGACGCCCGCGCCGAGCACGAGGCCGAGCTGCGCAGCCGCGCCGCCCAGGCCGAGGTGGAGAAGCGCCGGGCCGAGCTCGAGCAGGAGTTCGAGGCGAAGCGCAAGGAACTGCTCGGCGAGACCAGCGGCAGCGCCAAGGCCCCCGACTCCGGGGCCGGGGGCGGACCGGCCGGCGCGCTCACGCGCACCGAGTACGACGCCAACAAGGCCAAGCCGGGCTGGATCAAGGAGAACCGCGCCCGCATCTCCGACTGGCAGCGGGCAGGGATGCCCTGACCCCTTAACGAACGCCGGCCGCCGCGCACGGACGCGCCCAGGCGGCCATTCAACCGAAAGGAATCGGACAGATGGCGAACATCACCACCACCACGTCGGACGTCTTCCTCAAAGAGACGTGGGCTTCGGATGCTTTCGAGGCGGCGCAGTTCGCGCGGGTCATCGCCGACCGCGTGAACCGCTCGGCCGAGAAGGACATGAAGATGGGCGACACCTACCACAAGGGTGTCCGCTCGAACATGACCGCCAACAACAAGGCGGCGGGCACCAACGTCACCTTCGAGGCGATCACCGAGACGAAGACCGACCTGTCGGTCAACACGCACAAGTACGTCGCCTTCCAAGTCGACCGCATCGCCCAGGTGCAGGCCGACCCGGACCAGATGAAGATGTACACCGACGGCATCGGCTACCCGCTGGAGCGGGCGGTCGAGACGAGCCTGTCGGGCATCTTCGACAACCTGTCGGTCACGGTCGGTACGCCCGGCTCGGACCCGACCTGGGACGACTGGCGCCAGGCGTGGCAGAAGCTCCGCGAGGCGGGCGTCGGCGAGGGCAACATCACCGGCGACGTTTCCTGGGTCATCTCGCCGGCGATGAAGGCCAGCGCGATGGGGCTGGACACCTTCATCTCGCGCGACTACGTGCCGAACTCCAGGGCGGTCGAGCAGGCCGAGATCGGCCGGGTGCTCTCCTGGCCGGTGTTCGAGTCGAACCTGCTGGAGTCGGACGCGGCCGGCCAGCACGACAACGCCGTGTTCCACCGCGACCAGTTCATGCTGGTCGAGCAGGGCGGGATCAACATCGAGTCGGACTACATCGTCGAGGCCGTGGCCTGGGCGGTGGTGGCCGACCTGATCTACGGCTTCGTCGAAGTCGGCCACGCGCCCGAGACCGCCGGCGGCGGGTCGGCCGTGGACACCCGCGGCTGCTACTTCAAGGGCGTCTAGTGCCCGTGCTCTTGGCGGCGCCCCCGACCTCCCCCGCCCCCGTCAACGGGGCGGGCGTCGCCGTCGCAAAGAGCCCCCTCGTCTACGTGCGGGGGAACACGGAGTACCTGCCGGTCAGGAAGCGCGTGCGGTTCGGGGTGCCCTACGAGTGGCTGGCCTCCGAGCCGCGCGTCGAGAAGGCCGTGCAGGTGGCGATGGCCGCCGCGATCCGGGACCACGCCGGGATGGGGTTCGAGTACGAACCCGGCCTCCTAGCGACCAGCCCGGTCGAGGCGACCAAGGCGACCGTGCGCAACTTCCTGCGCCGGACCACCGAGACAGGGGTGCGGGCCTACGGCGACGAGTCGGAGGAGACCGACGCCCAGGTGCTCCCGCACATCAGCCGGGACGTCGCCTTCCGCAAGGACCCCGGCCGCCTCAAGACGCCGGATCCCGTCCCGGGGATGTCGGCCGAGCAGCGCTTCAACTACCGGCGCGTCTGCGACGCCATCGCCGCCGTTGAGCGCGGCGCGGTCGCCCAGGACGTGCCGGCGATGCGCGACATGGTGGACATCCGCATCCGGCTGCCGTTCCGCCAACGCCTCACCAAGAACCTGATCGCGGTCCCGTCGACCGTCAGCAAGGGGAAGAACTAGATGCCTGCCGCCCGTTCCATCGCGCCGCCCGCCCTGGCGTCCTCGAAGAAGGACGACGGGCTCTACTGCTACTGGCGGCGCTCGCCGCACCACCCGACCGAGCCCGGCTACATCAAGACCGCGCCGGCCTGGGCGTCCTACCACAAGAAGATCACCCGGCAGAAGTGGGAAGACCTCGCCGACTACGGCGAGTTCGAGGACAAGTGGGAGTCCGGCACCGAGATGGTGTTCGACCCCTTCCGTCACATCCTCCTGAGCGGGGGCGGCAAGGAGTTCCCGATCGCCCAGATCCGGGAGCTGCGCTGGCACCGCTTCCCGCCGGTCTACCTCGACGCCAGCGGCCGGGAGATCCGGCCCCACTTCCCGCAGCTCGAGGGCCGGATCGACGAGGACGGCAACGTCGTCGGCGACGACGGCTTGGCGCTCCGGGACTTCCGGTGCCCGGACTGCGCGGCCGACGAGCCGTCGTCGTGGTTCCTCAGCGAGGTCGGGCTGCGCAAGCACCAGCGGGTGCAGCACTCGGAGATCGCCGGGAGCCGACAGCAGGCCAACGACTTCGCCAAGGCGATCCAGGGCCAGAACCAGCCCATCCAGGACGCCATCGGCCTGATGAGCCAGCTGCTGACCCACCTCACCGAGGCGCAGAAAGCTCAGGTGATGGCGCAATTGGAGACCGAGGCCAAGCCCACGGGCAAGGCCGGGAAGACGCCGGCCGCCTAGCGGCCTAGGCCGGTCCGGCGGCCAACCCGGACGAGCGCACGGAGGCGCGACACCAGATGACGTTCAGCACCAAGTACGTCGGCCGCGGGCTGCGGCACATGATGGGCCGCAGGCACCTCGCGCGGTTCACCGGCCCCCGAGACCCCCTCGGCCAGTTCCTCACGATGTACGCCTGGCGCGACGTCGTGGCGAACCACGCCAACGACCCCCACTTCCTCGGCGACACGCTCGAAACCAACTTCTGGACCACCAACGCCGGCACCGGCGCGACCGCGTTCGCGGTCCCCGCCACGCCGGGCCTGGGCGGGACGATCACCGGCGCGACCGGCACGGACGGCACGGCCGGCAACCGCGTGGTCAACCTCTACGGCGCCCCGGTCTGGAAGGGCGACAACAACTGCGGGATGGAGGTCCGGTTAAAGGTCAGCGCGGTCACCTCCATCGAGTTCGCGCTGGGCTTCATCGACACCCACGACACCATCACGACGGCCGTCCCGCTCTTCGGCGACATCGACACCCCGACGCTCGCGGCGGGCATCGGTGACGCCGCCCTGGTCGGGATGGACACCGCCGAGACGCTGGCGACGCTGGCGCTGGCCGGCGTCGGCTCGGGGGGCCTGGCCGCGGCCCACAAGACCGCGATCGGCACGCTCGCCCCCACCGCCGACACCTTCATGACGATCCGCCTCCAGCTGATCGGCAACGACGCCTTCGTCTCGATCGACGACGGCGGCACGCAGACCACGGCGTCCAAGACGACCTGCATCGAGGGCGGCACGCTCGTGCGGCCGATCCTCGCCATCTCGGGCGTCACCAACACGAGCCGCACCTACACGCTCGACTACTGGTACGTCTGGCAGGACCTGGCCTAACCCCAAGCGCGAGGTGGCCCCCGCACGGACGCGGGGGCTCAGAGAAAGGAATCTCGAATGAGCGACATGCGCGGCAACGCCAAGATCAACAGCCTGTCCCGCGCGAGCGGCCTCCAGCTCGTCCGGCTCACCCCGGACGGGTCGGTGTTCACCGCCGACTGGCTTCACGCCCTGGCCCTCGAAGGCCGGGTGTTCAACGCCAGCGTGGGCACGGCCACGACCCCGATCACCTTCAAGACCGGCTACACCACGGCGCAGCCGGAGCTGGCGGTGGACGTGCCCTCCGGGACCACCATCATCCCGATCTACGTCGGGGTGTACCTGGAGGACTCGGCCGGCACGGACAACGAGGTGGTGATGCTCACCTCGACCACGGCAGTCGGGGCGGGCATGTCGACGGCGATCACGCCGAAGTCGAGCCGGACCGACAACCCGATCGCCACCAACTGCTCGGTCTACTCGGCCTACTCCGGCAACGGCACGGCGCCCACGGTCAACGCCGAGTTCTTCCGCGCGGGCTACGCCTTCGCCGACGCGAACACCCAGCCGCCCAAGCTCTTCGAGTACGACGTGCGCCGCGCGCCGATGCAGGTGGTCGTGGGGACGGGCTCGCTGGTGGTCTACGTCGGCGGCACGACCACGGCGCCGGCCGGCTTCATCAAGGCCGTCTGGGCCGAGCTGCCGACCGCGACGGCGGTCACCCTGGCCTAAGCGGGCGCGGGGGGGGGCACGGACGCCTCCCCGCCAGCAAGCGGGCATCTGCGCGCCAAGGAGGGTGGGAACCCGATGAGCCTGTTCTACATCGAGAAGCGGGGGGGCGGGAACGGCCCCGTCTCCCCCGAGAACCCCCTGCCGGTTGCCCCGGCCGAGGGGGCCAGGTGGACGGTCGGCGGGCGCACCTGGGACACCGGCTGGATCACCGTACCCGGCATCGTCGCCGGCGCGGCCTACGCCTCGGGCGACGCGGTGGGGACGCGCTTCGCCGTCCCGGTGGGGGCGTCGTCGGGCTTCGTGCAAGCGGTGAGCGTGTTCGACCTCGACAAGGAATCGCTGGCGTTCGACGTGTTCCTGTTCACGGAGCCGTTCACCCCGACCGCCGACAACGCGGCGATGGACGTGGCCGACGACGACCGGCACAAGTTCCTCGGACACGTCGGCGTCACGGCCGCGGACTACGCCGCGCTCAACGACTCCAGCGTGGCGACAGTCGCCAACGTCAACCTGCCGTTCGTGCTCCCCGGCACCCAGGTGCTCCACGCGCAGCTCGTGACGCGGGGGACACCGAACTACGCCGGCAGCCAAGACCTGTCGGTGCGCTTCCTCGTCCAGAGGGACTGACCGTGGCGTTCGTCGGCCCCGGCCGCGGGCTCCTGCGGCGCCCGTTCCGCCCCGTCGACATCCCCGGCTGCGTGTTGTGGTTCGAGGCCGACCGGATCGGGGGCCTGGCCGACGGCGCCGGCGTCGCCCAGTGGGACGACCTCTCCGGCCTGGGGCACCACCTCAAGCAGGCGACCGGGGCGAACCAGCCGCTCTTCAAGGTCAACCGCGCGAACGGCAAGCCCACCGTCCTGTTCGACGGCTCCAACGACTACCTCAAGGCCGACGCCTTCACCCTCAACCGGCCGACGACCGTGGTCCTGGTGTTCAAGCAGGTGACCTGGACGGTCCTCGACTACGTGTACGACGGCAACACCGCCGCCTCGGGCGCGCTCTTGCAGAACAGCACCACGCCGGGGTTGCAGATCCACGCCGGGAACAACGTCGCCCAGATCGGCCTGGCCCTCGACACCTTCGGGGTCGACCGGGCGGCGTTCAACGGGGCGTCGTCCGAACACCAGGTCAACGGGGGGGGCGTCACGGTTGCCGACGCCGGGGCGGGCAACCCCGGCGGCTTCACCCTCGGCGCGCGGGGCGACAACGCCAACGCTTCGAACATCGAGGTCTACGGCGGTGCGGTGTACGACCGCCACCTCGCCAGGGGCGAGTACCTGCGCTTGGTCAACGGCTACTTCGCGCGCAAGTGCGCGCTGCTCGTGGCGGCGGGCTGATGGCGAACAGCACCCTCGCGACCTACCGGCAGACGGCGGCGCCGCTCTGCGGGCTGTACGTCGCGGGCACCTCGTCGGCGACCGCGAACAACACCCAGGTGCAACTCGAATGCACCGCATCGAGCAAGTTCAAGTCGACCATCAACAGCGCCCAGCTGTACGTCGACAAATGGCTGTTCGTACCCACCGCCAGCGTCGCCGCAGACAAGGTGCGGCGGGTCGCCACCTACACCCCGGCCAACGGCTACCTGACGCCGGACGACCCCTGGTCGGTGGCGCAGCCGTCCAAGGCGTTCGAGATCCACGGTCTCGTCGAGCCGCTGACCGACATGACCAACTTCGTCAACCAGGTCCTGAAGCAGACGATGGTGGTGGTCGAGTTCACGGTCACGCCGACCCCCAGCGACACCCGTCACTCCCTCGCTTCGGCCGCGTCGTGGCTGTCGAACCCGGCCTGGGTGTACCAGGTCGGCTGGCTCGGCTCGGGGGAGACCCGCTCACGGACCAACCCCTTCCAGAACCGCGTCGTGCGCGGGTGGGCCGAGGACGACGGGGGGACGGTCTACCTCAACACCCAGCGGACGTTCGCGTCGACCGAGACGATCTACGTCAAGGCGATCAAGCCGGCCTACCACCACTGTTCGGCGTTCGGCGGCTCGCTGGGCAGCCAGTCCGGGTTGTCGGCCGAGACCGACTTCGCGTCGGTCGACCCCGTGTGGGTGGCCTGGGGCGTCAAGCTGGCCGTGCTCAACGACCTCGACCTGCTGTCCGCCGCGCAAGAGGGCAAGGCGCTCCAGGCCGAGCGGGCGAAGGCGTCGGCCAACTTCAACCACCTGACCCGCGATCACTTCCACCCACCCACCAGGACCTTCAAGCCGCTCCTGGTGGGCGGGCCCGGCGGCACGCGCGCCAGGGCAGGGTACCACTAGGGTGGCCTTGTTCCTCGCCAACGCCAGGGGGCGTCGGTTGCGTGCGCCCTGGCCGAAGTCCTGCCTGCTGGCCGGCACGGGGCTGATGCTCGGTCACGCCGACCCGAAAACCGACGCCCTGATCGTCTACGAGAAGCCCCCCGACCAGGGCCAGGTCGCGCCCTCCGACTTCGGGGAACAGGCCGAGAACCCGATCTTCGGCAGCGCCCAACCGTACAACTCGCTGGCCCTGGGGTTCGGCCTGCGGACCCAGCGGGCGTTCGACGACGAGCGCTACTACTACACCCTCAACGCCGACGTGTCGGGCGGGGCGTGGGTGAAGGGGCCGAGCCTCACCACCGGCACGCCGGCGACCAGGGACGCGACCAACGGCATCACCCGCGCGTTCGAGATGGGCGGCAACCTCTACTTCCTCAACGGCCGCTACGTCCTGGTCCGCTCGTCCGACTCGACGTTCGCGGTCTCCAAGGACTTCGGCGCCGGCAACGCCGGGGTGGACGCGGTGGCGTTCCACTCGAACGGCGCGGCGGCCCGGCTCGCCTTCGTGGCGATGGGCGACAGCACGAACCTCTGGTACTTCGACGCCGCGACCACGACGACGACCTGGACCCAGCACGCCAGTCTCAAGGCCAGGGCGTTCGCCGTCGCCGGCAAGCAGCTGTTCCGCTTCCACTCCACCAACACCGCGTCCTTGGTGGACACCGACGCCGACCCGACCGTGGCCGCGAACTGGTCGGCGCTCAACTCCTTCCCGGTCGGGTCGAAGGATTACGGCGTCACGCGCGTGGCCGTGCTGCCCTCGACCACGGCCCCCTCGGGGTTCAGCCTGGCCGTCCTGAAGCAGGACGGGATTTTCACCATCGACGCGGACGGGGAGGACCACGAGCTGTTCCCGTTCCTGCGCCTGGCGCCGTCGGCGACCAACGGCGAGCCGTTGGGCTACTGGCTCAACGACGCCTACGTGGGCTACGGATCGGCCTTCTACCGGCTGTCCGGCAACGGCACGCTCGAGCAGGTCGGCCCGGAGCTGGTCGCGGAGAACGACTCGCCCGTCAAAGGACGGATCACCGCCGCTTGCGGCACCGACTACGGCCTCTACGCGGGGCTGTACAACCCCGACACCGGGGCATCGTACCTGGTGTTCTTCCAGGGTCGCTTCCGCGAGGAGAACGGCCAGCGGGTGCCGGTGTGGCACGGCTCGATCACCGCCGCTTTCTCCGGCAAGTCGATCACGCTCCTGCACAAGTCCGCCATCGGGGCGCCGACCGGCCACTCGCGCCTCTGGCTCGGCTTCTCGGACGGGACGCACGCGGTGTTCACGCTCCCCTGCGTGCCCAACCCGGCCGGGTGCTCCGCGTACGGCTTCTCCACCGACGACGGGTACGTCTACCTGCCGACCGCGCACTTCCGCTTCCCCTCGGCCGAGAAGGCGATGCAGGCGGTCTCCGTGACGGCGCCGAACCTCTCGACCTCGAACTACGCCCAGTTCCAGTACCGCACGGCCGGGTCGGGGGCGTACACGGCGCTGGGGACCGACTTCAACACCGGCGTCCGCCAGGAGGTCGAGTTCCCGACCAGCACGAGCGCGATCCTGCTCGACCCGCTGGTGGTCTTGAAGAGCACGTCGACCTCGGCCAGCCCGCAGATCACGCAGGTGGCGATCAAGCAGCAGCTCAGGACGCCCCTGCGCGACACGTTCACGTTCTACGTGTTGGCCGAGGACGGCCTGCGGAGTTACGACGGCACCCCCCTCCGGTTGACAGCCGACCAGATCGTGGAGGCGGTCGAGAGCGCGGTCGACACGGCCGGGTCGGTGGCGTTCGTCGGGCCGGACGAGACGTCGATGCAGATCGCCTGCGTGACCCGGCGCAAGGTGATGGCCTGGGACCGGCCGAACAAGAAGTACCGGGCGGCCCTGGCCGTGACGGCCGTGCAGACCACGCGGAACGTGATCTACGGCACGCACGCGCGGATGATGGTCTACCGGCACGCCGAGTTGATGAGTTACACGCACGCCCAGTTGATGGCGCTGTAGGAGCCCCTTAGATGGCGATCATCACCGCATCCAACAGTTCCGCGCCGAACACGCTCAAGTGGGCGACCACGGACGGCGACGTCTACGACCGCGCCACCCAGCTCGCCGGATTGGCCGAGAACTTCGACCTGCACGACCACTCCGACACCAAGAACCTCGGCGTTAAGCGGTTGCAGACCTCTGTGGCCCCCACCGCCTCGGGCCACGTCCGCGTCAACGGCGACACCCTCCAGTGGTGGGGCGGGTCGTCCTCGGCGGTCGTCACGGCCGTGGACAACGTGTCGGCGCAAACGATCGCCGGCGCCAAGACGTTCTCGTCCGCGGCGACCTTCACGCTCGGGCTCACCACGGGCCAGGAGATCGTCGCCTCGGGGGTCACGGACCTGGGGCTGCGGTCGAACTCGTCCGTCGTGGTGCAGATCGACCACGACAACACCACGACGAGCCAAACGTTCAGCGTCCGCACGGACGCCGGCGTGACGGACATCTTCCAGGTGTTCGAGACGGGCGAGGTCCGGGTCACCAACACCACCAGCCCAAAGACCAACGACGCCGCCGCGCTCGGATCGGGCACGCTGATGTGGTCCGACCTGTTCCTCGCGTCTGGCGCGGTCGTCAACTTCAACAACGGTGACGTGACCCTCACGCACTCGGCCGACCTATTGACGCTCGGCGGGGGCAGTTTCGCCATCGGGACGACCCCAGCCGACGCGGGCACGCTCCGACTGGCGAGCGGTGCGACCGTGCGGTTCCGCAACAACGCCAACACCGCGAACATCACAGTCCTCTCGACCGACGTGACCGACGGGACGACGCTCAACGGCTCGACGGCGCTGGCCCTGACGAGCGGGGGCGACGTGTCGGTGACGGCGGGGTCGATCACCGGCTTGTCCGTCGGCACCACCGGCACGACGACGCTCGACCAGGGAGCCAACGACGGCGAGATCCTGGCGTTCAAGTCGAGCGACGTGGCGCACGGAGTCACGGGCATCACGGCGACCAGCACGTACTCGTTCTTCCGGAAGTACGACGGCGCGACCGGCGGTGTCGACTTCTACGGACTGTCCGAGAACGAGCTGGCGGTCAACGTGATCGGCGTCGTGACCAACGCAAACACGACCAAGAGCACGCTGGGACTAGGGGCGGTCAACATCTCAACCCAGCTCAAGTCCGGGTCGTCGGCCGGGGCGATGAGCGCCGACGCCAACCTTCTGAGCGTCAAGAACAACAACACGACCAGGTTCATCCTCGACGGCGACGGCGACTCCCACCAGGACGTGGGGACCGCCTGGACGAACTTCGACGACTACGACGACCCCCGCCTGCTCACGGCGCTGTCGGTGGCCGTGTCCCGGCCGGGCGATCCGATCAAGGAGCAGTTCCGTCAGGTCCTGGAAGACTACCGAGGGCCACTGGAGAGGGCGCGGCTGGTCACGTTCAACGAGGACGGCCACCACTTCGTGAACATGTCGCGGCTGACGATGGCGCTGGTCGGCGCCGTGCGTCAGGTGAGTGATCGGCTGGTCCTCGCGGAGTCCCGTTTGGCGGCACTCCACGGCTAGCCCACTCCCCCAACCTGCGCTAAGATTCAGGGAGCAGGCCAGCCCGTAACCGGGGGCTCGATCCGAGAGGGATCGACCCCCGGTTTTTCGTTGCCCGGAGGTAGGCGTGGCGGACAAGACGGCGAAACCGGAAGCCCGCAGGATCATCCCGCTCGGCGACAGCGCCGGCTACCTGGGGGAGCTCTACAACACCTTCCAGGGCGCCAAGCTCGCCGCCCAGGCCGCGATCGGGGCGACGAACCAGGCCGGCCAGCGGTGGCAGGACGCCAGCGCGATGTTCAAGAAGATCAACGGCGTGGCCGACGCGGCCGACGCGCACTTCGACTTCGCCAAGGGTGTGATGGTCGTCGAGGACGAACCCGCGTGACGCCCGTGCCTTGTCTCTCCTCCTGCCGCTGGCGCCCCGGTCGGGGCCGCGAGTCCGAGCCAGCGGGAACCCGGTAGGTGGACGGGGAGGCCTACGGGCGCCGGGTGACCGACCGGCTGTCCGTCGTCCCCAACAGCAACGGCGACGGCCGGGCCGCGCTCGCCGGGGTGAACAAGCTGACGTGGGCGATCGTCAGCGCGCTGGGGCTGCTGGTGATGGCGATCGCCACCCTGCTCTGGAACCAGACGCAGACCCAGCAGCAGGTGCTGAGCGCGAAGGTCGACCAGATCCTCGTGCTCGAGTCGAACCGGGGCGAGCGCATCGCCACGCTGGAGGCGAACAACCGGGCCACCGACGCCCGGCTCAACGGGATCGACCAGTCGGTGCGCGACGCGAACGCCAAGCTCGACCGCCTGCTGAGCAGCCAGGGCCGGCCGTGACCACGGGGCGCACCGCCGCGCTGCACGCCCTCGTCCTGGTCCTAGGGTGCCTGTGCGCCCTGGCCGCTGCGGTGGCGATCAGCCAGGTGCCGCGGCCGGAGCGGTACCCGGAGGTCAAGTCGATGAGGCCGTGCCGCGCGTTGATCGACGGGAGTCCCTTCGCCTTCTGCGGGACGCTGAGCACCGGCGAGACCGTCGTCACGAACAAGTGGCGGGGGTCGTGACCGTGGCCACCCCGAAGCTGCCGAACTGGGTGCCGGCGCACGTCCCCTGGAGCGAGGCCCAGATCGCCCACGCCCGCTTCGTGCGCGCCTGCGTACTCGCCGGGAAATGGACGGACGGAGAACGGACGCCGGAGGAGTGGGCCAAGACGCGGAAGCTCGACCACCTCGGGCCGGTCAGGAACAGGCCATCGGACTGGTCGCAGTTCGACGCCCGGATGTGGGAGGCGCGCGTGATCGACGCGCGGATCGGTGATCCGGGCGACGAGAGCACGTTCGACCCGGCCTCGGCGGGCTCGGCGTGAGCCCCGAGGTCGGCTTCAACTTCCTCAACCGCGACGACGAGGCGTCGGGCTTCGGTGCGGCCCTGGTCCTGGTCGACGAGTGGGGTTTCTACCCGCAGAAGGCCGGGAACGACGCGCGCGTGAAGATCGCCCGGCTGATGGGGCGCGGCCCGGTCGGGGTCGAGAAGATCGCCGCCTGGGTCCGGTTCTGGAAGTCGAAGGGCTACCTGTGCCAGGTCGCCTGCGAGCCCGGCGCCAGGGTCGAAGGCTGGAACGCCCCCGGTCGGGAGCACGAGGACTACGTCGACGCGGAGCTCGTCGACCGGCACGCCGACTGGTTCCTGAAGGTCTGCGACGCCGCCGGGGACGCGGCCGACGCGATCCTCTACACGCCGTTCCCCGGCGTGCCCGGCCGGGGCGTGGCGCTCGCCACGACGAAGGCCAGGGAGTGCATCAAGCGCACCCGCAAGATCGCCGCCCACCTGTACGCCCCCACCGCGAGGGGCCTGATCGAGCAGCTGGAACCCTTCCTCGCGGTCGCCGACGAGCTCGGCGCCGAGGTCCACGCCAACGAGGTCAACTTCGCGGCCGGGCTCGAGGTGGACGTCGGTGCGTGGGCGCGGGACGCCCTCAAACCCTTCCTCGACTACTGCTCCTTCCGCGAGCGGGTCAAGTCGGTGGAGGTGTTCGCCTGGGACTGGCGCAACGCCGACAGCCACCTGAAGACGCCGCTGACGTTCAAGGGCACGGCCGTCGAGACCCTCCTGCGCGAATGGAAAGCCCCCGGAAAGCCGACAGAGAACCCCCAGGAAGCCAACAAGGAGCACCCGATGCCCGAGTTCACGGTCGGCCCCGGCGTGGCCGCGAAGATGAAGGAGCAGGGCGACAAGCCCCTGTCGAGCGAGCAGTACGTGGGCGACAAGATGTCGTTCGCGTTCGGCGACAAGGGCGTGTACGTCTACTCCAAGGACGCGAACCGGACGTATTTTCTCCCGGCCCGCTGACCGACGCTGGCGCCGGCGGGCGCGACCCCAACTCCAGCTTCCTCGCCCTCACCGGGGCGACCGACCTCCGGGGCACGCTCCCGACGCGGCCGGGCGCCAAGCCGTACCCGCGCCGCGAGCTGAAGTGGGTCCGCTGGTTCGTCGTCCACCACTCGGGCGAGGGGGCGGCGAGGCCGAGCCCCGAGGAGGTGGCGCGGTACCAGACGGGGAAGAAGGCGCACATGCCCTTCCCGGCGTTCGCCTACACGGCCTACGTCGACGGGGCGGGCAGGCTCTACCTGTGCAACGACGTCGAGGCCGTGACGTGGGCCAACGGCGAGGGGAGCCCGGCCGTCAAGGAGGGCGTCGGGGTCTTCAACTGGTACACGTTCTCGGTCTGCTTCGCCGGGGAGAACCCCAACGAGGCGCAGATCGCGACGCTGACAAGGGCGCGCATCGCGGCCGACTGGGTGATCGACCGGCCGCTGCAAGTGAAGGGGCACCGGGACGTGTCGCCCACGGCCTGTCCCGGTGCCGACGTGGATCGGTGGCTGCCGAGCGTGGCCGCCTGATCGTTCCGTAGGAGGAAACAACGATGACCTTGTACCGCAAGAGCGTGACCGACGACGGCGGCAGCGTGATCGCCGACAACCTGGACGGGGCCTACGAGGTCGTCCTGCGAGCCGGCCAGTGGGAGGAGGTGCAGAAGCTCCCGTACCCGGAGTGGAAGGACGCCATCGCCCGGCTGGTCGAGGCCAACAAGCAGGTCGACCCGGCCCAGTTGCGCAGCGAGATCGACGAGCAGACGATGGACTTCAACAACAACCGCGACGCCGGCGACCGGCAGCAGGCGCGGGACGAAGGCCGGGCCTAGCCCCAGGACTGGCCTGGGCGCCGGGCCAGAGGGTCGAGCCGCCCGCCGGCGGCAGGCGCACACGAACGAAGGAGCACAGCCGGTGAAGCTAGGTCAGCAGAAGGTCCTGGGCGTCGTCGTGGCGATGGCGCTGGCGTTCATCTCGTTCGCGCTCGGCCCCGGCAAGGGGATCGAGGGCTTCGTCGTCTCCCCGGCGGCGCAGTTCTGGCTCGGCGGCGCCGGGATGGCGCTCAGCGTCCTGGCGCTGGTCCTGCCCCGGCCGACCGAGCGCGTCCCGCACGGGTAAAATCTACGTGCGCTTCGTTGGCTGCCCGGCGCAGGAAGTGGGGCAGCCCGGATCGGTGACAAGAGGTCCGGACCTCTCCCGGCCAGGAAACCGGGTAGCCGATCCAGCCCCCGGCGCGATCCTCGCAAGAGGACCGTCCGGGGGCCTTCTGCGTTCCTGGGCCTAACCCCAGGCCGCCCTGGACGCCGCCAACATCACCGCCTGGCGGTGGTCGAAGCGCTCGTCGCCGAGCACGCCGTCGACCGAGACGGCGAACGTCCCGTCGACCAGCGCGACGGCGAGCACCTGGGCTGCATCACCCTGGCGCCAAGCACGCAACAGAACCCTGGCGATCCGCTGGCGCGCGGGCGCCTTCGGGCGTATCCTCGGGCGTTCAAGCGTTGCGACCATCGGCACCTCCGATGACTACCAGCGTACACCCAGGTGGGCGTACAGCCGAGGGGGCGGGAGGACTAGGCTAACCGCGTGGTCGTCTGCCCGCGCCCGTGGTGCCAGCGGCGGGTGCCGTTCCTGGTGCCCTCGCCGCTGGCCGGCAACCGCCACGCGCTGCCGGAGGTGTGCCCGGCGTGCGCGGCGTGGTTGGCGCACCAAGTCGCCGGCATCCGGCCGAGCTAGGCAGTCAGGATGCGGAGCTTGTGGCCCGACTCGTGGAGGGCCTTCTCGATCTGGCCGGCGTTCGGCAGATCGTGGAGATCGATGCCCTTGCTGGCGTAGAGGAACTCAACGCCGATGGCACTGCCGTCCTCGGCGCGGTCGACGATCCGGCGGCTGTCCATCTCTTCGGTGTAAGCGTGCGGCGCGACGGTCAGGTAGACGTAGGCTGCGTCAGCCTGGGCGTCGTAGTCGACCCTCAACTTGCTCATTTTCGCTTTCTCCCGAGAGGCCACAACGTTACCACACGAGGCGGCGCGGAATCCTTCGCTATTACGACGACGATCCGCCGGCCGTCGCCGAGCGATCCCGTGATCCGGTGGTTCCCCTCCTCGTCCTCATCGCGCTGGTCGCTGGTCGCCAAGGCGTGCTCCAGGTCGGCCTCGCTGATGTTCCGCCAGGCCATCCGCAGTCGGGCATACGGCGGAAGATCGACCGTCGGATGGCCGTGGCTCCCTCCTAGCAACCAGCGCAGAACCCGTGCCGGGAGCCTAACGCCTGCTTGCCTGATGGACAAGGGGGAAGATGGTCCCGGTTCGGGCTCACTCACCAGTCACCCCCGGCACCTCCATCCGCGCGACCCGCTCGACCCGACCCCGCGCCTGCTCGATCTTCCGCCGCCGGTACTCCTCGGCCAGCAGGTCGCTCTTCTCGGCGCCGCGCACGGCCCCCGACTCGTGGGGTTCGCGCGGGTCGTAGGGCACGCCGCGGATCGGCCGGAGCGCCCTGCCCAGCTCGAGGTGGAAGCCGTACCAGTGCTCGTCCGGCACGCCCCGGATCGCCTCCCGGTAAAAGCGGCCGTCCCTGGTGACGACCAGCTCGGCGACTAGGGCGCTCAGCGCCTTCTCCTGGCGGGCGCGCTCCATCCGGGCCTTCTCCTGGGCGAGCTTGCGGAGGTGGTCCACTAGCGCCGGTCCAAGTCCGCCAGCAGCTCGGCTATCCGCGCCCTGGCCGCCTCGTCGCCCTTCGTCCAGCGCCAGGCGAGGAACGCGATCTGTTCGAGCGTCGCCTTCGAGTAGGCGTCACGCAGGCGGTCGCGTTGGGCGGCGGTGGGGGTGTGGGGGAGGGTGGGCACGGCCAGATCAGTGAGGACCCGGCGCCGGTGTCACCGCAGCACTGGCCTGCCGCCCTTTCCCGGTCAGCCTGGCCTGCGCGTCGGCGCGATCCATCGGCGTGTCGCCGGCTGGCGCATCGGCCGCCGGGCGCGCATCGGTCGAGGCGCAGTCGAACACCAAGTACACCTCGTCGACGTACCACCAACTGGTGAGGCTGGCGTCGGTCTCCGCGGCGATCACGACGTCCATCTGGCGCCCGAGATGCGCGGCCAAGTTGGTGATCGGCACCTTGTACGTGACCCAACCGCCCCGGTTGCCCGTGTTCGACAGGGCTGCGTAGTTGATGGCGCTGCCGTTTTGGTCGAGCACGCCGACCACGAGGAAGTCGACGGCGACGGTGGTGATGTCCAGGGAGAACATCTTCTTGTTGAACCAGAGACTCGCCGACGTGGCGTTGTTGGGCGCCGTCACCGTCTGGATCGTGCGCTGGTACAGGTTGTTCCGCCCGCCCGTGTAGAACGACCAACTCCCGTGCGACGAGTGCAAGTTGGAGAGCGTCGGGCGCTCCGGCGTGGCGTGGGTGATGCTCCACGGCGAGCCTCCGGACTCGAAACTCGGGTTCAGGAGCCACTGGACGTCGAGGCAGCGGGCCGGCGTCGCGGTCGGTACGGAGGTGGCCGTGGCTTGCGGTGCCGTCGTCGCCGTGGCGACGGGGTACGCAACTGCACCCGAGAACCCGACGTTGCGGAGCGCGGAAGCTAAGTACACCTTCCTGGCGGCGCTGCTTGGGTAGCCGCTCGCGGTGGCGGTCGCGACCGGGTAGCTCTCAGGGTAGGCCCCTGAAGGCGATCCTGGGTCGGCCAGGAGCCCCGCGACCCCTAAGCCGGCCAACAACGACACGACCGCGCGTAACCCGTTCCTTCCCACGCGACGCCATCCTTCCTTCGCCTAGCCTGCTTCCCTCAGCCCGCTCCCGACGATCTGCCACCACCGCTCGACGCACCCTTCCGGCACACGGGCCTCCGACGCGACGAGCCGCGTGGTGATCGGGTAGGGAGGGTCGTCAAGGCTCTCGCGCAGATCACCCCAGATGAGCCACCCCGCGAACTCGTCGGCCTGGCGCTCCTGGTAGCGCACCCACGACAGCGGGGCATCCAGTTGGTTGCCCGTGTGCAACAGCCGGTGGCCGATAACGTGGGCCTTGATCCACTTCTCCCACTCCCGCCCTTGGCCCCGCCGCAGCGCTACGCGACCGCCGGCATACAAGTCGCGCAGCGGCGGCGGGATGTCACTAGACGTAAGAACCGCAACGCCGAGGTGCCGAAGCATCACGTCGAGGTCCGCCTCGCTGGCGATCCCGTCGACGTCGTAGGAACCACGCATATCCAGCGCGCGATCCCTACCAATGCCCACTCAGGGGACACCCACGCCGATCACCGCTGCCGCAACCGTTGCGCCAGATCGCGCACGCGTTGCTTGTCGTCATCGTTGAGTCCTTCGACCCCCATCCCGAACACCGCGTCGGCCTCGGGTGGGGATTCCCAGCCGGCTATCTCCCACACCGGCTTACCCAGTAGGTTGGCGACCCGTTCAACCTGATCCATAGGGAACTTGCGGCTGCCCGAGAGCCACTGGTTGAAACCGGGTCCAGACATACCGAGCGCCGCAGCCACGTCCTCTTGGCTCATCCCCGCAGCGCGGATGGCGTCCTTCACGCGCTGGCCGAGCCGCCGGTAGTAAGGATCAGCCATCGGAACGACCGCGAGCCCGCCTGCTGGTTTCCACTCTGCAAACATTGTTTCACAAACCGCTTGACACGCAGTTTCCGTTTTGATAGTATGGCCTCGTCAATTTGGAAAGACCGCGAACGGCTGATTCACCGTGCGGTCGCGTCTTGCAAAACGAAAGGCGGTGTTCTCAATGCGGAAGACGGAGAAGGTGAGGGCGCTCGAAGCCGAGCACGGCCGGCCCATCGAGCAGATCGTCGCGGCTGCCTACAACGAGGCCGGGACGATCCGCGCTGCGGCGGCGAGTCTCGACGTGAGCCCGGACACCTTCTACGGCTGGATGGTCCGCCTCGGCATCCGCATCAAGACGGTCGCCGAGCCGGCCACGGCCGCCGCCTGATGAGCACCCTCCGCCACCTGGACGACGCGCGCTGGTCGCGCCGGGTGAACCCCGGTCGCCTGGCCGACTTCCGGTACGACGCGGCGCGCAACGCCGTCGAGCGCGAGCGGGAAGAGCGCGAGGCGAAGGAAGCCGCCGAGATCGCGGCCGAGCGGAAGAGCGCGTGAACACGTCCCTAAGCGTGACGGCGTGCGGGGCACCCGTCCATCCGCCATCTCCGCTAGTCCGGCGCCCTTTCCGGGGCGTTCGTCTAGGCCATTCCACCGAGCGAGGGGGTGAGACAGACGTGGGCACGGCCATCGACGCGGCGCTGGGCGCCTGCGAGTACGGCGCGCGGTCGCTCCGCTTCGGCGAGCTGCGGCGCGAGCGGTATGCGCGGGCGGCCGAGGCGCTGCGCCTGGTCAAGGACGCCGAGACCGGGAACGCCCCGGAAACGGAACCGCGGCGCCTGGCGGTTAACCAGAACGCCGCGGCCTAACCGACCCGCCCGTCGTCCCGGTAGCACGGGGCGGCGGGCCACACGCGATGAATGGAGCTTGGTAGTGAGAAGTATAGCCCTAACCCTCGAAGAGCAGCGGCTCCGCGACGAGGACGCCATCTACGACCGCTACGTCGACCCGGAGTGCTACGAGCACGGACTCACCGACTGCCCGGCGTGCGGTCCGAGGTGCGAGCACCCCGACTGCGACGAGATGGCGGTCGGGCTCGCCTACGTCGATGACATCGTGGGCGAGATGCCTTACTGCGCGCGGCACATCGGCGTCGCCGACGTGGCCCGCCCGACCCTCTCCGAGCTAACCGACGCCGAAGCGCAGGCCGCCGGCCTCACCACGGTCACGCGCCTGGGCTCCGTGGAGGAACTGCCGCGCCGGCCGGTCCAGTGGCACTACGGGCGCCGCGTCGTGCCCCAGGCGAAGGAGTCGTAGGTGGACTACGAGGTTGCCGCCGACTTGCGGCACGAACTCGCCCGCATCGCCACGGCGCTCGAAGCCCTGCACGACCTGCCGGGCGAGGTCAAGCGCTTAACGGAGGCCGTGGACGGCATCCGGGACGTGCTGTTCGACCAGTTCGAGCACCGCTTGCAGAACGGAGTCGGGTTGTGACCCGCCCGGCCCCCGCGCAGCAGCCCATACGGCTCGTGAAACTGACCAGCCCGCAGAACACCACCCACGGCGGTACGGAGTGGGCGGTGGGCAAGACGGTCCGCGTCCCCGAGGAGCAGCGGTCGGACGTCCTCTGCTCGGGCGGCGTCCTCCACGCCTACAGGTCGGTCGAGCTGGCCGTGCTGCTCAACCGCGCGCACGGCAACTACCCCGACGACGGCCCGGTGTGGTGGGCCGAGGCGCCCGCGGTCGTGGTCGACGACGGCACGAAGGTGGGCGTCCACGAGCTGACGATCACCGGGCCGGCCGACCGGCCGGCGTGGTTCGCGGACGCCGCGCTCAGGCGGCGCGTCCAGGTGCGGTTCGCGGTGCTGTGCGCGCGGGCCGTCCTGGGCGTGTTCGAAGAGAAGCGGCCGGGCGACGATCGCCCGCGCAAGGCGATCGAAGCGGCCGAGGCGTACCTGGCGGGCCAGCGGATCGAGCGCAGCGAGATCCGCGCCGCCTACGCCGCCGCCGCCGACGCCGACGCCGCCTACGCCGCCGCCGCCGCCGCCGCCGCCTACGCC
>Ga0196963_10001012_pt1 | contig 20850 bp, 15 predicted proteins | sample S1_5metaG_FD_148600 | JGI IMG/M metagenome (GOLD analysis project Ga0196963, IMG submission 148600) | Soil microbial communities from Anza Borrego desert, Southern California, United States - S1_5 | ecosystem: Environmental > Terrestrial > Soil > Desert | place: USA: California | collected... | reverse complement strand
CCTTGTCCCCTTGTCTCCCCCTCTCCTTGTCTCCTCTGCCCCCCTACTTCCCGTTCAGCCGCGGCCCGTAGTACCGCACCACCTGCCCCACCAGATCGTCCCCGCATTCCGGGCAGCGCGTCGCGCACGCCCGCACGTCGTACCCGCACGCCATGCACCGCCCGCTCTCGAACTGCCGATCGGCCACCACCAGCCGCCCCTGCCGCCGCCACACCCGCGCGACCGCCACCATGACAACGACGCACGCCACCGCGACCACAACGCTCAGCACAGGCGAATCCTCCGCCACGACACCCCAATTATCGCGACGGCGGACCGCGCCGACCGCCGGTCGGGTCACGTCATCGACCCGCCGGCCCCGGTATTCTGCCCCGGCCGGGCAAAATCCACCAGTCTCCGCCGCGCCCGCAACGTGAGGGACGTTGCAGACGGATCAACGCGAGCCTACGACCGTCCGGATGACACGCAACCGCGGGCTTCCGCGACGGCCATCGATGATTGGCGGAACGATGTAATGGCGGGGCTGGGGCGCGACACGGGTTTGACGTACTGCCGGTACACTGTGGTGATGCCCGTTGCCCCCGCAACCCGCGCCGTGCCCGCCGCGGCCGCCGCACTGCTCGCCGACCTGGGCGCCATCCTCCCGCCCGATCGCCTGATCACCGACCCCGACGAGCTGTTCGTCTACGAGTCGGACGGGTTCACGATCGCCCACGCGCGGCCGGCCGCGGTGTGCTTCCCGATCACCACCGACGAGGTCGCGCGCGTCGTCACGACGCTCGTCAGGCACGACGCCCAAGTCGTCCCGCGCGGCTCGGGAACCGGCCTGGCGGGCGGGTGCGTCGCCTACGACCTGGGCGTCGTCGTCTCCGTCGCGCGCATGAACCGGGTCCTGGCGATCGACCTCGATAACCGCGTCGCCCACGTCGAGGCCGGGGTGAGGAACCTGGCGCTGTCGGATGCCGTGGCGCTCGAGGGTTCAGGGGTCAGGGTTCAGGGGTCGGCGGAGAAGGTGCCGCCGAAAACGTCGCCCGCCCGCGACCCGGAAGCCGCTGGCGCCGGCCTCGCCCGCCCCGCACTGGCAACCAGCAGTTCGCAACCCGCAACGCCGTATCATTTCGCCCCCGACCCCTCGTCCCAGCGCGCGTCCACCATCGGCGGGAACGCCTCCACCAACGCCGGCGGCATCCACACCCTTAAGGACTTCGTCACGTCCAACCATGTCCTCGGGTTCGAGATGGTGTTGGCCGACGGCTCGGTGATCGAGGTCGGCGCCACGGACGGATGCTACGAATCCGGCCCGTTCGACCTGCCCGGGCTGATCTGCGGGCACGAGGGCACGCTCGGCATCATCACCCGCCTGTGGGTGCGCCTGGTCCCCAAGGCCACGAGCTTCCGCACCGCCGTCGCGGTCTTCGCGTCGTCCGCCGACGCGTGCAACGCCGTCTCCGAGGTGATCGCCGCCGGCGTGCTGCCCGCGGCGATGGAGATGATGGACGGGACGATGATCCGCATCGTCGAGGACGCGTTCCACTTCGGCTTTCCGCCCACGGCCCAGGCACTGGTGCTCATCGAGATCGACGGCATCGACGCGCTGCTGGACGAACAACTCGACGACGTGATCGCGATCTGCACGAAGCACCACGCGACCAGCGTCGAGAAGTCTTCGGACCCGGCGAGGCGGGCCGCGCTGTGGAAGGCCCGCAAGGGCGCGTTCGGCGCGATCGGGCGGGTCAGCCACTCCTACTGCACCCAGGACGCCTGCGTCCCCCGCTCCACGCTCGCGCAAGTGCTGGAACGAATCGACCGGATCGGCAAAGAGCACGGCATCGCGATCACCAACGTCTTCCACGCCGGCGACGGGAACGTGCACCCGATCTTCATGTACGACGAGCGCGACCCGGCCGCGGTGGCCAACGTCATGCGCGCCGCCGAGCGCGTCCTGCAATACTGCATCGACGTCGGCGGCACGACGACCGGCGAGCACGGCGTGGGCGTCGAAAAACTCCACCTCATGCCGTACCAGTTCGACCGCCCGACGATGGCGATGTTCGACCGGGTCAAACGCGCGTTCGACCCGGACGAGCGGATCAACGCCGGGAAACTCCTCCCGAGCGACAAGGTGAAGATTTCACTTGTTTCACCGGGAAGGCAAAGCCCCCAGTAGGGTGGGCACTGCCCACCGTTCGCGCGACCGGCGCTCGCCTCAAGAAAAGGGAGCCCAGCGACTTGTCGCGGGACGGAGACCAAGACGCGCTCGCTTCTTCAATCTCACCCTCTGCTTACGCGCGTCGTACGACCCTTCGACTCCGTCCCGCGACAAGTCGCTGGGCTCTCTCAGAAGGATTACCCGAACGCCGCGCGCAGCACCCCAAGCGATTTCGGGAGCGCCACCCGCCAATCCTCCTTCCCCTCGAACTCCAGCGACACGTACCCCTTGAACCCGACCTTGCGCAGGATGCCCGCGATCCGCGCGTAATCCAGATCGAGCGTGTACCACAGCCCGCCGCCGTAGTACGTCTTGGCCTGCACGTACACGGTCTTCGGCGCCAGCTTCTCGAGCCGGGCGTACGGGTCTTCCAGAAAGTTCCCCGTGTCCATCAGCACCTGTAGCCAGGGCGAATTCACCGCGTCGACGATCCGCAGCACGCCCTCGGGCGTCAGGCCCAGGCCCCAGTGGTTTTCCAGCGCCAGCAGCACGCCGCACTCCTCGGCCTTCTTTAAGCACTGGCCGATCGAGTCGACGACCCACTTATAGGCCTCCTCGTCGTTCTCATACCCCGGCAGGCGCGGCTCGACGCCGCGGTCCTTCATGAGTTGGTTGAAGTCTTTGGTCGTGCCCCACCCGCCGGTGTTCAGGCGCATGGTCGGGATGCCCAGCTTGTACGCCAGCTCGATGCACTTGATCGTGTGGTCGATGTTCCGCTTCCGCACGTCGGCGTCCGGCGACACGAACCCCTGGTGGATCGAGAAGCCGCACAAGTCGATGCCCTCGACGATCGCCGCCCGCTTGATCGACTGGAGGTAGGCGTTGTCCTCCGACGTCATCTGGCGGTGGAGGATCTCGACGCCGTCGAACCCCATCGCGCCCGCCTGCCGCACGCACTCGTCGATCGGCAGCTTCTGGTCCTTCATGAACCGCCAGAAGGAGTAGGTGGAGACGGCGATGCGGTTGCGGCGCGGGGCGGCGGGCTTGTCTTCGGCAACCGCGGGACGAACGAGCGTCGCGCCGAGCACGGCTGCGGCGCCGCCGAGGAGGAGATCGCGTCGGGTGGTCATGATGCAGATTGTCGCACGTCCGCGTCCGTCCCGCGACACCAGTCGCTGGGCCCTTGCCGTGTGATACGATGCGCTCGTGACCCACCCCGCGACCGAGATAGCGCCCGACGACCTCGCCTGCTCCGCCTGCGGTTACGACCTCCGCGGCCTGCCCGGGGACGGTCGGTGCCCGGAGTGCGGCCAGGACGTCCAGACGTCCGTCGAAGCCGCCCGCGCCTTCGCGCTCCGCGCCGGCGCCCGGTGGCTCGTCAAGATGCGCACGGGCGGCATCCTCCTCTTCCTGGCGCTCGTCGCGTCGCAGCTCCCGGCGACCGAGTTCCGCACGCGCAACCGAAACATCGGCCCCGACGACCTCGCCGGCGTCGTCAACTTCCTGATCCCCGCCGTGCTGGCCGGCGTCGCGATCTGGCTCCTCACCACCCGCATCCCCGGCGAGCGCGGCCCGCTTACCACCCCCGGCCTGACGCGGCTCACGCTGGGCGCGTGGGCGATCGTCCTGATCGCGTCCTGCGTGTTCGTGCTCGCCGTCGGCCCGATCACCTCGCGCGTCGTGAGCCGAAGGTGGTTCCCGTGGCTGCCGCTCGTCATCGTCCTCCGCCTGTTCCTCGCGCCGCTCCTGGGCCTGTTCCTCTACGCCCGCCTCGGGTCGGTCTTCGCGCGCACCGGCCACCGCGCGTTCGCCTGCATCGCGTGGGTGACGGGCGCGGTCTTGACCGCCGCCGCGCTCCTTACCCTGTTCGGCCACTTCTCGCACCTCTTCGCCGAAGCCACGCCCGCCGTCGGCAGCCGGGGCTGGGCGTGGACCGTGATCCGCCACGTCGTCGCGGGCGAGTGGGACGTCGCCGAGTGGTTCCCCAACTCGTACATCGCCGAGGACTCCGAGGCCCACCTTTACCTGCCCGCCGCCATCGCCCCGATCTTCGTCGCGGGCGCGCTGGTCGCGATCAACGTCCGCTTCTGGGTTTGGCGCGCGCCGATCCGGGTGCGACAATCCGTGCGCGGGGGCCGGGGCGGGGCCGTTCCGCGTTAGTCGGCTCGGCCGCTCGGGTCGCCGTCACGTCTGTCAGCGGAGCGATTCATGCCGATGGTCTGTACCCCAGCGCCGTACCGCTCGCTCGTCACCCTGATCGCGCTCGCCGCCCTCCCGGCTCTCGCCGGGGCGCAGTCGCCCAAGGCCCCGGTCGACGCCAACCGCCTCACGTACCTCGATTCCGACTCCCCGTACTACCCCCACCGCACGTTCCCCAGGCTCACCACGCCCCAATGGGTCGGCGAGCCCGGCGTCGACGCGGTCGTCATCCTCGCGATCGACGACATGCGCGATCATCGGCCATACGAGGCGTACCTGCGGCCGATCCTCGACCGCCTCAAGCAGATCGATGGCCGGGCGCCGGTGTCGATCATGACGTGCAAGATCGACCCGGCCACTCCGCTGCTCCAGCAGTGGCTCAAGGAGGGCGTGTCGATCGAGGCCCACACGTTCGACCACCCGTGCCCGATCCTCGGCGGGAAGTTCAACCACGGGCCCGGCGTCAAACCGCCCGCCCCCGACCCCAAGCTCGACGCCTTCGCGCTCGCCAAGTCGACCTATGACCGCTGCGTCGACCAGCTCTTCTCGATCCCGAACTCCGCGCCCGTCGCGTTTCGCACGCCCTGCTGCGACTCGCGCAACACGGTCAGCCCGCGGCTGTTCGCCGAGATCATGAACAAGACGACAGACGCGGGCCGGTTCCTCAAGGCCGACTCGTCCGTCTTCAACATCACCACCGGCAACGACCCCGAGCTCCCGCGCGAGATCCGCTTCGACCCCGACGGCCGCGAGCGCTTCCGCAAGTACCTCCCGTTCGAAAACTTCGTCAACACGATCGAAGACTACCCCTACCCGTACGTCGTCCAGAAGGGCATCTGGGAGTTCCCCTGCGCCGTCCCGAGCGACTGGCAGGCCCAGAACCTCCACAAGCCGGCCAACCCGAAGACGACGGAAGACTGGAGGCGCCAACTCGACGCCACCGTGATCAAGAGGGGCGTCATGACGACGGTCTTCCACCCCTACGCGTGGAGCACGCCCGCCCAGCACGTGGAGTTGATCGACTACGCGCACAAGACGTACGGCAAGCGGGTGAAGTTCCTGACGTTCAAGGAGGCGGTGGAGCGGCTGGAGAAGAACCTGCTGCTCGGGCAAGGGCTGCGCGACAAGGACGGCAACGACAATGGCGTGCGGCTGCTCGATGTCGACAACGACGGGTTCATGGACGTCGTCCTCGGGAACGGAAAAGTGTCGGTCACGCGCAACTGGTCACCGGCCAGCAATCGCTTCGACGACGTCCTGTTCCCCGCCGCCAACGACCGCCTGGACCTGACCCGCCAGTCGATCCGCTTCGGCGTCATCGACCCGTCCGGCGCGGCCGCGTTCATGACGAACAATGAGAACGTGGGGTACTACCTCACGTTCCGCGCCGGGCGGTGGGAGCACTGGGACCACCTGGGTGGCCTGTTCGCGCGCCCGACCGTCGCCGGTAAAGACACCGGCCTCCGTTTCGTTGATCTGGATGGCGACGGTACGTGTGAAGTGGTGGCGGGCATCATCGCCCCCCACGGCATGGGGAACGAGCACTCCGAGGTCTGGGGCCTCGACCGGAATGCCGGCCGCTGGGTCCGCCGTCCGTACAAGTTGCCCGCCGGTACCGGCATCCTCGACCTCGCCCCCGGCGGAGCCCTGCGGCTTGTCGACATCGACGAGGACGGCTGCTTCGACGCCATCTTCTCGGACGCGGATCGCTCGTCCATTCACCTCTTCGACCCGCGCGACGGCGGCTGGACGCGCGAGATCCACTCAGCCCGGCGCACGGACACGAACCCGAACGACCCGAAATCCCTCCCGCTCGCTCCCGTCACCTGGCGCGGCTCCAACAACGGCTTCTTCGTCCACTCCCGCGCCCTGATCTGGCAGAACGAGCACACCGCCGCCCTCCCCAATCTGATCGACCGCCGGCCCTTCAACGACCTGCTCAAAGGCCTGCAACCCGGCCCCAAGTCGCCTAAGGCCTCCCTCGACTGCATCCGCGTCGCCCCCGGCTACAAGGTCCAACTCGTCGCGGCCGAGCCGCTCGTCGCCGACCCGATCGCGTTCGCCTTCGCGCCGACCGGCCAGCTCTTCGTCGTCGAGATGGGCGACTACCCGCTCGGTCCGGACGGCAAGGGCGGGGGCCGCGGCCAGCCCGGCGGGCGCGTCAAGCTGTTGACTGACAAGGACGGTGACGGGGTCTTCGACGTTGCGACGACGTTCCTCGACAAGCTCGGCTTCCCGACGTCGGTGCTCCCGTGGCGGGATGGCGTCCTCGTCGCCGCCGCCCCCGACATCCTGTTCGCCCGCGACACCAACAACGACGGCGTCGCCGACGAGACCCGCGTCGTCCTCACCGGCTTCAAGGAGGGCAACCAGCAGCACCGCGTCGCCTCCCTCTCGTTCGGCCTCGACGGCTACGTCTACGCCTCCAACGGCGACTCCGGCGGCAAGGTCACCTCCCCGCTCAAGCCCGCCCAGCCCGCCCTCGACATCTCCGGCCGCGACTTCCGCTTCAACCCCGACACGGGCGAAGTCCAGACCGTCAGCGGCATGTCCCAGTTCGGCCGGGCTCGCACCGACTACGGCGACTGGCTCGGCTGCAACAACTCCAACCCCATCTGGCACTTCCCCCTCGACGAGCAAATGCTCCGCCGAAACCCGCACGTCGCCACGCCGCCGGCGCTGCTCAAAACCGACGTGCCCGAGCGGCCGGGCGCGGCCCCGGTCTTCCCGATCAGTCGGACGCTGACGCGGTTCAATGACTTCCACACGGCCAACGCGTTCACCAGCGCGTGTTCGGTGCACGTGTATCGGGATTCGCTGCTGTTCGGCACGGCCGACGCTCCGGACGCCTCGCAAGTCGACGGGCAATGGCAGATCGCGATCGCGGCCAACGCGGAACCGCAGTCGCTCAAGGCTACGGCCCGAACCGTGAACCCCGGCGACCAACTCTCGATCGAGTACATCGACCGCGCCGGGGTCACGTTCTCAAAACGCCTGCGCGTGCGTGCCGATCGAACGCTGATGGTTCCAATTCTCGGCGACATGCACGCCGCGGGACTCACCGGCCCGGAACTCATTCGCGAGATTCGCCGCTGGTGGACGACAATGCGGGTCGATCCTGCGCAGGAGGCGATCCGCCTCACCCTCCTTACGCCCGGCGCGCCAGGCGATTTTGAACAGGTGTTCGTCGCGGAACCTGTCCACAACCTGGTCCATCGCCAGGTGATGGTCCCCTCCGGCGCGACGTTCCGCTCGGCCCGCGCCGCCACCGAGCAATCCAGCGAGTTCCTCGCGTCCACCGACAACTGGTTCCGCCCGACCACCGTCGCCACCGGCCCCGACGGCGCCCTGTACGTCGCCGACATGTACCGCCACGTGATCGAACACCCACATTGGATCCCGAAGGACTGGCAGGCCAAACTGAACCTGCGCGCCGGCGAGACGATGGGCCGGATCTACCGCATCCTGCCGGCCGAAGCCCCCGACACCCTCCACGGCTTCACCCCGCCCGCAATGGCGCCCGGAGTCCGGTCCACCGACCTGCTCGCCGGTCCGCCCGAGGCTCCGCTCCTGCGACTCGATACCCTCCCGAACGAACGGCTCGTCAAGCTCCTCGCCTCGCCCAACGGCCCCACGCGCGATCTGGCCCACTTCATGCTGCGCTGGCGCGACGACTGGCAGATCGCAGACCTCCTTCGCCCTCTCCTGGTTTCTGACGACGCGCTTACCGAGATCCACGCCTTCCACCTACTCGTTTCCCTCCGAAAGTTCGACGCCGAAGCGCTGGACAAATACCTGGAGCTCGGAGCGCACGCCGAGACGGTCTCACACTTGCTCCGGATGGCCGTCCCGCACGTGGCCAAATCCGACCGGCTGAATCAGTCAATGACCTCCATCCGGGCTGCGGATTCGCGGATGGCAATCGAACTGGCGTACTCGTTGGCACACGTCGACTCTCCCGGCGCACCCGTGAGACTGGCCCAACTCGCGACAGCCCAGCCCGCCGACCCCCACGTCATCGCCGCCGTCCTCTCCTCCTTGCACGAGAAGAACGTCGCCCCCGTCGCCGCCGAGATGCTCAATCTCGCCAAGGACGCCCCGCCGCCGCCCGAGTTCCTCGCCGGCGTGATCAAGACCGCCCTGGGCACGAAACAGCCCGCCGCGGTTGCGTCTTGCCTGACCGCGCTCACTACCACCACCGACGACCGCGAGACATACCGGCCGTGGCAGTTCCGCACGCTCGCAGACCTGCTCGATGCGCTCGCCCTGGCCAGGACGCCGCTCGAGAAGCTCGCCGAGACCGACCCTCAACTGCTGGCCGCCGCCCGGCGCGTGCCGCAGGTCCTGGCGACGGCCCGCAAACTCGCGACGGACGAGCGGGCGATCATCGGGGAGCGCGCCGCCGCCCTCACCCTCCTCGGCCGCGAGACGGCCCATGCCCCCGCCGACGCCGCCGTGTTCGACAAGCTCCTCTCGCCTGCCGCGGCCCCGGAGATGCAGGCCGCCGCCGTCGCCGCCCTCGCCCGCCGCGGGCAGGCCGACGTGCCCGCCCGCCTGCTCGCGCACTGGCGGTCCTTCTCGCCGGCGTTGCGGAACACGGTCGTAGATTCCTTGGCCGCCCGGCGCGAGTGGACAGACGCGCTCCTAACCGCGGTCGAGAAGGGTGAGGTGAAGCCCGCCGACATCGACCCCGCCCGCCGGCAGCGCCTGACGCAGTCCGGCCCCGGCAACCTCCGTGCCCGCGCCGCCAAGCTCCTGGCCGGCACGACCAACCCCGACCGCCAGAAGGTCATCGACGTCTACCAGCCGGCCCTCACGCTCGCCGGCGACCTCGCCCGCGGCAAAGACCTCTTCGCCAAGTCCTGCGCCACCTGCCACCGCCTCGGCGGCAGCGGCCACGCCGTCGGCCCCGACCTCGCCTCGGTCGGCGACAAGTCCCCCGAAGGGCTGCTGACCGCCATCCTCGACCCCAACCGCGTCGTCGAATCGCGCTACGCCAACTACATCGCCCAGACCGCCGCCGACGAGCAGACCCACACCGGCCTGCTCACCGCCGAAACTGCGAACTCCATCACCCTCCTCGGCCCCGAGGCCCAGGCCGTCACGATCCTCCGCTCCGACCTCAAAGACCTCCGCTCCTCCAACTCCTCCCTCATGCCCGACGGCATGGAACTGACCCTCAAACCCCAGGACCTGGCCGACCTGATCGCCTACGTGCGCGCCGCGAAATAGACCCGGTCTACCCAGCCGCGCCCTCCCTCTCCCAGCCGCCCCGACCCGCTTGGTTCACGTCATCGGCGCCTTCGCGGCCGGGAGAGGGCGGGGGTGAGGGGCGAACACCAAACGGCGCCCGGTCGCGCGTCCAGCCCGCCGGTCGACCGCCAGCCCGTCCCCCCGTACGATTCGGTGAACTAAACCGCCGCGTCTGTCGAAATATGTTCGTACGGCGCGTCTCTTACCGCGACACGCGCGCGCCCCTGACGCCCGAACGGAGGTTGGCCGCCCCTTGATCCGAAACGCGACGATCCACGACGTCCCCCGCATCTCCGACATCATCAATTCCCACGCCGAGCTCGGGAAGATGCTGTTCAAGAGCTACGCGCAGCTGTTCGAGGCCATCCGCGACTTCGCCGTCTACGTCGACGACGCCTCGGGCGAGGTCCTCGGGTGCGTCGCGCTTTCGGTCATCTGGGCCGACCTGACCGAGGTCCGCTCGCTCGCCGTCGACGACAAGGCCCGCGGCAAGGGCATCGGCTCGCAGCTCGTCCGCTGGTGCGTCGACGAGGCCCGCCGGCTCGGCATCCGCAAATTGATGTCGCTGACGTACGAGGAGCGCTTCTTCGCCAAGCTCGGGTTCGTCGTCGTCCAGAAGGAGACGCTCCCCCTGAAGGTCTGGAGCGACTGCGTCCGCTGCCCGAAAAACCTGAACTGCGACGAGATCGCGATGGTGCGGGAGCTGGCGGACGTCCCGGTGCCCGAACTGCCGGACGCGACGCCCACGCCCCGCGGGGTGAGCATCCCGGTGCTGAAGTGGGAAGACTGAAGCTCCTCGCGAGTTGCGTCCCCCACCGTCATCCCGAGGTACTCCGAGGGATCTGGCCCCGAACGGCGAGGCCCGTTGACGTTGGCGATCGCCACGAACGCCGCCGCCCCAGTCGATCAGGCCCCGACGCGCCGGCCAGATTCCTTGGAGTACCTCGGAATGACAGGTCGGACGCGGTCGCGCGAAAGGCGGGTCCGTGTGCACCGGCTAGATCCTTCGCTGCGCTCAGGATGACGGCGTGGCCGTCACTTCTCCCCCGGCCCCAGCGTCACCACCGTCATCGGGTCGAACCGGTACTTCTCCAGCAGTTCCTTGATCGACCCCGGCGTGACCGCCATCAGCGTGGCCATGTCCTTTTCGAGCGAGCGGTACTCCTTGTTGTACAGCCACTGGTTGCCCAGCGCTCGCATCCGCCCCAGCGGGCTCTCGCCCGACAGAATCAGGCTCGACGCGATCTTGTTCTTCGCCCGCTCGACCTCGTCGTCCGCCAGGTCCTCCTTCACCCGCGCCAGTTCCTTCAGCGCGACGTCCAGGCACTGCCCGGTCTTGTCCGGGTCGTTCACCAGCGACACGTAAAAGCTCCCGCAGAGGTCGTGCGGGTAAAACCCGAAGTCGGCGTCCTCCGCCATCGCGTTATCGACCAGCGCCCAGTAGAACCGCGACCCGTCCGAGTCGCCGACCACGTCCGCCAGCACCCGCGCCGCGAACCGCTCGTCCGACTGCGCGCTGGGCCCCGGGGTCATCGCCATCGTGTACGCCCGGTTCAGCTTGGCGTCCGCCATCGCGATCCGCTCGCTCTTGTACACCGGGTCCGGCTGCACGCGCGGCGCGTTCACCCGCGGCCAGTGCCCCATGTACTTTTCCGCCAGCCGAACGACCTCGTCGAACTCCAGCCGCCCGCTGGCGACCATGACCATGTTCCCCGGCCCGTACCGCCGCGCGAAATACCCCGCCATCTCGTCCCGCTCCAGGCGGATGATCGAGTCGGCCGACCCCAGCACGCTCATCGCCAGCGGGTGCTGCCCGAAGTGCGCCTCCATCACCTTCTCGTAGAGCCGGTGCCCGGGGTCGTCGAGGTACATCGCGATCTCCTCGAGGATGACCTTCTTCTCGGTCGTGAAGTCCTCGATGCGGATCGCCGGCCGGAGCAGGTGGGCCAGATGCTCCACCGCCCGCTCGGTAAACTCCGGCAGGACGTTCGCGTAGTACGCCGTCATCTCCTGGCTTGTGAACGCGTTATACCGGGCCCCGATCTCGTCGAAGATCCGGTTGACGTCCTCCCACGTGTACTTGTCCGACCCCTTGAACATCATGTGCTCTAGGAAGTGGGACACGCCGTTGAGCTTGGGCTCCTCGTCCCGCGCGCCGGTCTTCACGTACAGGCCGAGCGCGGTCGAGTGCGAATCCGGATTCTCCTCGGAAATGATGTCGAGGCCGTTGGCGAGCTGGTGGTGGCGGAAGGAGAGGGGCATAAGCGCGGTGTCAGAAGGCCAATGTCAAATGTCAAAAGTGCGGACGGGGGATTATAGGGGCGCGAGGCGCGCAGGAGAAACGCTCCCTCGCGCGGGATCGTCGGGACTCACCACGGAGACACGGAGGCACAGAGAAGGCGTTTCACGAATGAACACGAATGATGCGCTCTCATTCGTGCCCATTCGTGTTCATTCGTGAACTCTCTTCTTCCTCGCCGTGTCTCCGTGCCTCCGTGGTGGACTCTTCCGATTAGGCGCGTCGCGAGCCCGACAGCAGCGCCGTCGCCAGCACGCCCACCCCGAGCACGATCCCCGCGCTGATCCACGGGTGCAGGGACGCCTTCGTGTAGACGCTCGTCTCGCGCACCATCCCCTCGTAATCCCCGCGCTCGGACAGGTCCTCCGACGGCGCGAACAGCGCATCGTGCCGCCCGCGGGCCTCGGGCGCGTCCGACTCCTTCTGCTGGGCCTCGAACAGCGCCCGCTCCATGTACACGTCGGTCGCGCGCGGCGCGTGGTGCCCGAGGGCCGACACCATCTTCCCCGCCGACCCGACGAACACATCCCGCTCCGCGTGCTCGCAGCAGTAGACGATCGTCCGGGCGACCACGTCCGGCGCGTACACCGGCGCCGGCACCTCGGCCTGGTTCGGCATGTAATTCTTCGCGTGCCGCGTGAACGGCGTATTGATCGAGCTCGGCTTGATCAGCGTCACCGAGATCGGCGCCCCTTCCTCTTCGAGCTCCATCCGCAGCGCGTCCGTAAACCCCTTCACGGCGTGCTTGCTCGCCGAGTACATTCCCTGCACCGGGATCGCCCGGTCCGACAGCGCCGAGCCGATGTTGATGATCGCCCCCCCGCCCCGGCCCTTCAGGTACCCGACCGCCGTCAGTGACCCGTTGACCAGCCCCCAGAAGTTCGTCTGGAACAGCCGGTGATGGTCCTCAGACGGCACGTGCGTCAGGCGCCCGAAGATCGAGATGCCGGCGTTGTTGATCCACGTGTCGAACCCGCCGAACCGCGTGACGGCCGCCTCGGCCACGCGCCGCACGTCGTCCTGGTCGCCGACGTCCGCCACGACCGCCAGCGCCTCGTGGCCGGCGTTGTTGAGCTCTTCTTCCAGGTGACGCAGCGCCTGCTCCGACCGCGCCACCAGGACGAGTTTCGCCCCGCGCTGCGCCGCCAACCGCGCCGTCACCAACCCGATCCCGCTCGACGCCCCGGTGATCACGACGACCTGCTCGCTCAGCGGCTTGAGACGGACGGGCATGTTAATCGCTCCTTTCTCGGGGTCGACAGGCCTGACCCTCCCATCATGTTGGCGGGCGGCCAAACGTGGAAGGCAGAATCTGCCGTGTCCGCGGACGATATGGCTGAGCTGAAAGACAGCGAAAAGTGGACGGCCGGCCGTGCTCAGCGGGTGGCGAGTTCGATGACCGGCGCGGGCGGCAGGCGCCGCCCGTCCCGTGCACCCGCGGCCCCGTTTTACCGACCCGCCCAAGCCGCCCAGACCCACGCTCCGATCAGCACGGCCTCGGCGACCGCGTCGGCGAGGTAGATCCGGGCGATCGTCCCGCGCGCGACGTAGACGACGTCCGCGGCGCCCAGCGCGGCCGCCGAGCCGATCGCCAGCGTCAGTAACTCGGGCGACGGGTTGGCGCCGCCGCGCAGCGCGCCGGTGGTGATCGACGCGCCCACCGCCGAGATCAGCGCCCCCAGCGTTCGCACGAGCCAGACGTCGCGCTTCGGTCCCGTCACGGCCATGAAGCTCCGCACGTGCACGATCGGCCAGACGCCGGTCAGCACGAAGTAACCGGCCTGCGCCCACGCGACGTATTGCCATTCGGCCATGGCGGCCTCCGCACCACGCGGCGTCCTACGCGCGCGCCGCCCGCACGCCCGCGACCCACGCCACCCCGTACAACCCCACCCCGATCCACCAGCTCGCCGAGATCCCGAAGCTCATCGCCAGCACGACCGCCAGCACGCTCGCGATCACGCTCATCGCGCCGTTCACGCCCCACAGCCAGGCCGCCAGGTCGCCCCCGCCGCGGGCCGCCGCCACCTTCATCCCCAGCGGGAAGCACATCCCCATCAGCACGCCCGCCGGCATCAGCAGCAGCAGCGCCGCCGCGATCCGCACGGCCGTCCCCGACGCCACGTTCCCCGCGATCACCGCCGGCGTCATCAGCCCGGTGATGATCAGGATCAGCACGAGCCACCCGACCCGCACGAGGATCGCCGATCGCAGTTTGGCCGCGTCGCCCTCCACCGTTCGCGTCAGGAAACTACCGATCCCCCCGCTGATCAGCACCGCGAACAGCACCACGCTCAGCGAGTACGTCGGGTGACCCAGCAGGATGATCAGCCGCTGCATCTGCGCGATCTCCACCAGGATGAACGCGAGCCCGATGCACACGAAGAACAGACTGAGCCACTTGCTCTCGACCATCACGCGCGGGCCCGCCTTAATCAGCACCGGCAGGACGACCAGCACGCCCGTCAGTACGATCGTGAACACGAGCAGCCCGGCCACGACCTTCACCGCGCGCAAATTCACGTCCAGCCCGTGCTTCTCCTCGTCGCCGCGCCCCAGCCAACTCCCCGGCGCGAACGCGTCACCCATCCGCGTCATGTTGAAGAAGAACGGCTTGTCGTCGGTCGGCGGGCTGATGTCGATCGGGAAGGCCTTGGCCGCCTCCCGCACGTCCGCCGCCCCTGCGATGGTCTCGAGGTCCTTCGACGCCGCCACCCGCGGCGACAGCACCACGTCGAACCCCATCTCCTTCGCCCGCGCCTCCAGCAGGTCCAGGTCCGCGTCCGTGAACGCCGACCGGCAGACGATCGTGTTCGCCACCTCGGCCGGCAAATCCACGCTCCGCTGCTCCTGCCGCCGCTTCACGATCACCACGTGCTTGCGCGGGTCCGTCACGCCCATCTCGCGCAAGCTCTGGTTCGCCAGCGCCACGATCCGCAGCGTCTCGCCCGGCTTGTCCGGGTGATACCACCGCGAGACCGTCAGCACGCCCCGGTCGCTCAGCTTGTCGAAAAACGTCCGCCACGCCTCGGTCGTGTAAAGCGTGTTCTCGCTGAGCACGAACGCCCCCGCCGCCGTCGCCGCCCACGTGTCGATCAGCGAAATCTGGATGACGTCCACCTTGTTCGGCATCCGCGTGATGAAGCTCCGCGCCTCGTCGTTGAACACGCGCAAATTCGGGATCCGGTGCAGCTGCCCCGCGAAGTCGCCGAACACGCGCCGCGTCGCCATGACGATCGCCGAGTTGATCTCGACCCCCGTCACGCTCTTCTGGTCGAACACGAGCGCCGACAGCAGATCGCGCCCCCCGCCCGCCCCGATCACCAGCACGTCGGCGTTGGGCCGCAGGAAGTGCGCGAAGTTCGTCACGTCGTACTTCAAGTACCCCACCTGCTCCCGCGCCGCCTCGACCGCCTCCCTGACCGCCTGCGCCCGCAAATCGGCCGCCTGCTTTCGCATCGGCTCGATCTTCGCGAGGTGTTCCTGTTCCCCCGCCGCGTTCCCCGCCTTGCGCGCCTCGGCCGCCCGGTCCTCGTGCCAGAGCGCGTTGGTCTCCCACGCCTGCGCCACGTCCAGCGTCGCCAGCGCCTTGTCCGGCTTGAACTCCGTGATGTACGTGCCCGCGCCCGAGTCGATCGTCACCGCCAGCTCGCGCACCCACTCCTGCCCGCCGTCGTCGTTCTCCCCCAGCCCGCGCCGCTCGCGCGCGGCCTTCAGCACCGGGTCCGTCTTGTACCGGTCGCTCATCCCCCACCCGCTCGGCGCGCCGATCAAATGCCAGTAGCTCTCCTTCCGCACCTGGATCCGCGAGTGCGCGTTCCACTGCTCGAACAGCGGGATCGGTTGGTCGGCCTTCAGTCCGTTCCAGATCCGCACGAGCGGCCGCGCCGACACGCCCCGCCCCTGCATCGCCATCGCCGTCGTCCGCGCCGGGTCCTCGAGCCGCGCCTGCCCCTCCTGGTACACGCGCATCCCGTTGTACCCCGCCAGCCCCCACGTGCCCAGCGCCAGCACCGCCCCGAGCCCGACCGTCATCCGGCGCCCCGAGCCCAGCGCGCAGCACAGCCCGCCCGTCGTCGCGATCGCCGCCGCGACCAGCACGGCCGTCGGCCCGTCCGTCAACCGCAGCGCGACGATGAACCCCAGGCACCCCACCGCCGCGCCGGCGAGGTCGGCCGCGTACAGCCGGCTCACCTGCTTGCTGAACTTCGTCAGCGCCAAACAGATCGCCACCCCGCTGAACACGAACGGGATCATGATCAGCAGGTACGTCCAGAACAGGTCCCACGCCCCCACCATCTCCGGCCGCCCGATCTTCTCGCTCGCGAACTTCGTATTGAGATGAAGGACGAACGACCCGACGAGCGTGACGCCCATCCACAGCGCGTTCCCCGCCATCTGCCGCCGCGCCCGCTCCGGCCGGAATACGCCCGGCAGCATGTAGACGATCACCGCCCCCAGCGTCATCCCGAACAGCGCCACCGACACCGCGACGAACGCGAAGTGGTAGTACATCGTGACGCTGAAGATCCGCGTCAGCAGCACCTCGTACATCAGCGTCGCCAGCGCGATGAGGAACAGGCCAAGATACGTCCAGCGACCGGCTCGTGCGTCGAATTGCATTTTGGAAGGAAGGATGAAGGCGGAAGGATGAAGGATGAACGAAACGCAGCGCCGCGCGTCGAGTTCTGAGGGAGCCCAGCGACTTGTCGCGGGACGGAGACCAATCCGCGCGATCCACGAATAGAGTACAGCCCCGGACGGGCGACAGAAAGTAGCCCCGGGCGCAAGCCCGGGGTTTCGACACGCTATTTGCGGAAAGCCCCGGAGGGGCGAAAGATGCGCTCCCCGCAGTTCCGCTCACCCCACCTGCGAAAAGCCGAACAACAACGCCACCAATTCCCCCGTCGTCCCCACCGCGCGAAATTTCCGCTTCGGCACCACCCGCACGTTCGGCCGCTCCGCCTTTTTCCCCGTCGCATCGCCTTTCGTGTGCTTCGCAAACTTAAACTCGTCGAGCGACGGCAACTTCTCCCCCACCGCCCCGCCGAAGAATCGGTAACTCAACGTCATCCTGCACGCCCCCGCGTCCTCAGCGCGCATCATCCACACGACGCACCCGCTCGGCTTTGCGGCGAGTGCCACGTTCACCTTCTGCGATGCTGCCTTCGCCTTGGGTCGCGACGTCTTAAGCTGCACGTGCCGCACCACGCCCCCACACTCGAACACGACGTCGAACCCCGAGCTGTCCACCTCCGACCGCAGCACCTCAACGACCTTGCCGAACCGGTACCACGCCTCCTGCAGCACCTCCGAGATGAATACGTGCTCGACGAGCTTCTCGACAAAGCTCGAGCGGAGGTACGTATGCGCGGGATCGCTGCTCTTTAGGATCTGCCCGACCATCGGTGCTCCTCGGCTTACTCGGTGGGCAGTGTCCACCCTACGAAATCCGCTCCATCCCACCCATGTAGGGACGCAACACCTCCGGCACCTCCACCCCCCCCTGCCCGTCCTGGTACTGCTCCAAAATCGCAATGAGCACCCGCGGACACGCGATCGCCGTGTTGTTCAGCGTGTAGCAAAACTTCGTCTCCGCCTTCGCCCCGCCCTCGGCCTTCGTCCTATATCGCAGATTCAGCCGCCGCGCCTGAAAATCCTTCAGCGCGCTCCCGCTGTGCGTCTCGCCATACCCGTTCCGTGACGGCATCCACGTTTCGATGTCGTACATCCGCCATTTCCCCTGCCCCATGTCGCCCGTGCAGTTCTGCACGACGCGGTACGGCAGCTTCAGCGCCTGCAAAATGTCCTCGGCGTTCCGGATGATCTCCTCGTGCAACGCAATATGCTCCGCCTCATCGGCCCTGTGCACGATCACCTGCTCGACCTTGTCGAACTGGTGCACGCGGTACAAACCGGCCGTGTCCTTCCCCGCCGCCCCGGCCTCGCGCCGGAAACACGTCGACAGCGCCGCGAACTTCTTCGGCATCTCGCCCTCGTCCAAAATCTCCCCGCCGTGGAAGCTCGCCAGCGGCACCTCGCTCGTGCCGACGAGCACGCCGTTGTCCTGCGTGACGTACGCCTGCTCCTTGCCCGCCGGGAAGTACCCCGTCCCGACCATGCACTGCTCGGTCACCAGCACCGGCACGACGAACATCTCGTACCCGCGCTTCACCAGCGTGTCCTGCGCGAACCGCAGCACCGCGTTGTACAGCAGCGCCCCCGCCCCGCGCACCACGTAGCTCCGCGACCCCGCCAGCTTCACGCCCCGCTCGAAATCCAGGATCCCCAGCTCCTTCCCCAGGGCCACGTGATCCTTGCGCCCGCCCTCGATCCGCACCGCCGGCCGCGCGGGATCCGCCCACGTCCGCACGACCACGTTCTCCTCCGCGTCTCGCCCCACCGGCCACGCCGGGTCCGGGATCGCCGGGAGTTGCAGCATGATCTCCTGCGCGACCTTCTCCGCCTCCGCCTGCACCGCCAGCTCCCCCTCGTACTGCTCCTTCAACCGCCCGGACTCGGCCAGCACCCACTCCGCCGCCGCCTCCGCTTCCGCCTTCCCGCCCGCCACGCGCTCGGCGATCGCCCCCCCCGCCGCCGGCACCGCCGTTTTGAGCTCCTCCACCGCCTGCGCCGCCGTCTTCGGGATCTTCAGACGCCCCACGTACTTCCCGAGCCCCCCCTGCTCGGCCCGCACGGTATCCGCGCGCCCCTGCGCGCCGCGCCGCCGCTCGTCCGCCGCCAGCCACTGGTCCACCAGCTCCGCCGACCCCACCCGCTTCACGCGGGCGGCGTCCTTCACGGCCTGCGGATTCTCTCGAACGAGCTTCGGGTCCAGCATCGCAATCCTCTCTCACGCGCACACCCAACAAACGCCCGGCACGCCCCGAGCCTGACGCGCCGGTTCTACCCGATCGCGCCGGCCCGACAAGGGGCGTTCGTCCACCCCGCGCGTCGGGCTCCTTCACCCCCCACCTCCCCCTCCCCTCACCTCCCCATCTCTGCTTTTATCGGACTGTCGCGAAATCCCGGTTTTTCCTGCACAAACCGCACAATCCGCTTACCTTACCCCCGGTCGTTTTTGCTCTCGAAAGGAGTTCCGACATGCCCCGCACCCGCAAGCGCACCTCGGTGCGCCGCACCTCCGTCCCCCGCGTCGCCTCCGGCTACTCGGGCCTGCTCTCCAAGCTCAGCGCCGCCAGCCTGCGCCTCAACAAGGCCCGCAAGCGCTAAGCCCGGCACGGGCGCGCACCACCGCGCGCCCGTCACAATATTCATCCCATCCGCAACCCACGGGCGCGCTCGCGCCCGTGGGTTTTTCGTTGCGGTCGCTCCAAAGCCCACGGGGTCACAGGGGATGCAGACAGCTGCAACGCAACGCGTTGCTGACGCGCGGGAACTCACGAACTTCCCCAGCGTCCCGCACCCCACAATCTCCCCCTCCTCTGCTTCGCGCCTTTGCGTCTTTGCGACCCCCTCCCCGTCTTCACCAAACAAGAAACCCGCGGGACTCATCGTCCCGCGGGCTCCTGCTGTTTCCACGATCATTATCTTCGATACCGACGCTTACCACGCGAAGTGCGCGAACGCCTTGTTCGAGTCCGCCATCCGGTGCGTCTGCTCGCGGGTGTTCATGGCCTTGCCCTCCTTCTTGAACGCCGCCATCAGCTCGTCCGCCAGCCGCTGGGCCATCGGCCGCCCGCCCTGGTCGCGGCACGCGCTCAGGATCCACCGGAACGCCAGCGACTGCTGCCGCTTGCGGTTCACCTGCATCGGCACTTGGTAGTTCGCCCCACCCACGCGCCGGCTCCGCACCTCGACGAACGGCTTGACGTTGTTCAGCGCCGTCTCGAACACCTCGAGCGGCGGGACGTCCGCCAGCTTGTTCTTGATGATGTCCAGCGCGTCGTACATGATCCGCTGCGCCACCGACTTTTTCCCATCCCACATCAGGCAGTTGATGAACTTGCTGAGCAGCTTCGAGTTGTACCGCGGGTCCGGCTTGAGGATCTTCTCGCTCGCCGTGAACTTCTTATACGCCATCTTCGTTTACCTAAACCTTTCGGTGAGGACCACCCGTACCGGTGGCCCGAACTCTTCTCGGCCGCGCCACGGCGACCGATACTCCGAATCCGAATCGTCTGACTTCTGGATTCTGGCTTCTGACTTCTCTCAGATCACTTGGGCTTCTTCGCGCCGTACTTCGACCGGCTGCGCTTGCGCCCGTCGACGCCGAGCGCGTCGAGCGTGCCGCGGACGATGTGGTACCGCACGCCCGGGAGGTCGCGGACGCGGCCGCCACGCACGAGCACGATCGAGTGCTCCTGCAGGTTGTGCTCTTCGCCGGGGATGTAGGCCGTGACTTCCTTGCCGTTGCTCAGGCGCACGCGGGCGATCTTCCGCAGGGCCGAGTTGGGCTTCTTGGGGGTCATGGTCTTGACCTGGAGGCACACGCCGCGCTTCTGCGGGCTGGCCTCGAGGTCCTTGACCTTGTTGATCCGCGCCAGGGGGCGGCGCGGCTTCTTGATGAGCTGGTTGATCGTCGGCATCTCGTTCCTTTACTAACACTTAAGGCGCGACCGCCGTCCCCGGCAGACCGCGCCAACACGTGGAAACAGTATCCCCCAGAGTGGAGGAAAGTCCGGCAGTATAGGTCTTTACGATGCCGTCCGCAAGGGCGCGCAACCCCCACCCAACACGCACCGGCACGCCCGAAAGCCCACGAAACCCGTTCTGTAGGTTCCGCTGTCTTCCCCAGAGTTAATTGTAGCGACGGTCGTGCTCCCGTAGGTACCATGCCCCACACATTTTCAAGGGGTCCACACCGGGGGGTTACAGCGGGAAGGGTCAGCACATGACGACATGGACGAAGGTGGTGGCGGCAGCGGTGCTTACGCTCGGGTGCTCCCTCGCGCCGGCCGGGCGTGCAGACACCTTCATCCTCAGCGAC
>Ga0196963_10001011_pt1 | contig 20851 bp, 17 predicted proteins | sample S1_5metaG_FD_148600 | JGI IMG/M metagenome (GOLD analysis project Ga0196963, IMG submission 148600) | Soil microbial communities from Anza Borrego desert, Southern California, United States - S1_5 | ecosystem: Environmental > Terrestrial > Soil > Desert | place: USA: California | collected... | reverse complement strand
GCGCAAGCCCGTGCACATCGTCACCATCGAGGACCCGATCGAGTACATCTTCGTCGACAAGAAGGCGACGGTGAACCAGCGCGAGATCGGTATCGACTGCCTGGACTTCAAGATCGCCCTCCGCGCCCTGGTGCGTGAGAACCCCGACATCGTGCTGGTGGGCGAGATGCGCGATAACGAGACCTTCCACGCCGCGCTGCACGCTGCCGAAACCGGCCACCTGGTGTACGGGACCATCCACGCGTCCAGCTCGACGCAGACCTTCAGCCGTATCTACGGCCTCTTCGAGCAGGAGGAAGTGGAGCAGGTCCGCAAGATCCTCGCCTACCAGATGCGGGCGTTCGTGTACCAGAAGCTGCTGCCCACGCTGCACCCCAACATCGCGCGTATCCCGGGGCTCGAGATCCTCATCAACAACGCGGTCGTCCGCAAGCACATCCTGGAGAGCCGCGAGGGCGAGCTCCGCGAGTACCTCAAGAGCATCGAGGCCCGCCAGTCGGGCATGCAGGACTTCAACTGGCACCTGGTCAAGCTGGTGGAGGAGGAGTACATCGCCCTCAAGGTCGCCGAGGACGCCAGCCCCAACATCGACGAGTTCCGCATGATGCTCAAGAAGCTCGGCGGGATCTAAGAGAATCCAACCACAGAGACACAGAGTCACAGAGAAGACCAGAAGGCCCGGATCGTACAGATCCGGGCCTTTTCCTTTTCGCTTCCTTTGCCTTCCTCTGTGTCTCTGTGTCTTTGTGGTTAGCATTCTGGGATGTCCGCCCGCGAGCAGGTCCTCGACACCCTCCGCCAGCTCCTGCCCGCCTTGCGCGAAGACCTGGGCGTGCGCGAGCTCTACCTCTTCGGCAGCTTCGCCCGCGCCGAGGACACCGAAGACTCCGACGTCAACCTCCTCGTCGAGGTTGCCGACGATGCCACGCTCTTCACCCTCGCCCGCATCAAGCACCGCCTGCAGGCCGCGCTCCGCCGCCCGGTGGACCTGGGCACCTGCGATGGCCTCTCCCGCGCCGCCCGCGAGCGCATCATGAAGGAGCGCGTGCGTGTGGCCTAAGGGCGGTGGTTCACAGGGCGGGGGCGGTCGGCGCGGAGGCCGCCAGCGCGGCCCCCATCATGGCAACCGCTTCCCCCGCGCCCGCCGCCACGAGCGCGAGCAGCTCAACCGTCACTGGGCGGACCGCGTCCGCGACATCGTCCTCGCCTGCCACGAGTGCGCCGCCTTCACCGCCGGCCTCACCCTCGAGCAGTACGCCAGGGATGTCCGCACCCACAAGGCCGTGCTGATGAACCTCGTCATCATCGGCGAGGCCGCGAAGTACACCCCCGGCCGCATCACCCGCACGCACCCCTCGATCGCCTGGGACGACCTCCGCGAGCTCCGGAACTTCGTCGTGCACGTCTACTTCCGCGTCGAGCACCGCCTGGTATGGGAAACGGTCCACCGCGAGCTCCCCCACGTCGCCCGCCGGCTCGAGGAGCTGCTCAGGGACGGCGGTGGAACGGCGTGAAGCGCGGTCCAGCGACTCTCAGCACGCCCCCCCGCCCAGCACGCGGAAGAAGCTCTCGATGTCCTGGTCGGTCCCGATGTCGCCATCGCCGTTGAAGTCGGCGCCGCCACACGTGGCGCAGCAGTTGCCGCCCAGGCACGCGAAGAAGGCCTCGATGTCCTGGTCGGTGCCGATGTCGCCGTCGCCGTTGTAGTCCGACGAGCAGGTCACCCACAGCGTCGCGCCGTCCGACACCACCGACCCGCACTGCTTGGTGACCACCACGTCGTACACGCCGTTGTTGGGTGTATCAACCCCAGTGAAGGTCAGCGTCGCCGTCGCGGTCCCGCTCACTGGTCCGCCGTCACTCAGCGCCGCGCCGTTGTGCCGCCACTGGTAGCTGGCCGCGCCCGGCCCGGCATCGAGCGACACCGACATCGCCCCCCCGCCGCCCGGCGCCAGCAGCAGCGACTCGGGGTGCGCCGTGATCACCGGCGGCGTGCAGTCCGTGCCCGGCGGCACATTCGTCACCACATCGAACGAGAGCCCCCCCGACGCCCCGATGAACCCAATGCCCCACGGCTGGGCCGTGTACTGCAGGTCGTACAGCCCCACCGCGAGGTAATACGTCCCCATCGGCAGCGTGCCGTTGCGGCCGTCCAGCGGCTGGCCATTGGGGTACGCGGGGCGCGTGCCCATGCCGAAGCTCAGCTGCGCGGCGAACCCCGAGCCCGTGTCGTCATCGGTCACCAGCAGCTGCCCCGCGCTGTCGAACAGGGCCAGCTCGGTGTCCGGGGAGGTCATCGAGTTGCCCGCGACGATGTCGAGGTACCGGCCCAGGGCCGCGTCCACGTTCCGCTCCAGCGTGAAGCGGTACATGACGAAGCCGCTGGAGTTAATAGAGGCCGACGGCACGCTGAACCCGGGCGCCACCAGCACCCCCATGTTCGTCGTCGCCGGCGGCGCGGGCGGCTCGTCGGTGATCCGCACCGTCACGTCCCACCGCGCATCCACGCTCGCCGCCCCGCCGTTGTCGACCACCTCGAAGAACCGCAGGGTCCATGTGCCCGCGGCGTTCGACAGGGCCCCAAACGACAGCGACAGGTCCATCGACAGGTTGCCGAAGCTCGGCCCATTCCGCGGGAACGCGTGCACCACGATGCTCGTGCCGTTGGGCGCGGTCACCAGGATCTTGGCGTCCGACGCAAACGTGTTCGCGTTCAGCTCCGTCAGCGTGCCGGTGATGTTCACCCGCCCCATGCCGTAGCCGCCCACCGCATTGAACGTCCGCACCGAGTTGCTGGCCGCGTTCTGGAGGCCGTTGGAGTTCACCGTGGTGAACGCGAACGTCTCTCGCACGGCAGCCACAGAGGTGCTCGCCGAAAGCATCAGCGCAACCAGCAGCGCCAGCGCCCGCACCCCGAAACCCCCGACCGGTACACGTGTGTTCACGACCGCCTCCTCCGCCGCGCCGCCGCGAGCAGCCCCACGCCAATCAGCCCGCCCGCACCCGGGCTGGGCACCACGCGCACCGAGCCGTCCACGTACAGGTCCCGCAGGTCCCACACCAGCCCGCCGCCGAGCTCCGGCAGGGTGATCGAGGCGAACTGCCCCGTCGAGTGCTCGAAGGTGAACAGCGGCAGCCGCTCGCCGAAGCTGAACTGCACGCCGCTCTCGGCCTCCAGCACCAGCGCCCCGTCGAAGTTGATCTCCGACGCGAGGATCGAACCCAGCCCGCCCTCGGTGAGCGCGAACAGCACCGACCCGGGCGAGTCCAGCGTCAGCATCCCGAAGTGGATCTGGCTGCCGCCGGTGACCCGCAGCGAGCCCATGTTGGAGAACTCCGCGCTGTCGCCCATCAGGGCCGGGCCCTGGTAGGCGATGATGCCGCCGTTGATCGCCTGCACCGTGCCGAAGTTCACGAACCGCTGCTGCTCGATGGCCAGCTGCTTGCCCGCGATATCGGCCGACACCAGGCCATAGTTGATGAACGAGCCCAGGGCGCCAAAGCCCCACGCCAGGCGGATCTTCCCGTCCCCGCCGCGCAGCACCGCGTTGGGCCCGAAGGTGAGCGTCGCGTAACCGGCCCCGTTCTGTGCCGGGCCGCGGAGCGTCACCTGCCGCTCGCCCACCCCGCCGTCGGGGTTGAAGAAGATCGTGCCCGAGTTGAAGGACTGGTCGCCGACGAACACGACCTTGGAGTTGGGCTTATACAGATCAATCAGGCCGTTGAGCGTGACGCCCGACCTCATGAGGATCTGCTCGGCATCGGTCACACGCAGCGTGCCGTTCACGGTGATGCCGTCGAACGTCGTGTCGTGACCCATGTACAGATTCGTCCCGGCGGGCACGTTGAGGGTTCCGCCCTTGATGCGGGACGCGTTCTCGAACCTCCAGATCGTTGTGGGATCAAGCGTGAGGGTGTCGCCGGTGTTCTCCAGCGAGCCGCTGAAGCTCATGGTGCCCCCGACGCGCTCCATCGAGTTCACCAGCCACGTCGAGACATTCTGCAGGCTCATCGAGCTGTTGATCTGCCGCAGCACCGTCGACGGATGGAACGTGCCGCCCACGGCCAGGTGCCCTCCGTTGATCGCCTCCAGCGTGCCGTAGTTCGTCAGCCCAATCTGCAGCACCTGCCCCGGCACGTCCGCGCTGATGCGGCCGTAGTTCGTGATCCCCACCGAGGAGTTGGCGAGCGGGTGGGCAGAGAAGTAGCCACCGCCGCCGTGCACCCAGCTCTCCGCGCCGATCACCAGATTGTTCGCGCCGATGCGGATCCGGTTGCTGCTGGTGGGCGTCCCGCCGTGCGCGATGTGGATCTCGTCGTTGTCCAGCACCCATGGCGCCTGCGAGTTGCCCAGCCCGAAGTACAGGTTCGAGCCCTCCTCCAGCCGCATCACGCCGCTGATGTTCGTGCCGCTGAGCAGGTGCAGGTCCGTGAAGTTCGTCACCCCGCCGATGACATTGACCCCCTCCAGGTACACGCTGCCGTCCGACGCCGGGATGCTCAGGCCACCCCCCGTGTTGTCGATGGTCCCCCCCACGATCCGCGGCACGTTGCCGCGGATGGCCATCGACTGGTTGCCGCCCGAGAGCGTCAGCGTGCGCCCGGTGTTGATGAGCCGGCCCCACAGCTCCACCGTGCCCCCGTCATTCTCAAACCCGTTCTCGAGTGTCGCGATGCCGCCGATCCGCAGCGTGCCGCCCGAGGAGGCCCGAACCACGCCGGTCGCGCCGCTGGTCCAGGTCGTCAGCGGGTCGCCGTGGAACTCGCCGATGTGCAGGATGCCCCCGTTGGTCGCCTCGAGCACGCCGTTGTTGGTCATCGTGCCCGGCTGCAGGTGCATCAACTGACCGGGGAGGTCCGCCCGCACCGTGCCGTTGTTGACGAGGGTGGAACTGAGCCCGCCGCCCAGCGAAATGTCGAACAGCGTGGCGTTGCCGCCGCGGATCGTGGCCGTGGGCGATAGCGTCACCGTGAGTCCATTGGTGCGGTGCCCGATCTTCCGCGTGAGCGTGTCCGCGGTCCCGTCGGAGAAGATCGTCACGCCGCTGATCGTCTGGCTGTTCTCAAACCCAAGGTACGAGGCCCCGGTCAGGCGCACGGTGCCCGTCCCCGAGAGCCCGCTGTGGACGTTGAGCTGGCGGTTGGCGGGCGAAGCGTTGCCCGCGATGTGCAGCTCGCCATTGAGCGCCACGCCGTTGCGGAGATGGAGCTGACCGCTGAAGTTGCTCGCGGGGTTGATCCGCAGCGGCGTGCCCGGCACGTTGATCGTGCCGCCAAGGACCCACAGTCCGGGCTCCAGCAGCACGTTGCCCGCGGCCGTGAACGTCGAACCCGTGTTGTCGAGCACCCCTCCCAGCCGGATCTGCGAGCTGTCCAGCGCTTCAATCGTGCCGCCGCTGAACGAGTAGTTCCCGCTCAGGAACATCGTCGATGTGTCCCGCGTGCGGATCGTCCCAGCGTTGGTCCAGTTGCCGCCCAGGCTCAGCGTGCCGCCGTTGGACCCCTCAAGCAGGCCGTTGTTCGTGAAGCTCGAGCCGCTGACGCCCAGCGTCTGCCCCGGCACGTCCGCGAGGATCGTCCCGTTGTTCACCAGCGGCTGGGCGTTGACCCCGCCGTAGCCGCTGATGGTGTACGTGCTGGGGATGGTGAGCCCGCCGCTGACGAACGGACGCCCGGAGACGTTGCCGCCCTGCAGCCGGATGTGCCCGCTGCCCAGCAGGGTGCCCTGGCTGAGCACGCCCCCGGTGCTCACCGTCACCAGCTCATTCGCGGGCACTGCCAACGACTCGGTCCACAGCTCGGCACGCACATCCAGGTTCAGCCCGCTGGGGACCGTCACAGTCGTGCCGCGGGCGTCCACCCGCCCCATCACCCGCACCTGCCCGCCATTGTTGTTGATGTTGCTGAACAGCGCGGCGCCCGCGGCGCTCCCCCACATGTCCAGCGTGCCGTTGGTGATATTCACCGTGCCGTTGTTCACCCACTGGCCGCTGAGCCCCAGGCGGCCGCCGTCGGTCACATCGATGGTGCTCGTGTTCGTGAAGTGCCCCGCCAGCACGAGGAAGCTGTTCGCGCCCGACACGCTCACCTGCCCCACGCTCCGCACCCACTCTGCCAGCAGCGTGCCGCCGTTGGTCGCTTCGAGACGGCCGCCCGCGTTCTCAAGGTCGCCCTTCACCCAGAGCGTCTGACCGGCCACATCCGCGCGGATCAACCCGTTGTTGGTGATCAGGTCCGCGGTGTTGAGGCCGACGGTGCCCCCGCCGCCGTGCACCACGGCCGTGCTGCCCAAGGTCAGCGTGCCGCCCGCCGAGCGCAGCGCCCCCGCCGTCGCTCCGTTCAAGAACACATCGCCAGTCAGCGTCGACCCCGTCTCCAGATTGAGCGTGCCCGCGCCCACCGTGATCGGCCCTGCGAACACCGTCGCGTCGTCCGCGTTGAGCGTGCCGCCCGCCACCAGCGTCGAGCCCGTGACCTGCACGCCCGCAAGCGCGCTGCTGCCCGACCGCTGCGTGAGCGACTGCCCGTTCGCCGTCGCGATCGTGCCGCCGGTGATGCTGCCCCCCGCGAGCCCCACGGCCCCCACCGCCGAGTCCACCGTCAGCGTCGCGCCGGTGTTGTCCATCGCGCCCGTGATGTTGACCAGCGTGGTGCCCGTCGCGGTGATGCTTCCAATGCCCGCCGTCGTGAAGGCCCCGCCAAGGTTCACCGTGGCGTCGTGGGCGACCACTCCTGCCGTGTTCGTCCACGTCCCGTTGAGCGTGAGCGAGCCCGTCGTCACCTGCACCGGCTCGTTAAGCGTGTACGTGCCGCTCAGCGTCAGGGCGCTGCCCGTGCCCAGCGAGCGGGCCGTGCCCAGGTTGCCGGTCACGCCGTTCACCACCAGCCGCCCGCCATCCACGGCCTCGATGATCCCGCCGTTGCTGAACGACGCGCCCTGCACCGTGATGGTGCGGCCGTTGGTGTTCGCGGAGATCAGGCCGTTGCTGGTGATCGCGGTGCCCGCCTCGCCGATCAGGCCGTTGCCGCCGCGCACGATCACATCCGACCCGAGCGTCAGCGTCGTCCCGCCCGCCTCCGGCACCGCCCGCAGCAGGGCGTTGCCGCTGGAGGCGTTGAATGTGAACGTGCCGGTGCCGGCCGTAGCCCAGCTGGGGAACTGCATCGCCGCGCCCGAGGAAATAATGACCTCGCCGTTGAGCGTGGTCGCGCCGTCGGCGGTGAGCGTGCCCGCCAGCACCGCGACATCGCCGTTGACCGTCACGCCCGCGAGCAGGCTGCCGCCGCTCCGCTGCTCCAGCTTCTGCCCGTTCGACGCGGCCACCGTGCCGCCCTGGATCGTCCCGCCGCGCAGCCCGATCAGGGTCGCGGCGTTGTCCAGGGTCAGCGTGCCGCCCGTGTTGTCGAGCACGCCCGCGATGTTCACGCTCGTGCTGCCCGAGCGGGTGACGGTCCCGATCTCCGCCTGCGTGAAGCTGCCGCCCAGGTTCACCGTCGTGTTCGTCGCGACGATGCCCGCCGTGTTCGTCCAGTCGCCGTTGAGGTTCAGCGTGCCCCCGCCCGTGGCGGTCAGGGGCGTGTTGATCGTGTACGCCCCATCCAGCGTGAGCGTGCCGCCGTTGATCCGGGCGGTGTTGAGATTGCCCGCCAGGTTCCGCACGCTCAGGATGCCGGACCCGTAGGCCTCGAGCACGCCGTTATTCACCACCACGTCGGGCTCCACGAGCAGCCCGCCGCCGTCGCTGAAGGTCGACCGGATCAGCCCGTTGTTGACCAGCGTCGCCGTGCCCGTCTCCCCCAGCCTCACCACGCGGGCGCCCCCGCCGGAGATCGTCCCCGCGGCCCCGATCGTGAGCGTCTCGCCCGCGTCGATGCCGATCGTCGTCACCACGGTCGACGACGGGTGGTAGTGGATGTCGATCGCCTGGTTGTGCGTGCGCGTGCCGTGCAGGTTGAGCGAGCCCCCGCCCCGCAGCGTGACCGCCCCATTGATGGCCGACGCCGCGTCCACGTCGATGAGCCCCACCGTCGAGTTCACCGTGCCGTTGATCGCCGCGCCGCCCGAGAGGAACAGCGTGGTCTCCACCTGGCCGTCCCAGTCGTCCGCGATCACGTTCCCGCTCACCGTCAGCCCGTGCAGGCGGGAGTTGGTCGCGCTGTGCACGCGCAGGCGCGGGTTGAGGTCCGCGCCGGTCAGCGTGCCGCCGGTGATAGTCCCGCCGTCGAGCCGCAGTTCGCCCACCTGCGCCGTCGAGAGCGTGCCGCCGCTGTTGTCCAGCTCGCCGGTCACGTACAGCTGTCCGCCGTTGATGACGCTGAAGCCTGCGAGGTCCGCCCGCGTGTAGGTCCCGCCCACCCGCGCGATGCCGCCGTTGAGCTGGATCGTCCCGGTGTTGACCCAGTCGCCGTCCAGCCGCAGCGTCGCACCCGAGTTCTGCAGCACGAGCGCCGACTGGTTGACCAGGTCCGTCGAGTAGATCGTGGTGCTCTGCAGCGTGGCCCCGCCCGTCAGCGTGACGTCGTTCAGCGTGACCCCCGCCGCGCCCACGCCCCGCAGCACCGCCCCCGACCCCAGGTGCACCGTGCCGCCGGTGATCGACCCGCCGGTGTACTGCCAGCGCGCCCGCGCCGCGTCCAGCGTGAAGGTGGCGCCGGTGTTGTCCATCGCGCCGCTCACCACCACGTCGTTGCCGGCGCCCGTCTGCAGCGTGCCCAGGCCCGCCGTCGTGAACGTGCCGTTCAGATTCAGCCGCGCGTTGCTGCCCGTGACCGCGATGGTCCCGCCCGCGTTGGACCACGCCCCGCCCAGGGTCAGCACGCCCGACGGCGCAGTCAGCGACACCAGCCCCGTGTTGCTCACCCCCGTCAGCGTCCCCGACGTGACCACCAGCCCCTGCCCGTCGGCAGTGGCCAGAGTGCCGCCGGTGATCGACCCGCCCGCGAGCTCGTAGTCGGGGTTGGCCGCGTTGATCGTCAGCGTCTGCCCCGCGTTGTCGTAGGCCCCCGCGAGCACCATCTTGGAGCCGCCCGTCCGCGTGATGTTGGCGAACGACGCGCTGGTCAGCGGCCCGCCCAGCACCACCCGCGAGCCCCCCGTGGCCGTGATGCCCGCCGTGTTCGTCCACGCCCCGTTCAGCGTCAGCGCGGCCCCGCTCGCCACCGAGACCGGATTGTTCAGCGTGTACGTGCCGTCGAGCGTGATGGAGGACCCCGCCCCCGTGGCGTTCACCGTGCCCACATCGCCCATGAGGCCCGAGGCGATCAGCCGCCCCCCGCCGCTCGCGCGCAGCGTGCCGTTGTTGGTGAGCGTCTGCGCCAGCAGCCACACCGGCCCGTTGCTCGCCTCATCGGCCTCGATGGTGCCGTTGTTGATGAGCGTGCCGCGCGGCACGTCGGTGTACTCCCCGCCCACCAGCATCCACTTGCCCTTGAGCGTGGAGCCCGCCGCCAGCGTCACCGTCTCGCCCTGCTCGATCCGCAGCCGCTTGTAACTGTCCGAGCGCATGGCGATGTTGCCGTTCAGCGTCATCGACCCCGACAGCAGCACGTCGCTGTAGAAGTTCAGCTGCCCGTTGACCGTGATCCCGTTGCGGATGTTGGTGCCGGCCGTGGTCAGCGTGCCGTTGATCGTGACCCCGTCGAGCACGCTGCTGTAGTGGCCCGTCTGCAGCACGCCGCCCGTGGCGTTGATCGTGCTCCCCGCAAGCGTGCCGCCGTTGAGCCAGAGCGTGCCCGCGCCCAGGTTCACCGTGGGCACCGTCATCGTGCCGCCGTTGAGGTGCAGCTGCGCCTGCGCCGAGGACAGCGTGAGTTCGAACAGGCTCACGTCGCCCATCGACGTCACCGTGTGGTTCGCCCCCGTCGCGCTCAGGAACGCCCGGTACACCGCGCCCGGCGGCGTGCCGTTGTTGGGGCTCACGCCCCCCGCCCACTTGCCGGCGTCGCTCCACAGCCCGCTCACCGGCGCCGCCCAGTGCACGTCCGTCTGCGCCACCGCCCGCGCCGAGAGCACCGTCCCCGCCAGCGAAGCCAGCAGCAACCCGCGGACGAGCCCGACCCGACCCGCCCGACGCGACACGCCATTGTTCAAGGGATGACCCCCCTTTCGGGCGGCCAGTCTACTTGGAACCGGGGCGCACGCAATGCCCTTCCCGAAGGCTTCAAGTCCCGCCGCGATCAGCGCCACCACCTGCGCGCTCCACGGGCCGGCGCTCGCCCTGTGGGGCGACCAGCGCATCCAGTCCAGCACCTACGGCGCGAGCGAGCGGGCTGGAAACCAAAAACGAAACGCCCCGCGATGGCTCGCGGGGCGTTTCTTGAAGTGACCCCAAGGGGATTCGAACCCCTGTTTTCAGGATGAGAACCTGACGTCCTGGACCGGGCTAGACGATGGGGCCAGCTCGCACGAACTCGGTCGTGGTCCAGTGGGGGGAAGCGTAGGGCGATTTTCCCGGGTGGGCAAGCCGTTTAGCGAGCAGGCCGTTCAGGCCTTGGCCGCGCCCGACAGCACCTGCCGCCGCAGCTGGGCCAGCGCATACACCGCGGCCTCCTCGGCGGTCTGGCCGACCACCGCGCCCGCGAGGGTGTCGCCGGCGGTCTCCCGCCACTCGGCGCGGTAGCAGTCAAACAGCTGCACGTGCCGCAGGGTGAGGGTGCAGCCGTGCTCGGCGAAGGCGTCGCGGACGCCCTGCTCGTCGGGGTAGCTGCGGGCGTCGGGGCCGCGCTTGCAGCGGGCGGGGTTCTCGGGGGTCCAGCCGGTGGAGTACAGGGCGTCGATCGCGAAGTTCAGACCCATGCCAAGCTCCCTTCACGTTGCCGGACCGTGGTCCAGTTTAGCACCGATTTGGGCCCGGCTTCCACAGGATTCGGCGTGGTTGGCGGGCGGTAACTACGAGCTTGAATCCTGCGACATGCCTACCAGCACGACGACGTCGTAGAGCGCGTGCGTGGCCACCACCACGCCGAAGCCGCGGAGGATGTAGAGCACCGCGAAGAAGCCGCCGGCTCCGGCCAGGAATAGGAGCTTCATGGTGTCGCGACGGGCCACGTCGTGGTAGAGGGCGAAGGCGACGGCGCTGGCGACGGCGGCGAATGCGAACCCGGTGCCGCTCTTGAGCTTCATGAGGTCCACCAGCACCAGGTGCAGGGCGGTGATGAGGATCAGCCGGAACAGGAGCTCCTCGTAGAGGCCGGCGCCGATGGCCAGGGTGATGCGGGCCTCGCGGGTGTAGTCGGAGAACGCGGCGGCGGCGGCGGGTGTGCGCGAGCCCAGGAAGTAGCCCAGCACGATGATGGGCAGGACCCAGAGGCAAGACTCGAGCAGCATGCCCAGCAGGACGCTGGGTTTCAGCCTCCAGCTGTCGCGTTCGAGGTAGTGCCATACGAGGAGGACGACGGCGAGGACGATGGGCGGGAGGTGGAAGCTGGCCTGGCCGAAGAGCTCGAAGAAGCCGCCGAGGATGCGGCGGGCGGCGATGGTTTCCATCACGCCCTGGTTGCTGTCGGAGAGGTAGAGGATGGAGCCGACCTCGTAGAGGACCATGAGGGGCGCGAGGAAGGCGAGGACGTGGAGGGGGCGGGTGGAGAGGTGGGCGTAGGTGTCCTTTTTGCCCAGCGGCTTGCTGAACATGGGCGTGCGCGAGGTGGAGCGGGCGCGGGACATGGGGGGAGAATGTAACGAAAAAGAAGACGCCCACCTTGCGGTGGGCGTTGGGTCATGAAGCTGCGTGTTGGAGAGAGAGTCGGTGCGCCCGAGCGCTCCGGGCAGCTTACTTCGCGGCCTGCTTGGCCTTGAGGCGGGCGGAGAGGCGGGACGTAGGCGGCGCGGCCTGGTTCTTGTGGATGACGCCCTTCTGGGCGGTGCGGTCCAAGACGCGGACGACGGTCTTGAAGGACTCGGTGGCCTCGGCGGCGGTGCCGTGGAGGAGCTTCTCGGAGAAGTCCTTGGTGGCGTCGCGCATGGCCTTCAAGCGCCAGCGGTTGAGGGCGCGGCTGGTGGCATTCTGACGGACGCGCTTCTTGGCAGTGCGGGAGTGGGCCATTGGAGTCAGGGTCCTTGGAAAACCGCCGGGGTGTGCCGGCGGGGAGGGAATCTTGGCAGGCTGGGGCCGAATTTCAAGTGGGAAGTCGGAAGTGGGAAGTAGGAAGTCGAAGGGCGGAAGCGGCGAGGGAGGCGGGGGTTGGGGTGGAGCGGCTGGTCCGTGGCTTTCCAGCTTGCGGGGAGCGGCCTACAGTCTCTTCTGCCCTCGGAAGAGGGACGAGCGGGCGTAGCTCAATTGGATAGAGCACCTGACTACGGATCAGGAGGTTAGGGGTTCGACTCCCTTCGCCCGTGTTGGAAGACCCGCCTGGATGGGCGGGTTTTTCGTTTTTTGGGATGTCGGATGTCGGAGGTCGGATGTCGGATGCGGGCGGGAGGGCTGGGGCGTGACGCTGCTGCTGATCGGGGTTGGGGGCGGGGTCGGGGCGTTGTTGCGGTATGGGTTGTCGGTGTGGCTCGGGCGCGGAGGGGAGGGGTTCCCGGTTGCGACCCTGGTGGTGAATGTCAGCGGGTGTGTGCTGATCGGGCTGCTGGTGCCGCTGCTCAAGGGGTGGAACGTGCGCGAGAGCGTGCAGCTGGGGCTGCTGGTCGGCCTGCTCGGGGGCTACACCACTTTCTCGAGCTTCGGGCGGGAGACCTTCGGGCTCGTTGAGAGCGGGCGCGTTGGGATGGCTGTTGGGTATGTGGGGCTGAGCAATGTGCTCGGGGTCGTGGGGGTGTGGGTGGGGATGGTGATTGGGAGAGGGTGGGCGTGAGGCGGGAAGAGGGAAGGCAGGTACGCGGAGTTGCGCAGACGTGGCGGAGTTTCGCGGAGAAAAGGCAGGGGGCGGGTTTGAAGACGGGAGCGGTGGGGATTCGTGGGGAGAGCGCGGATCAGGAGCGGGGGTTGAAGTGTGAGCGATCGATCGCCTTGGCGCCGGGTCGGTGTAGCGGAGGATGAGGTGGTTGATGCGGCGGCGTTCGGTGGGGTGGGTGGTGGTGGTGCGCTGGTGCTCGAGGTCTTTGAGGGCCGCTGTGCGGGCGGTGGCGGCGTAGGCCGCGAGCTTGCTTTCGGCGTGCGCGGCCTGCATGCGGCGGAATGAGTCGATGCGCTGCTGGATGTGGGGCTGGTCGGCCCAGTCGAGGATCTCGGCGAGGGTGCGGCCGGTCTGAGCGGCGGCGAGGAGGAAGTCGATGTTGTTGCGGAGGAGGGCTTCGAGCAGGCCGCGGTCGTTGTAGGTAAGTGGCTCGCGCGGGGAGGCGGGTGCGAAGGCGCGCTGGTCGGCCTCAAGGGTGGCGTCGGGGATGGGCGGGGCGGGGACCATGACGGAAGCCTAACTTGGCCGCGTGCGGTGTCGAGGGAGGAAGTGGGTAAGTCCACGATTGTGCGCACAAACGTCGCCGATGGGTCCGCAAGTGCTTGTGGTGCAGAGGGATGAAATTCGGGGAGTGGTCGCGGCGGCGGTGCGCGCGGAACGGTTGGTTATGGCCGCGCCTGGCGCTGAACCATCAGTTCACCGCTCGGAGCAGCGGCGAACAGATGGCACCCGATCGATGCAACCTGCCACCACTCGATTTCCAATTTTCTTCCGCTGCAACTCCTGTATGCGGAACCACATGCGAACTTGCACCTAACAAGAAGCTCGACTTCTGCGACTGTTCGGCTTTTATACGCCACCTGTCTCGGGGCTTTCTGACTGGTGCGCGTCGCCCGGGAGGCGAGGCTTGGGGCAGGCAGGAGATACAGCATGAACCGCAAGAACTCGATCGCGTGGCTTCTCTCTGTCGTGGGCGCTGCGGGGCTGTCGAGCGTGGCGAGCGCGGCGCTGCCGGTGCCGATGGTGCCGCCGTGCGAGTGCGCCATCGGCCGGCTGAACTACTACAGCACGATGGCGATCAACGTGGACTGGGTGCTGAACCCCGGTGACTCGACGCCGACGGGCACGGCGGCGGGGTCGTGCCTGGCGGTGGCCGTGGGGCAGTTCATCGTGGAGACGGGCGAGCCGTGCCCGCAGTCGATCAACGAGTACGGCACCAACGGCGACGGTGATGGTGGGTCGGTGGACCTCACGCAGGCGACGCTGTACCTGGATGCGAACGCGAACACGACGGGGATCGTGAGCGGCGTGCCCGCGTACGCGAACCTCGACATCGTGGCGGGCCTGCTGGGGGGTCACATCAACAGCGAGCACGGCTGGGGCGTGGCGTTCAGCGACATCTATGAGTACGCACAGTCTGAGTGCACGGACCACATCGGGTACCTGTTCAGCCAGGCGATGGGCGCGTACACCATGAACCTGAGCTGGAACGTGGACTTCGGCGCGTACACGGTGGCCCCGTCGGTGACGACCACGATCTCGATCGGCGGGGGCTGGTCGCACCACGACTACAGCACGCCGGTGAGCCAGTTCCCGGGATCGTTCATCCAGCCGCACCGCGTGAACTGGTTCCGCCTGATCCCCACTTTCCACGACGGGAACACGTCCACCACGGGCGCGCCGATCGATGGCGTGATCGCGGTGATGCCGGACGGGACGCTGCGGCGCCTGGGCATCTGCACGGACAGCGACTTCGATCCCACGGAGCCCACGCCCGGCGAGTTCGAGATCCCCGGGGAGCACGAGATCGTCACGAATGTCCCGAGCGGGACCAACGGCGTGACGTTCGAGTACCAGCGGGTCTCGTTTGGCGCGTTCACCGGGGATGTCAACGGGGACGAATACGTGTGCTGGTCGGATCTCGCGCTGCTGGGTGCGGCGGTGGGCGCCGAGATTGGGGAGCCGAGCTATGACCCGCGCATGGACTTCGACCTCGACGGCGAGATCGAGTGGAGCGACTACGAAGCGCTGCTGGCGCTGACGAAGTGCATCGTCGATACCGACTGTGACGGTGCGACCGGCACCGATCAGGACATCGAAGCGTTCTTCTATGCGCTGGGCAGCGGTGGTCCGCAGTCGGACTTCAACGGCGATGGTGCGAGTGGGACCGACCAGGACATCGAGGCGTTCTTCCGCGTGATGGGCGGGGGGGCGTGCTGAGGTGGTACTTGATCGGTGAATGAGAAGAGGGCCCGTCGCGGGACGGGCCCTCTGTTTCATTGCTGGAGGATCAACGGACTTATGGGGCGCTACTTCACGCTGCGGGCGCCGCGGCGGGGGCCTTCACCGGTTGTGGGAGGTGGAGGCGGCGCGGGGGCTGGAGGGGGTGCGGATTTCTGCTGGGCTTCCAGGATTTTGTTGGCCTTGTCCTCGGCGGCCTGGACTTCCGGCGGCTTGGTTTCTTCGGGGCGGGTGCTGATGAAGTACGCAGCGGCGCCGCCGGCGAGGCAGAGGACGGCGATGGAGAGCTGGATGACTTTCTTCTTGTCCATTGAAGTGGTGAGTGGGAATCACGGGATGTCGATGCCGCGGATGCCGTTGCGGGTGGTCCAGAAGTAGCCGGGCTTGGGCGGGGTCTTGTCGAACTGCCAGGGGGTGGGCGGGGAGACGGCGTCGTAGCTGAAGAAGGTCCGGAGCTCCAGGTCGGGCGGGTTCCAGTTGCCCTGTGGCTGAAGGAGGTTGGTGCCGGGGGAGAAGGTCATGTTGGTGTTGAGGGTGGTCTGCGCGATGATGGTGGCCATGCTGACAGTCTTGGCGCTTCCGTCGACGAGCGCGACCTGGGGCTTGGCGCTGGGCGTGTTCCACTGAGGGATAAGGCCGTTGCGGTTCTTGTTGTAGAAGTCGGCGCGCTCGAAGAGCAGGACCTTGGCCATTGGGGCGAAGGCATCGGAGTACTTGTTGCGGCGGATGAAGAAGTTATTGGAGCGGCTGCCGATGTTGCGGACCGTGGAAGTGGTCTCGGCGAAGTGCTCGGGCTTCTGCCAGAACACGGGCGGGTACCAGTAGGAGACGGGGAAGATCCAGTTGAAGTAGTTGCCGGAGTCGAACTGGGTGTTCTCAGTAAGGAAGCGGAGCGCGGCGGTATCGGCGGGCGAGAAGCCGGACTTGGCGCGGGACTGGTTGACGTTGTCGTGGTAGACGAGGTGGGCAAGCCAGTGATAGCTGTAGGTCTCGGTGCCCTGATTACTGTCATCACCATCACCCCCGTAATCCCAGAAGCGCGTGTAGGGGAAGGGGTATGAGGGGTCGGTGTTGGGCGGCAGCCAGTTGACGCCGCCGTCGTGGACGTCGTCGCCGGGCCGGTCCATGGTGGCGAAGGGGTTGAGGAACTCCTCCTTGTGGTCGGTGGCGTAATAGCCCATGTAGAGGTAGTTCTGGTGGAGGTTGGAGAGGCTGACGGCGCGCTGGGAGCTGATGCGGGCCTTGCCGAGGGCGGGCAAGAGGATGCCGATCAGGAGCGCGATGATGGCGATGACGACCAGGAGCTCGATAAGCGTGAAGGCGCGTGGGCGGTGCATGGCGACTCCGGGGTAGAGGGGAGGGAGCGCGCGAGATGAGTGAATGTACCACGCTGGCGGTGAGATGAGGATTGCAGCTGCGTGGGTGCGGGATCGGGCGGGATTGGGCGGGTGCCTTCGCTCGCGTGTACGGGCGCTCAACAATCGATCCACCGTCCAGAGCGACGGTGAATCGATGGCACCCCTTGCGGGATCACCGACCCTTGTAGATGCGGCGGTTGCCGGGGGTGGGCTCGGGGGTGGGGGCTGCGGGGGCGTTGGCGCCGGCGGTCTTGGGGGCGGTGTCGGGCGCGGCGGGGGCCGCGGGCGGGGCGCCGGCCTGGGCGGCGGGGTCGGAGGGCTTGGGGTCGCGGAGGTTGAGGTAGATGACGACGCCGGCGATGAGCAGGATGACGACCGCGACGGCGGCCTTGATCTTGTCCTTGGTGGGCATTGACGGGCCTCAGTTCACGCCGGTGAAGACGACGGTGTAGTTCTCGTTGTTGAAGGCGGGGATGCGCTCAGGGTTGGTGCGGGCGAGGGCGGGGTTGCTCATGCCGCCGGGGATGATGCGGAGGTAGGAGGCGTGGGCGTCCATAAAGCCGAGGATGGACTTGTTGATTTCGTCGTAGCCGTTCTTGGCCTGGAACTGGTCGCTGGAGGAGTTGATGACGATGTCGGCCCACTCGTCGCTCATCCACACCATGCGGGAGGGCTGGAAGGAGTCGGCGAACTTGAAGCGGCGGGCGCCGATATCGAAGCGCTCGAGGAGGGTCTTGCCGGGGTACTGGACCTCGATCTGGTCGTACCACTTGGCCTGCCACTGGTAGCTGGTGCCAACGTCGTCGTAGCAGGAGACGCCGCCGGGGTTGTTGCCCGGCCAGTTGCGCTGGTGGCCGATCTGGTCGCTGGGGTCGCGGGCGACCGGGAGCTGGAAGGCCTTGCGCTCGCCGTCGTTTGCGAGCATGGTGGCGGGGGCGGCGGGGGCGGGAATGCCGCCGGTGTGGAGGTAGGAGTTGAGGGGGCGGTCGGCGGCCTCAACGTCGAAGACGCCGGTGCCGTTGGAGTTCGCGGCGGTGCCCCACCAGGAATCGCAGTTCTTGCCCCACGCGCTCCAGGTGCACCAGCCCTGGAGGTTGAAGGTGGGAACGGTGGAGTTGGGCGGGCCCCAGCCGCGCTGCCAGGTGGGCGTGAGCGGGAGGAAGCCCTTCATGTCGGACTGGTAGGCGGCGCCGGCGGTGGCGATGGAGCGCACGTTGGCGAGTGACACGGCGAGTCGAGCGGACTTGCGGGCCTTGCCGAGCGCGGGGAGCAGGATGCCAATGAGCAGCGCGATGATGGCAATGACGACCAGCAACTCGATGAGAGTGAATGCACGCCGCTTCATCAGACGTCTCCTGTTTGCGCTCGCGCGCGAGAACCGCGCTGGACACCCCTGCCGGCACGCATACGACCTGCCCGAAGGCTCACCCTGTGCCGGAGCAGCCTTGTTATACCACAAGTGAGGCGGGGTGGGATGCACAAATTCGGGTCCTAACGGAGGGGGAACGGCTGGATTAGAGGTGGGGAGGTGGGGAGGTGAGGAGGTGAGGAGGTGAGGGGAACGAGAATCAGTGGTGGTGGTTGAGGTGAGGGGGGGTGTGGGAGTGGGCGTGGAAGAGGGGGGCGACGTAGAAGGGGTCCCAGAAGGGGGCGTAGCCGTAGTACTCGTAGATGCCTTGCAGGGTGCGCTTGTCGAGGAGCTTGGGGTCGTAGACGAGCTTGGGGGCGGCTTCGACGGCCTGGCGGGAGCGGTCGATGTAGACGGCCTCGGGCTCGACGCGGGTGATGGCGTCGACGGGGATGGTGGCGGTGTGGCGGTGGAGGCCGAGGAAGCCGGTGCGGGTGCGGACCTGCATGAATCGGACGTGGTGCTGGTCGTTATCGAGGAGGAGGCCGTCGATGACGCCGAGCTCGTGGCCGTGGGAGTCGAAGACCTTGCGGGCGCGGATGTCCTGCTTTTTGTCGGCGAAGAAGGTGCGGGCGTCGGAGAGGCGGATGAGCTGGCCGGCGTGGGCCTGCTGCTCGCGGGCGGCCTTGGGGTCGATGGCGGGGATCGATGCTGAGTCGGTGGGGTCGCGGTGGATGAGGGGGCGGCCGAGTCTGGGTTTTGCTTGAGTGTGGGGGTGGGCGTCGGCGCCGGGGGTTGGGTGATTGGGGGTGTGGGTGGGGTGCGGGTTCGGGGTGGTGGACATGGGGCCTCCTTGCGGTGGCTCTCCCTCCACGAGATTGGGTCTGGGGTGCTGGGTGAAGGTGGGTGTAGGTGAGACCCGGGACTTCGCTCAGAGCAGCTCAGTCCCGGCGTCGGGAGTGGCGCTCAGTCTCGGCGTTCAGGCGACGCGGTCGGTGAGGCCTTTGATGCCTTGGGCGGAGGCGCAGTGGTTGCAGCAGTAGATTTGGCCGCGGGCTTCGAGGCCGTGGCCGACGATGCGGACGCCGCAGTGGGCGCATTGGGGGGCGAGGGTGGCGATGGCGCACTCGAAGGAGTCGAAGGTGTGGGCCTGGCCGGCCATTTGGATTTGGAAGGCCTTGTCGTAGTCGTTGCCGCAGCGTTCACACTTGGGCATGGTGGGGCCCTCCTGTGTGGATTGTGCGGGGGGGCGTGAAGTGGGTGTGAAAGTCGGAAGTGGGAAGGCGGAAGTGGGAGAGCGGAGAGCGGGGAGCGGGGTGAAGAGCGCCGGCCTTTTGGCGTGCCGGGTGTGCACGGATCGCCGCTAAGCGCGGCGATGCCCTCCCTGACGGTCGGGGTTCTTATTGCGTTGGGAGGCGGTCGGTGTTGATGATGTCGTCGGGGGTGTTCAGCGTGAGGTCGGGGCCGCCGCTGCGCCAGATGACGTAGGTGACCTCGGTGGCGCCGCCTTTTTCGATTTTGTAGGTGAAGGTGAGGGGCTTGTGCCAGGGGTCGAGGAGGGGGCCGCAGTTGAGCTGCTCGGCGGTTTCGGGGAGCTTGCCGTGCTCGTTTTTGTAGATCCAGACGCAGGTGGTGAGCTGCTGGGTGTTGATCTCGGTGGCGAGGGCGACGCCCTGCTTTTTGGCGGTGGCCATCTGCTGCATGTAGGACTTGCTGCCGCCGAAGGAGCCGAAGTACATCGACATGCCGATGAGGATGACGATCATCATCAGGAGCAGGCCGATGCCGCCGCCGAGGCGGCCGGGGCGGGCGTGGGTGAGGGGCATGGTGGATTGTACTGGGAGAGCAACCGCGAGGGTGCGGTAGGACTCATAGGAGTCATAGGAGAGATAGGAGGCGATCAGGGCGTGTCGGGGTCGCTTGGGGCGGGGTCGGTGGGCGTTTCCTCAGCGTCGCGCTGGCGGAGGTAGATGTGGCCCTCGATGCGGTCCTGGCGGACGGCGACCTTGCGGTTGCGGACGAGCTCGAGGAGGGCGAGGAAGAGGCCGACCATTTCGGAGCGGGTGCGGCCTTTGAAGAGGGAGACGAGCTCGAGTTCGGGCTTGGTGTCGGGGGCGGGCTCGCTGCTGAGGCGGGTAAGGATGTCGGCGGCGTGGATTTCGATGGGGGTGTCGTCGTACTTGACCTGGTGGTCGCCGAGGCGCTCGAAGTTGACGGACTCGGCGATCTTCTGGAAGGCCTCGACGAGGTCGATGAGGTTGAGGTCCTCGAGGTCGGTCTCTTCGGCGGTTTTTTCAATGGCGGCGCGGAGGGCGTGCGAGTCGATGCCGGCGGGGTGGACGGGGAAGCGGCGGCGCCAGTCCTCAGCGCGCCACTCGAGGTGGTCGGCGGCGTCGCGGTACTTCTTGTACTCGAGGAGCTGCTTGACGAGCTCGGCGCGGGGGTCGGTGGGCTTGCGGGGGTCGCTCTCGGAATCGGCGGCGCCCTCGGGCTGGGGCGGGCGCGGCATGAGCATGCGGCTCTTGAGCTCCATCAGGGTGGCGGCCATGACGAGGAACTCGCCCGCGATGTCGATGTCGATGCGGGAGCCGGAGGTGCCGAGGTCTTTGAGGAAGGCGAGGTACTGCTCGGTGATGGCCGCGACGGGGATGTCGTGGATGTCGACCTCGTTCTTCCGGATGAGGAAGAGGAGGAGGTCGAGGGGTCCCTCGAAGGCGTCGAGGCGTACGCGGTAGTCGTCCGTGAGCATGGGGGGAAACCGGAAAGCGGAAAGCGGAAACCGGAAAGCGGAAGTCGGAGGACGCGTGGCTATCCCTGAAGGCTTTGGCAGTTTACGCTTTCGGCATGACGGCGCGAACTGAGGATCGGGTGTCCGGTGTGGCGGGGTCCCCCACTGCTGCGGGGGACGCGGCGTTCATGGCGGGGATCCTGTCGGAAGAGGGGCGGGCGATCGCCGCATTGGCGGGGCGGGTGGGGGCTGGGGCCGAGTTTGTGCGGGCGGTGGACCTGATCTGCACGTGCGCGGATTCGGGCGGGACGGTGCTGGTGCAGCGCGCCGTAGAAGAAG
>Ga0196963_10001010_pt1 | contig 20855 bp, 14 predicted proteins | sample S1_5metaG_FD_148600 | JGI IMG/M metagenome (GOLD analysis project Ga0196963, IMG submission 148600) | Soil microbial communities from Anza Borrego desert, Southern California, United States - S1_5 | ecosystem: Environmental > Terrestrial > Soil > Desert | place: USA: California | collected... | reverse complement strand
TTGGGATGGTCTGGCGTTGCTTGCCGTCATGGGCCTTGAACACTGCGAAATGCAAGTGCGGCCCCGTGGAGTGCCCCGTGTTGCCGGAGAAACCGATCAGTTGACCGGCTTCGACCTCCTGCCCGAGCTTCACAGTCACCCCATCTTTCTTCAGGTGAACGTAGTGGCCCAAGGTGCCGTCGTTGTGCTTGATCAGGATGTAATTGGCATCCCACTCATATTTCTTGTCGCCACCGCCTTCGCTCGAATCGGCTTTAACCCCGACCACCGTCCCTGCTCGGGCTGCATGAATTGGGGTGCCGACTGGCATGCGCCAATCGATTGAGTACTTGTCCCCGCCGGTATGGCTGTAGGTGCCGCCATAACCTTGTGAAACCGGAAAACTGTCGCCGACCGCATAGGGAAGGATGTAAACTGCTGAATCGTCGTGAGTTGCGGTCAAGCTGCCCCAGGTTGCGTAATAGGTGTAGGACCAGGATGAATCTTTGTCTGCCTCTGTGGGAGTCAAGGAGAAGGCCTTGATTGCGGTTTTTGGAGGAACCGTGGTCGTGTAAGGCAGCTTCTGGTTGGAACTGTAGTTCTTTAGGTCCATTTCCAATGTCACGGTTACATCCGCGCTTTGGAGGTTCTGGACATAGAAATCGGTGGTTTTGCCATCTTTCTTGGTGGTAATCTTTACCAAGCGCTCCTGAGCGCCCGCTTGCACGCCAACCACCAAGGTGGTCAGAACACCGATGCTAGCCACGCGCACGATAAACTTGCTGTCCAGCCCAAGGACACCAAAGAGGAAAGTGAGACAGCGAGTGGCGCTGGCAGCGAAACGGGGGGAGGGGCCCGCTGGGCGGCAAGTCAGCATTGTTTCAGGCATTCTGTTGCTCAAGGGTTTAAGGGTTCCGACACTCTTTCGACTGTCGATTCCCGCAGTAGGCAAGAGGCATGCCGACTCTGAAGCTCTCCCCGAGATTTATTAGTCTTTTCTCTTACCCTCGCGTTTACGGCAGAAAACGCAGGTTTTGAACGGGTCAGCGCGAGATGGAACGTGGGCAATGCCTGCAGTTTGGCTCACGGGTGGACGTCGCCGCAGGACACCGTCTCCAGCAAAGACACGCGAGCGGAACCGCGCGTGACCCCGGGGCTTGTGGCCCAATCCTGCTTTTGGCAAGCTGCGAAAGTTCCCTTTCGACCATTTGAGCCATGAAATCGAGCATCGTTTCAGCTTGCGGCGGCTTCCATGCCATGACCCGAAGGCATGCGCTCAAGATTGGCGGCCTTGGCCTCTTGGGTTTGAACATGCCGGGACTCCTCCGAGCTGAGGCTCTCAATAAAGGCCCGGTCGCCAAAGCCAAGTCGGTGATCTTCTTATTTCAGTTCGGCGGCCCCAGTCACATCGACATGTTCGATATGAAGCCGGACCGGCCCGAGGGAATTCGCGGACCCCACAAAGGAATTCCGAGTTCGTTAGACGGCATTCCCATCAACGAGCATTTGCCACGGCTCGCCAAGGTCATGAACAAGTTCACGGTGGTGCGCTCCATGCATCACACGATGAAAAACCACAACTCCGCGGCGTATTACGCGCTGACCGGCCATGCGCCTCCATCGGATGATATCCGTTTGCGGGATTCAATGGACCTTTTCCCAATGTACGGTTCCGTGGTGGACAAGCTGGCGCCGCTCAATGGCGCAGTCCCCACATCGATCGCCTTCCCGCATGTGATTCGCGACGGCTCCGTCACCCCCGGGCAACACGCCAGCTTCCTCGGCAAAGCTCACGATCCATTGCTCGTGACGCAGGATCCGAACGCTTCGGATTTCCGACTGCCGGAATTGAGCCTCCCGGCCAACGTCACTTACGAGCGACTCTCCGCCCGGCGGGAAATGCAGAAGCTGATCGATCAACAAACCCGCATGCTGGATTACTCCGCTGCGGCTCGCGGCCTTGATTCCTATTACGAGAAGGCGCTCGCGATGTTGAACTCAACGCAACTGAGAAATGCTTTCGATCTATCAAGCGAGCCCGAGTCCCTGCGCGATGCGTACGGGCGCACCACTTATGGCCAAAGCTGTTTGCTGGCGCGCCGCCTTGTGGAAGCAGGCGTGAAGTTCGTCACCGTTTATTTCTCCGACAACATTGGGGGGCAAAGCACAACCTCCGGTGGGTGGGACACCCACGGGTTCAACAACACCCGTATGTATCCGATCATCGAAAAGTATCACCTTCCATTAACAAACCAAACCTTGCCCACCTTCATGGAGGACATGGATTCGCGCGGGCTGCTGAAGGAGACCTTGGTGGTCTGGATGGGTGAATTTGGCCGCACACCCAAGATCAATGGCAATGTAAGCCGTGATCACTGGCCGCAATGCTACACGACCCTCCTGGCTGGAGCCGGGGTGAAGCGCGGCTTTGTTTACGGCGCCTCCGACCGCGACGGCGCGTACCCGGCCGAAAACCCCGTTCGACCTGACGACCTGGCCGCCACCATGTTCCATCTGCTCGGAATCGACCCGCACACAGAAGTTCCTGGTGTGGGCAACCGCCCCATGCGAATTGCCGACGGCAACCCCGTCACTGGGCTCATGGCCTGATGCGCCTGTTCCTCAAAGCCTCAACGTCGGTTCTGCTGCTTGGCGCAGCCGTGCACGCGGCCACCCCCACCGTCACCAGCGTCTCGCCCAAAGTGCTCCCCCTCGGCCGCGCAACTCGCGTGGAGATTTCCGGCAGCGACCTTGCGGGGCCCTCCCTTTGGCTGAACTTCCCCGCATCCACTCGGTGGCTCGATACCAATGACGCGATGCGGGTTGCTTGCGAAATAACGCCTGAGAACGAGGCTGGCATTGGCGCTTTCCGCGTTTTCTCCACCAATGGGGTCTCAGCGCTCCAATTGCTTGCTGTGGTGCGCACATCTGGCAACACCACCATCCATGAAGGTGTTATTCGGGAAGAAGGGGCCAATTTTCACCACAGAGTCATGTTAAAGAAAGGCGAGCGCATTGTGGCGGAAGTCATCGCTAACCGTCTTGGCTCCACGCTTGATCCCGTTGTTCGCCTTTTGGACTCCGCCCACAAATTGGAACTCGCCTTCAACGACGACTTCACCTTTGGCGGCCGAGATGCGCGTGTGAGCTTCGTTGCTCCGAAGGAAGCGGAGTATGTGATTGAGTTGCGCGATGTGGCCTACACCGGCAGTGACAAACATCGCTACCAGCTTCTGATTGGCAACGCGCAACAACCGTCGCTGCCATGGCTGAGCCCGGGTGCAGATCCGAACTTCCCATCTGAGTCGGAGCCTAATAACGCCCCGGAACAAGCAAACACACTTGCCACCCATCTGCGCGCGGAGTTCGCGCTGGCGAGGGACAAGGATCTCTTTCGCATTCACGTGGCGGAAAAGGGCAAGCTCCTCGTGAAAAGCGCCTCCCGCAGCATCGGCTCCCCGTGTGATGTGCGCCTGCGCCTCATCCGCGCGGATCAATCCGTGGTTGCATTCGGAACCGTCCCGCACACAGAAGACACTTTTCTGAAAGCGGATGTGGACGCTGGCGAATATCTGCTGGAAGCGACTGAACTCACCGGCAAAGGCGCGCCCGGGCTGCATTACCAGCTCAGCGTTCAAGCATGGCTTCCCTCTTTTACTCTCACCACCGAGACGGACTCCATCTCGCCCGCCGGAGGCGACACAATCACCATTCCCGTCAAAGCCCAGCGAGTTGATTTCGATGGCGAGATAACCCTGGCCGTTGCTGGCCTTCCCCGCGGAGTTGAAGTCGATGGGGCTCTCATTCCCGCCAAAAAGTCGGAAGCAGAGCTGAAGCTAAAGTTCCCCTCCACTCTCCCGGTAGGTGTGTGGAACGAACTGCGCATCAGCGGGAGCGCCAAATGGCAAGAGCGCCAGCTCACCGCCGTCGCAAGCACAAGGCTGGCTCTGAAGAAAGCGTTCCCTCTGCTGCACATTCCCGAGTCGCCCCTCACCTCCATGATCCCATGCGTCATCAAAGCGAAGTGACACGAAGCGTTTCATCCCATCAGAGAAGGCGCCCTGCACAAAATCATGGGTTCACGCCTGCCGCCCGGCTGCTGCTGTGGGCTATCTTCATCTTGATTATGGGCCCGCAAACATTCGCCACTACCAATGAGGTCGTTGCCACCTATTCCATAGTCGCCTTCGATCCTCACACGCGCGAATGGGGCGTCGCAGTTCAAAGCAAGTTCTTCGGAGTGGGCAGCGTGGTTCCCTGGGCCAAAGCTGGGGTCGGCGCCATCGCCACTCAAGCTAAAGCGAATGTTCGTTACGGCCCCAAAGGCCTCGAGCTGCTCGAGTCGGGCCTGAGCGCGCGCCAAACCCTTCAAGAACTGACCAAAGATGATGCAGACCGCGACTCACGGCAGGTGGGCATCATCGACGCAAAGGGTCGTGCCGCAGCCCACACGGGCTCACGCTGCAACGACTGGGCCGGGCACATCGTTGGGACAAACTTCACCGTGCAGGGCAACATTCTCGCTTCCGAAGCTGTCGTGAAGAGCATGGCGGAAGCTTTCGAGAAAGCCCGTGCGGAAAAAGGAAGTGAGTTAGCTGACTGGCTCTTAGCCGCATTGGAAGCCGCCGAAGCTGCTGGAGGCGACAAGCGCGGCCGACAGTCCGCAGCGATGCTGGTGGTGCGGGAGCAGGGAGGTCTCGCCCGGGCCAATGATCGTTATATCGATCTCCGCGTTGAAGATCACCAGGAGCCGATCACGGAACTTGGACGTCTCCTGGCAATCCACAAAGAATTCTTCAACAACGCCCACAAGCGTAAGACCCTCTACAAAACCAAAGGCGGCCGGGGCTCTGTTCAATTGGCCCGGCGCAGGTAGCAGTCGGCTAGACCCGTTTGAGCAAGCCGGTATTACTGGAAGGCCCTGGTCACCCAACAGGAGTCCTGATCCCTATTTCGACGCGACTTCACCACAGTGACACCCGGCGCGCTTGCGGAAGTTTGTTGGCGCGGAAAAGGCGCGGTGAATCTTAGAAAGAGATGGGGTGGCCAACGGGACTCGAACCCGCAACATCCAGTACCACAAACTGGGGCTCTACCATTGAGCTATGGCCACCAACCAAATGGGGAGCCAAAGTAATTTGCTTCCCTCCACGCGTCAAGAAATCGAAAAACCCATCACAGAGCGACACTTCTGATTGGCTCCACCCTTCATTTGTGGGCCGAAACATCAATCTTCCATTGCCTTTTCTTCTCCGCTAATTGTTTCCCGCCGAATGCATCATTTTCATTATCAAGACGGTCAGCTTTATTGCGAAGAGGTTCCTGTTCTCTCCCTTGCGAAGAAGCATGGCACCCCTTTGTTCATCTACTCGCAGAACACATTCCTCGATCATTACAACAAGCTGCACGACGCCCTCGCGCCGCTCGATCACCTGATCTGCTACGCGATGAAGTCCAATTCCAACCTGGCGGTGCTGAGCACATTGGCCAAGGCCGGAAGCGGGTTCGACATCGTCAGCGAGGGAGAATTGCGCCGCGCTGTTGCGGCTGGCGGTTCAGCGGAGAAGTGCGTGTTTGCGGGCGTCGGCAAGAGCGCCCAGGAAATCGAAGCCGCTCTCCGGGCTGGAATTTATTCGTTCAATGTCGAGAGCGAGCCGGAGGTCGAGCGCATCAATGCGATCGCCGCCAAAATCCGCAAAGTCGCGCCGATCGCCGTGCGGGTGAATCCGAACATCGACGCAGGCACGCACGCGAAGATCACGACGGGCACCTATGAAAACAAGTTCGGCATCGCCTTCGAGCGCATCGAGGAGGTTTACGCCCGCGCCAGCAAGTTGAAGAACATCAAGCTCCGTGGCTTGCAGATGCACATTGGATCGCAGCTCACGCAAGTGGACCCTTTCCGCAAAGCTGTGGAAAAGGTCGCTCCGCTTGCCGCGCGTTTGGCAGCCGCGCACGGCATTGAGTTTTTCAGCATCGGCGGCGGCCTTGGAATCATTTACCAGGACGCGCTGGCGAGCGGCCAGGCCAAGTGGTGGAAGCGTCCAGAAGCCAAAGATATTCTCACCCCGCAACTTTACGCGCAGACCCTCGTGCCGATTCTCAAGCCTCTCGGTTTGCGCGTGCTCATCGAGCCAGGCCGTTTCATCTCTGGGAATGCAGGCATTCTTGTCGCTCGTGTCGAATATGTGAAGAAGACCGGCAAAAAGAACTTCGTGATCGTGGACGCAGCCATGAACGACTTAATCCGCCCCGCTTTTTATGACGCGTACCATCAGATCATCCCGGTGACCAAAAAAGCAGGCGCCACTGTTTCTTCGGACGTTGTCGGCCCAATTTGTGAATCCGGCGATTACTTCGCAAAAGATCGTCCGCTGCCGAAAGTCGGTGATGGCGATTACATCGCGCTGCTCAGCGCCGGGGCCTACGGTTCCGTGATGAGTTCGAATTACAATTCCCGTCCCATCGCCGCGGAGGTGCTCGTAAACGGCAGCAAAGCCTCGCTCGTGCGCGAGCGTCAAAGCTTCGATGACATCTGGCGCTTGGAACGCGTCCCGAGCTGGGCGAAGTAAGCCCGGAGGTCGGGGAGAATGGGGAGTGCCGATTACTTTCAGACGCCAACGAGAGATCCCTGCTCCCCTTGCAAATTGTTCGTCCCTCTGAATATTAACGGCGCATGGCCAGCGTTGCGGAACCGCTCACGCTCCCCGATTTGGACGAGCAGCGGAAGACCGACCTTAAGTTGGATTCGGGCTACCTCGTCGTTTGCTGGAATGATCCCGTGAATCTGATGGAATATGTCACCCATGTGTTCCAGCAGGTGTTCGGGTGGGATCACTCGAAGGCGGAGCGCCACATGATGCAGGTGCACAATGAAGGCAAAAGCGTTCTCACCCGCGAAACTATGGAGCGCGCCGAGCATTATGTGCATCAACTTCAGGGTTACTCCCTTCATGCCACGATGGAGCGCGAGCAGTGAAATTCCAGGGCGTGGACGAAGATCATTATGTGTGGAGCCTCAGCGCCTCGGAGAAACGCGCTCTGATTATGATCGTTGAGGAATTTCCGATGCTCGATGGCTCTCTTCGCCCGCTTTCCAGCGATGCAACGCCTGAAGCGGCGGAGCACAACCAACTCCTCATTGAAGCGCTCGCTGAGCGCCGCCAGCAAATGCGGCAGGATGCGCGCGCGATTCTCTCCGCGGAAGGCACGTTCCAGAAGCAAGGCCCCAAACTGAAGCTCCGCCTCAAGCGTTCAGAGGCTGACTGTCTGCTGCAAATTGCCAACGACGTTCGTGTGGGCTGCTGGACCCGGCTCGGCTCTCCCGATCCTGCGTCTGTCCCATGGTGGGAACTCATCGGAGACAACGCCAAGTTCGGTTTTTTGCTCGACGCCTGTGGCGTCCTCCAGATGCAGCTCATCCACGCGTTAAGGAGGGCTCCGTGAGCTTTTCAACCTTTGCGTTTTTCCCACCGCCTCGTCACCGCCTTTTGCGCGTGACTTTTTCCTTATGGCAATGACATCCCAGCCCAGCTCACCTGTCCCGGCGAATGAACTGGATCGGCTTCGCGCGCTGCAGAGATTCGATGTCCTCGACACACCTGCGGAAAAGGAATTTGACGACATCGCGCTCATCGCCTCCTACGTCACCAAATGCCCGACAGCCCTCATCTCTCTCATTGATGAGCGTCGCCAATGGTTCAAAGCGCGCATTGGGTGCTCCGTTTCTGAAACCCCTCGCGATTTGGCGTTTTGCGCCCACGCCATTATGCAGCAAGAGATCATGCAGGTGCCGGACGCCCGCAAAGATCCACGCTTCGCGCAGCATCCGCTCGTCATTGCTGAGCCCGGCCTGCGCTTCTACGCGGGCGCCCCATTAGTCACCCGCGACAACTACGTTCTCGGCACGCTCTGCGTCATCGACAATGAACCGAAGGAGCTGGACGAGCAGCAAGTCGCCGTGATGAAGGCGTTGTCGCGCCAGGTCATCGCGCAATTGGAGCTTCGCCAAGCTCTCGTGGATCGGCGTCGCGCGGAAGCTGCCATGACGCGCCTCGCCTCCATCGTTCAAAGCTCCGATGACGCCATCATCGGCAAGACACTTGAGGGCGGCATCACCGATTGGAATGCCGGCGCGGAGCGCCTGTTCGGCTTCACCGAAAAAGAAGCGGTGGGCAACACCGTCGCTCTGCTCGTTCCACCTGAACTTGATGCGGAGGAGCGCAGGATTCTCGCTGCCGTCTCGCAGGGAAATCGCATCGATCATTACGCCACCCAACGCCGGGCCAAGGATGGACGCATCATTGACGTGTCCTTAAGCGTCTCACCCATTCGCCAGGACGGGAAAATTGTGGGCGCCTCCAGCATCGCGCGTGACATCTCTCGCGAAAAGGAAGCCGAATGGAAGCTCCAGGAGGCGCGCCGACTCGCTGAGGAAGCCAATAAAGCAAAGAGCGACTTCCTGGCCAACATGAGCCATGAAATCCGCACCCCTCTCAACGGCGTCATTGGCCTCGCTGACCTGATTTCCGGCACAGAGCTGAACGCGCAGCAGAAGCAATACCTCGAAATGCTTCAGACCTCCGCGGACGCCCTGCTCAACGTCATCAACGACATTCTCGACTTCTCCAAAATCGAGTCCGGCAAGTTGGAGCTGGAGGAGGCCCCATTCAATCTTCCCGATAAGATCGGGGATCTCGTCAAAACTTTGGCAGCCACCGCCGCCCGCAAAGGTTTGGAGGTCGCGCTGGACATTTCCAAGGACGTTCCGGAGTGCGTGGTCGGTGACTTCGCGCGCCTGAACCAAATTCTTCTGAACCTCATTGGCAACGCGGTGAAGTTCACGAGCAAAGGCGAGATCGTGCTCCGTTTGGCTCGTGGTGAAACCAAGGCCGACCGGTTCTGCTTGAAGTGCTCTGTCCGCGACACCGGCATCGGCATTCCCGCGGACAAGCAAGGGCGGCTCTTCGAAGCATTTTCCCAGGCGGACACCTCGATCACCCGGCGATACGGCGGCACCGGGCTCGGGCTGGCCATCTGCGCGCGGCTTGTTAACCTGATGGGCGGCAGCATCTGTGTTCAAAGCGCTGAAGGGCAGGGGAGCGAGTTCACATTCACCGTCTGGTTGAAACTGGACAACGAGCAACCCTCCCCAAACCAGTCGCCGAGCGCCGGCATTGAGGGCAAGCGCGCCCTGGTCGTTGACGATAATTCGACGAACCGCATTATTATGGCGGATCTCCTGCAGCGGCACGGCCTCGAAACGGTGACAGCAGCGGCGCCTGCCGACGCCCTCGAACTGTTCAGCAAGCCCAACCCGCCGAGCTTCGACATCGTTGCGCTCGACTACCAAATGCCGGAGATGGACGGATTGCACCTTGCGCGAAATTTGCGGGACATCCTCGGGCCGCAAATCCCCATAATCATCCTCTCCTCTTGCGCTGTTGTCGGTGTTCCGCGCGGCCTGATTTTCCGCACGCTCACCAAGCCAGTGAAAGAGCGCGAGCTGATGTCCGTGGTGCTCGAAGCTTTCGGGCGCTCAGCGGCTGCATTGCCCCACGGCACACTCGCCAGCCGGGTCGCAAGCCAGCAGCGCAAGCTCAACATTCTGCTGGCTGAGGATAGCGTCATCAACCAGCAGGTCGCCGTCGGGCTCCTTCGCCGGCAAGGCCATTTCATGACCGTTGTGGAAAACGGCCAGCAAGCCGTCGAGGCGGTGCAGAAGACGACGTTCGACTTGGTTCTTATGGACGTGCAGATGCCGATTATGGATGGCTTCGAAGCCACACGGCAGATCCGCGCCCTGGAGCTAAAAACCGGCCGCCACGTCCCCATTCTCGCAATGACCGCGCTCGCCATCAAAGGGGACCGTGAGCGTTGCCTGGAAGCGGGCATGGATGATTACGTCACTAAACCTATTAAAAGCGCGCAGCTCTTCGAAGCCATCCAGAAGCTCACCACACCTCCGCCAAGCGCCGAGCCGCCCGTCACGTCGGACTTTAATCTCGAAGCCTTTCTCGAAATCACCGACAACGATGCGGATCTCATTCGCGATTTGGTCGCGCTCTTCCGCGAGCAAACCCCCAGGACGTTGACGGACCTGCGCGAAGCCCTCGCCGCAGGAGATCGCCAGCGGATCAAGTTCGCCGCGCATAAAGCCAAAGGTGAGCTTGGAAACTTTCAGGCTCATCGCGGGGCGGGCCTTGCCGGCTGGATTGAGAACTCAGCAGAAGAGGGCGATCTCGCCCAGCTCACAGCCGCGGTCGCGCCGCTCGAGCGCGAGATCACCCTCCTCGATGCCCGCCTGCAGGAACTCCTGGACGAGCGCGCCGCGTCGTAATTCCTTTTCAGCCGCCCTTCGCGTTGTTAAGAACAGCGCGCATGGCCACAGCCCTTAGCATTGGGTTTCTCGGAGCGGGCAAAATGGCGACCGCTCTAGCAAAGGGTTTTCTTCGTGCGGGACTTGCCTCAGCGGACACGCTCATCGCGAGCGATCCCTACGAAGCGGCCCGCGGCCAATTCGCCGCGGACACTGGAGCCAAAACCACGGGTTCAAACCCGGAGGTTGCCCACCGCGCATCCATACTTTTCATAGCGGTTAAACCGGACCAGGTTGACGCTTTGCTCCGCGAAATCGCGCCCGCCCTCAACGCCGAGCATCTCTTGGTCTCCATTGCTGCCGGCGTCTCCCTCGACCGGATGCAAGGCTTCGCTCCGAAAGCGCGTTTGGTCCGAGTCATGCCCAACACCCCGGCCTTGGTGGGCGCTGGCGCCAGTGCCTTTGCTCTCGGCTCACTCGCCACCGAGCAAGATGCCGCCACTGTCCAACAGCTTCTCTCTGCTGTGGGCACAGCGTCCCGAGTAAAGGAAAGCCTTCTCGATGCAGTCACCGGCCTGAGCGGCAGCGGCCCTGCCTATGCATTTTTACTGATTGAAGCTTTGAGCGACGGCGGCGTGGCGGCAGGTTTGCCCCGGGATATCGCCACTCAGCTAGCGGCTCAGACACTTTTGGGGAGCGCAAAGCTCCTCCTCGAAACCGGCCTGCACCCTGGCGCTTTGAAGGATATGGTCACCAGCCCTGGCGGCACCACCATCGACGGCCTTCACGAATTGGAGAAGGCCGGGGTCCGTGGAGCGCTGATTAACGCCGTGCGTGCGGCGGCGGACAAATCCAAGCGGCTTGGGCAAGGCGCGAAGTAGCAGCATGAGCTTTCCTGCTCCAACCGAACGCCAGGGCCGCATTCTCTGGTTCACACTTACCGCGCTGGCGATTGCGGTGTTCCTCGCCATCCTAGGGCTCGTGGTTTGGGGCGCTGCCTGGGTGCTGAAGCAGCTCACAGCCGTCCTCCTCCCGCTGGCCGTGGCAGCCATCCTCGCGTACCTGCTTGACCCAGTGGTGGATCTGCTTGAGCGCGCCCGCGTGCCGCGGTCCATGGCCATCTTCCTCGTTTTCCTCCTCGGTGTGACGCTCGTTGTCATTGGGGCCGCCACAGTGGTGCCTCAACTAGTCCTCGAAACCCAAGGCCTCATTAACACCCTCAGCTCGGAAGAATTCCGCGACCGAATCACGAAGTGGCTTGAGTCCTCGAGCCTGGCTTCCAAAGCCAAGGAGGCTTGGGAGTCGGAATTCGGCTCAAGCGTTCAGGAATACCTTCGTAAAACCGCCCCAGTGGTCTCAGCTTGGCTTTGGGCGCAAATGGGCAGGCTCGCGTCCTGGTTCAGTCTGCTGATGGGTTTCGCCCTCGTGCCCGTTTACTTGTTCTACTTCCTGCTGGAAAAGCGCGGCATCCAGAGCGGTTGGACCACTTACCTGCCATTGCACGAATCGAAGGTGAAACAGGAGGTGATCTTCGTGATCAACGCCATCAACGATTACCTTATCGTTTTCTTCCGCGGCCAGGTGCTCGTCGCATTAATTGACGGCATCATGCTCACCATTGGCTTCCTTGCGATGGGGTTAAATTACGCCTTTTTGCTCGGAATCGTCGCCGGGCTCCTCAGCATCGTTCCGTTTTTGGGAGTCGCCCTCAGCCTCCTCCCCGCTTTGATCCTCGCGGCTGTCCAATTCGGTGATTGGCTGCACCCCATGATTGTCCTCGGGATCTTTGCCCTCGTGCAATTCATCGAAGGCTTCGTTGTCTCCCCCAAGATCATGGGCGACCGCGTGGGCCTCCACCCGCTCACGATCATTGTGGCAGTCATGGTTGGCACCACGCTCATGGGCGGCATTATCGGCGGCATCCTGGCCATCCCGCTCACAGCCGCCCTCCGCGTGGTCATGTTCCGCTACGTCTGGCGCGCTCCCGATCACCAGGCTCCTGTGCTTCCGCCTTAAGGATCGGCCGCATTCGGTTTGCGCGACGATCCTCCCGGCGCCATATTGCAACCCTTCGCTGAAGGCGCGGGAACTCCTTGCACACCCGTTACCCCGCCCTTACTGTCGAAAGCCTTATAGTTTATGACGTTGACTGAAAAAATCCTGGCTCGCGCGGCTGGCAAATCCAGCGTCGCTGCGGGGGATAATATCTGGGTTAAGGCCGATGTGCTCATGACCCACGATGTCTGCGGCCCTGGCACCATCGGCGTCTTCAAGCGCGAGTTCGGCAAGACCGCCAAAGTCTGGGACCGCAACAAAGTGGTCATTATTCCCGATCACTACATCTTCACCGCCGATTCCAAGAGCAACCGCAACGTCGATATCCTGCGCGAATTCGTTAAGGAGCAGGACATCACCTATTTCTACGACGTCATCGACAATCCTGACGGCAATTGGGTTTACGACCCAACCAAAGGCCCTCTCAAGCGCCAGTACGGCTCCCGCTTCGCCGGCGTTTGCCACACCGCCCTTCCGCAGAAGGGCCATACCCGCCCGGGCGAAATCCTTTTCGGCACCGATTCTCACACCTGCATGGCCGGCGCTTTCAACGAGTTCGCCACCGGCATCGGCAACACCGACGCTGGCTTCGTGCTCGGCACGGGCAAGCTGCTCATCAAGGTTCCAGAAACCATGCACTTCCGCTTGGAAGGCCAAATGCAGCCCGGCGTCATGGCCAAGGACATCATTCTCCACGTCATCGGCCAAATCGGCTTCGATGGCGCCACCTACCGCGCCATGCAGTTCGACGGCCCCGGTGTGGCCTCGCTCTCCATGGACGATCGCATGACCGTTGCGAACATGGCGATCGAAGCGGGCGGCAAGAACGGCATCTTTGAATTTGACGCCCAAACCAAGGCTTTCGTGGATCACCGCTGCCGGTTGAACAACACCAAAGCGACTTACGACCCCGTTGAGCGCGACCGTGACGAGAAGTTCGTTTACGAATTCACCGTTGATCTTTCCAAGCTCGAGCCAACCGTGGCTTGCCATCCCGATCCGGGCAACCGCAAGCTTGCCAAGGAACTCACCTCCGTGAAGCTCGACCGCGCTTACATCGGCTCCTGCACCGGCGGCAAGACCAGCGACTTCCTCGAATTCGCCCGCGTCCTGAACGGCAAGCGCGTGGCCATCGACACGTTCGGCGTCCCTGCCACTCCAGAGATCGTCACCGATCTCCAGAGCGCTCGCTGGGGTCAAAAAACCGTGTGGGACATCCTCGTCGATGCGGGTGTGCAAATGACCGAGAACGCCGGTTGCGCCGCCTGCCTGGGCGGGCCGGTGGACACCTTCGGTCGCATGAACACTCCATTAAAGTGCATCAGCGCCACGAACCGCAACTTCCCCGGCCGCATGGGCCATAAGGAGTCACAAGTGTTCCTCGCCTCACCGGCCACCGTTGCTGCGAGCGCCTTGACGGGCCGCATCACCGACCCGCGCGAGTTCATCTAAACTCAGCGTATTTTCACGAACCCGGCCCTCTGTTCAGGCTAGACTTGGCTCCTCCAAGCGCTGACAGTGGGCCGGGTTTTTTATTTCCCCGCGCGAAGATGGACCGTGAGCAGTTGGATAGTTGGTTGGAGAAAGGCATTCTTGGCATCGTTCTTACCGCCCTGGTGTATGCACCGCTTGCCTATGGCTCCATGCGCATCACAGATCAAGTCGTCCTCCAGGCTCTTGCCTGCTTGCTGCTCCCGCTTTGGGGCGCTCGCGCGTTCATTCGCAAAGATTATCGATTTCTCCTGCCCCCCATTGGTGTGACCGTGATCGCCTTTGTGGGATATGCTCTCTGGCGATACACCCAATCCCCAGTCGAGTTCAACGCCCGCCAGGAAGCGTTGCTCGTTCTCACCTACGCCATCTTCTTCTTTGCCGTGATTGACAATTTGAACCGCCAGGATTGGCTTCAAATCATCTGCCTAACGCTCGTGTTCCTCGGCATGGCCATCTCATGCTACGCCATCTATCAATTTCTCAGCGGCAGCACGACCGTTCTCGGCCTCGCTCAGCCTCCCGGCTATAAGGGCCGGGCCTCAGGCACCTACATGTCCCCGAATCATCTTGGCGGTTTACTCGTGATGATCCTCCCGTTGGGTGTTGCGTTCACATTCCTTGGCAGAATGAACCTGATCCTGCGCATCCTTGTGGGCTACGCCACCTTGATGATGCTCGCTGGGCTCGCTGTGACGATCTCGAGAGGCGCGTGGGTTGCCGCTGGTGTGAGTGTCACGCTCTTCCTTCTATTTATCCTGCGGAAACGAGAGCTGCGCATCCCAGCTCTTATTGTGCTTGGCGTGCTTATCCTCGGCGGCATTTTCTTTGCCCGCCAATCCTTCATTGCCAAATACCGCTCAAAGCAAGCGCACGTGGAGAGCGGTTTTGTTGTGCGCAAGAACCTTTGGGATGCCGCCATCCAAATTTGGAAAAAGCATCCTCTGTTTGGCGCGGGCCCGAATCACTACGTTCTGCTCTACCCGGCCTACCGCGCGCCGGAAGTGCAGTACCAACCATTGCGCGCCCACAACGATTACCTCGACGCGTTGGCGGATTACGGAATTATCGGAGCCACGCTGGCCACGGGAGCTTTCGCATTCCTTTTCTACGGAGTCTGGCGCACTTGGAAATTCGTCGCGCGCAGCAGCGATTTAGGGTCGCGCAGCAGCAATCGCACTGCCCTCGCCTTGGGATCAACTCTGGGGATCATCGGCCTGCTGGTGCATGGCCTCACCGACTTCAACTTCCATATTCCCGCAAACGCCCTTATCGCCGCGGTCCTAATGGCTCTTCTCACGGGGCTTTATCGTTTTGCCACGGAGCGATTTTGGCTCCCCATGCGCGCCCTTGGCCGCACTTTGCTGCTCCTGGCCATTCTCGGCGGCGGGGTTTATCTAGCCCTCCAAACCCGTCGCTTGGGTGTTGCCGAGTATTATCGGGCCAAAGCCCGTAATCTGGAAGAAACCGAAGAGCGGTATGCCCTTCTCCAATCGGCCGCAGCCGTGGATCCCTTTAATTGGAAAACCTCCTACGCTTTGGGCGAAAACCTCCGCACCCGCAGTTTTCAAGGGTTCACCGGCTACGAGAAGCTCGGCACGGAAGCCATGGACCACTTTAAACGGGCATGGGAACTAAACCCCTATGACGCCTACAGCTACATGCGTTACGGCATGTGCCTGCATTGGTTGGGCCGCGGGAGCGAAGCGGAGGACTATTTCGTCAAAGCCAACGAACTCGACCAAAACAACACTTTCTTTGCCGCCCATTACGGATGGCATTTCTTTCAATTGGCTGATTATGAAACCGCCCGCCACTGGCTAAAGCGTTCCATGGATCTGACTTGGGGCTATAACGACCTCGCCGTCACCTACTTCCATGCCGCAGAAAAAAAACTGGCGGAAAAGCAAGCAGCTCAATAAGCTAGGCTTCCTACCCAATGAGGAATCAGGGGGAGAAATGGCATTGACATCTTCGGGCTGAGTCCTACACTCACCGAGGATTATCGACAAAAACCAGGAGTCCAAAAAAAATCTATGAAACCATTCGGAATTTCCAAGGTGATCGCTTGCGGCATGGTGGCTGCAGCTGCCTTGCTCGCATCGGAGGTGCAGGCGAAAACGGTTGTGAACAAAGCAGTTGTTCGCGCGGTGCGTGGTTCTGCCCAATACAGCGCCAAGGGCCAGTCCCAATGGCAGAATGTTAAGGTCGGGATGCAATTCCCTCCTAACACTGTCATTCGCACGGCTCCGGACTCCACCGTTGACCTCTTTTTGAACCAGAACGGCCCTGTGGTTCGCGTCACCAGCGACACCTCGCTCGGCTTGGACAAGCTCAGTTATGAGACCGGTGGCGTCGAAGACACCATCGAGACCCAGCTCGACCTCCGCAACGGCCGCATCCTCGGCAACGTGAAGAAGCTCGCTGCTGCTTCCCGTTACGAGATCAAGACCCCTCGCGGCGTTGCTGCAATCCGCGGCACTGAGTATGACATCAGCGCCAATGGCGTGATGCACTGCGTCAGCGGTCAATTCCAGGTTGCTTACGTCCTGCCAAACGGCCAGGTCCAACTCGTGACGGTGAACGCTGGTCAAACAGCCGTTCCTCCTTCTGGCAACCAGGCTCCTCAAGTCAGCCCAACCACGGGCCGTCCTGAAGCTGGCCAGATCAACACTGCGATCCAAGGTTTCCGCAACGAGACCGGCGGGTTCACTCCAGCGAACAACCCCGCTCCAGTGCCTACTCCAGGCGTTGGCGGCGGCGCCACCGGCACAGGCCCCACTGGTCCTACTCGCACCGAGACTGGCACCGGCGGCACAGTTCCTGTCGGCACGATCCGGACTCCTTACGCCCCACATAACGACTAAGTCGTAATTCTTTCAACAACCCAGAGCGACCTTGAGTTGCTCTGGGTTTTTTGTTTTTCTCGGGGTAATTGAAATCCCACCGCCGCAAGATTGCTCCCTTTCTGGTTGGCTTTTCCGTCCTTCTGCTCGTCTGTCTCCTTCACCTTTGGGGTTCTTTCACTCGCTCTTCTTCAGGCTCGGACATTGCGACCTTGAGCCCTATTGAGCGTCTGGAAGCTATCACCTACGACGCTCGCGTCCGGCTGGCCGCCCGCTTTCCGACAGCGATCTCGAGCAACTTAGCCGTTGTTTTCATTGATGACGCAGCCTTCCGGCGAGTCAACAGTGGCGAGCTTGGCTTCAGCTATCTCTGGCCATGGCCGCGCTTTCTCTACGGCAAGGCCGTGCGTGAGCTAAAGGCGCAAGGCGCGACAGCGGTCGGCATCGATATTCTTTTTGCCGACTCCTACCCTGATTCAGAAGCCACCGCCGTGACGGAGGTTCGCAATGGCTTGGAGATCGTCACGCAGTCGGATGACTTCTTTGCCGAGTCATTGAAGACCTCCGGGCAAGTCATTCTCGCCGCCGAGGAAGGCGCGCTGCCACACCCGAAGTTCCGCAACGCGGCCATGGCGCTTGGGTCCGTTCAATCCAACCCTGACTTCGGCGTTCTTCGCAGAGTGCGTCCTTTCTCGTTTCAAACAGTGGTCCATCCCAAGCTCGAAGAACTCCGGGTCGCATTGGACTTAAATCTCGACTCAGGTCAGGTAACGAACGGGGTTTATGTCCTTCAAAGCGCCTCGGGGGACGCGGAGCCGGTGAAATTCAAGCTCCGCGCCGACGGAACTCTCGACCTGACGGAGTTGGGGGAAGTTGATGAGCGGCCGCAACCTCCTGTCCGGCCTGAGCGCGTCTGGAACCTCGGGATCGCTCTTGCAGCCCAGGAACTCGGGCTCGATCTCACTCACCCAATCGTGAGGCGTGGCTCCATTACGCTCAAAGGAGAGAAGACCTCCCTCACGCTGCCGCTCGATAAAGACGGCATGTTCCTCGTAGATTGGTCACTGAAGTTCGACACTATCGCTCGTGGCAAAACAGCGGTTCATGTAGGCGATATCGTGTCCCTGCTGCTGCACGACAAAGCGCGGGAGCAGGGAGAGATTCCGGCTGAAGCTCCCTTCAAAGACCGTTTGGTCCTGATTGGCTCGACCGCCACCGGCAACAATTACTCCGACCTCGGCGCAACCCCGTTGGAAGCCCAGGCGCCGCTCATGACGAAGCACCTGAATATAGCCAACTCCATCCTTACTGGCCGCTTCATTCAGCGCGCTCCCGTCTGGCTGGAGCTGCTCCTGACCATCGCCTTTGGCGCCCTCGCCGCAAGCCTCACCTGGCGCTCGCGAGTTCTCGTTGCTTTCGCCGTCATCGCGCTGACGGCGGTGGCTTACATCGCTGCCGCCTGCCTTCTTTATGTGCAAGCGCGCTACTGGCTTCCCATCGTTCTGCCACTCGGCGGCGGGCTCGCGCTTCCACACTTCAGCATGGTCACTTACCGCTTGCTGTTCGAGCAACGTGAACGCCGCCATGTCACCGATGTCTTTCGCCGCATCGTGTCCCCTGCGGTGGTGAACGACCTTATTAGTGCGGAAAGCCTCGCTCTCGGAGGCGCCCGGCGTGAGATCACCATCTACTTCGCCGATGTCCGTGGTTTCACCGAGTTCACGGATCACGCGCAAGCCCTCGCAGAAGCCTACGTTCGCGAGCACAACCTCGATTCCAAAGCCGCCGAGGAATATTACAACGTCCAGGCCGCTGAGATGCTCAACGTCGTGAACACCTATCTCGCGACCATCGCCGACGTCATTAAGAAGCACAACGGCACCCTTGATAAATACATTGGCGATTGTGTCATGGCCTTTTGGGGTGCTCCGACCGACAACCCAACCCATGCGGTTGCTTGTGTGCGGGCAGCGATCGAAGCTCAGGAACGTCTGCTTGCTCTGAACAGCGCCCGCATCGAAACCAACCGTCAGCGCACCCGTCTCAACGAAATGCGTCTCGGCTCTGGCCGCCCACCTGTGCCCTTGCTCCCCATCCTAACAGTGGGGACCGGCATCAACACCGGTCCGGCCACAGTGGGCCTGATGGGATCTGACGCCCACATTCTGAACTACACCGTCTTCGGTCGCGAAGTGAATGTTGCGGCCCGGCTCGAAGGCATTTCGGGTAAGAGTCGCATCATTATCAGCGAAGCCACTTTCAAACACCTGCTGCGCGATGACCCAGCTTTAGCGGCGATTTGCGCCCCATTAGAGCCCGTTCACGTTAAAGGCATCGCTGCTTCCGTGAACATTTACGAAGTCCGCTGGCAAAAGAGCGCTGCTCCCGTCCCTGACCAAACCTCGATCGCTGTGGCCTGAGGCTCGCGTGAAATCGGCCCAACATTTTCTGCCGCTGGCGAAACAAAATCCTTTCGAATATCGTCTAGGAACCGTGGTCAAAGGTTCATCGCCTTGGTCGAACTTTGTTCCACACAGGGATAATCGCGTATGACACATTTGAAGCTCAAGTCGGGGCTCGCGCTGGCTGGCGCGTTAGTCGTTTTGCAATCCAACGCTGGTGACTGGACCCTCTACCGTGGTCCCGAAGGCACTGGCATCAGCAAGGAAACAGTTTCCGTCTGGCCTGCGGCGGGCCCGAAGGAAGTCTGGCGCGTTGAGACCGACAGTGGCTTCAGCTCCTTCACAGTCGCTAAAGGCCGCGCCTTCACCCAGGTTCTTCGCGAAGTTGACGGTGTGAAGCGCGAAGTCTGCCTCGCGTTGAACGCTGACACTGGCAAAGAACTCTGGGCGGTGCCCGTGGGCATGCCTAACTACGGTCACGGCGGCGGCAACGATGGTGTCGGCGACAACAAAGGCGGCGACGGCCCACGCTCGACTCCGACCACCGACGGTGACCGCGTTTACGTCCTCACCTCAGACCTCGCGCTCATCGCCCTCGAAGCCTCCTCAGGCAAAGAAGTCTGGAAGCGCGATTTCATGAAAGAGCATGCCGGTGTAAACATCACCTGGAAAAATGCTGCTTCCCCGGTTCTTGAAGGGGATCTCATTTTCGCAGGGGGCGGCGGCGCTGGCCAGGCCCTCATGGCCATCAATAAGAACGACGGCAAAGTCGTTTGGAAAACCGAGGATGACAAAATCACCCATGCCACGCCGGTTCTTGCAACGATCCATGGCGTTCGCCAGGTGATCTTCTTCACCCAAAAAGGTTTGGTGGCCGTGGACACGAAGGCCGGGAAAACTCTCTGGCGCCAGAATTTTCGTTTTAACGTCAGCACAGCGGCTTCGCCAATTGTGGCGGGCGATCTCGTTTATTGCTCCGCCGGTTATAGTGTCGGCGCAGGCCTCACGCGCATCAGCAAGCAGGGCGATGCGTTCACTGCCACGGAAGTGTGGCGCAAGCCCAACGAAATGTTCAATCACTGGAGCACACCGGTGTACCACGATGGGCACCTCTACGGCATGTTCAGCTTCAAAGAATATGGCAAAGGCCCCTTGAAGTGCATCGAGCTGGCGACCGGCCAGGAAAAATGGTCACAACCGGGCTTCGGTGCCGGCAATGTTGTGCTTGCAGGCAACACGCTGGTCGTCCTCGGCGACGCCGGCCAACTCGCATTGGTCGAAGCGTCCCCTAAAGGCTACAAGGAAATCGCGCAGAAGGATGTGCTGGATGGCAAATGCTGGAGCACCCCTGCCATCGCCAATGGCCGCGTTTACGTCCGCAGCACTAAGGAAGGCAAGTGCCTCGACCTGACCACTAAAGTTGCTGCTCGTTAACGCGCGGTCAGCGCGCATGGAATGGAAGTTCCGTGGCTTCTCGTGAATGAGCCAAAATGCTGCGAATGCAGTCCCAACGCGCTTAATCGGTCCATGGCTTGGGAGGAAGCTGCGTCTTCTCGAACTCGGGCGGGGGAGAATCAACACGGGTGAGATCCTAATCCTCAGCTCCCGCTTCCCATAGCTTCCAGCGGCACAGGCCCAAGTGTGCCGCTCACTTCTTCTGTCCAGCAACCCAACAGGATCAGCGCGCCCCGAAATCTGCGCCCTTCAGATTGCGGCGGAACTGGGATTGTTGTTGAATCCTGCACGGCCCATGGCCCCTAGCAT
>Ga0196963_10001009_pt1 | contig 20873 bp, 10 predicted proteins | sample S1_5metaG_FD_148600 | JGI IMG/M metagenome (GOLD analysis project Ga0196963, IMG submission 148600) | Soil microbial communities from Anza Borrego desert, Southern California, United States - S1_5 | ecosystem: Environmental > Terrestrial > Soil > Desert | place: USA: California | collected... | reverse complement strand
CACTCTTGCATTGGAGTCGAGGCTCACAGCACGGCGTTTCCAAAAACGTATCTTCGTAAAATCACTAAAGCGCGGGTCTGCGAATGGGGCGAACAAGGGATGGTCAAAGGAGATTTGGCCGAACAGCGCGTCCTTCGTTGGGCCATTCTGGACAGTCAACTTTGCGTCTGGAGCCAACCTTGCCAGCAGTGGCCCCATCTCTGGAGAACGCAGCATCAGCAACACCGTTTTGCCGGTTGTAATTGCGGCGGCCAAAGGCGCCACCGCGTCATCCGGCATCTGCCCAGCCACGACCACCAAGCCGGCGTTCTGCAACTGCTCGGGCGCGGGCGGACGGATGAGGTTCGTCACCACGATCTTTTGGCGGGGGTCTTGCTCAAGAGCGCGTTGCAGATAGTAAAGCGGTTGGGCCGTGTCCTTGGGATCATCCCCGCCGAAGTAGAGGACCGAGACGTTTTGCTGGGCGGCTGCGGCCACAAACAACTGATTGTCGAACAGATGATCATCGCCTGTCAGGAGCAAGGAAACAGGGCCGTTGGAAGAGGGACGCTCGGGCACGGTGACGGTCTGACTTTTTCCTGGAGCCACGTACACGTCGAGGGGCTTGCCCAGATGCGTCAGGGCTCCAGGGACTGCCCAACCCAGCTTGAATTGTTCCTTGCGGGAATCACCGGAATTGTGAACTCGCACCCGCCCACCTTTCGCTCCGCTCGGAGCGCCAGCTTCTGCCAGCACGGTCAAGCTGGCGTTCGATGCGGAGGTTTCCAGGTTAACGAGCGACACCCTGGTGTTCTTCGGCCATTCAAGTCCTTGCAATCCGTCCAGACGCCCGCCCTCCTGAAAATCAGTGATCAGGTAAATTAACTGCTCGGCGTCGGCATCGTTCATGGCAGCTTCGTGAAGCAACTCCACTGCGGCGGCGACGGCGTTGCCGTAGTGGCCGGTGTTCCATGATGGTTTGATGTTCGCGAGCTGCTGCTGCAAACGCGCTTTGCGCTCGCCCACTGGGAGCGCGCGCGATTCCTCAAGCCTCAGGAGCGCCGTGCTCGTGCGGTCAAACGTCAGGACGGCGAGTTCATCTTCCGGCCGGGTTGAGCTGACTACTTTGTCGAGTTCGCTGCGGGCTTTAGTCCAGAGATCTGCGCGGCGCATGCTCGCGCTCGTGTCCACTAGCGCCACAATGCGTTTGTGGGTTCCTTTGGTGGTGGGCAGCGCGAGGGACTTTTGCACGTAAGGCCGCGCGAAAGCTAAAGCGAGGGCTGCAATAACGAGGCATCTCAGGATGAGCAGAAAGATGTCCTGCAGCCGACTTTTGCGCGTGATCTGGGGCGGTGATTGCTCCAGGAACAATAGCGAGCTGAACTGCACCCGCTGGCGGGTGATATGCCGGATCAGGTGGTAAATGATTGGTCCCGCTATCGCGAGCCCGCCGAGAAGAAATAATGGAGTAAGGAAGCTCATTCAGCTCGCGCCTCCCTGGGGCTCGGTTCCGGCAGCTCGGCGTAAAGGTGGGAAAGTTGAACCAGTACCTGCTCCAGCTCTTTGTAGTAAAGAGCGCGCTCCATGGTTTCCTTGCGACCGCGAAGTTGCTCCACCTGCATCTCCAAAGCGTCGCGCTTCTGGCGCCATGCTAAAGGCGCGCCGCGCTCGCTCTCCACAGGCAGAAGCGCGATTTGCAAAGCTCTGCTGCCATCGACCGCTTTAGAACCGGCGGCTTTCTTGGCAGCGCGCACTCCTTTGAAGAAGTCTGGCGGGGTGCCGACGCCATCGCCGTTGTCATCGACAAGCGCGTGCTCGGTCATCAAACGGCCATTGTTGGAGTAGAACTCTGCGGTTCGCCGAGCGGCCATCAGGAAAGCTTCAAGGGCGGAGGTTTGCCCGTCCTTATCCAGATCACCTTCAGGGCGGCAGGCAACATCAGCAAAGTGCTCGCCAAAGCGGGTGTAGTTCACTTCCGCCCCGCTCCGTGTCGCGCTCAACACCACACGATCTTTGCCTGCAACCTTGCCCATGAAGGCAGCGCTGCTTGAAAATCCCAGCACGACCACCAAGGGGCGCTGGAAAGGCTGAAGGAGGGCGCCCAACTCGGTCGCGGAGAGATCGGGTCCCCGCAGGTTGAACTTGCCTTCCCGGTTATCGAATGTGCCGTGGCCATGAAACACAAGCCAAAGCTCAGCGCCGGTGGTGGGTTGATCCTTTAACCAGCCACGGAGTTGCTCCAAATCGTTCGTTGCTGCTGGGTCGGCGCCGAAAACCTGCAAAGGCACGCCCGCCATCTTGCAGTTTTCTGCCCATGCTTGAGCGACACGGTTGAAGGCATTCGTGTATGCGTCTTCACCCGGCGCGCTAAAGACAAGCAGCACAGCGGGCTTGTCGGAAAGGGGAGCTGCGGGAGCGGAGGCAGCAGCGCGAGGCGCGCAGAAGAACAGCATCAGGGGGAGCGCGAACCCGGCCAAAAAGGCGCGAGGGTTCAAAAGCGGCCGGGGCATAAGTTCTCCAACGCGATATAGTGCCTCACCGCTTCTCAGGCCCCAAGTAGTAATTTTCACCTGCGCACTCCTCAGGGCTGCGCTGATCGCTTTGCTGTGAGGACAGTATAAAGACGCGCGCGAGGGGCGGCAGGTTGCAGGAAACTTCGTTGCGCTTTGCCCCGCCTGCTACTTCCATTGCGCGGTGCAGGAGTTGTTTGGGATGCCCGGGAGCGCGCTATTGGCTGGAGCCATCGGCGTGCTTTTTATCGGGCTCGCCAAGGCGGGGTTCGGCGGCGGGCTTGGAATGCTCAGCACGCCCTTGTGCGTCGTCGCTTTCGGCCCGGAGCACGCCATTGGCATTCTCCTGCCCCTGCTCTGCGCCGGGGACTCATTCTCACTGTGGCACTACTGGGGCAAGTGGAGGATCGAGAACCTGAAGTTCCTGCTGCCGGGCGTTTTCATCGGCGTGCTGATTGGGGTTCAGCTGTTCAACCGGTTTTCGGCGCGGGAACTCAATTTGATCATTGGCCTGTTGGCTATCGTCTTTGTGCTGTTCCAACTAACGAAGCAGTGGCTCTTTCGGTCCGACAGCGCGTTCAAACCCAACCACCTTGTTGGCTTCCCGTGCGGGGTTGGCGCCGGGGTAACCTCCACGTTTGCGCATGGGGCCGGGCCGGTGGTGGCTGTGTTCCTCATCCCGCAGAAGCTGCCGAAGGAGGTCTTCGTTGGAACGACAGTCCTGGTCTTTACCTGGATAAACTGGGTAAAGCTCCCGTTCTTTGTGGCGAATGATATCATCAATGGCCACACCTTGAAGGTCGCTGCCTTGTTCTTCCCGCTCGTGCCGCTGGGGGTCTGGGTCGGCGTCTGGATGAATCGCAAGATCTCGGACCAGCACTTCCCCAAAGTGATCTACGCGCTCACGTTTCTCACGGGTCTGCACCTCGTCATCAAGAACCTGTGACGCCGACCGGCGGCCTTACTCTTTTCGTTGGGCGCGGAGGTCGATGTGCAGATCGCGGAGTTGCTTCGGCTCCACGGGCGCTGGGGACTCCGTCATCAGATCGGTGCCCTTCGCGGTTTTCGGGAAGGCGATCACGTCACGAATGCTTGGGGTGCCGCACAGAATTGCGATCAGACGGTCAAAACCGAGGGCGATGCCGCCATGCGGAGGCGCGCCGTACTTGAACGCTTCCAACATGTAGCCGAAACGGGCTTTCACCATGTCCGGTGGAATCTGGAGCAGTTCCTGGAAGATGGTGTTTTGAACCTCGGGCTGATGAATGCGGATGGAGCCGCCGCCCAACTCGACGCCGTTCACGACGATATCGTAATGCTGGCCACGAACCTTCTTCGGATCGGTCTTGAGCAGCGGGATATCCTCAGCAACCGGAGCGGTGAATGGATGGTGACTGGAGTACCAGCGGTTGAATTCTTTATCGTAGGCCAGGAGCGGAAACTCCACCACCCAAAGGAAGTTGAACTGATCGGCTGGAATGTTCAGCTTCCCGCGGCTCTTTAAGAGGTCGGCGCAATAAAGGCGAATGCGGCCGAGAATCTCGCAGGCGTTTAACCATTGGTCCGCAGCGAAGAGGATCAAGTCGCCTTCCTCGATTTGCAGCTTCTCGGTGAGCGCCTGCTTCTCAGCTTCGCTGAAGAAGCGGACGATCGGAGACTTCCATTGGCCAGCTTCGACCTTGATGTAAGCGAGACCTTTGGCGCCAAAGCTCTTGGCGAACTCGGTCATCGTTTCGACCTGCCCCTGCGTGACGTCGGCGAAGCCTTTGGCGTTCATTGCTTTGATGACGCCGCCTGCGGCGACGGCGCTGGCGAAGACTTTGAATTCGCTCTTGGCGAACGTCTCCGTGAAATCGACCAGCTCCATTCCGAAACGGGTGTCCGGCTTGTCGATGCCGTAGCGGTTGAGCGCTTCCTCAAACGAGATGCGCTTGAACGGCGTCGGGATATCCATGTTGAGCGCGGTTTTCCAAACGCGCTTCAGCAAGCCCTCAATCAGGTTGTAAATGTCTTCACGCTCGATGAAGGACATTTCCAAATCGACCTGGGTAAACTCGGGCTGGCGGTCGGCGCGAAGGTCCTCGTCGCGGTAGCACTTAGCGAGTTGGAAGTAACGCTCGACGCCAGCAACCATCAGGATTTGCTTAAACTGCTGAGGCGATTGCGGGAGAGCGTAGAAGTGGCCGGGGTGCAAACGGCTCGGCACGAGAAACTCGCGCGCGCCTTCGGGTGTGGACTTGAAAAGGGTTGGCGTCTCGACTTCGAGAAAGCCTTGCTCATCGAGGAACACGCGCGTGGCGGTGGCCACTTTGCTGCGCAAACGGAGGTTGCGAGCCATCTCCGGGCGGCGGAGGTCCAGATAGCGGTATTGCAGCCGCAGCTCTTCATTCACCTTGCTGGCGACTTCAGGATCGTCCACTGGGAATGGCAGGACTTCCGCGTGGTTCAGGATCTCCAGCTCCTTGGCCACGATCTCCACTTCACCAGTGGGAATTTTGCTGTTGTTCGTCCCTTGAGGGCGGGTGCGCACGCGACCCGTCACGCTGATGACCGACTCGCTCCGAAGGCTGGAGGCGCGGTCGAACAGTTCCTTCGACATGTCGGAGGGATCGAACACGGTTTGGGTGCGGCCCTCCCGGTCACGAATGTCGATAAAGATAAGGCCGCCGAGATCACGGCGGGAATGAACCCATCCCTGGAGCGTCACAGTCTGGCCAACATGGCCCTGGCGCAACTCGTTGCAATGGTGCGTGCGTTTCATGAGCTAACATTCCATTTCCCGGGAAAGTCCCGGTAAATGGGAGGCGGATGTTCGCCGACGATTATCCCCATTTCAAATTGAAAATGGGGGTAGTGCGCTCAGCTTGGGAACCCAAGAAAGCGAATGCAGACTGGCTTGGCGACTTTGACGGAATGGCCCGTGGGGGTGAGGCGGCCTGTGGCCGGATCAATCTTGAACACGACGATGTTCCCGGAGTCCTGGTTTGCTGCGAGCAGGTATTTGCCGGTTGGCTCCATGCCGAAGTTGCGCGGGGTCTTCCCCTGGGTGGACACGTTTTCGATGTGGGTGAGCTTGCCGCTGGCTGGATCAAAGCCAAACACCGCGATGCTGTCATGGCCACGATTCGAGGCGTAGATCCATTTTGAAGACAGGTGCGCGCGAATCTCGGCGGTGCTGTTGTTCCCCTTAAAATCAGAAGGAAGTGTCGAAAGCGATTCAATCGGGGTCAGGGCTCCTCGGGTGAAGTCGTAGCGGAATGAGTTGATGGTGGAATCCAGCTCACCGAGGGCAAAGAGGTATGGCCCGCCCGCAAAGGTGAAATGCCGCGGCCCAGCGCCCGGCTTCAGACTGGCGGAGGGAGGATCGTTCGGGCTGAGAGCGCCAGTGCGTTTATCGAAGCGATAGACAAGCAGCTTATCGAGGCCGAGGTCCGCAGCGATGGCGAAGTTGTTTTGGAAATCGAGGTTGATGGCGTGCGCGTGCGGCTCCTTCTGGCGGTTCTGATTCACGCTCGATCCCGTGTGCTGAACGAACGCGCTCCGTTCCGCGAGGGAGCCATCCGGCTTCACCGGGAAAGCGGCGACGCTGCCGCCTCCGTAGTTTGCAATCAGCACATGCTTCCCCTGCCGATCCATGCTGATGTGGCAGGGGCCGTCTCCGCCGGAAGGTTGCTGGTTGAGGAGGCGCAGCTTGCCCGTCGTGGCATCGACCGCGAAGGCGCTGACGGCGCCGGTTTTGCCACCTTGAAAGTTGCCGACTTCATTGACCGCGTAAACAAACTGCTTGCTCGGGTGGATCGCGAGAAACGAGGGGCTTTCCACTTCGGCGGCAAGCTCCGGCTCTGTGAGAGCCCCGGTGGCAAGGTCCAGTTTGCTAACGTAAATCCCTTTGCTGCCGCTGCCGGTGTATGTCCCAATGTAAAAAGAAACCGTCTCGGCCAAGGCCGAAGATGCGATGCTCATAATTGCTGCCAAAAGAAGCGCTACCCGTTTCATAAATTGAATGGAATGCCCGTGTTTAACGCCCGCGCAGAGCGCTGGCAATCACCTTTCCGAGACGCTTTGCGCCTTCCTCGAGATTCGCCTCGTTGGCGCTTCCAAAGCTTAAACGCATCTCGTTTCGTGGCGCGCGCCGGGTTTTATCCGCGCAATAGCAGAGTTCTCCCGGGACATAGAGCACATCATGCTCAAGGGCGCTCTGGAAGAGAGCGGATTTCGGCCCGACCGCGACGAGCTTCGGCAGCCCGGCCCAAATGTAAAGGCCACCTTCCGGCTCCAACCAGCGCGCCTCCGCAGGGAAATGCTTCCTGACGGCTTCGGCAAAGATGGCGGCTTTGTCCGCGTAGCGTTTTTGCAGGCGCTCCACATGGGAGCTGTATTGCCCCGAGCTGAGCGCTTTCAGCAAAATCTGCTGCAGCAGGTGAGAGGTGCCGAAGTCATGGTTGCCTTTGATCCTGGTGACGATCTCGAAAACGTCGGGAGGCAGAATTCCAAAGCCAACGCGCACGCCGGTCGCGAACGGTTTGCTATACGTTCCGGCGTAAAGTGTGCGGTCAGGCCCGCCAGGCAGAGAGAGGGCTGACGGAACATCGCGCCCGGCAAAGCGCAGATCGCGATAGGCGGCATCTTCGAGCAGGTAAATCGGATGCCCTGCGGCTTTCTCGAAACGCTTCAGGAGCGCAAGCGCTCCACGTTTTTTCTCCAACGCCATCGTAATAGCGGAGGGGTTTTGGAAATAGGTCACGGCGTAGAGAGCCTTCAGACGCGGCAGTTCGCCGGACTTCTCCAAAGATTTGAGAACCGTTTCAAGGCTCTCCAGGTTTATCCCGTCGCGGTCCAGACGCACGCCGCGGCAGTCCACTCCCCTGCTCTCGGCAATTCCGAGGAAAACGAAGTAGGTCGGGTCTTCGACGAGGATAATGTCGCCAGGATCGCAAAGAGCCTCCGTGAGCAAGTAGAGCAGTTGCTGCGAGCCGTGGGTGATAACGGTTCGTTCAGCGAGGTAAGGCGTGCCTTTCGCAGCGCCATCCTCCCGGCGGATGCGGTCCGCCGTCAAATCGCGCAATTGCATGTCCCCTGCGGTGGAGCCGTACTGCAATGAACTCCGGGCGAGCTTCGGCTCCTTGAGGATGTCGTTCAGCAAGGCGGTCGTTTCTTTGACCGGCAAGGAGGGGTTGTCAGTGAATCCTGCGGCTAAAGAAATGAGGTTCGGCCGCTCGAGCGCGGTTTTCATCAACCAGGAAATGGGCGGCTCTTTCGTCCGTTGCGCCAGCGCTGAGAATGCCTTGTTCATGCGGAGATGTTAGATTGCAGATTCATGAATGAAAACGGAGTTCTGCGCTGCATAGCCGCTGGATTCGAGGGGGGCTTGGAATGACCGTGAATCGCGCAAGACCGTGTATTATCGTGTAAAAGCGTGTAAAAACGTGTTTTTCCGAAACAGCGGCTCATTTGGCATTTTGGATGCTTGCCGCCGAATGGCGCATGACCGTGGATGATCGCGCTTTCGCATTACGGAGGTCAGATGGCGCGCCTTCGACTCGTGATGGCATCATGGATTGCACACAACTGGTTACATGTAATCTGTTTGGACGGTCATTGTCAACCGGATTTCAAAGGGGGGACTGGCATATTGCGTGGCGCTGTTTGGGTTCTGAAACGCTTCATTTCACTCGCTGGTGTTTATCTGCTCGGCTAATCTGCGTCAGCGCATGACTTCAAGGGAGGCATTCATTGCATTGAACATGATCGAGGGGGTTGGACCGGTGCGGGTTCGGCAGCTTCTCGAGTTCTTTGGCAATGCCCCTGCGATTTTAGCCGCGCGGGAAAGTGACCTTGTCCGCGCTCCAGGAATTGGGCCGGACACCGCGCGTTCAATAGCGTCCTGGCAATCGACGGTCGATCTCGACAAGGAGCTTCGCTCGATTGAGGAGCATGGCTGTCATGTTCTCATTCACGATGACGACAATTTTCCGCCGCTGCTGAAGCAGATCTACGATCCGCCCATTCTTCTCTACGTACGGGGTGACCTGCGGCCGGAGGATCGAAACGCGATTGCGCTAGTGGGCTCGCGCCAGACGACTTCTTATGGGATGGAAACCGCCCGGAGGCTTGGATTTCAACTGGCGCAAACGGGCGTGACGGTTGTGAGCGGAGGGGCGCGAGGCATCGACACCGCAGCGCATCAAGGGGCGCTAGCCGGCCAGGGGCGCACGATCGCAGTGCTGGGGACTGGCATTAACATTGTCTTCCCGCCGGAAAACAAAAGCCTGTTCGACCGCATCGCTGAGCGCGGCGCGGTCGTGACGCAGTTTCCGTTTAACAGGCCTGCGGACAAGCAGAGCTTTCCGATTCGGAACCGCATCGTGGCGGGTATGACCCTTGGGACGGTGGTCATAGAAGCAAACCTCACGAGCGGAGCGTTAATCACGGCGAATTTCGCCGTTGAGTACGGAAGGCAGGTTTTCGCCGTGCCGGGGATGATTACTTCGCCCCGCAGCAAAGGGTGCCACGATCTCATCAAGAAAGGAGCCAAGCTCTGTGAAGGGATAGACGACATTCTTCCAGAGTTTGAATACCTGTTTCCACCGCCGAATCGGGCGATCAGCGAGCCCGGAACTCCGATGCTGGCCGGATTGACCCTGACGGAAAATGAGCAGAAAATTTACGACGCGGTCTCAGACCAGGAATCGAGCATGGATGAAATCATCCGTCGGACCGGTTTGCCAGCTTCGGCAGTGGCTGTAGCCTTGCTGACGTTGGAGATGAAGCGGTTGGTCAAGCAACTGCCCGGGAAGTTGTTCGTGCGGAATCGTTGAAAGATTATTGGATGGGAAGTCTTAGAACATGGGTTGGGCTCATCGCCGCGTTCGCGCTCTCAGCGCTTTTCGCCACACAATCTCATGGGGCGACACCAGCGGGGCTGCAGACGCACCATGTTCAATTAAGTCGCGGGGAGGATCTGCTGAATACGCTCCAGCAATTTGGGCGCACCCAGCAACTGAACTCCGCGGTGGTGCTATCCGCGTCCGGAAGCCTCACGCGCGCGGCCATTCTGTTGCCTGAGCGGGAGCAGCCCACCGTCTTAACCGGCGCGTGGACTTTGATTTCGCTCACAGGCTCGCTGAATCGAACGAACGCGTTGCTCCAGATTTCGATGAGCGACAAGGATGGTCGCACGATGGGAGGGCAGTTGATGGAGGGAACGACGGTTGGGCAAATGCAAGTGATGCTCGGGGATCTTGCCTCCAGCCCTGCCCCTCAGCGCACAAATGCAGGCCCCACAACTATTCAGCCACCCATCCTCTCGCCGGAGATTACACCGGACAAGCGGGTGATCGTTCGACTCCTTGCGCCGAACGCCACGTCTGTGGCAGTGGCCGGTGATTGGGGAGGCGGGGTGAAGCCGCTCACGATGGATGCTGCGGGGATCTGGAGCGGAACGGTGGGGCCGCTGGAGCCGGATATTTATAGTTACACTTTCATTGTGGACGAGCTGCGGATGTTGGACCCGGGCAACTCATGGGTGAAGCCTGCGCGCTCGCCTCGTTCGAGCATTGTGCGAGTTCCGGGAGACACGTTGCTGGCGCACGATTTCCAGGATGTTCCGCATGGAGTGCTTCGGCAGCACATGTACGATTCAAAATCCCTGAAGCGGCAGCGATCCGTAGTGGTTTACACGCCGCCCGACTACGACAAGAACGCGCTCTCGAGGTACCCCACGCTGTATCTGTTGCATGGGAACGGTGACACCGAACAAACGTGGAGTGTGCTGGGCCGCGTTGGGATGATCATGGATAACTTAATCGCGAGCGCAAAGGCCAAGCCAATGCTGGTCGTGATGCCGGATGCGCATGCGTTGGCGCCGGAAGGAGCTGGCGCTGATTACCGGCAACGCAACCGGGAAGCTCTGCGGACCGAGCTGCTGCAGGAGATATTGCCGCTCGTGGAGAGCAACTATCGTGTGGCGCAGACGAACACGTCGCGCGCTCTTGCTGGTTTGTCGATGGGCGGAGGGCAGGCCTTGATCATTGGCTTGGCCGAAAATCGCTTCGGCTGGGTGGGCGGATTCAGCCCCTCGCTCCCAGATGCTGAGAGCGCGCTAGCCAGCGTGCTTGATGATTCGCGTGCGCTGAATGATCGCTTGAAGCTGCTGTGGCTCGCGTGCGGGAAGGATGACTTCCTCATCGACCAGTCTCGCAAGTTTAACCAACTGCTGACCCAAAAGAAGGTGCGTCACCAGTTCACAGAGTCGGACGGCGGGCATACATGGCCGGTATGGCGGAAATATCTGGGGGAATTTGCCCCGTTACTTTTTCAAACGCCCTCGGAGGTAACGGCGAGCCGGCCTTAAGCCTTTAGCGGGAATTTCGAATCTCGTTGAGGGGCTCGGCGAACCCTTCGCGGAATGTGGGATACCGCAGCGTCCATCCAAGTTCGTGGCGCGCTTTGCGATTGCTGACGCATTTGTCGGTCACACCACGTTTGCGAGGGGATTCAGATGGGTCGCGCGGAGGAATGGGCTTGTTGAGCTGAGCGGCCAGCCAGTGATAAAAATCGGTCTGCCGCACGGGCTCATCGTCAGTGATGTTATATAAGTTCCCTGAGCCTTTCCCATGAACGGCTGATTGGAATGCGGTCACGATGTCGTCGCGATGAACCATGTTCAGGTGGCGCTCGGGCTTTCCGGTGATCCTCGCCTGACCGGCAACGAATTGTTTAAAGAGGTGCCCACGTCCGGGGCCGTAAATGCCCGAGATGCGCAGGACGATGCCTTTGAAATGGTTGCGAACCATCTGCTCCATCGCGACAAGGGCCTGGCCCGTTGCGGCTTCTGGGCTGGTGGGGCTGTCCTCATCGACCCATTCGCCGTCATCTTGCGCGTAAACACTGGTGCTGCTGGCTTGGACAAAGCGGCTGACGGAGGTTGGGAGCGCGTGCAGCAAGTTACGGGTGCCATCGACGTAGATGCGGTGATAATCCTCAGGCCCTCCTCCTGATGAGGAGACGAGGTTCACGACGACATCGACGACGGGGAAATTGTGCAGAGTGGAGGCATTCGTGATGTCGGCCACCAAAGTCTGGAAGCCGGCGTTCGTGAGTTCAGAAACTCTTGCTGGTTTTGAGGTGGCCGTAACGACGTGGACGCCCTCCGCGCTCAGCGCCTGCGCCAGGGGCAATCCGACATAACCCACTCCGAAGATTAGAACTCGCATTAGAAGCCGTCTCACAAATACCCAAGCAGCGTCTTGCGGGTTGTTTATGAGACGGCTTCTAGCACGCGATCTGTTTGCGCGGTGAAAAGTCACCGCAACGCTTTGAACCAGGGAACATTTTGTGCGGGTTCATGACTTGGTCTGGATCGAACACCGAACGCAGCATCTTCATGGCATCGAGGTCAGCGGGCGAGAACTGACGGGACATGAACTCCACCTTTTCCACGCCAATCCCATGCTCACCACTGACGCTGCCGCCGAGTTCAATGCACCTGGCCAGGATGTCCTCCCCTGCCGCGACTGCGCGGCGCACCTGCTCAGGATCGCGTTCATCAAAAAGAATGAGCGGATGAATGTTCCCGTCGCCTGCATGGAAGACGTTGGGTATGCGCAAGTCGTGCTTGTGGCTGGTCTCCTGGATGAATCGCATGATCTCAGGCAACTTCGAGCGTGGGACCACGCCGTCTTGAGTGAGGTAGCTGGGGCTGAGCCGGCCAATGGAGCCAAAGGCGCGCTTGCGGGATTTCCATAGCAACGCGCGTTCCTCTTCAGTTTTTGCGACACGGACTTCCCGTGCTTTATTTGCCATGCAAAGGGAGACGACCTGTTCCGATTGGCGATGCAGACCGGCCGCGAGCCCGTCGAGTTCCACGATGAGGACAGCGCCAGCGTCTTGCGGGAACCCGAATTGATAAGCCGCCTCAACCGCCTGCGTGATCAAGCTGTCCATCATTTCGATCGCAGCCGGGACGATGCCCGCGGAAATAATCGCGGAAACAGCTTTGCTCGCGTCATCAACCGTTTCGAAAACGCCCAGCATTGTTTTGAATGCTTCGGGCGCATGGATCAGGCGGACCAACACGCGCGTGACAATCCCGAACATTCCCTCGGAGCCAATGATAGCGCCTCGGAAGTCGTATCCATCGACGTCTTCTCCTCCATTCGGCGTCACTCCCACCCAATCGATCTCCCCTTCCGCATTCACGAACTCGAAGCCCAAGACATGGTTTGTGGTCACGCCATATTTAAGGGTGTGGGGGCCGCCAGAGTTCGTCGCAACATTGCCGCCGATGGTGCAGGCGGGTTGGCTGGAAGGATCCGGAGCGTAGAGCAGCCCATGGGCTTTTACCGCGTTGGTGATCCAGGCGTTAACGCAGCCGGCTTCGACTAAAGCGCGTTGGTTCTCCACGTCCACGCTCAAGACTCGGTTCATTCGAGTCATGGCAATCATGACTCCGCCGGTCACCGGAAGGACCGCGCCGCTTAAGCTGGTGCCAGCGCCACGAGGAATAATGGGCAGACGGTGTTTGCGACAGAACTTAACAACCTGACTTATTTGTGCCGCGCTGGTCGGAAGAACAACAGCGGTGGGTGGATGTTTCTCAAGCGTGTAGGCATCGCATTCGTAGACGAGAACATCCGAAGGCGCGATGAGGGCGCCGTCCTTCCCAACAATGTGGCGAAGCTCCTCCGCTAGCTCTTGTGAGAGCGGCGCAGGGGGTTCGCTGTGGGTATGCGGCACGAATGGACGTTACGAAGGAGAAGAGGTTGTGTCCAGAAAGGGTGGCTCAACGACGCCCATCGTACCAAATTGCGCAGGCGGCACGGTCCTTCACCACGCGACCGCGAGTCGTGAAGAACCGGAGGAAAAGTTTTAGATACTCCGTGCGGGAATACAGCTTGGCTTTCCGCGCGGAGGTCAGCAGAGGATGTTTTCGAAGAATGACGATCTTCTTCCCTTCTCGCGCCGCCCACTTGTGCAAACGCTGGCTGAGGTCCAGCTCTTCGCTAACGTAAAGGTTCGAGCTAAACCCGCCGACTTCTCGGAAAGCTCGGGTATCGCAGAAGATGAAGGAACCGGCCATCCACTCGCGGTTTTTGCTGATTTGGTTCCAGACCCAAGTGGCGAAATCCATTGCCCAATCGCGAGCATCCATCCGCACAACCGCTCCACCAGCGGCGACTTTGCCAGACTCAATCTGCGCAGCCATGTCATTGAGCAATTGGCGGGAGGGATAAGAGTCAGCGTCCACGAACAACAGCCAATCGCCAGTGGCAGCTTCAGCCCCGCGGTTCCGGGCGCGGCCAATCTGGTTGATCGGCTCAAACACGACGGTGGCGCCTTTGGCCTTGGCGATGTCAGCCGTACCATCGGTGGAGTTATTGTCACATACGATCAACTCCCAACTCCAACCGCGCTGCGTTAGAGCCGCCGCAGCAGCCTTAATCGCCTCCAAGGATGAGGCCAGCAGCTTCGCTTCGTTGAAAGCGGGGACGACGATGGAGAGTTTCATCATGGGACTCTACTCGTGAAGCGAGTCCATGCAATGTAGGACAGGTGAACGAACCCTTCGTTCTGCGAGGACTTGATTAACGGCGGACGTCTTTGGAGGACTTGCCGTTGCCGGGTTGTGGATCGGAAGGGGCGCCCGTTTGATCACCGGCTTGAGGATCACCTTGCATGACCAAACCGAGTTCGCCGTAAGGCTCGCCATTGCGCGCTGGTGTGCCCAAGCCGCCGCCTGTGCGGGTCTGGTCAGCCCCATCGCTCTTGCTGACGGCGTAGAGGAGATCGCGGGTGTCCGGGTTTAATGCGCGGATAATCGTTGCGGCGCCATAAGGGCTGAACGGAACGACGTAGCTATTGAATTCACCGTGTGAGTCCACCATGCGGTCTGCGCCAGTGTTGCCCAGCATGTAATCCAGGCCGCCGCCGCCGTAGGCCAAGTCAGCGTCACCGTACAGGCCTGCGTCAGGAGCGTCATTCAGGCCGCCGTTTGTTTCGAGATTGTCGTCGGAATTCAGGAGGTCATCGCCCAGGCCGCCGAACATGTGGTCGGAGTTAGTGCCGCCGACGAGCCAGTCATTGCCCAGGTCACCGAACAGGACGTCGTTGCCGTCATTGACCTTGTTAGTGGTTGCGCCAACGAACGCTTCGAAGTTGAGCGCATGGCCAGCAACTTTCAGCAGCGCGTTGTTTTCGTTGTAATCGGTGAATTCGCGGACCGTGGCATCGTAAACGATTGCTCGGGCCGTCGAAGGCGCAACGTAGATGGAGTCGAGGGCTTCCGCGCCAGAGATGCCGTCGTCCCCTGCTCCGCCGTGCAGGAAGTCGTCACCGAGGCCGCCGTAGATCAGGTCGTTGCCACCAATGTCGAATGGTTCCAAATCGACCGCTTTATTCAGTCGCCCAGTCGCGTTCAGAATGTAGCTAGCGGCCATGGATTTGGATTGGATCGAACTCTGGGCCACAGCAACCAAACCATAGAGCGGTTCAGCGATGCCGTTGCGGGAGGTCAGGATCTTGCCGTCATCACCAAGGATGCCGTCTTCGCCTGTGCCGCCGCTCAGCCAGTCGTTACCGGATTCGCCGTAGAGATCATCGTCCTGGCCTTCGCCGTAGATCACGTCATTGCCGCTGGCGCCGTGGAGGATGTCATCCCCAGCTTCGCCGTGAATCACATCACCAGCGCCGATGTCATCTGAGGCCACACCATTTGCGGTGTAGTCGATGAGATCAATCGCGCGTGGGATGATGCGGATCGTGCCGCCGTAGTTATCGTAGTTGAAGGTGAGGAATGCTCCTGAGGCCGAGCCTTTGCCAATTGGGCGGAAGATTCTGCCGTTGTCGCCGAGCACCATGTCTGCGTCACGTGAATGCGCGTTTACGCCGGATGCGCCGACAGTGTTGCGTGCCAGGTCGATGCCCGAGCCGCCAAAGATCAAGTCGCCGCCATCTGGGCGTTGAGCCGGTGTGGTCAGACCAAAGAGATCCGAATTCCCGCCGATGATGTCGTCCTGGCCTTCGTTGCCGTAGATACGATCATCGCCACCATTGCCCTCGATGTAATCGTCACCGTCGTTGGCGGCTGTCACTGAAGCATTGGCTGCATCGTGATCGATGCTGCTATCGCCTTGGATGATTTCGTTGCCTAGTTGGCCAAAGATCAAGTCATCGTGAGCCCCGCCAGCAATGACATCGTTGCCAAAAACCATTGCGGCTGGTGTGATGGAATGGTCCAAAAGAATGATGTCTCGGCTTGCAGCACCGGTCGGGATCGCTTGAGCTTGTGCAGCCACGGCCGCTGAGCCATCAGTCGAGTACAGAAGGTTCCCGAGCAACACTCGGACGCGTGAAGTGACTGAATCGCCACGGCGGATGATCCAGGCATTGTCACCCGCGATCACATCGTTGCCGGTGCCGCCATCAAGTTTGTCATTAAACCCGGAGACGCCTTCGATCTCGTCATGGCCGAGCACAACATTGTGGCCGCCGATGATATCGTCATCATCCGCGTCGCCGTAAACCACATCGTCGCCCTGCCCGCCGAGAATAATGTCATCGCCAGCGTCGCCATGGATAAAGTCAGCAGCCCCGAGATCAGTGCTTTGGGTGTCGATTGAGCGGAAATTGTCATTGGCCGGCAGGCTGTAGTCGATGCGGCCGTGATCCCCGAAAACGAGGTCTTTCTCGCTGCCAGCGGAGATGGTGTCGCTCAATGTGCCGCCGAAGATCAGATCGTCGCCTTCGTTGCCGAAAATAGTGTCATTGCTGCCGATCGTGGGCTGAATCGTTGTGATGATTGAACGGGCGCCGTTGTTGTGGCGGAGGATCGAGGCGTTGTCGCCGAGAACAACGTCGTTGTTGGCTTGAGCTGTGATGGTGTCTGAACCAAAGCCGCCGAGGACGATGTCGTCACCTGCGCCGCTGAACACAACATCTGCGCCGCCGCGGGCAAAATCATGGCTGACCAGTTCGGTCCAGATGCCGGACTGCAGAATGTTGAGAGTGGCCTGGTCACCGGCTACGATGTCGGAGCCACTGAGCGTCACGATGGCATCCGAGCCCAAGCCGGCGAAAACGATGTTGTCGCCTTCTCCAGCATTGATCGAGTCGTCGCCGACTTCGCTGAGCAATCCGTCGGTGGTCGTGAGCTGGGTGAGCTTGCCGTTGGTGTAGGTCAGCTGCCCTTGGTCACCAACGATAATGTCGCTGTTGGCATCGCCGGTGATGGTGTCACTCGCCGTTCCGCCGAGGATGATATCATCGCCAGCATTGCCATGAATTTCGTCAGGGCTGCCGATGGACGGGGCGGTTGTCTGGATCAGTGACAACCAACCATTGTTTAGACGAGAGATCGAGCCATTGTCCCCGATGACGAGGTCCGAGCCTTCCTCGGCCGTAATGGTGTCATGGCCGAAGCCGGCGAGCACAATGTCCTCACCTGCGCCGCTGAAGATCACATCATCCCCGCCGCGTGCGAAGTCATGGGTGACGAGGCTCGTCCAGACGCCGGTCTCAAGGATATTGAGCGTGCCTTGATCGGCCACGATAATGTCGGCGCCGGTCAAGGTTGCGATGCTGTCAGAGCCGAGGCCGCCGAAGACAATGTTGCTGCCTTCTTCCGCGTTGATGGTGTCAGCGCCCACTTCCGCTAAGGTTCCATCGGTCGTCGTGATCTGGGTCAGATGACCGTTGGTGTAGGTCAAGAGACCCTGGTCGCCGATCACGATATCATTGCCGCTGTGGGCTTCGATATGATCGCCCGCAGCGCCGCCGATCACGATATCATCCCCTTCATTACCGTTGAGGAGGTCAGCCGCGCCTTGCTCAGGAGCAACCGAGGCCATGCTAATGAACAGGCCGGTGCTGGTGCGGTTCAGCTCGCCGTTATCTCCAATGACGATGTCGGCGTTCGCCTCAGCACTCACAGTGTCCTGAGCATAGCCCGCCAGCACAATATCCGCTCCAGCACCGGTAGCGATCATATCGTCACCACCGCGTGAAACGTCGTGTGAAGTCAGTTTCGTCCACACCCCGGCTTCAGTAATCGTGAGCGTGGCCTGGTCACCAGCGATGATGTCAGCACCGGAAAGAGTAATGATCGAGTCGTTGCCGAGGCCACCGAAGACAACATTGTCACCTTCGCCTGCGGAGATGGTGTCTCCGGCTGCTTCTTGTGCATCACCGTCTGTGTTGGTGATTTCAGTCAAATGACCGTTCGAGTAGCTCAGCTTGCCCTGGTCGCCAATGATGATGTCATTGCCAGCATCGGAGGCGATACTGTCACCTGCTGTGCCGCCGAGGATGATGTCATTGCCATCCTGGCCGTGGAGAATGTCCGAGCTGCCGAAGAGCGGCGCTGAGGTCTCGATGATGGCCAACCAGGCGTTGGCCTGCCGGAGGATCCTGCCGTTGTCACCTATCAGAGTGTCGTCCCCGGCTTGGCCGAGAACGAGATCTTCACCGCAACCAGCGAGCACAACGTCCGAGCCGTTGCCGGCGTGGATGGTGTCAGAGCCGCCGCGTTCAGTGTCGTGGCTAACGAACTCGAACCAAACGCCAGCTTCGTGGATGTTCAAAGTGGCCTGATCGCCAGCAATGAGATCTGTGCCTGATTGTGTGGTGATTGTATCGTCGCCGAGGCCCGCGATGACGACGTTGTCACCCTCACCTGCGCTGATCACGTCACCACCGACTTCAGTCAACTGGTTGTCGGTCGAGGTGATCTGGACGAGGTAACCGTTGGTGTAGGTGAGCAACCCTTGATCACCGACGAGGATATCATTGTCATTTCCGCTGTTGAGCAGGTCACCGGCGGCGCCGCCTAGAACAATGTCGTTCCCTTCAGCGGTCGAAATTGTGTCAGACGCACCGATGGATGGGCTGATGGTGCGGATAGTGACAAGAACGCTGTTTAAATAATCGATCTGAGCGCTATCACCGATGGCGATGTCGTCGCCAGATTCACCGTCAATAAGGTCACTGTCGGCGCCGCCCACGAGGACATCAGCGGCCGCTCCGCCGTTCAGGATGTCGGCGCTGCCGTCAGCGGTAGCCGTGCTCGTTACGAAGTCCAGCAGGCCAGCGGGGGTGCGGAGGATTTGACCGTTATCGCCGATAATGAGGTCAGCACCGGCCTCCCCATTAGCAACATCATTACCTTGGCCAGCAATCACTGTGTCGTCACCGCTGCCCGCATTGATTGTATCAGCACCGCCACGAGCAGTGTCGTGACTGAGTGAGTCGTGCCAAACGCCCGTGGAGGAAATCTTCACGGACCCTTGATCACCGAAGACGAGGTCCGCGCCGCTGAGGGTCACAATTTCGTCACTGCCCAGGCCACCGAGAACAATGTTATTGCCTTCACCACTGTTGATCGTGTCGTCGCCCACTTCGGCCAGCGCTCCGTCCGTGGTCGTAACGAAAGTCAGATCCCCATTGGTGAAGCTGACGGATCCCTGATCGCCAAGAAGAACATCGTCGCCATCATTACCGAAGACGGAGTCTGAGCCAGCGCCCGAGAGAATGATGTCGTTCCCTTCGTTGCCGTGAACTGTGTCAGCGGCGCCGTAAGATGGAGCTGTGGTCGCGGCGCCGATGAGTACGGCGAAGGATGTTCTCGTTACAGACCCGTTATCACCGAGAACGAGGTCAGCGCCAGCGCCTGCGGTGATTGTGTCTGCGTCAAAACCACCGATCAGAACGTCATTGCCAGCAGCGCCGTTGAGAGTGTCGGATGCACCGCGGCCATGATCCTGGCTGCTTGCCTCGGTCCAGACACCTGCGACGGTCAGTGTCACGGTCGCTTGGTCGCCGATGAGCAAGTCGTTGCCCTCAGCAGCTTGAAGAGTGTCGGCACCTAGACCGCCGACGAGAATGTTATCCCCGGAACCGGATGTCAGAGTGTCGGAGGCGTATTCAGCGGCGTTTCCGTCGGTTGTTGTTACAGCCGTAAGAGCGCCGTTGGTGTAGGTGGCAATCGCCTGGTCGCCGATCAAGATGTCGTTGCCTGCCTCACCATGGATCGTATCTGTGTTGGTTCCGCCAATCAGCAGATCATTGCCATCCCACCCCCACAGCGTGTCGGCCGCCCCATTCGCTGGGCTGGTGGATGCGATGCTGATCCGATTGGCGCCAGAGAAGATCGCCTGGGCATTATCACCCACGAGGGCGTCATTGCCGATCCAACCGAAGAGAACATCCGCGCCGATACCGCCGACCAAGGTGTCGTTGCCCCTTTCCCCGTGCAGAACGTCGTCTGCACCAGTGGCGGTGAGAATGGACGTGGCAGAGCCAAGAGCGCCATTGCTGTAGAGCAGTTCCGCGTGATCGCCAAAGAGGATGTCGTCCCCGTCCCAGCCCCAGAGTGTGTCAGCGCCGCCACCGGAGATCAGAACATCACTGCCGATGTCGCCGTAAAGGGTTTCTGATTGAGCGCCATCCTGGTCGCTGGATGTCACCCGTACTAGAACCCCATTGGAATAGTCGATGGAAGCGCCGGAGCTGACGAGAATGTCGTTCCCAGCGTGACCAGCCAAGGTATCGACGCCGCCGCTGCCCACGAGGATGTCGTTGCCGTCATCCCCGTTCAAGGTCTCGTTCGTGGAAGGACCATTGTACGATTCAGCAGAGTTTAAAAGACCGTGGTTTGTCCGGGTGATGCGGCCATTATCGCCGAAGACCAGGTCATGACCGGAACCAGCGAAGAAGGCATCAACACCTTCACCCCCGAGGATCATGTCGTTATCCGCGTCACCGTAGATGGTGTCCCCTGAGCCCACAAAGTCGTGAGTCGTGGCGTTGTTCCAGGCGCCCCAGAAATAATGGACAGTGGCATTGTCGCCGATAATCAAATCTGCGCCATTCCAACCCGCAAGCAGGTCAGCGCCGACGCCGCCAACCAGAATGTCGTTTCCGTCATCAGCGTAGAGATCATCTCCTGCCCCTGCTGCCGAAGTTGATTCGAATTTGGCTGCTTCATTAGCGCCGGTGTTCCGGTCGAAGGAGAATTCAAGATATCCTTCGTCACCAGCGAGCAAATCGTCGCCAGAACCGCCGGAGAGGAAGTCAGCCCCTGCGCCGCCGATCAGGAAGTCGGCGCCATCATGACCGAACAAGGTATCATTGCCGCCCTGGCCGCTGTTGACCGATTTGGCGAAGTAAACTGGGACACCGAGTTCCCACTCGAAGTCGATGTTATCGCCAGCGATGATATCCCGGCCACTGCCGCCGTGGATTGTATCGTTGCCCATGCCGCCAACGATGATGTTCGTTCCACTCCACTCGTAGATCTCATCGTTGCCGCCATTGCCGAAAATTTGATCGTCACCGGAATCGCCGTGGATCACGTCAGCGCGGCCGCTGCCCTCGATACGATCGTCACCA
>Ga0196963_10001007_pt1 | contig 20896 bp, 12 predicted proteins | sample S1_5metaG_FD_148600 | JGI IMG/M metagenome (GOLD analysis project Ga0196963, IMG submission 148600) | Soil microbial communities from Anza Borrego desert, Southern California, United States - S1_5 | ecosystem: Environmental > Terrestrial > Soil > Desert | place: USA: California | collected... | reverse complement strand
CGTCGCCTCCGGCTGTTCCGACTGCACGTTCCCCCCGAACAAGCTCGTCCCGATCCGCACCATCGTCGCCCCCTCGGCGATCGCCTCCTCGAAGTCGTTGCTCATCCCCATCGACAAGTGCCGCAAGCTCGCCCCGCCGATCTTGTGCCACTTCATCTCTTCGAAGATCTCCCGCACGCGCGAGAAGCACTGGCGGATCTCCGTCTTGTCCTCCGTCAGCGGGGCCATCGTCATCAGGCCCACGAGCTGCAAATTCGTCATCGTGTCGATCTGCTCGGCCAGGTGCACGCTCGCCCCGACGGCGACGCCGAACTTGCTCTTCTCCTCGCTCGCGTTGATCTCCAGCAGCACCGGCACCTTTTTGCCGAGCTTGGCGGCATGCGTCTCGATCTCCTCCGCCAGACGCAAACTGTCGATCGAGTGGATGTAGTCCACCATCGGCAGCAGCGGCTTGACCTTGTTCCGCTGCAAGTGCCCGAGCATGTGCCACCGCACCCGCGCCGGCACCGCCCCCGGCTCCCCGTGCGTCCGCTGCCGCTGCAAAAACTCGTTCACCTGCCCGATCCGCTGCTGGATCACCTGCACCCGGCTCTCGCCCAAGTCGGCGACGCCGAGCTGCACGATTTCCCGGATCTGTTCCGGGGCCGCCGTCTTGGTCACCGCGACCAGCGTGACCTCCTTGGGCTCGCGCCCGGCCTTCGTGGCGGCGGCGGCGATCCGCTCCCGGACCTGCTCGAGCTTCTCGGACAGCGGCGACTTGCGAACGGCCACGGCGGCTCCTTCCAGTGCGGACATGGTGCGGCTCCTTCTCCACCCCCGGCAAACCGCCCAGATTATAGGGGCCGCCCAATTTATGGTATAGGGACGGCCGACCAACCCCGCTTTCACCCGCCATGTCAGACCGCTTCGCCCAAGCCACCGCCGCGATCGACGCCGCCAACGCCCAAGACCCCGCCGGAAAAGAGCTCCTGTATTCCCGGCGGATGTCCGCCTGGCTCGCCAAGCTCCGGCCCGACGCCCCCGAGCCGCTGCGCCTGGCCGCCCGTGCCCAGCACCTCCGCCGGTGGGCCATCCCACGATCGGCCTACCCAATGGACCGCATCGGCTACCTCACCTGGCGGACGACGCTCTACAAGTTTCACGCCGACGAGGCGTCGAAGATTCTCGCCGCCGCCGGGTATGACGAGCCGACGATCGCCCGCGTCGCGTCCCTCGTGCGGAAGGAGCAGATCAAGTCCGACCCCGACGCCCAGACGCTCGAGGACGTGATCTGCCTGGTGTTCCTGGAAAACTACTTCGCCGAGTTCGCCGCGGGGCATGATCCGGAGAAGGTGATCGGCATCCTGCGCAAGACGTGGAAGAAAATGTCGCCGCAGGGGCACGGGGAGGCGCGGAAGCTCACGATCCCGGAGGGCGCGCGGGCACTGGTGGAGCGGGCGCTGGCGCCGGAGGCGTGACCTTCGCCTTCGTGGGTGGGTTGGACCGCTAACCCGCAAGCGGGTGTGCTGCGCACACGGATACGCGCGGGTTCACGTTCCCGGTCCGATCTCCGCCACGTACAACTGCGTCCACGGCCCCTCGTTCACGTTGAAGTAAATGCGCTTCCCGTCGGCCGAGAAGATCGGGTGCGGGTGGTTGCGGCGCCAGCTCTTCGCGCCGCCGGACGCCATGAACTTGTGGAGCACCACGTACCGCCCCTCGCCGCCGTTAATGTCGCCCAGCAGCACGCAGAACTCGCCCGGCTTGCCGCCGATCTTGTCGGTCGCGCCGTCGGTTACGAACAGCCGCGAGTCCGGGCTCACCGAAGGGTGCGGCGCCCCGTTGAGCGCCGGCATTCCCGGGATTCGGCCCGATCGGTCCTTCTGCTTGGTCAGGTCCAGGAAAACGTGATTCACCTCGAGGATCTTGCTCGAGTTCGGATACCACGCCGGGTGGCCCCAGCGGTCGTGTTGGAATTCGAGCTGGCCGGTCTCGAGATTGGCGACGGCGAGCCCCTGACGGTCGCTCACCTTGCCGCGAAAGTTGTCGCCTCCCGCGCCGGCCGCGAACTTGAAGAATGCGTGCTTCAGGTCCGGGCTGATCACCGGGAAGAACACGGAGACCCTCTTGCCCGGGAACTGCATGGCGAGGTAGTCGGCGTACATCTTCTCGATCTGCTCGATCGACGTGACCGTGCGGATCTCGCCGGTGCGGGCGTTGGCGAGCATCAGGCCGCGGTGCTCGCCCGGGTTCCAGTGCGTGCCGTACACCGGCAGCCACTCGCCGGCCGGCTGGCCGAACCCGATCTGCAGCCCCGGCGCAACCGCCCGCTCCTTGCCCGTGTCGAGGTCGACGACGTACACGCCCCATTTGCCCTCCCGCACGTCGTGATACGCGACGGCCTTCCCGCCCAGCGTCCATTGCTGGCACGCGACGCGGTGCGCGTCCTCGCACGTTACGTTTCGCGCGATCACGGTCTCTTTGCCCGTCACCCGGTCGAGCACGACGACCTCGCCCGACTCGCCGTTGGCGGTCTTGGACGAGAAGAAGAGAAGCTTGGTGCCGTCGGGGCTCTCGGGGTTGGTGAGGTAGTAGGCGTGGGTCGTGTGTCGGCCGGGCGCGTCCGAAACCGGCTTGATCGTCACGCCGGCGCGCCAGGGGGCAAGCGCGTCGCCCGCCGGGGCGTCGGCGGCGCGGGAGTGAAGGGTCAGTACGACGGCAGCGACGCAGATCAGCGGGCGGACGACAGACATGCAGACCTCCGAAGGTGCCCCTGTATAGCGTCGAACGCGCCGCAAGTTGAGCTACAAACGACCACTGGCAAGCTTACAGCTTGCCAGTGCCACCCGAATTCCAGTTCTCCGACCCATTCACACGGCCGCGGTCTGCAGCAAATCGCTCACGGACTTCCCGCCGGCCGACGTGATCGTCACCTCCAGCAGCTTCGCCGGATCGGCGTTGTGCTTCAGCGTCACGGGACCGAGCAGGGGGGTGAGTCCCGACTCGACCGCCCCGCGCACCGTCGCGAACGTCTCCGGCGTATTCGGCGCGTTCAGCCGGTCCGCGAACTTCAAGCTGACCTCGCCCGTGCCAAACTTCGCCTTGCCCTCGGTCGACACCTCGAGTTGCTGGGCCGTCGCCAGCGTGTAGCGCACGGCGCCCGCGATGGCTTCGGCCAGCGTCGCCGCGCCGGCGATCGGCTGCTTCCGCTGATACACCAGACCCGACCGGCCGTCCTGGTGGTCGAGGTAGATGTTGGCCTCGTGGCTGACCAGCACGACGCCCGGGCCGTGGTGCACGTGGGCGTAGTCCGCCACGTCGATCAGCCCGTGGTCGGCCAGCAGGTGGCCCTGGATCCACGTGTGGAAGAGCGGGACGACCTGCGCGTCGGTGATGGCCTTGGGGTCGTCGAGGAAGAGTTTGATGGTGAACTTGTGCATGACTTCGGACGGCCCTCAGCCGTCATCCTGAGCGTAGCGAAGGACCTCGCCTCGAACGGCGAGCACCTTTCGCGATGTCGAACGACTTCGAACGGTCGAGCAAGATCCTTCGGAGTACCTCAGGATGACGGTCACGCCGGTCAGGCTTTGACCGCCGCCGGCGGCGCATGGCGCGTCTGCCACTCGATGTGCGCCTTGTGCGCCGCGTCGATGAACAGATTCGCCTCCTCGATCAGCTTGTGGGCCGTGTCGGCCGTGTACCGCGTGTCCGGGCCCTCGTGGCGGGCGAACAGGTACCGGCTGAACTGGTCCGCGTGGAACCGGTCCCAGTAGATCTTCGTGTCGACGAACCGCGACCGGAATTCATTCACGATCACGTTGTCGTCGTCCGGGACGTCGATCCACTGGAGCTGCACGAGCGTCTTGGCGGCCGTCAGCATCGCCCGGTACGCCCGATCGTCGGCCTGCTTGTACTGGCCGGCGTCGAGCATCAACGTCGCCTCGAACGCCTCGGTCTCGGCCTGCGTGAAGCCGAACCCGGCCAGGGACACGACCTCGCCCGCGCACTCGCCGATGCCCAGATCGCCGATCGTGTACTGCCGCGGGTCGCCCCAGTCGGTGTAAAGTTCCGGCGCCTCCGCGTGCGGCGGCACCTTCACGAACGGGTCCACCAGTTCCTTCAGCGCCTTCTTACCGACCCGCGCGCACCACGCCTGAAAACTCTCCTCCGGCTTGCGCTCGGCGACGTATTTGCCCGTCAGCGAGTCGACCAGTTCGGGGATCCGCTTGCTCGGCACGCTGCCCATCGCCAGGGCGTAGGAGCCGCCGTTGTTCGTCCACTGCCCGCCCAGCATGACCTGGAAGTGCGGGACGGTGTACCCACCCACGTTCCGCGAGTTCCCGTAGAACCCGAGGTCGGCGACGTGGTGCTGGCCGCACGAGTTGAAGCAGCCGGACGCCTTGATCCGCAGGTTCTGCACGGCCGGGTCGACCGTCCCGGCCGCCAGCTTGTGCGTGAAGTGCTCGCTGAGCACGCCCGCCAGCCCGCGGCTCGCGCTGATGCCCAGCTTGCACGTGTCCGTCCCCGGGCACGAGACCACGTCCGCGATCGTCCCCGCCCACGGCTCGCCCAGGCCGATCGCCTTGAGTTCCGTGTAAAGGTCAACGAGCTTGCCCTCTGGCACCCACCGCAGCACCAAGTTCTGCTCGACAGTCGTCCGGCAATACGCGCCGCTGTTGGCCGTCTCGCCGCCCGCGAATTTGCGGGTGATCTCGGCGAGCGCCCGGAACTGGTCCGGCGTCGCATCGCCCAGCGGCAAATACACCGTCGCCGTCGCGTAACCGGCCTGCCGCTGCTTGTAGACGTTGCCCTTGTGCCACACCGCGTACCCCTCGGGCTGCCGCGACGGGATGTTCACCTGCACCGTCGGCAGCGCCGCCTCTTCCTTCCAGCCGGGGATCTTGTCGAAGTGCTGGCGCCATGACGGGTCCTCCGGCATCGACTTGTACTCGTCGAGCACGACCCGCTTGAACTCCTCGATCCCCAGCTTCTGCACGACGAACTTCAGCCGCGCGCGGTTGCGGTTCTTCTTCTCGCCCAGCCGGGCGAACACGCGCCCGATCGCCCGCGACATCGGCAGCAGCTCTTCCTCGGGCAGGAAGTCGAACATCAGCTTCGCGTTGTGCGGCACCGCCCCGAGCCCCCCGCCGACGTAGATCGCGAACCCGCGCTTGCCGTCGTCGGTCACCTTGGCGATCCCGCCCAGGTCGTGGATCGACACGAGCGCGCACGCCTCGTGCTCGCACCCCGAAAACGCGATCTTGAACTTCCGCCCGAAGTCCTGCGTGTCCCGGTGCCCCAGCAGGTAGGACGCCGTCGCCTTCGCGTACGGCGTCACGTCGAACGTCTCGGTCCGGCAGACGCCCGCGATCGGGCAGGCGGTCACGTTTCGCACCGAGTTCCCGCACGCCTCGCGCGACGTGATGCCCACCGCTGCCAGCCGGCGGAAAAGGTCGGGCGTGTCTTCGATGTGGATGAAGTGCAGCTGGATGTCCTGCCGCGTCGTCACGTGCAGGATCTGATCGGAGTACTCCTCCGCCAACTCGGCGAGCACGACCATCTGCTCCGGCGTCAGCCCCCCGAACGGGATCTTGATCCGCTGCATCCCCGGGGCGTCCCAGTACGTCTCGGGGCCCTTGGTCAGCGCCGAGTACGGCAGCTTCTGCGTCGCGATCCCGTCGTGCCGCTGGCCGTTGTCGTACCGCTGGCCATAGGCGCCGCGGCGGAGGCGAGTCTCCGCGAAGACCTTCTCGTCGATCTTACCGGCCTTGCGCAGGGCGATCTGGGCCTCGAACGCATCGATCTCAGGGCCGAGCGGATCCACGATCCGGCCTGCCAGCTTCTCTTTCCATGTCATGCTCATCGATTCCTCGGGTGGGGCCGCACAGAATAGGGACGTCGAATCCCGTCTGCAAGCCCCGCGAGGAAGTTTGTACTACTTTCCTATAGGGGATTTGAAGTTGCGTGCCTCACAGTCGCTTCAAGGGTATGGGGAAGCAGAGGTTATGTAGGCCGTAAAGCCGATTACCGATGGACTTCGACCAGTCGAACTCCGTCTTGGTTGGCCACGATCGCGCCCATCCCCTCTATTTGCACGCGCACGGCATCGTCGTTGACCGGGCGGGCCAGGATGAACCGGACGTTGTACCTCCGGACGGTCGCTGCGCGGTCTGCGGCCGGCGTCGCGGGATCGTAGAAACGGGCGACGTCCGCCCTCCGCGCGTCGTGATCGGGCACGAACGCCAGCGGGTGGTCGGCCGCGACGACCTTTCCGGTGTACGCGGGAATGATCCAACTCGCGGCCATGTCGGCCAGGACGACGTCGTCGGCCTTGACGTGCCGCTGGAGGAACAGCAGTTCGTCCTGATCGCGGTAGTAGGGGAAGAGGAACCAGATCGCGTCCCGCTGGGCGATGAGCGAGAATGCGATCACTGCGGCCCCGACCGCCGACAGGCGCCGCCGCGGGATGCGCCGAGCGCGGGCCGTGCCCAGCCACGTCGCGATCCACACGCCCGCCGCGATCTGCAACAGCAGCACGGCGATCGGGAGGGTACGGGTGAGGCTCATCTGGTTCGTCACGAGCCCGCCGACGTAGCCCGCGACTAGGCCGAGCGTGAGCAGCCCGAGGAAGTCGCGCCGGTTGGCGCGGAGGCGCGCGACGATCACCGGCACCCCCAGGAACGCGAGGGTGACCCGGGCGGCCATCGACGGGTCGTACAACTCCGCGTTGGCGGCGGCGAACGCGGCCTGATCGGTGCGCAGCAACCGCCAAAGTGGAAAATAGGGCCACGCGCACGCCAGCGCCAGCGACAGCGGGATCGCCAGCCCCAGCGCCACCCGTCGGGCGACCGTGAAATCGCCAGGCCCGGGGCACTTGGCGACCGCGAGCACCGACAGGCCCGCGCACATGAGCATCGTCCCGGTCGGCGCGTGCGCGAGGAGCAGGAGCGCCGTGGCCGGGACGAGCCAGGTCAGCGTGAGGATCGCCCCGCCGAACTGCGACCCGCGCGTCACCGAATCACGCCCCGGGACGAGCACGCCGAACACGATCAGGCTCAGGCCGGTGGCGAATGCCGACGGGTACGCGGTCACGTGCCCGATGTCGCTCAGGTGGAAGAAGCTGCTCCACTTCGGCGGGTGCCAGCCCCACAGGAAGATCACGCACAGCAGCGTCAGCACCGGTGCGGCGGGCCGCGGCGTCAGCTTGCGCACGAGCAGCCACAGGCCCAGGCAGATCAGGGCAAAGTTGACCGGCGCGGCGACGCCCAGTACGGCATCTGCCGACCAACCCGTCGCGCGGCTGAGCAACCCCAGGGCCAGCGAATAGGGGGAGAAGAACGCGTGCGGCGCGTCGGTCGCGAGTTGCGGGTGCCGCGGCTGTGCGGGGTGGGCGGCCAACTCGCGGACGACGGCGGCGTGCTCCCAATAGTCCCCTCCGCGCGTGCCCCCGCGGAACGTCTGGACGACGACCAGCAGGAACGTCGCCGCGAGCACCACGTAGGCCAGGTGCCAGCGCGCGGCCCCGGCGCGGCGCTCCGGCGGCGCAGCCCGCACGGCCGGGCGCGGTTCCATAACGGGCGCGCACGTCCCACTCATCATGATTTCACCCACGGCATGACGCGGTGCAGCGTATCAGACTGGGGCGGCGGGTGGCAAGGAAATCGAACGCGGGCGATGCGTGTGCGCGCAAAATGATTAGGCGCATAGCGGTTGTGAGGGTCGCCCCACCGCTACGCCGTCGTTAGGCGAGGCTCGAAGCCCCGCGAGGAGGCCGATGATCGGGAAGATCGAACCATGCCGCAGACGACCCACATCAGGATGCCCGCGGCGACCAGGCCGACCGAGACCACCATCGAGAAGCTCATAAAGCCCCAGACCGGCGGCTCGGTGCGGATCATCTCGAGGGTAAACCGGGAGATCCCCTTGAGGATCAGCATCAGCGCGAATACCCGCCCCGCGGCAGGGGCCAGGGCGAGGAATGCGACGCACACGGCGGCGATAAACCCGGCGTTAAACGTGCTGTACAACTGCGTCGGGTGCACCGGATGGGCGCGATATTTGGCGGCGAGCGCTTCGAGCTCGGCGTTCCCCCGGATCTGTTCCTTGGGCAGGGGACGCGGCAGGACGTCGCCCAGTCCGGAGTTGCGGTGGCCGTCGATCGACGGGAGGGTCTCGATCACGTGCTTGGGGTTCGGGTCGAGCAGGCGGGGGTCCAGGCTGATCTCGCCGCGCTGGTACTGCTCGATGAACGCGTTAGACCCGTACGGGAACTGCACGGCCCAGGGCAGCGAGCACTCCTCGCCGTGGCAGCACCCGTTCATGTAGCACCCCAGCCGGCCCCAGGCGAGGCCGAGCATCAGGCATGGGGCGACGATGTCCATCCCACGGAGGACGGGCACTTTACGCCAGATCGCGTAGAGGATCAGGACGGGCGTGGCGAACAGGAAGCCCCCGAAGAAGGTCAGCCCGCCGCTCGACACGTTGATCATGTTCTTGAAGTTCTCCCAGGCCGGGAGGCGCGGGTCCGTAAAGGCGGACCAGTTTTCAAGAACGTGGGTCAGACGCGCCCCGACGACGCCGACGACCAGTCCCAGGAGCGAGGCCGTAACGAAGTGATCCCCGTTGAGCCCGTGTCGGCGGGCGAGGTACTTCATCAGCATCGACGCGAAGACGAACGCCAGGACGAGCATCAGCCCGTACCCGTAAACCGGGCGGTCGATGAACGGGATGCGGAAGAGCTCTTGGTACATGCGGGGGATTGTAGGGGAGGAGTTCCGCTAATGACGATCGAAACTCGAAGCTCGAATCAATGACGAATTCCGAATACCCGATGACGAAATGCCCGGCTCTCCGAGCGCTTCGTCATTCGCCGGCCGAGCTTCGTCATTGATTCGTTATTCGAGTTTCGTCCTTCGTCATTCCGCCCCCATTCGCCATCACCAGATCTGGACCTCGGTCTCGAGCGAGATCTCGTTCTTCTCCCACACCTTTTCCCGGATGATCTTGATCAGCTTCTTCACGTCGTCGGCGGTGCAGCCGGGGTGGGCGACAAGGAAGTTGGCGTGGACGCGGGAGACCTCGGCCCCGCCGACCTGCAGGCCCTTCAGACCCGCCTGGTCGATCAAAGCGCCGGCCGACAGGCCGCGCGGGTTCTTGAAGACGCACCCGGCGTTCTTGGTGTTGAGCGGTTGGCTGTTCCGCTTGTACATCCAGATCTCCTTGGTCTTCTTCATGATCCGGTCGGGGTCGTCCTCCTCCAGCGCGAGCGTGGCGCCGAGGATGAAGGGGGCGGAGATGTTGGTGTGGCGGTACTCGAAGATCAGGTCGTCGCGCGTGCGCTCGAAGACGGTGCCCTCGGAATCCATGACGGTGACGGTCTCGACGACCGCGCCGATGTCGCCGAACTTCCCGCCGGCGTTCATCTTGACGCCGCCGCCTATGGTCCCGGGGATGCCGGCGAGGCACTCGACGCCCGCCAGCCCCTGGCGGACCGTGCGGACGATCAGCTTCTGCATGTCCACGCCGGCCCCGACGTCGGCGGTCGTGCCCTCGAACTTGACGCGCCGCCAGTGCTCGGCGTCGAGGCGGAAGACGGCCCCGTCGATGCCCTCGTCCGAAATCAGGAGGTTGGCCCCGAGGCCCAGGACCTTGAACGGGATGCCGCCGTCCACGCAGCGTGAAACGGCGAGTTGCAGTTCGTCGAGCGATCGCGGCTGGAGGAAGTACCGGGCCGGCCCGCCGAGCTTGTACCAGGTGTACTTGGCGAGCGGGTGGTGCTCGGAGACGATCTCTTCGAGGCCGGCGAACGGGGAGGCGATTCGCAGGACCGCGGGCGCGGAATCGGGATCGGTAGGGTGCGGTGGGGGCACGGTCGGATTCTAGCGTCGGCGGAGAAGGCCGCTAGCGCGGGACGCGGGCGGGTGAAAAGAAAATCGCGGGGTTTCCGACCCTGCGCCGATCTACTGAGATAGAAGACGAGACAGCGCCCCTTAATGAGGAATTGAACCCACGGAGCGAGCTCCGGGGCTTTGCGGGGGCCGTCTTACCGTGTATCGGTGCCTGAGCTCCGGAGATCAGAAAGATTCGCATGCCTGTTACCCGTCGACCCGTGCCCGAACTGCCGCTGGCCCCGCGGACGCGCCCGATCGCGGCCGACCTTCACCGGTCGTACCCGACGGGGCGGAAGGACTTCTCGCGGGCGTTCGCGGGCCGGCCGATGGCGCTGCGGCTGACGTCGGCGGGGGGGCGGTTCCCGGCGGGGGTGCGGGCGCGGCTGGTGACGACGATCAACGCCGCCGGGCCCGGGCAGACGACCGAGGCGCCGTTCGAGGCGTCGGCGGACGGGCGCGTCCTGTCGTGCGAGGTCGTGCCCGCGAGGCCGGGCCTGTACTCGTTCCACGCCGAGTTCTCGACCGACGGTGGGCAGACCTGGCGGCACGACCCGATCCCCGAGGCGTGGGTCCTGGTCGACCCGCCGCAGGTGGATCGGATGCGGCTTTACACGCTGATCCCGGCGGTGTCGGGGCCGATCGCCGAGTGGAGCGCGCGACTGCCGGACATCAAGGCGATGGGGTTCGACACGGTGCACCTGCTGCCGCTGACGGAACTGGACGCATCCCGCAGCCCGTACTCGGCGCGGGCGCTGTTCCGCGTCGAGCCGAGCTATCTGGAGAATCAGGTTGGCGACGGGCTGGCCGAGCTCGAAGCGTTCGTGGAGGTGGCCCGGGCGCTGGGGCTTCGGCTTTGCTTCGACCTGGTGCTGAACCACGTCGGGGTGCAGAGTGAGATCGTCCGGCGGGCGCAGGAGTGGATCACGCCGGACGAGTCGAGCCCGGACGGTAACCGGCGGGCGCGGTACTACTGCGACAAGGGGTGGCTGCCGTGGGAAGATTTGGTGCTGATCGACTACGAACATCCGTCGGCGCGCGTGCGGGCGGAGGTCTGGCGGTACATGACCGAGTACGCGCTGTTCTGGGCCCACTACGCCGACCAGACGGGCGGCTTCGTGCGGTTCGATAATCTGCACAGCAGCGACAAGGGGTTCGTCGACCACGTCTCGGCGGCGCTTCGGACGACGTACCCGGGCGTGGGGATCATCGCCGAGTACTTCACGGACGTCGGCACGCTGCTGGCGACGATCCCGGCGTGGCACCTCAACCTGGTGCTGGCGACGCCGTGGGATGCGCGGTTCGTTCCTGCGCTGCGGGAGTATTTGAAGTACCTGCACTCGGTGTCGGGGCCGGTGCGGTGGTTCATGCCGGTGACGAGCCACGACTCGGGGTCGCCGGCGCAGGAGTTCGGGTCGGCCGAGTCGACGCGCCCGCGGTACGTGGCGGCGGCGCTGCTGGGGACGGGGGCGACGGGGATCACGCAGGGCGTCGAGTGGGGCGTTGCGCGGAAGATCGAGTTCATCGGCGAGCAGCCCCGCGCCCCGCACGAGGCCAATCCGATCTACGGCGCGTTCCTGCGACGCGTAAACGACGTGCTGGTGGCCGAGCCCGCGCTGGCGCGGGGCACCAACTGCCACTTCGTCGACGGCGGGCACGACGCGGTGATCGCGGCGTTCCGCACGGACGATAGGCCGGGCCGGGTGGGGATCCTCGTCGTGTGCAATTTCGACATCGCGGGTGAGCAACAGGTCGAGATCGATTTCGCCTCGTTCCTGCCGCCGGGGGTGGCGGCGCCGGTGCACTGCACGGACCTGCTGACAGGCCGGGCGCACGAATTCGAGACGGCGAAGATGCGGCACACGATCGCGCCGTGTGGGGTGCACGCGTTTCGGATTGATCAGGCAGGAGCTTGATGACGAGCTGAGCCGGTTCGGGAGGCAAGAATGCCTCCGCTCACCCGCTCAGGCAGACAAGAATGTCTGCCCCACTGGATTAAGCGCCTTCGGCGGCGAGCTCTTTGGCGACGTCGCAGATCGTGCCCGCGCCGATCGTGAGGATCAGGTCGCCGGGGCCGGCCTCGCGCTTCAGGTACGCGACCATTTCGGGGAACGTGGGAACGTGCACGGCGCGGTCGCCGGCGGCGTTGACGCGGGCGACGAGGTGCGGCGTGGTCGTGAGGCGCTTCTCCTCGTCGGAATCGCGGACGGCGTAGATGTCGGCGATCAGCGTGAGGTCGGCCCCGTGGAAGCAGGTCGCGAACTCGTCCATCAGCGTGCGCGTCCGGCTGTGCTGGTGGGGCTGGAAGACGGCGATCAGGCGCTTGGGGTTCCAGCGGTCGCGGACGGCCTGGAGCGTGGTGCGGATCTCGGTCGGGTGGTGGCCGTAGTCGTCGACGAGGGTCGCGCCACGGTACTGGCCGACGAGGGTCATCCGGCGGTCGACGCCGCCAAAGGTGCTGACGGCGCGGCACGCCTCGGCGGGATCCACACCCGCGGCGACACACGCGGCGACGGCAAGCGTCGCGTTGTACAAATTATGGACGCCGGGGACGGACAGGCGGATCTCGCCGACCTCCCGCCCGTTGTGGCGGACGACGCCGGCGTGGCAGCCGTTGTGCAGCGGCAGGGGGGTCGTCTCCCAGTCGAGCGGGTGCGTCGCAGGCACGCCGAAGTCCGCCTCGGGCGAGAGGGCGATCCACTGGACGGGCCGGCCGACGTTTTCGAGGGCGGCGGCGACGTTTGCGTCGCGGCCGTTTGCGAGGATGAGGCCGTCCTGCGGCACGATCGCGGCGAACGTGCGGAACGCGCCGACGATGTCGGCCAAATTCTTGTAGCAGTCGAGGTGGTCGGCCTCGATGTTGGTCAGGACGGCGGCCGACGGGAAGAGGTTGTGGAACGAGCGGTCGTACTCGCACGCCTCGACGACGAACGAACGCCCGGAGCCGGAGCGCGAGGACCCGCCGAGCTGCGGGACGGTGCCGCCGATGACATAGGATGGGTCGGCCCCGCACTGCGTCAGGGCGTGGGCGATCATCGACGTGGTGGTCGTCTTGCCGTGCGTCCCCGCGACGGCGATCGCCCACGGCTGCTGCATGGCCTGGCCGAGGAGCTGGGCGTACTTGATCGTCGGGAGGCCGAGCCGCTGGGCGGCGAGGTACTCTGGGTTGTTCTCGCGGACGGCGGCGGTGCGGACGACGAGGTCGACCGAGCGATCCAAGAGTTGGCCGAGCTGGTCGCGGGTGATGCGGGCGCCGCGCTTGGCGAGCTGGCCGGTCTGCTCGTTGAAGTTGGGGTCGGACCCGGACACGACCGCGCCGCAGTCCATGAGGACCTTGGCCAGGCCGGCCATGCCGCTGCCCCCGATGCCGATGAAGTGGACGCGCCGGCCGGCGAACCGGCTGGCGGGCGGAAGATCGGCGGAGCGCGACTTTGTTCGCAACTCGGGAGAGGTCATAAGGGTTGGGTGAGAGGCTCCGCGCATCGTACAGGGGGGAAAAGTCAAAGCAACCAACTTGGGAGAAGCGCGCACGAGGGAGGGCGAGGCTCCGTCCGAGCCACGGGGGCATCCCGCGCGTAGTAATGTCTTGGACGGAGCCTCGCCCTCACACTGCAAAATCAGACGTGTAAAAGGACTATCGGCAGGAGGCCGGATCGCGCTGGAGGGATCGCCGCTGGACGCGCTCAGCAAGCTGAGCGGCTAAATGGGGCATCGGTCAAAGCGCGAGTACCGTCGTCGCGACCTCGTCCGCGGCGCCGGGCTTCCCCATTGCCCGCGCGGCGTCCCCCATGGCGCGCCTGCGACCCGCATCGAACAGGAGCTGTTCGAGCGCGGGTTTGAGCTTGGCGGAGTTCTTGGCCGCGTCCCGCTCGTCGTCGACCAGGATCGCCGCGCCGGCGTCGGCAAGCACCTTCGCGTTGAGGCGCTGGTGCTGGTCCTTGTGAAACGGGTAGGGCATCAAAATCGACGGGATGCCGCACGCGGTCAACTCGGCGCACGTGCTCGCGCCCGAGCGGGAAACGGTGAGGTCCGTCGCCGCCCACACGTCGGCCATCGCGGGCGTGAAGTCGACCACGCGGGCGCGGACGTCGATCTTGCGGTACGCCTCGCGGACGGCGTCGGCGTGCGCCCGGCCGGACAGGTGCAGCACCTGCCACCCCTGCATGTCGAGCCCGGCGAGCGTCGCCGTCACGCCCTCGTTCACCGTCTGAGCGCCCTGGCTGGCGCCGGTGATCATGAGCGTGTTGAGCAGGGGGTCGAGGCCGAGCCGCGCGACCGCCTCGGCCTTGGGCGGCAGTGCGGTGATGTCCGAGCGGATCGGGCAGCCGGTCACGCGCAGCTTGGCGCGCTTGGACGATGAGACGTGCTGGGCGGTCTGTTCGAACTGGCAGCAGACGGCGGCGGCGTGCTTCATCAGGTACTGGTTGGCCTTACCCGGGATGACGTCGGGGTTGATCAGGGCGGTCGGGATCTTGTCGGCGGCGGCAAGCTTCACGCCCACGCCGGCCGCGTAGCCACCGAGTCCGACGACGGCGTCGGGCTTGCGCTCCTTGAGCACCCGCCGGACGAGTTCCTTGGTCTCGCGCCAGCTCTTCCAGAACCGCAGCAGCCCGCCGACGGAGCGGGTCGGGCGCTCGATCGGCTGTTCGACGAACTCGAACCCGGTCGGCTGGAGGATGACGCGGTCGATGTCGCGCGTCGTGCAGAGGAACAGCACCCGCGTGTCGGGGGAGCGCGTGCGCAGGGCCTCGGCGACGGCGATCCCGGGGTACAGGTGCCCGCCGGTCCCGCCGCCGGCGAACACGATCAATTTCTTGTCGGAGGCCTGGCCCATGTCGGGGCGGATCATACGGGGGGAGGGGTCAACATGGAATCGGGGAAGGGGAATGCCCGTGCGAACGGATGCACCTTACGTCAGCTGCGGGTCAACGACCCGCTGACGCGTCCCATTCGATCCCGCTTTCGTTGCCAACGACACGTTGCGAAGCACCGCGCGTCAGCAACGCGTTGCGTCGCAGCTAACGGTGGCGCGTGAGCGCGAGCAACTGCTTCACGAACGCGACCTGCTGCGGGTTCTCCGCGACTTTGAGGAACTCTTCGAACAGTGCCCTGCTCTCACCCGATCGCATTTCCCCGATGATCCGCGGCATCTGCGCCTCGGGCGACTGCGGCGGCGCGACCCGCCCCGTGCCACTGTCCGCCGGCGCGCGGAGCCCGAACGCGATCGTGTCGACGCCCGCCTCCATCGCCGCCCCGAGGCACATCACGCACGGCTCGAGCGTCGAGACGAGAATCAAATCCTTCCGGTCCGTCGGCCGCACCTTCCCGGCCGCCCGGGCGAACGTGACCATCTCCGCGTGCGCGGTTCGGTCCTCGGTCGCGTTGAGTCGGTTGTGACCCTCGGCAATGACCTTACCGTCGCCGTCCGCCAGAACGCACCCGATCGGGGCTTCCTTCGCCGCCAGGCCTTGCCGCGCGACGTCGAGCGCGCGGCGCATCAGGCCGTCGAGGAAATCGGGAGTGATGCGGGTCGGGGCCGGCGCGAGCAGGCGGAGTGCGTCGTCGAGGTGGGCCAGCATGTCGGCCGGGTTCTTGTAGACGCCTCGTGCGCCGGCGTGCCGGAGCATCTGCTCGTCCTGAAACCCGGTTAGCACACCGACGCCCACCACGCCCGCGCGCTTGGCGGCGGTCATGTCGAAGTTCGTGTCGCCGACCATCGCGCACTGCCCCGGCCCCACCCCGAGCTTGCCGAGCGAGGCCTGGATCAAGTCCGGGTCGGGCTTGGACCCGTCGGCGTCCGCGGCAGTGACGATCTCGTCGACGTGATCCTCGAACTTCACTTTCGCCCCGGCCTCCACGCCCGCGAACTGCTTGGCGTCGCTCGACGTCGCCAGGACGACCTTCAGCCCCCGCCGCCGCAGCTCGGCCAGCAGTTCGAGCGCCCCGGGGAATAGGGAGAACCCCCTTGTTTCGGCGATCTGCCGAAACTCCTTCGGTTGCAGCGCCCGGGCCTCGTCGCCGACCCGCGCCTCCGCCGCCTGCCCGAGCAGCGCCGGCACGAGTTTGTCGCCGCCCATCCCGATCAGCGGTCGAATCCGGTCCGCATCGACGCGGTAGCCGACGGCGGCGAACGCGCGGACCCACGCCTCGACGTGGGACGAATTGGTGTCCACGAGAGTGCCGTCCACGTCGAAGATCAGGGCGTCAAGGGGCATGACGCCGGTGTAGCCGCCCGGCAGCCGTCTGGGCAATCCGGAAAACTCCGTCGCCCGCGCGGCCCTCGACCGATCAGAACGGGGTGACCACCGGCGCGTCGGCCTCGTTCTCCACCGTGTCGCCCGCGTCCTTCACGACCGTGTTGGGCCCGGCCCCGACGTAGATCGAGTCGATCCCGCCGTCGTCGGCCCGCACCTGGTCCCGCCCGTCGCCGGTCAGTACGGTGTCGACGCCCGGGCCGGGGTTGACGTAGTCGTTGCCCAGGCCCGCCCAGACCCAATCCCGGCCCGCGCCGCCGAATACGGTGTCGTTCCCGCGCCACCCGAACACGGTGTCGTCGCCCGACCCGCACAGGACCAGGTCGTCGCCGAAGCCGGTGTCGACCGAACTGCCGACCGTCGCCACCGACAGGTCGATCACGTCGTCGCCGCCCTTCGCGTCGACCGAGATGCGCGAGAAACTCCCCCCGGCGAACGACCCGCTCACCCCGGAGACGGTGAACGTGTTGCCCGTTCGCGTCAGCTTGATCTGGTCGGCCCCGGGCGTGCCGACGATGCGCAAGACGCCGTCGCCGATCGTCGCCGTCACACCGACCGGCGCGCCGGGCGCCGCGTCGCCGGTAAGCTGGGCCAGCACCAGGTCGCGGCCGACCATGCCGGCGACGAGCACCCGGCCGTCGGCGCGAATCACGATCCGCACGGCCTGTTCCAGGCGGGTCGTCGGGTTGACCTGCACGCTGCCGGTGAGTCCCCAGTTGCCGTCGAGCGTGCCGTCGGCCTCGAGGCGAGTGACGTACATCCCGCTGTGGTCGCCGGGATTCCCGGTGGCGTCGTAGGTGGACATGTACCTCGTGCTGGCGATCAGGATTCGGCCGAACTCGTCGACGGCCAGGTCACTCGGGGTGCCGGCCTGAGTCGTCTCGAACGTCAGCCGGCCGGCGGCGCCGAAGCCCGTGTCGAACGCGCCGCCCGACGTGACGCGGACGATCTCGATCCACTCGATCTGGCCCTCGCCGACCTGGCGATAGCGGCGCTCGCCGATGAGGATCTCGCCGCCCGGGCCGACGTCGGCGCCCCAGACGGAGTTGCCCGACTCGCCGTGCGGGATGACGAGCACGCCGCTGCCGTCGCTGCCGCCCGGGGAGAACGTCGTGTCGACCAAGCCGTTGGCGGTCAGCCGGACGATCGCCAGCCCGGTGGACTCGCTCTGACCGCCCGCCCCGCTCACGAGGCGCTGCCCGACCAGGACGAGCCGCCCGGCCGGGTCGGTCAGCACCTTGGTCAGCTGAAACGAGGCGCCCGGGAACAGGCCGGACAGCATGACCAGGCCGATCGTGCCGAAGGTCGTGTCTGGCACGCCCGCGGTCGTGTACCGGCGCACGCCGTCGACGATCAGTCGGCCGGCGCTGTCGAGGGTGATCGCCACGCGGCCGGTATTGGTCGGGCCCGCGTCGATGATGCCCGTGCCGCCCGCGCCGTAGCCGGTGTCGGGCGTGCCGTCGGCGTTGAACCTGGCGATCCTCAGGGCGGACGTCGGGTTCATCAGGTTGCCGGACGTGAGCACGGAACTGACGATGATGAACTTCCCGTCCGCCTGGACGACGAGCGCCGGGGTGCTTGCCGGCCCGCCGAGGTCGACGACAAGGGTGCCGTTGCTTCCGAACGTCGTGTCGATCGTGCCGTCGGCGTTGAATCGCGTGGCGTGGACGAGCGTCCCAACGTCCGGAACGTCGTACGGCCCGACGACGAGGGTTTTTCCATCGGGCAACTCCGCCGCACCGGTCACCTGAACGTACGTCGGTCCGAGCGTCTCGCGGTGCACCTTCCCTGTCCCGGCGTCGCCGAACCCGGTATCAATCTGGCCGCCCGACGTCAGGCGCGTCAGCGCGATCTTCACGTCCGGGTGCCACGAGTAGCCGGCGACCACCGCCCGCCCGTCGCGGCGGACGACGACGCCCATCGCCACGTCGCCGGCGCCGGTGAAGTCGATCACGCTCAGCCCGCCGGTGCCGTACGTGGTGTCGATCTGGCCGTCGGCCGTCAGCCGCGCGGCGGCGAACGCAGAGTTCTGCACGTCCTGGGGCGCCGCCAGGCTCGGCCGCGCCGTCGTGCCGACGAGCAGGACCCGCCCGTCGGGCCGGACGTCGATATCGTGGGCCGAATCGTAGTCGGTGCCGAACTCGACCTTCGCCAGCCCGCCGTTGCCGAACGTCGTGTCGAGTGGCCCGCCGGCCAGGTAGCGTGCGGCGGCAAAATTCCCGCCCGAGCGCCCGCCGAGCACGAACCGCCCGTCGGGCATGACCGCGAGCGCGGTCGCGACCTCGGCGGGCCGGCCGAAGTCGGTCCGGACGACGCCGCGCGTGCCGAACGACTTGTCGAGCCCACCGTCGGGCGCCAGGCGGATCGCCATGAAGTCGCCCCGGCACGTCCCGACCGCGAGCACGGACCCGTCGGATAGGAGCTCGATCGCTTCGACCGACTCGTCGTACTTCGTGACCGGCAGGACGATCTTGCCGTTCACCCCATTGCCGAAGTCGTCGTCGGCGACGCCGTTGGAATGGAACTGCATGAACAGCAGATCACGGCCCGTGCCGGAATTCGTCGTGTAGCCCGCGACCAGGATGCGCCCGTCCGGCCGGACGACGAGGTCGGTCAGGTAGTTGGCCGAACCGTTGCCGGCGTTGGCGCAGAAGTAGGCGGCCGCGCCGGTGAGGGTGGGATCGGTCGTCCCGTCGGCCTTGATCACGGCGACGACGATGTCGCCGCCCACCGACGCCCCGACCACGATCTTCCCATCAGGCAGGATCTGGATCCCCTGCGACAGGACCTCGGCGAACGATGTGCCGATCGGGATCGAGACTTTGCCGTCGCGGGCCGGGCCGAACGTCGTGTCCGGCGCGCCGTCGGGCAGGTAGCGCGCGACGATCAGGCCCGACGCCGCGCTGTCGCCCGGTTCGAACGTGCCGACCGTGACGATCCGCCCGTCGCGCATCTGGGCGACCGCGGCGGCCGTCGCACGGGCGGGTGCCGGCAGCGCGTGGATGCTGGCGCCCGTGTGGTCGGGCCCGAAGGTCGGGTCGAGAGCGCCCGCCGCGAGCAGCGTGCGCGACTCGAGCCCCTCGACCCCACAGAACGTCTCGGTGCGCGGCATGGTACCCACTTTCATCGCAGTCCCTCGTGAAATGTCGTCCGTTCGACTGTCTCGAAAACGCTCACACCAGCAGGGGCGCTTCGGCGCCCAGGACGGAGTCAATCGCGTCGGCCCGGAACCGGTCGAACCCCGGCCCGAGGTCGATCACGTCGGCCGCGGCGTCGGTGGCCAGCACCTGATCGTTCCCCGCCCCGCCGAGGACCGTGTCGGCGCCGGGGCCGGCGTTGAGGTAGTCGTCACCGTTGCCGCCCGACAGCGAGTCGCCACCGTTCCCGCCGAACAAGGTGTCGTGCCCGTCCCCGCCAAAGATCGTGTCGTTGGCGGCGCCGCCAAGGACGAAGTCGTTGCCGGCGCCGGCGTCGATGGTGACGGGCACCGTAGCGGTCGACGAGTCGATCGTGTCGTTCCCGCCCAGGCCGGCGATCTCGATCCGCGAGAAGCTGCCCGCGGCGAACGACCCCGCGACGCCGGTCACTCGGATTCGGCTGCCCTCGCGCACGAGGCGGATCGTCTCCGCCGACGCCGACCCCGTGATCCGCAGAACGCCGTTGCTCACCGCCGCCGTGATCGGCGCCGCGTCCACCAAACTTAACCGGGCCAACGCGACGTCGCTCGCGGTCGACGCCGGCTGCCCCATCCCTACCAGCGTGAGCTTGCTGTCCTTGATGAACCCGCCACCCGGCGAGTCGTGCGCCCCGAACGGCACGAACGTCCAACCGCGGTCGCCGAACGACCAGTCCAACTCGCCGCTCGGCAGCAGCCGAAACACGCCGAAATCGTTCGAGAACGGGTGCGGCCCTCCGGCCTCTTCGGTCGGCATGTCGTTGTACCCCGCAACGACGATCGTGCCGTCCGGCGCCACGGCGACGAACGCCGCTCCGTCCGGCTTCATGCCGAAATCCATCGGATAACTCGCCCCGCGGTTGAGGACCGTGTACCCGCCGGTGCCAAAGCTCGTGTCCGGCCGCCCGCCGGCGGTCATCCGCGACACGACGTACGACGAGCCCATGTACACCGAGTGCGTCCCGGCCAGCACGATCCGCCCGTCCGGCTGGAGCGCCATGGCCGCCGGCGTGTCGCCCCAATACCCGCTCCCGCCGACGACACCGATCCCGCCGTCGCCGAACGTCGCATCGGGCGTGCCGTTGGCGTTCAACCGCAGCACAGCGAACTGCCTCGCGAAGTCGTCCGGCTCCGCGTCGTACCCGCCGCCGATGAGGATCTTCCCGTCCGGCTGGAACAGGAGCGTATTCTGGCGGACCGCCGAAAACCCCGTCGGCAGCGTCGCTCGGCCGTCGCCCGAAAACGTCTCGTCGGCCACACCGCTCACCGTCGCCCGGTGGACGACCGGCCCCGAACCCGAGCCCCCCTCGACGAAAACCAGCCGCCCCTGCGCGTCCAGGCGGAGCGCGGTAACGCCTCCCTCGGTCGTCGTCCACCGCGGCGTGCCGCCGGCGCCGTCGACGACCTTTCCGGTCGAATCGAGCCAGTGAATGAATCCGCCCGACGCGCCCGACGAATCCCGCTTGAACTGAGTGCCGCCGACGATGATCCGACCGTCCGCGGTGACCACCGCCCCCGCCGTATATCCCTGGTACCCGTCCGGCAGCTCCAGCCGCACCACGCCCCCCTCGCCGAACGTCGAATCGAGCTGGCCGTTCGGC
>Ga0196963_10001005_pt1 | contig 20911 bp, 18 predicted proteins | sample S1_5metaG_FD_148600 | JGI IMG/M metagenome (GOLD analysis project Ga0196963, IMG submission 148600) | Soil microbial communities from Anza Borrego desert, Southern California, United States - S1_5 | ecosystem: Environmental > Terrestrial > Soil > Desert | place: USA: California | collected... | reverse complement strand
GGTGAGTCCGCTCGCGTGGTACCCGATCATGCAGGCGGTGTTCATCGGGGTGCAGCGGACGTACGAGATCCAGGTGGGCGAGTGGGCGGCGATCTTCACGGTGGCCGTGTGCGCGATGTGGCCGACGGTGCTGAACACGGCGGCGGGCGTGCGGGCGATCCCGCAGGACTACCACAACGTCGCCAAGGTCTTGAAGCTGAGCAAGGCGAAGACGCTGTTCAAGATCCTCCTGCCGGCGGCGCTGCCGAGCATGTTCACGGGGTTCCGGCTGTCGCTGGGCATCGCGTGGCTGGTGATCGTGGCGGCCGAAATGCTGACGGGCAAGAACGGGATCGGCGGGTTCCTGAACCAGGAGTTCAACGCCGGCCACGTCGAGCCGATCTTCCTGTGCATCATCACGATCGGGATCGTCGGGTTCATCCTGGACCGGCTGATGTCGCTGGTCGAGGCGAACGTGACGAGCATCGCGGCATTTCCCGGTGCAGTGCGCCGGTGGGTCGGGACGTTGCGGGCGCCGCGCATGGAGCCGGTGCCGGCGACGTGAGCGGAGTTTCGAGTTGCGCGTTTCGAGTTGCCTGGTGGGGGCGTTGAGAGGTTGCCATGCTTGAAATGAAGAACGTTTCGAAGTCGTACGGCGACATGCACGTGTTGTCGGACATCAACCTGACGATCAAGGAAGGCGAGTTCGTCGCGATCGTCGGGTACTCCGGGGCCGGCAAAACGACGCTGATTTCACTGCTGGCGGGGCTGATCAAGCCGGACGCCGGGTCGGTCACGCTCGCGGGCGAGCCGATCGCGGGGCCGTCGCCGGACCGGGCGATCGTGTTCCAGAACTACTCGCTGCTCCCGTGGCTGAGCGTGTTCGAGAACGTGCAACTCGCGGTCGACTCGGTGTACCCGAAGAAGTCGGGCGCCGAGCGCAAGGCGCTGACGGCGCGAACGATCGCGATGGTGAATCTGTCGCACGCGGTCGAGAAGAAGCCTAGCGAGCTGTCGGGCGGCATGAGGCAGCGCGTGTCGGTCGCGCGGGCGCTGGCTATGAACCCGCGCGTGCTGCTGATGGACGAGCCGCTCGGGGCGCTGGACGCGCTGACCCGGGCGACGATCCAGGACGAGATCGAGCGGATCTGGTCGGCCGACCGGAAGACTTGCGTGTTGATCACCAACGACGTGGACGAGGGCATCCTGCTCGCCGACCGGATCATCCCGATGTCGGTCGGGCCGGGCGCGACGCTGGGCCCGGAGATCGCGGTGGACATCCCGCGGCCGCGGGACCGCAAGGCGATCAACCACGACCCGCGGTTCAAGCAGGTCCGGAACACGGTGCTCGGGTATCTGTTGGGACCGGGACGGAACCGCGCCTCGGTCACTGAAGTGACCAAGCCTCGGGAAGGTAGTGTGGTGCCTGTTCAATCGAAACCGCTTCCCAGCCTCGAGCCCCGCGACCTGTCCGCGCCGAAGCGGGGTTGGATCGGCGCCGCGCGGCGTACCAAGGTTGCCACGTAACCCGTCACGCCATCGCGTCGTTGAGCCCGCAGAGTTGTCCCGAGCACCGTCATGCGAAATCCAGGAAAATATCTCGAAGTCTTCCACCTCTCCAAGGCGTTCCCCAAGGCCGGGGGCGGCGAGAACCTGGTCGTCAAGGAGTTCGACCTGAACATGCGCGAGGGCGAGTTCGTGTCGCTCATCGGGCACTCCGGGTGCGGGAAGTCGACCGTCCTGTCGATCATCGCCGGCCTGACGATCAAGACCGCTGGGTCGATGATCCTGGCGGACAAGGAGGTGCACGGTGCCGGGCCAGACCGGGGCGTGGTCTTCCAGGCGCCGTCGCTGCTGCCGTGGATGACGGCGCTCGACAACGTGATGCTGGGCGTGGACCAGGTGTTCCCGACGGCGTCGGGGGCGGACCGACGGCACGTCGCCGAGCACTACCTGGAGTTGGTCGGGCTGGGCAGTGCGATGCACAAGATGCCGGCCGAGCTCTCGCAGGGCATGCGGCAGCGGGTCGGGATCGCGCGGGCGTTCGCGCTGTCGCCCAAGATGCTGCTGCTGGACGAGCCGTTCGGCATGCTCGACTCGTTGACGCGGATGGAGTTGCAGGAGGTGCTGTTGCAGGTCTGGCGCGAGCGGAAGATCACGGCACTCATGGTGACGCACGACGTGGACGAGGCGCTGTTCCTGTCGGACCGCGTGGTGATGATGACGAGCGGCCCGGAGGCGCACGTCGGGGACATTTTGCACGTGCCGTTCGCCCGGCCGCGGGACCGGCAGGGGGTGCTGAACCATCCCGAGTACTACAACCTGCGCGAGCACCTGATCGACTTCCTCGAGCACCACGACACGCGGAAGAAGCAGGTCAAAACGACGCCGTCGGCACCGGACGCGGTGCCATTCAACACGGGCGTCGTGGCGCTCGCGTAATCGATCACCGTCCAACTTCACCGCGATATACACCTATGACACCCCGCGAATTACTCACCGAAAAGATCAAACTCGCCAAGGTCAAGAAGAAGGTCGCGTGGCCGCAACTCGCCAAGGCGGTCGGTAAGGCGCCGGCGTGGACGACGGCGGCGCTGCTCGGGCAGATGAGCATGTCGGCCGAGGAGGCGGGGGCGGTCGGGCGGATGCTCGACCTGACGGAGGACGACGTCGCGCTGCTGCAGACGGTGCCGTACCGCGGATCGCTCCCGCCGGGCCCGCCGACGGACCCGCTGGTGTACCGGCTGTACGAGCTGATCCAAGTGTACGGGACGACGTTCAAGGCGCTGATCGAGGAAGAGTTCGGCGACGGGATCATGTCGGCGATCGACTTCTCGATGGACCTGAAGCGCGTCGCCGACCCGAAGGGCGACCGCGTGCAGATCCCGCTGAACGGGAAGTTTTTGCCGTACAAGAAGTATTGAAGCCGAAGAACGAATCGAATCGACGGGCCGCAAAGACGCAAAGACACGAAGGAATTCGGCGACGGAGTCCGGTGGGAGCAGGGGGTGATCGCGCCAGGATTCGCCTGCCGCGGGTCGCAATCCTTCCGGGCGTCGTTGTGCCCTCGCGTCTCTTGCGGCCGATCGTAACGTTTTGAACTAAGAGCAACGCGCTACCCGGGAATGGAGACTTAGAAGAATGGGCTCGTCACGCTGTCGTTCGATCGCATTGGCTACGTTTGCGTTGTTGAGCGGTGCCGCACTCGCCGGCGGGAACGCCGCGCCGGCCCCCAAGGCGGCCGTCGCGCCGCCCGCCCCGCCGCCGTACACTGCGGTGCGGTGGAGCGAGGATTACCTGTACCTGTCGAAGGCCCCGAAGACGGACTTCTTCGACGGGATCAAGTACGTGCCGCTCGGGTCCGACCCCGACTGGCACGTGTCGTTCGGCGCGCAGGCCCGGCTTCGGTACGAGTACTTCAACAACTTCAACTTCGCCCCGCCGACCGCCGCGCAGGACGAGGACGGGTACTACCTCACGCGGCTGTTCGCGCACGCCGACCTGCACCTGGGCAAGAGCGCGCGGGTGTTCGTGCAGGGGAAGAGCTCGATGATCGACGACCGGGTCGGCGGGCCGCGCCCGATCGATGCCGACGAGGCCGACATCCAGCAGCTGTTCTTCGACTACAAGTTCGATTTGGGCGGGAAGAACTCGGCGACGGTGCGGCTGGGCCGGCAGGACCTGATCTACGGGGCCCAGCGGCTGATCTCGCCGCTGGACTGGACGAACACGCGGCGGACGTTCGAGGGCGCGAAGATCGCGACGACGTTCGACGCGGGGTCGGTCGGCCAGCACGCGCTCGATTTGTTCTGGGTGCGGCCGGTCGACGTGGACAAGGAAGAGCTGAACGACGGGGACGGGCAGACCTCGTTCGCGGGGGCGTACGACACGATTAGTTTGCCAGGCGTGATGCCGGGCTCGAACACGAAACTCGAGCTGTACGCGCTGGCGCTGAACCGGACGAACGCGCGGTTCGGCGCCAACGCCGCCGCGACCGCCGGCACGCGGGACGAGGACCGTTACACGCTCGGGTTCCGGCTGTCGGGCGCCCCCAAGCCGTGGGATTACGACGTGGAGGCGGCGTACCAGTTCGGGAAGATCGGCGACCAGACGATCTGCGCCTGGTCGGTCGCAGCCGAGGTCGGGTACACGGTCGCCGGCAACCCGATGGCCCCGCGGTTCTTCGTCGGGTTCGACGCGGCCAGCGGCGACGACGCGGGCGGCAACTTCGGCACGTTCAACCAGTTGTTCCCGCTCGGGCACGCGTACTTCGGGTTCATCGACGTGATCGGTCGGCAGAACATCGTCGATTTGCACCCGGGCGTCGAGCTGACGCTGATCCAGAACGCGAAGTACGCGAAGAAGCTCTCGTTCCGGGCCGACTACCACATGTTCTGGCGGCAGGAGCAGGACGACGCGGTGTACAACGTGGGCGCGGGCGCGGCGAGCTCGCCCCCGAACGCGGGCGTGCTCCGCGGGGCGTCCGGGTCGGGCGAGATGTTCATCGGGTCGGAAATCGACTTGCTCGTCACATGGCAGGTCGACCGGCATTTGCAGATCATCGGCGGGTACTCGCACTTCTTCGCCGGCGACTTCATCGAGAACACGGGGGCGTCGAAGGACATCGACTTCGCGTACCTGGCGGTGCAGTTCACGTTCTAGCGGCCGCAAAGGCGCAAAGGCACGAAGCGGCGTTCAATGCAGTCTGACCGCGGGCGGGGTCTCTCGCGAGGCCTCGCCCGCGTGCTTTTGCGCGATGGCGTGCACGGGGCGTCGGGCGCGGGGTATTCCACTGCATGACCCGCGCACTTCTCGTCGTCGCGTTGTTGGCCGTTCCAGCAGGTGCCGAGTTTCCGGCGTTTCGGCACCACTACATTGATCGGTCGCTGCCCGGGAACTCGTACGGGCAGACGTCGCTGGTCGACGTGGACCGCGACGGCGACCTCGACTTCATCACCGGCGGGGCGGACGCGCAGCGGACGGTCTACTGGTTCGAGTACCGCGGGGCGGACGATTGGGTGCGGCACATCGTGGGCACGAACCACCCGTCCGACGTGGGCGGGGCGGCGGTGGACGTGGACGGGGACGGGTGGGTCGATCACGTCGCGGGGGGCGTGTGGTATCGCAATACCGATAAGCCGCGCGAGCAGGCGTTTGAGCGAATCGTGTTCGACGCGGAGCTCAAGTCCGTGCACGACCTCGTCGTCGGCGATCTCGACGGCGACGGGCGGGCCGATGTGGTGACGATGTCGGACAAGAACAATTTGCGGTGGTACGCGATCCCGAAAGACCCGCGGCAGCCTTGGGCCAGGCACGACATCGGGGCGGGCGTCCACGCGGGGGTGGCGCTGGGCGATTTGGACGGCGACGGGGACGTTGACGTGGCGCGCTCGAACGCGTGGTTCGAGAACGCCGACGGGAAGGGGCTGCGGTGGGTCGAGCACGCGCTGCCGTTCGGCAGGGCGACCGGGCCGTTCCCGCTGGCGACGCGGGCGGTGGTCGCCGACGTCAACCGCGACGGCAAGCCCGACCTGGTGATGACGGAGAACGAGATCCGATCGGGCAAGGTCGCGTGGCTCGAAAACGTGACCGGCAAGGGCACCGACTGGCGCGTGCACGAGTTGAAGGCGGGCGACGCGGCGGCGCGGGGGGCGTACCACTCGCTGGCGGTCGCCGACTTCGACAAGGACGGCGACCCCGACGTGTTCACCGTCGAGATGGAATGGATCGCCGGGGCGCGGCCGCCGCGGTGGTTCATCTGGGAGAACGTGGACGGGAAGGGGGCGAACTTTGTCGAACGCGTGATCCTGGACGCCAAGCTCGGCGGGCACGAGGCGGTGGTGGGGGATGTCGATGGTGACGGCGATCTGGACATTGCGAGCAAGCTCTGGCGGCCGCGGAAGGACAATGCGAACGAGGGGCGGAATCACGCGGATTTCCTGGAGAACCTGCTGGTGAGCAAGCCGGGCAAGTGAGGGGGGGTGTCGACCCGCGGGCATTCACGTAACGCCAGTGAGCAGGCGTGGTAGAATGAATTGCATGCTCTTGGTGCGCGCGTCCGGGATGCTCGTGGTGCTGATCGTCTGTGTCGCCGCGCGCGCCGCGGAACCGTCGGGGCCGCGGGATGCGGCGGGGGTACTGGAAGCCCACTGCGTCGCGTGTCACAACCCGGCGAAGACCAAGGGCGGGCTGGACCTGTCGACGCGCGAGGGACTGATCAAAGGCGGGGAGTCGGGGCGGGCGGTCGTGGTGGGGAATCCGGACGCGAGTCTGCTGATCATGTCGGTACGACACCAGACGGATTCGCCGATGCCGCATAAGGCGGACAAGCTGGCGGATGCGCAGATTGCTCTGCTGGCGGAGTGGGTGAAGGCGGGGGCGGCGTACGAGCGGACGCTCAAGGCGGTGGAAACGAAGCCGGGGGGGTTTGCGATCACTGAAGCCGACCGGAGGCATTGGGCGTTCCGCCCGGTGCGCGCGCCGGCGGTGCCGGAGTTGTCGCCGGCGGTGGTGGGGGCCACCGAGATCGATCGGTTCGTCCTGCGCGAACTGCGGGCTAACGGGCTTTCGCTATCGGCGAGGGCGGACAAGCGGACGCTGATCCGGCGGGTGTCGCTCGACCTGGTCGGCCTGCCGCCAACGCCGGCGGAGGTGGAGGCGTTCGTCGCGGATTGGTCGCCGGACGCGTACGAGAAGCTGATCGACCGGTTGCTGGCGAGCCCGCACTACGGCGAGCGGTGGGGGCGGCACTGGCTGGACCTGGCGCGATTCGCGGAGACGGACGGGTTCGAGCACGACGCGGTGCGGCCGCACGCGTGGCGGTACCGCGACTACGTGATTCGGTCGTTCAACGCGGACAAGCCGTACGACGTGTTCGTGAAGGAGCAGATCGCGGGGGACGAGCTCTGGCCCGATTCGGCGGACGCGCGGGTGGCGACGGGGTTCGCACTCCTGGGCCCGGACATGGTCGACAGCTCGGACCAGGTGCAGCGGCGGCTGAACACGCTCAACGACGCGGTGGACACGGCGGGGCTGGCGCTGCTCGGGCTGACGATCGGATGCGCGCGGTGCCACGATCACAAGTTCGAGCCGCTGGCGCAGAAGGACTATTACCAATTGCAGGCGTTCTTCGCGCCGGCGAAGTTCGTGCGGGACCAGCCGATCCCGTCGGCGGCGGACCGGGCGGCGTACGACGCGGCGATGGCGGAGTACAGCGCGCACCCGCTCGTCAGAGAACTGGCGGCGATCGAGGGGCCGGCGCGCGAGGCGGTGCGGCGAAAAAAGCTCGCCAAGTTGCCGGCCGAGGCGCAGGCGGCGCACGCGGTGCCCGAGGAGCAGCGGAACGCCGAGCAGGCGAATCTGGTGCTCGAGACTGAAGACATGGTGAAGGTCGCGGACAAGGAGATCGCGCCCGCACTCGCCGAGCCGCAGAAATCGCGGCGCACGGAGCTGCTGGCGGAGGTGAGGAAGCTCGCCCGGCCGGCGGAGTTGCCCAAGGCGATGGCGCTGGTGGCGGGCAAGCCGACCAAGACGTTCGTGCTGACGCGCGGCGAGCACACGCAACCGGGCGAGGAAGTCCGGCCGGGCTTCCCGACCGTCGTGTCGACGGGGCAGTCGAGGGAGCGGCGCGCGGAGTTGGCGGCGTGGGTCGCGAGCCCGGAGAACCCGCTGACGGCGCGGGTGATGGTCAACCGCATTTGGCGGCACCACTTCGGCCGCGGGCTGGTCGCGACGCCGAGCGATTTCGGCGTACGCTCCAAGCCCACGCACCCGGAACTGCTCGACTGGCTCGCGGGCGCCTTCGTTAAGGACGGGTGGAGCGTCAAGCGGATGCACAAGCGCATGCTGCTGTCGCTGGCGTATCAGCAGACGTCGCGGCCCGAGGGTGCGCAGCTCGCGCGGAAGGTCGATCCCGAGAATAAGCTGTACTGGCGGATGAACCGGCTGCGGCTCGAGGGCGAGGTGATCCGGGACAGCCTGCTCGCGGTCGGCGGGCGGCTCAGCGCGGAGAAGATCGGAGGGCCGAGCGTCTTCCCGCCGCTGCCGGACGGGATCGGCAAGGGGGCCAAGCAGGGCTGGAAGGTCAGTGCCGACCCGGCCGACCAGCGGCGGCGGAGCGTGTACATCTTCGCCCAGCGCAACCTGCGGTTCCCGTTCCTGGAGGTGTTCGACGCGCCCGACAGCAACCTGAGTTGCCCGGCGCGGGAGAAGAGCACGACGGCGCCGCAGTCGCTGGCGCTGTTGAACGCCGACGAGGTGATGGCGGCCGCGAAGGCGACGGCGGCGCGGCTGGAGGCGGAAGCGAAGTCCGTCGAGGAACGAGTGGCGTTGGCGTACCGGTTGACGCTGGGCCGACCGCCCACGCACGCGGAGATGGGGATCGCGCTAGAGTTTTTGAAGGGTGCGCCGCTCAGCGAGTTTTGCCGGGCGCTGTTTAACGTGAACGAGTTTGTGTACGCGGAGTGAGTGTGGGGGCGGCAGACGTGCCTCACTGAAGTGAGCACGCCGGTGAGGATGCGTGTCATGAAGCAAGTGCCCAATCCGTCGCGTCGCACGTTTCTCCGCAATGCCGGGTGCGGGTTCGGCATGGTCGCGCTGACGTCGATGCTGCAGAGCGACAGCCTCCTCGCCGCGGGCGCCGCGCCGGTGAACCCGCTCGCGCCGCGGCCGGCGCACTTCGCCGCCAAGGCGAAGCGCGTGATCTTCCTGTTCATGTCGGGTGGGCCGTCCCATGTGGACCTGTTCGACCCGAAACCGGATCTGATCAAGCTGGCGGGCCAGCCGATTCCCGAATCCTTCGGGCACTTCAAGACGCGCCGCGCGGTCGCAAAGAACAAACTCCTGCCGCCGGCCCGGGCGTTCGCGCCGCGCGGGCAGTGCGGGATGGAGGTGTCTGACTACCTGCCGCACATCGCCGGGTGCGTGGACGACATCGGCCTGCTCCGCGGGTGCTACGGCGACAGCGTCACGCACCCCGAGTCGGTCTACCAGATGAACACCGGCACGATCCTGATGGGCAAGCCGAGCCTGGGGGCGTGGGCGACGTACGGGCTGGGCACCGAGAACGAGAACATGCCCGCGTTCGTCGTCATGCCCGACCCGGCCGGGTGGGTGAAGGGCGGGGCGCCGGCGTGGGGCAACGGGTTCCTGCCGGCCGCCTACCAGGGGACGATCCTCCGCGGCGGGGCCTCGCCGATCCTCAACCTCCGCTCGCCCGCGGGCGTGTCGGACGCGCAGCAACGTTCCACCGTCGACCTGATCAACAAGCTGAACGCCAAACACGGCGGGGCGGACGAGGATTCGGAACTGGCCGCCCGCATCGCCGCGTACGAGCTGGCGTTCCGGATGCAGTCGTACGCGCCGGATGTCGTGGACGTGTCGAAGGAGTCGCCCGCCACCCGCGCCCTCTACGGCGTCGACGACAAGGTGACGGCCGAGTTCGGGATGCGCTGCCTGATGGCCCGCCGGATGGTCGAGCGCGGCGTGCGCTTCGTGCAACTCTACTGCGGCGACACGAACGGCTGGGACGGCCACTCCGACGTCGACGGCAACCACGCCAAGCTCTGCGCCGCGAGCGACAAGCCCGTCGCGGGTCTCCTGAAAGACCTCAAGTCCCGCGGTCTGCTCGAGAGCACGCTGGTCGTCTGGGGCGGCGAGTTCGGGCGGATGCCCATGAGCGAGGGCGGCAACGGCCGCGACCACAATCCGCACGGCTTCTGCATGTGGATGGCCGGCGGCGGCGTGAAGGGCGGGACGGTCATCGGCCAGACCGACGCCGTCGGTTTGCGGGCGGTGGGCGATAGAACGCACGTCCACGATTTGCACGCGACGATCTTGCACCTGCTCGGCATGGACCACACGCGGCTGACGTACCGGCACAACGGCCGGAACGAGCGGCTGACGGACGTGGCGGGGAACGTTATCAAGGGGGCGCTGGCGTGATCGTAGGTTGGTGTACTCGTCCGCGCCGATCCGACGCGCCGCCCGCCTCCGAACGCATGCACGCCCACCCTACGAATTCGTCGGCGTGGCCGCCGCCCGTCCACCCCGGCGCGCGTGCCCTAATTCCCCTGGTACAGCCACTTCCCGCCTTCCTTGACGAGGTAGAAGCTCGTCGCCTTCCGTTTCTTCGGGACGCTGCACTTGACCTTCGCGGTGTCGCCCTGGAGTTCGGCCTCGCCGACCGTGAACCCGCCCTTGAGGGTCTGGTTGAGTTGCTTGAGCCGCTCCTCGGTCGTCTTCTCCTTCCCCTTGGCCGAGAGCAGCGCGGTGGCGGCGGGGTAGTCGCCCTTCTCGACGGCGGTGAAGAACGCGGTCATGACGGCGGCCGGCGAGTCGGCGGCCGCGGCCTCGGCGGCAACCGCGACCGTGCCGCGCGCCCCCATCATGACGGACATCGCCACGAGCGCCGCCATCGATGCAATCGTGAAGCGTCGGTCGAACATGTTGGCTCCTGAGACGGGGGCATGGGTCTGCGCGGGTGCCGGGCCGCCGGGCCGCCTGGCCGCCGCAGTTAATCATAACGCCGTCCCCCCGGACGACAACGGTTTTCCGAAGGAACGGCTATCTTCGGCTTCCCGCCCGCCGCACCCCAAGGGAGCCGAGGGGGTCAAAGCGGTCAGGCGGGGAGCAAGGGCCATCGCCCATCTCACCTCCGCCGCGCGTAGGGTTTGCCGACGTCAAGGGAGAGAAGGCGAGGGGCCTCCGGCGGCCCCCCGAGGGGGGTCACGGGCGAGCCGCCCATGCCACGCGCGGCGGCTTGCGCGCGATCCTCAACTCCCAACTTCATTCTCCCCTGAACTCGGCGACCTCGGCGTCTTGGCGTTCATTCCAGAACGGGCGCCGCCCCCAACGGAATCACCACGACTCGAATCGGCGGACGACTTCTTCGTGTCCGTTCGTGTGCTTCGTGGTTCGTCTTTCTGCCGCCCGCGGGGCCGGGGGGTCGGGGCGTTACGCGTCGTCGCCGCGGACGTCGGAGCGGAAGCGGTCGGGGGTGCCCTCGGGGGTGAGCTTGCCGTCGCCGGCGCGGTCGCGGGCGTCCTGGGCGCCGGGCGGGTAGGCGGACGCGGGTCGGTCGCGCGGCGGGACGGGGGCGGGGGCGGTGGCGGCGTCGCCGAGCGCGGCGCCCGCGAACTCGGACAGGCGATCGGTGAACGTGGCGTCGAACTCGATCAAACCGAAGTGCTTGGCCGGCGAGAGCTCGTGCAGCGTGCTGCCGGCGATCACGGCATTCATGTGCCGGCTGGCGTCGGGGAGGGTCGTCGTGTCGCGGCCGCCGGCGACGATCAGGGCGGGGCGCGTGACGAGCGGCAATGCGTCGGCCGCGTCCCAGTGGAGCATGCCGAGCGTGCCGCGGGCGGTCACGGCGGGCGACGCCTGCGTGTAGTACCACGCGACGAAGTCGAGTTGGTCGCGCGTCTCGCCCCCGGAGAACCCGGAGCGGTGGGCGCTGCGGTGGGCCGAGCCGTTTAGGTAGCTCAGCCAGTTCAGGGCCCACAGCAGGGGGGAGAGCGCGATCGTCGCGTAGAGCAGCGGCTCAATCAGGGGCTTCTGGATCTTGGTGAGGATCGAGTGCCCCTTCATCGTGCGGAGCGGGTTGGTGTACGTGCCGTGGGCGAGGCACACGCCGGCGACGCGCGCGGCGAACTCCGCGGGGTGGCGCCGGGCGAACTCGAGGATCGTCATCGAGCCGATGCTGTGGCCGATTAGGACGGCCCGCCGGCCCGCCGGCAGCGTCTCGCGCAGCACGCCGAGCAAATGGTCGGCCAGGCGCGGCAGGGTGTACGCGCGGTCGGGCGTGCGGGACGTGTCGCCCAGGCCGGCGGCGTCGTAGGCGATCAGGCGGAACTGGCCGGAAAGCCGGGCGCGGATCGGGTTCCACTCGGTCGCGTCGGCGCCCCAGCCGTGGGCGAAGACGAGCGTGGGCGCGTCGTTGCCGGCGGCCGAGTCGATCTGAATGCAGGTCTGCGTGCCGTCGGGCTGGTGGATCTGCCGGTGCTCGCGCCACGCGCGGCGGCGGTGGGTGAGGTCGGACGGGGCGCCGCGCTGACCGGCCTTGTCTCCCGCGTCGCTGGCCGCGGCCGAGCGCCGCTTGGCCAGCACCAGGCGCGAGACCCACAGCCCGCCGCCGAGTTGCCAGAAGGCGATGAGGACCGTCGTAGCGAGCAGGGCGGTGGGCACGTTCAGGCCCGGGCGGAACTCGAACCGCTGGACGGGCTGACGCACCTCCTGCCCGTTCACGGTGCGCGGCTCGTCGCGGATCACGAGCGATCGCTGGTACGCCTCGCGGCCGGCGTAGACGGCGAGCGCGATCAGACCGACGGCGATCAGGCCGCGGAGCCAGGCGGACAAAATGAAAAGCGGCGACATGGGCGAGACCTCCGTGTGCGCGAACGTCGGGTGCACCGTACGCCTGCAAACGGCGTGCGCGAAGGGGGAAATGGGGAAGGCAAAGGCACGGAGGCACGAAGGCACGGAGGGGGGGTGAAGAGATGGAGGCGTCGAGTGGGGAGGTCGATCGGGACGCACTGACTCCCTCTGCCCCTGGTCCCCCACTTCGTGCCTACGTGCCTTCGTGCCTTCGCGCCTCCCTGCCTTCCCCCGCCGTCCCCTACAATGCGCACATGAGCGATCCCTCCCCCTCCCGCGTCGAGCGTGATTCCATGGGCGAGATGCGCGTGCCGGCGGACGCGTATTACGGGGCGTCGACGGCGCGGGCGGTCGAGAACTTTCCGATCTCCGGGCTGCGGCTGCCGCGGCGGTTCGTCGCGGCCGTGGGGCTGATCAAGTGGGCGGCGGCGGAGGTCAACAAGACGCTGGGGCTGCTCGATCACCGCCGCGCGGAGCTGTTGCAGCGGGCGGCGCAGGAGGTCGTCGACGGCAAGCTCGATGACGCGTTCGTCGTCGACGTCTTCCAGACCGGCAGCGGCACCAGCACGAACATGAACGCGAACGAGGTCATCGCCAGCCGGGCGAACGAGATCGCCACGGGAAAGCGCGGCGGCAAGGAGCCGGTGCACCCCAACGACCACGTCAACATGCAGCAGTCGAGCAACGACGTCATTCCGACCGCGATCCACGTCGCCGCGGCGGCGGGGCTGCGCGATGACCTCGTGCCGGCATTCATTCACCTGGCCGAGGCGCTGGAGGCGAAGGCCGCGGCGTTCGACGACGTGGTCAAAATTGGGCGGACCCATCTGCAGGATGCGACGCCGATCCGCGTCGGGCAGGAGCTGTCGGGGTACGCGGCCCAGGCGCGGCTGGGCGCGTTGCGGGCGAACAAGGCGGTCAACGCGCTGCGCGAGTTGCCGCTCGGCGGGACGGCGGTCGGCACGGGGATCAACTCGCACCCGGCGTACGCGGCCCTGGCGATCGCCGCGATCGCCCACAAGACGGGCCTCGATTTCGTCGAGGCCCAGAACCACTTCGAGGCCCAGGCCGCGAAGGACGCGGTCGTCGAGACGTCGGGGCAGCTCCGCACGATCGCCCTGTCGCTCGCCAAGATCGCCAACGACATAAGGTGGCTCGCCAGCGGCCCGCGGTGCGGGCTGGGCGAGCTGTCGATCCCCGCCACGCAGCCGGGCAGCTCGATCATGCCCGGCAAGGTCAACCCGGTCATGTCTGAGATGGCGCTACAGGTGTGCGCGCAGGTGATCGGCAACGACGCCGCCGTCGCCGCGGCAGGCTCGGCCCTCGGGAGCACGTTCGAGCTGAACGTCATGATGCCGGTGATGGCGTACAACGTGCTGCAGTCCATCGAGCTGCTGTCCCGCGCGGCGCGCGTGTTCGCGGACCGGTGCGTCGCGGGGCTGGAGGTGAATAAGGAACGCTGCGAGAGCCTCGTCGAGCAGTCGCTGGCGATGTGCACGAGCCTCGCCCCGCACATCGGTTACGACGCGGCGGCCGACATCGCCAAGGAGTCGTTCAAGACGGGCAAGACGGTGCGCGAGGTGGCGCTCGCCCGCGGCGTCATGCCCGCGGCGGAACTCGACAAGGCGCTCGATGCCAAGCGCATGACGAGCCCGCAGGCGGACGTAGTGGGGTCGGGCGGGGGGTGAGGGGCAAAAGCCCGAACGTTAGAATCGCCGCCAGGAAGGAGGCTCGCATGACCCTGCTCATCGCGGACCGGTTCGTCACCGAGCGCCTGATTGCCGAGCGGCAAGCGAACGGTCACGACGCGCACGACGAGGTGTGAGACGGCGTGTACTTCATTCCGCCGATCCTGGACAACGAACACCAATTGATTGCGGGCGAGCTGGGCGTGATCTTCGGGGTCACGATCAAGTGGAAGGGCCTCGGAGAGGCGTTCATCGGCGCGAATGTGACCGACCGAGCGGACTGGGAGACGAACTATCGAGCGCCGGACGCACTGGTGTTCTTGAACGGGCACGCCGCAGTTGACAGAGACACCCACTGGCTCGGCGGCCCCGACCTCGCGGTCGAGATTCTCAGTACCGGCGACCGGTCCCGTGAGAAGCTCGCGTTCTACGCCGCGGTGGGCACGCGCGAAGTCCTCCTGATCGACCGCGACCCGTGGCGGTTGGAACTGTACCGGCTCACCGACGGTGAAATGGTCGAAGTCGGTCATTCCGAACTTCCCGATGCGGGAACGCTCGCGTCCGCCGTCGTCCCGCTTTCGTTCCGTTTGATCCCGGGCCCGCAACGCCCCGTGATCGAGGTGACCGGCCGCGAGCCCGAACAGTCGTGGACGATCTGAATCTCGGTCAAAAAGAAACCCACGGACGAGTCCGTGGGCTTGTAGGAAGTGGGGAGGTCGGCCTGCGCATTCACCCGCGTTCCACACCCTTTTCCCCAAAGTACACCGTCTCCCCCGCCTTGATCACCTTCAACCCGATCTCCCGCGTCTTGAGCTGTTCCGCGTCCACCGCGTAGAGCGGCGAGATCTCGATCTGTGCCGCCGGCTCGCCGTTGGCGCGCTCGACGTCCACGCCCGCCATCTCGAGCCACTCGGCGGCCCGGCGGATCTGGTCGCGCTTCGACGTGGCGGGGCTGTCGTCGCCTTGGGCGTTCTTGACCGGGCTGAACTCCTCGTCGCGCTTGGTCGTGTAGACGATCGCGTTGCTGGCCAGCGGGATCGCGTCGAACACGAACTGCTCGAGCTTGACCGCGTTGGGCTTCTCAGGCTTAACGGGGTTTCCGGCCGCGTCGACGTACGGCACCTTCTTCTCCGCCCTATGCCAGGGCAACTTGAGGTCGCCGCCCTCGTTCAGGCGCTCGATGAAACTGACGCGCAGCGCGTGGATCGCGATCGACCCGGCGTTGAACAGCAGCGCCCCGTTCGGCCCCGTGCGCTTGGCGACCTCCTCGGGCAGATCGGAGTACTCGATCACCTGCAGCTTCCCGTCGCCGATCGCGAAGTTGCCGACCTTCTCCAGCGCGTGCGCCTTGCTCACCGTCTTGCTCGACATCTCCGAGCCGGTCAGGTCGTGCAACCCGATGAACAGCGGGTCGATCGTGTGGACGATCGGGTTGTCGACCTGGAAGTAGGAGAGGTGCTCGACGCCGCGCTTGCGCATGTCGGCGATCGCGCCGCTCTTGTACAGCGCGCGGAGCGACCCTCCGTGCCCGTCAGGCGAAAGCGCGAGCGAGTCGGGCTTGTCGAGCAGGATGGCGCCCGTCGCCATGTCGAACGCCGGCATCATCCCCTGCTGGAAGAAGAAGACGTTGGCCGGGTTGTAGTCGAAGTAGTTGTGCTGCTTGAAGAACGCGCGGGTCGGGCCGTCGTTCACCTCGCTGGTCATCACGTACCACGGGATCGGCTTCCCCGCATCCCGCGACAGCGCCAGCAACTGCTCGGCGAACACCCGGAACAGCGGCTTGTTCTTGATCGGCGTGACGGGGTACTCGCCCTTGGGGCCGTCGTACCCGAGGCGCGTGCCCTGCCCGCCGGCCACGAGGAACGCGCCGACCTTCCCCTGCTTGAGGAGCTCGTGCCCGCGCGCCTTGGCCTTGGCGTACAGCGCCTCCTGCTCGGGCGTGGTCGCGCGGTACGGGTACGCCTGCACCGGCTGGATGTCTTTGGGCAGCGGGAACTGCGGCTTGCTGCGCACGTAGTCGCGCAGCAGGGCGGGCAGCGCCTCCAGGTTCAGGGCCGACAACTGGGCGGCCAGCTTCGCCTGCCCGGCGGCGTCGCGCGTCCCGAGGTGGCGGGCCAGATCCGATTGACCCGCGGCGTCCAGCTTCGACCTGAGTTCCGACAGTTCCATGACGTGTAAATTCCTTCCCGCCCCCGCCAAATGTAATCCCGACTACGACACCCGCGATGTATATCGACGCGGTCCACGCGCGACAAGCGACGTAATCGCGATCGGCCTGCGGGAGCTCACGGAAGAGCTGTCAGTCGGGGCAGTTTCCCATTGTGAACGCCCCTGTGTCGACTATGATTCGGGGCGCACGTCGTACGCGTGCGGAACGCTTACCTTCGTACGGGCGGGAGTCGCGCCGATGGTCGTTTTCCATTGCGAACATTGTGGGAAGAAGCTCGGGGCCAAGGAGAGCCAACTCGGCCGCTCCATCAAGTGCCCGAAGTGCCAGCAGCCGGTGGTGGTTAGGGATGAGTCGGCTGCGGTCGAATCGGTACCCCCGCCTGCCGCCGCGCCGGCCCCGTCGCGCCTGCCGCAGCCGATTTACGGCCGCCCCGCGGCCATCCCCGGCGCGCCGCACCTGGGTTACGCCCCGGCCCCGCAGGGATACGCCCCGCAGCAGCCGTACGCGCCGCACCCCGGCTACGCCCCGCAACCGGGGTACCACGCCCCGCAACAGCATCAGCACCCGGTGTACGCCCAACCGCAGGCGTATGCCCCGCAGGGTTACGCCCCGCAGCAGCCCACGTACGAGCAGCCGCCGGACGGCTATTCGGACGCCGACCCGCTCGCGCTCGCCGCGGCGGCTTCGGCGGCGCCCGCCGGGCACGATGCCTCGGCCGCGCCCGCTGCCAAGCCCAAGACCCGTAAGGCCCCGCCCAAGCCCAAGCCGACTCCGGCCTGGGTCTACGCCGTCGTCGCCGTCGTTGTCATCGGGTTGGGCGTCGGCGGGTACTTCATGTTCTGCCCGGTCGACCCGAATCCGGCGATCGCAAAGGGTGGCGGTGGCGGCAGCGGGGGCGGTGGCACGTCGGCCGGTGGCAAGACCGACCCGGACGCCGGCGTGATCCCGCTCGTCGGGCCCAAGGCGTCGGAAGACGACTGGAAGAACACGCCCGACACGGCGGCGGCGGCGGCCCCGAAGAAGGTCGAGCCCAAGCCCAAGGTCGCCAACCCGTTGTCGTCGGAAGACCTCTACGCCCAGGCCGCCCCCTCAATCGGCCGGGTCGAGGTCTCGCTCAAGGGCGAGAAGCAGGGCCTGGGCACCGGGTTCTTCGTGACGTCCGACGGGCTCATGATCACCAACTTCCACGTGATCGCCGAGTGCGACTCGGCCGAGATCATCATGCCCGGCGGCACCAAGTACCAGGTCCTCGGGATGGTCGGCTCCGACGCGCTCAACGATCTGGCCCTACTCAAGACCAGCGCGACCGGCGTCACGCCGCTCAAGGTCTGGGAGGGCGACCCGCCCGTCGTCGGCACGCTCGTCTACGCGATCGGCAACCCGCGCGGGCTCGACTCGACCCTGAGCAAGGGCGAGATCAGCGCGATTCGCCGGGACAAGCTCGGCGAGGTCGAGCGCGTCCAGATCAACGTGCCGATCACCCACGGGTCGAGCGGCGGCGCGCTGCTCGGCGCCGACTGCGTCGTGGTCGGCGTGACGACCAGCGGCATGGGCGAGGCGAACCTCAACTTCGCCGTCCCGTCCAAGCTGGTGACCGCCGTGATCAAGGGCGCCGGGAAGCTGCAGACGCTCGCGGAGCTCAACAAGAGCGCGAGCCCTGGGCGGAAGCGCCCGCCGATCCGGATCCGGCTGACGCCGCCGCCGCCGGCAAAGTAATCGTCCGGACGAGACGTCGAGCCGGATTATCCCATCAATCCTTTGCCGCGCAAGGCTTCCTCGAGTTCCCGCTCGTCGGGCTCGATCAGGATCTGCCCGTCCAGGTCGACGGTCGGCGTCTGCCGCTTACCGCCATTCTGCGCCTTGATCCACTCGCACGCGGCCGCGTCCTGCTCGACGTCGACGTACTCGTATTGCACGCCCAGGCTGTCGAGCTGGTTGCGCGTGGCGTGCGTATCCTCGCACCAGTCGGCGCCGTAGACCTTCGGGGTTTTCATGGTCTCACTCAATGAAAGCAAAGCGGTCGCACCGATTGTACGCGCCGCGCGGGGTGGCGCGAACGAGCACCTTCGGTGCGACCGCTAACTACATCCCTGGCCTTTGGGAGCGGGTTGCGCGAAGTTCTACTTCGCGTGATCCCCGTGCGTGTGCCCGGCCGTCGTCTTGGCCTCGCTCGCGTCGTGCAAGGCCCCCTCCCGGTCGCGGCGAGGGGGTTCGTCGCGCTTGACGTTTTCTACCTGCTTGGCGGCCATCCGGTCGGCGAGGCCCGGCAGGTTTTTGGCCATGAACGTGTTCACCTTGGCCATCATGCCCACGCGCACGTCGCGCGTCGGCTTGACGGCACACTTGAGGATCGCGTCGGCCACCTGCTGCGGGTCGATCATCGGCGTCGGCAGGTCCGGCTCGGTCTCCATGTAGTTCTTCCCGTGCTCGTCGAACGGCGTGTCGACGGCGGTCGGCTGGATCAGCGTGATCGAGACCGGCGCCTTGTCCACCCGCTCGATCTCGATCCGCAGGGCGTCGGTAAACCCTTTCACGGCGTGCTTGGTCGCCGCGTACATGCCGAGCATCGGCACCGCCGCCTCCGACACCTCGCTGCCGACGTTGATCAGGGCCCCGCCGTCGCGCTTGAGGTGGGGGAGGGCGACGAGCGACCCGTTGACGACGCCCCAGAAGTTGGTCTCGAACATCCGGCGGCTGTCGGCGTCGCTGACCTCGTCGAGGCGGCCGAAGATCGCGACGCCGGCGTCGTTGACCCACGTGTCGATCCGGCCGAAGCGGGCAACCGCGGCGTCGGCGACGGCCTGAACCTGCTGGCGGTCGGCGACGTCGCACTCGACGGCGATCGCGTTGTCGGCGCCGAGCCGTTGCACGATCTCGTCCAGCGCCTGCTTGCTGCGGGCGGCGAGCACGACTTTGGCCCCGGCCTTGGCGGCGGCCTCGGCCGTCGTCAGGCCGATCCCGCTCGACGCGCCTGTGATCACGATGACTTGTTCGTTGAGAGGTTTAAGGGTGATAGACATGAGCCTGCTCCGGTGGTGCGAGTGAAGAGGGTCCGTATCAATCCTCACGCAACATCAGTGCCGCCAAGCTAGGACAAGGAGGGGCGAGACTCCGTCGGAGCCGTTCGCACGCCGGCCGTGCCCGCACCGCACCACCAAACGAAAACGGGACGCACTTCGAAGTGCGTCCCGCGTCAATTCCGGTTTCGGATGTGCTCGGCCCGCGCCGGATTACCGGTAGTACCGGTGGCGGTGATGGTGGCTGCCGCGGTGGTAGTCCCAGTGACCCGGGACGTAGTGATAGTGCCCGCCGTGCCGCTCGTAGTAACCGGGGTGGTAGTCGTAGTGCCCACGACCGTAATGGCTGTGGTGGCGGTGGTGGTCGTAGTGGCGATGGCCGTAGTCGCGGTACGAGGAATAGTGGCGGTCGCCGTGGCCGTACCGGCCGTGATAGTGGCGGTCGTCCGCGGACGCGGTCCCGGCCGTGGCGAACAGGCCGACGCCGAGCAGTGCAGCAATCAACATGCGTTTCATAGTCATCTCCTAAGTGTCTAGTTAGCCCAGCCTTAAGGATGGGTTGTGGTGGGTTGCCCCACGCCATGTAAGACACTTTCGGAAGCGTCGGGTTAGTGCCCGGAATAGGGGGGCGATGTACCAATAAAAAACCCCGGCAAGGGCCGGGGTTGCAAGGAAAGTGGTCAGGGCCGGGATCGAACCGGCGACACCCAGATTTTCAGTCTAGTGCTCTACCAGCTGAGCTACCTGACCTGCGGACGGTCGTCATAGTAAGTGCCGCCCGCGGGGTTTTCAAGGGCGCGGGACTACACCATGAGACGGTTCGGAGCCGTCAGATCTGACGTCCGCGGGCGAGGGGACAGTGGTGCGCGTTGAGCCGCGCCCCGACCGGGCGGTTTACGGGGGAGCGCGACATTACTTGTGCAGCTTCGCGTACTCCGCCGCAAGCGCCGGTGCGTTGACCTTCTCGAAGAACACCTTGCGGCCCAGTTCGTCTGTGGGGCCGGGGACCACATCGGTCAGCTCGCCGGCGATTGCGGCGTCGGCGTTCGCCTTCGACGTCACGACGTAAATGTTGCCCTTTGCGATCACCTCACGGTAGCCGGCGGTCGAACCGGCGGGCTTGCCGGCGGGCTTGGCGTCGGCCGGCGTTTTGTCGGCGGACGCGGTCGGGTTGAAGTCGGCGTAGCAGCCGGACAGCAGGGCGGTCGCGATCACGGCGAGGGCGAGGCGGGTCATCGGCGGGGCTCCGTAGGAAACGTGGATGGTTCTCGCGCGCGACTGCGTGCGTGCGCGTCGGTCGGCGTCGACCGGCGGCCGGGAGGGTAGGGGGGTGGCGCTTGGGATTGGTGTGAGCGGCGCGAAGGGGGCGCTAAGGGGAGGGCGAGGCTCCATCCGAGCCGTTCAGGGAGCGCGCGGGATGCCCCCGCGGCTCGGACGGAGCCTCGCCCTCCCAGTGTCGGTCAATCGAGGTTCAGGTCGCGTCCCGTGAGCTTCTTGTACGCCTGGAGGTACTTCTCGCGCGTGCCCATCACGACCTCGGGCGGGAGCGGGGGCGCGGGCGCCTTCTTGTCCCAGGGTTGGGCCTCGAGGTAGTTGCGGACGAACTGCTTGTCGTACGAGGACTGGTCGTGGCCGGGCTCGTAGTCGTCGGCGGGCCAGAAGCGGGACGAGTCGGGCGTGAGCAC
>Ga0196963_10001004_pt1 | contig 20918 bp, 18 predicted proteins | sample S1_5metaG_FD_148600 | JGI IMG/M metagenome (GOLD analysis project Ga0196963, IMG submission 148600) | Soil microbial communities from Anza Borrego desert, Southern California, United States - S1_5 | ecosystem: Environmental > Terrestrial > Soil > Desert | place: USA: California | collected... | reverse complement strand
GGGCGAGAACAAAGGCATGCTCGATCCGTTTTCGCCGCAGAACGCCCGCCACAAGGCCTATGCGCAGGCGATGATCGACCAGATCCACCAGCAGTTCATCGGGGTGGTCAAGGCCGGCCGCGGCGCCCGCCTGAAGGAGACGCCGGAGATGTTCTCGGGCCTCTTCTGGAACGGCGAGGACGCGGTCAAGCTCGGCTTGGCGGACAGCTTCGGCAACCTCGACTTCGTCGCCCGCGACATCGTCAAGGCCGAGGAAGTGATCGACTACACGCCGCGCGAGAACGTGGCCGAACGCCTGGCCAAGCGCTTCGGCGCGGCCATCGGCGAAGGCGCGGTGCGCAGCCTGGGGTGGAACGGCGTTCGCCGCTGAACGGCCGCGCAGAGGGTGCCTGTGCCGACCTTGGGGGCGGCCGGGCAGGGTCGTGGAGTGGTCGGGCGGGTGTGCCGGGCCTGGGGGACGGGAATGAAGGACAGGGCTTTGTGGCATCGCGCCATGCGCCGTGGCGCCACGCTGGCACTGGTGGCGGCAGCACTGGCGGTCATGGGCGCCTGCGGCGGCAAGGACGAGGCCGCGCTGATGACCTCGGCCAAGCAGTATCTCGAGAAGCGCGACGCCAAGGCCGCGATCATCGAGTTGAAGAACCTGCTCGAGAAGAACCCGCAGTCTGGGGAGGCGCGTTTTCTGCTCGGCCAGGCGCTGCTCGAGTCGGGCGATGCGGTGGGCGCCGACGTCGAACTGAAGCGCGCACTGGAGTACCGGCATCCTGAAGCGGCCGTGGCGCCCGTGCGTGCGCGGGCGCTGCTGGCGATGGGACAGCCGCGCAAGGTGCTCGACGAATTCGGCTCGCTCGACCTGAAGGACCCGCTGGTCGACATCGAACTGCAAGTCACTCTCGCGCAGGCGCATGCGGCGCTGGGGGCGCGCGACGATGCGCGGGCCGCCGTCGATCGTGCGCTGGCGATCTCCTCGGTCTATGCGCCGGCGGTGCTGATGGACGCACGGTTGAAGGCTGCGTCCGGCGACCGTGACGGCGCGCTGGCCGCCACCGACGCCTTGCTGGCGCGCGCGCCGGACAACACGGACGCACTGCTGTTCAAGGCCGACCTGCTGTTGTTCGCCAAAGGCGACCGGCCGGCGGCACTGGCGCTGTACCGGCGCGCGCTGGAGCTGCGCAAGGACCTGTTCGATGCGCAGGCGTCGATCTTCAACGTGCTGCTGGCCGACAAGGACATCGACGGCGCGAAGAAGCAGCTGGAGGACATCCGCAAGACCCGCGCGAACCACCCGCGCACCCGCTTCATGGAAGCGCAGCTGGCCTATGCCAGCGGTGAGTTCAAGCAGGCGCGCGAGCAGCTGAACCTGCTGCGCCGCAGCGCCGGCGAGAACCTGCGCGTGCTGCAGCTGAGCGGCGCGGTCGAGTTCCAGCTCGGTGCGCTCACCGAGGCCGAGGCCAGCCTGTCGCGGGTGCTGCAGCTGTCGCCCGGCTCCGTCGACGCGCGGCGACTGCTGGCCGAGGTGCACCTGCGCCACCGCCAGCCGGCCAAGGCGCTGGCGGTGCTGAAGCCGCTGCTGGATGCTCCGTCGCCACAGGCCGAGGTGCTGGCGCTGGCGGCGCAGGCGCAGCTGCTCAACGGCGACGCCAAGACCGCGCAGCAGCTGTTCACCAAGGCCGCCCAGCTCAAGCCGGACGACAAGCGGCTGAATGCCGCGGTCGCGCTGTCGCAGCTGAACAAGGGCAATGCCGAGACCGCCTTCTCGGAGCTCGAGCGCCTCGCCGCGTCGGACCAGGGTCGTTCGGTCGACCTGGCGTTGATCACCGCGCGCCTGCAGCGGCGCGAATTCGACGGCGCGCTCGCCGCCATCGAGGCGCTGGCGCGCAAGCAGCCCGGCAGCCCGGTGCCGGCGCTGCTGCGCGGCCAGGTGCTGGTGGCCAAGCGCGACATGGCCGGAGCGCGCAAGGCCTTCGAGGCCGCCCTGGTCCAGGATCCGAAGTACCTGCCGGCCGTGGGCGCGCTGGCGGCGCTGGACCTGCAGGAGAAGAACAACGCCGGCGCCAGCAAGCGTTTCGAGGACCTGCTGAAGGCCGATCCGAAGAATGCGCGCGCGATGCTGGCGTTCGCTGACCTGAAGCAGCGCATCGGCGCGCCCGAGGCCGAGGTGGCGAAGCTTCACGCCGATGCGGTCGCGGCCGACCCGTCGGATGCGCAGCTGCGCTTGGCGCAGATCGATCACCTCGCGCGCTCGAAGGAGACGCAGGCGGCGGCGCTGAGCGCGGCCCAGGCGGCGGTCAGCGCGCTGCCGAACAACGTCGAGGTGCTGGAGCGGCTGGGCCGCATGCAGCTGGCCTCGGGCGACCGACAGCAGGCGCTCAGCTCCTTCGGAAAGATCGCCTCCACGCAGCCCGACCGGGCGATCGGCCACATCGGCGTGGCGTCGGTGCACATGGCCGCCGGCGACGCTGATGCGGCGCTGCGAGCCGTGCGCAAGGCGGTCGAGGCCGAACCGGATTCGGTGGCCGCGAACCGGCTGGTGATCGCGGTGCTGATGCAGGCCAAGCAGCCGCAGAAGGCGCTGGAAGCCGCGCGCCAGCTGCAGCAGCGCCGCCCGGGCGACGGCACCGGCTTCATTGCGGAAGGCGACATCGAAGGCTCGCAGAAGCGCTGGGACGCGGCGCTGGCCGCCTACAAGGCCGCACTGGGCAAGAGCGAGCCGGGCGCGGCCGCGCTGCGCATGCACGCCACCTTGGTCGCCGCCGGCCGCGCGCCCGAGGCCGCGCGCTTCGCCGAGGGCTGGCTCAAGGACCATCCTCAGGACCAGACCTTCCGCTTCCACCTGGGGGACGCGGCGCTGGCCGCTGGCGACCTGGCGCTGGCCGAGGCGCGTTACCTCGACGTGCTGAAGGTCCAGCCCGAGCATGCGCTGGCGCTGAACAACGTCGCCTGGCTGAAGATGAAGCAGGACAAGGCGGGCGCGCTGGACTATGCCGAGCGCGCGGTGAAGGTGGCCCCGAACCAGCCGGCGCTGATGGACACCTTGGCGATGGTGCTCTCGGCCGCGGGCCAGCACGCGCGCGCGCAGGAGCTGCAGAAGCAGGTGGTGGCCAAGGCGCCGCAGCTGCCCGGCTTCCGCCTCAACCTGGCGAAGATCCAGCTGGCGGCTGGCGACAAGGCGCAGGCGCGCCAGGAGCTGGCCGCGCTGTCCAAGATGAAGGACTTCGCCGGCCAGGCCGAGGCCGAACAGCTGTTGAAGAAGCTCGACGGCGGTTGATGGCGTGCCGGGCTGCGCCGCGGGCGGCGCGATGCCCTGGACGTCAGGCGCAGTCCAGCACCACGGCGGCTTCCGCGCCTTCGCGTTTGAAGGCCACCACGTGGTCCAGCTCCAGGCGGATGCCGATGCGTTCGCCGATCGCGTGGTTGTGGTGCGACGGCACCAGCGACAGCACCGTGGCGCCGCTGGCCAGGCGCAGCGTGTACAGGAACTCCGCGCCGCGGAAGGCCTTGGCCAGCACTTCGGCGGTGACCTCGCTGGCATCGTCGTGCACTACGTCGTCCGGGCGCAGCAGCACGTCGACGCGGCAGCCGTCCGGGCAGAGGTCGCCATGCTCGGTGCAGCGCACCGGGTGCGGGCTGTGGATTCGGCCCAGCTCCATCAGCACGTGGCGATCGTCGGCCACCACCCCGGGCAGGAACACCCCCTGCCCGACGAAGTCGGCGACGAAGCGGTTCGCCGGCCGGTGGTAGAGGTTGTAGGCCGAGTCCCATTGCTGGATGCGGCCGTCGCGCATCACGCCGATGTCGTCGGCGATCGCGAAGGCCTCGTGCTGGTCGTGCGTGACCATCAGCGCGGTGATGCCGGCGGTCTTCAGCAGCTGGCGCAGCTCCAGGCCCAGGCGCTCGCGCAGCTCGACGTCGAGGTTGGCGAAGGGCTCGTCCAGCAGCAGCAGGCGCGGCTCGGGCGCCAGCGCGCGGGCCAGCGCCACGCGCTGCTGCTGGCCGCCCGACAGCTCGTGCGGATAGCGCGAGGCCGCATGCGCCAGCCCCACGGTTTCCAGCATGCGCTGCGTGCGGGCGGCGGCGTCGGCGTGGCGGCGCAGCCCGAAGCCCACGTTGTCGGCCACCGTCAGGTGCGGGAAGAGCGCATGGTCCTGGAACACCATGCCGACCCGGCGTTCCTCGGGTGGCAGGTGGCGATCGACGCTCGCGACCGTTTCGCCACCCAGCTCGATGTGCCCGGCGCGCAGCGGTTCGAAGCCGGCGATGGCGCGCAGCACCGTGGTCTTGCCGCAGCCTGAAGGACCCAGCAGGCAGCCGATGGTGCCGGCGGGCAGGCGGATGCTCAGCTGCTCGACGACGGCGCGCCGGCTGTAGCCCACGCTGATCTGGTCGACGGCGAGCCAGTGGGGCGCGGCGGTCATTGCACGAATCATAAGCGTCGCCTGATCGAGGTCCGTGCCCGCAAGACACGCGCCGATACACTGCGCCGGTGTCCTCCATCGCCCTGTCTGCACCGCGTGGCGCGGTTCGTTCGCTGCCCTGGTTGAAGCTCGTCGCGCTGCTGGCGGCGGCCCTGATCGCCGCGCCGCTGCTGTCGGTGGCTACGCACGTGTTCTCCGGCGGCACCGGGGCCACTTGGTCGCACCTGGCCGCCACCGTCCTGCCGGACTACGTGGTGACGACGCTGTGCTTGTGCGCCGGCGTCGGCATCGGCGTCGCGGCGCTCGGCGTGGGCGCGGCCTGGCTCGTCACGCGGCATGAGTTCCCGCTGCGCGCGCAGTTCGAGTGGGCGCTGGTGCTGCCGCTGGCGATGCCGGCCTACGTGATGGCCTACACCTACACGGACCTGCTGCAGTACGTCGGCCCGGTGCAGACCGCGCTGCGCGAGGCCTTCGGCTGGCGCCGCGCCGACTACTGGTTCCCGGACGTGCGCTCCACCGGCGGGGCCGTCGTGATGTTCGTGCTGGTGCTGTACCCCTACGTCTACATGCTGGCGCGCACCGCGTTCATCGAGCGCGCCGGCGGCCTGGTGGAGGTGGCGCGCGCGATGGGGCTGACGCCGTGGCAGGGCTTCCTGCGCGTCTCGCTGCCGCTGGCGCGGCCGGCCATCGCGGGCGGCGTCGCGCTGGCCCTGATGGAAACGCTGGCCGACTACGGCACGGTCTCGTACTTCGCGGTGCAGACCTTCACCACCGGCATCTACCGCGCCTGGTTCTCGCTGGGCGACCGTGTCGCCGCGGCCCAGCTGGCGTTGGCGCTGCTGGCCTTCGTGATCGGCGTGCTGGTGCTGGAGCGGCTCTCGCGCGGGCGCTCGCGCTTCCACGACACCACGCTGCGCCGCGGTGGCGTCGCGAGGCACCGGCTGCAAGGCCCGAAGGCCCTGGCGGCCGTGCTGGCCTGTGCCTTGCCGCTGGTGCTGGGTTTCCTGCTGCCCGCCGGGCTGCTGCTGGAGATGGCGCTGACCGAAGGCGATGCGCAGTTCGGCGGCCGCTTCCTGCTGCTGGCCCGCAACAGCGTGCTGGTCTCGGGGCTGACCGCGCTCTCCGCGGTGGCGCTGGCGCTCTTGATCGCCTATGCAGCCCGCAGCCACGCCGGTCCGGCGACCCGCTGGGCGCACCGCGTGGCGGGGCTGGGCTATGCGCTGCCCGGTTCGGTGATCGCCGTGGGGGTGCTGATCCCGGTGACCCGGCTCGACCATGCGCTGGCCGTGCTGCTGCGCGAGACGCTGCAGGTCGAGATCGGCCTGGTCTTCACCGGCGGCATCGCCGCGCTGGTGTACGCGTGCCTCGTGCGTTATCTCACCGCCGCGCTGCAGGCGGTGGACGCCGGCCTCGCGAAGATCACGCCGCACATGGACGATGCAGCGCGCTCGCTCGGCCACGGCCCGGGGCAGACGCTGCGCCGCGTGCACCTGCCGCTGCTGCGCGGCAGCGTGCTGACCGCCGCGCTGCTGGTCTTCATCGACGTGATGAAGGAGCTGCCCGCGACGCTGGTGATGCGGCCCTTCAACTTCGACACGCTGGCGACGCAGGCCTACACGCTGGCCTCGGACGAGCGCCTGGCCGAGGCGTCCACCTCGGCGCTGGCGATCGTCATGGTCGGCCTGCTGCCGATGATGATCCTGTGCCGGCAGATCGCGCGGGGGCAATCCGTCTCGGCACATTGAGCAAGGCCCCCTACGCTGCGCTGGCAGGCGGAATGATCACTTCCAGCCGGCGCGGTCGAACACCTTCTGCGCCTGCACGGTGGTCTTCGCCAGGTCGCCGATCGGCAGCTGGTCGGGCTTGAAGCTGCCCATCGCCACCAGTTCCTTGTTGTTGACCTTCACGGTCGGCACCGCCGGCCACTCGTTGTTGCCATTGGCGAAGTAGCTCTGTGCTTCGTCGCTCGCGAGGTACTCGAGGAACTTGACCGCGGCGTCACGGTTGGGTGCATGCTTGAGCACGCCGGCGCCCGAGACGTTGACGTGCGTGCCCCAGCTCGACTGGTTCGGCCAGACGATGCCGACCGCATTCATGGCCTGCTGGTCCTCGGGCTTGGTCGAGCGCATCAGGCGCGCCAGGTAGTAGCTGTTCGAGATCGCGACGCCGCATTCGCCGGCCGCGACGGCCTTGATCTGGTCGGTGTCGCCGCCCTTGGGCGCGCGTGCGAAGTTCGCCACCAGGCCCTTGGCCCAGGCCTCGGCCTTGGCCTCGCCCTCGTGCGCGATCATCGCCGCGCCGAGCGACAGGTTGTACGGGTGGCCGCCGGAACGCACGCAGACCTGGCCCTTCAGCGCCGGCGCGGCCAGGTCGGCATAACTGCGAACCTGCTCGGGCTTGACGGCCGTCTTGTTGTAGACGATGACGCGGGCACGGGTCGAGAACGCGAACCAGGTGGGCGTGCGCAGCGTGGCGGGGATGCGCTGCTCCAGCACCGCCGACTTCACGGGCTGGAACAAGCCCATCGAGTCGGCCACCTCCAGGCGGGCGGCGTCGACGGTGATCAGGATGTCCGCCGGACTCGATGCGCCTTCGTTGCGGATGCGCTCGACCAGCTCGTCCTCGCGGCCGTCCAGCCGGTTGATCTTGATGCCGGTGGCCTTCGTGAAGTTGGCGTACAGCGCCTCGTCGGTCTGGTAGTGGCGGGCCGAGTACAGGTTCAGCACCTTGTCCTGGGCCTGTGCGGGCGCCAGTGCGCCGGCGGCTGCGGCCAGGGCGACGAGGAGGGGAAGGCGGGCGGGCAACAGGCGGGACATGGTGTTGGATTGGCGGGAATTGGTCGGGCGAAAATCATAACAAGAATGATTCGCAAACAAGCTGGCTTCCGCCCGCGGCGGCGCGGCGGCCTTCGCGCTTGGAGCGGCATCAAGCCGCCGGCTTCCGGACAGCCGGGGCGCGTCGGTCGATGCGCGGTGCCTCCCCGCCGGCCCGCGTCAGAGCCAGCGCGCCTTGCGAAAGCGCCACCACATCACGCTGCAGGTGACGACGATGAGCCCCAGCGCCGCGGGGTAGCCCCAGGGCTTCTTCAGCTCCGGCATGTGCTCGAAGTTCATGCCCCACACGCCGACGAAGAAGGTGGCGACCGCGAAGATCCCGGCCCAGGCCGCCAGCCGCTTCGTGACCTCGGACTCTTCGATCGTCACCATCGACAGGTTGACCTGGATCGCGGTGGAGATCGTGTCGCGGATGGCGTCGATCGAGGTTTGCAGCCGCGCCAGGTGGTCGTTGACGTCGCGGAAATAGGCCTCGCTGGAGGCGCACACCGCCGGCACGCGGCCGCCGTGCAGCTTGCCCACCGCATCGAGCAGCGGCGACACCGCATGCCGCAGCATCGTCACGCGGTGCTTGAGCTCGTACAGGCGCTCGATGTTGGCGCGCGCGGCGCCGCGCTCGAAGATCTGGCCCTCGATGGTTTCCAGTTCACTTTCCAGCGCATCGACGATCGGAAAGTAGCGGTCGACCACCGCGTCCATCAGCGCGTACAGCACGAAGCCGGTGCCCTGGCGCAGCAGCTGGGGTTCGCGTTCGCAGCGGGCGCGCACGCCGAGGAAGCCCTGCGTCGAGCGGTTGCGCACCGACAGGATGAAGTTGCGTCCCGCGAAGATGTCCACTTCGCCGACGCGCAGCTCGTCGGTCGGGGTCAGCTCCACCATGTGCAGCACGACGAACAGCGTGTCGCCGTACTCCTCGATCTTCGGCCGCTGGTGGCCGTGGTGCGCGTCTTCGACGGCGAGGTCGTGCAGGTCGAACTCCTGCTGCATCTGCGCCAGCTCTTCCTCTGTGCCGTCACGCAGCGCGACCCAGACGAAGCAGTCCGGCTTGGCGATGTGGTCGCTGATCGCATCGACCGGGATGTCGGCGAGCTTGGTGCCTTCCTGGTAGGCAACGCAGTTGACGAGCATGGGGCGGCACTCCTGGGGAGCCGGATCTGTGTCGGGCCGGCGATCTTGGCATGGCGCCTGCTCGTTCCGGGCGCGAGAATGCACCGCTCGCGCGACCAAGGAGAACAAGCGATGAAGGGTGACGCCAAGGTGCTGGACTACCTCAATGCCCAGCTGAAGATGGAGCTGACCGCCATCAACCAGTACTTCCTGCACTACCGGATGTTGAAGAACTGGGGCTTCGCCCGCATGGCGAAGCATGAGTACGAGGAGTCGATCGGGGAGATGAAGCATGCGGACCGGCTGATGGACCGCATCCTGGTGCTCGAAGGCCTGCCGAACCTGCAGGACCTGGGCAAGCTCTGGATCGGCGAGAACGCGATCGAGGTGATGGACTGCGACCTGAAGCTCGAGTCGGCCTCGGTCGGGCACCTGAAGGACGCCATCGCCTACTGCGAGAGCGTGCGCGACTACGTCAGCCGCGAGCTGTTCGAGGACATCCTCAAGGACACCGAGGAGCACGTTGACCACCTGGAGACGCAGATCGCGCTGGTGGCGGCGGTGGGCGAGCAGAACTACCTGCAGACGCAGATGGGCGAGGGCAGCTGACCGCGCGCGGCCCGCAAGCAAACCGCGGGCAGCGGGGAGCGGGCAGCGGGCAGCGAGCGGGCAGCGGGCAGCGAGCGGGCAGCACGCTGCGGGCGCAGGGCGCGCATGCCAACGAAGGGCCCCTTCGTGCAGCCGATGCACCTGGCGTGACCGATCGCACGTGCGCTGAATCCACGCGGATGCGGTGGCGATTGAGAACAATTCGCATTTCGTCTAGACTGCGCAGCATCCAACCGCCGCTGCTTCGCCGTCTTGCCATGATCGTCTGCATCTGCCGCCGCGTTTCCGACCGCGACATCCAGCGCGCCGTGCGCGACGGCATCAGCGACTTCGAGGTGCTGCAGGACGAAACCGGCGTTGCCAGCCACTGCGGCGCCTGCCACGACTGCGCGCACGAGGTCTTCCGCGAAGCCCATGCGGCCCACACCGGCTGCGCCGGCCACTGCCACCCGGCGTCGCAGGTGATCCAGCTGACGCCCGCGATGGCCGGCGCCTGACCGGCCGCGCCACCCGCCTGCACCGGCGGGTGGGTCCGCATCCCCGCGGGACCGGTGTGCCGGTCAGGCCTGCAGCAGCCCCTTGGTCTCGATGAAGCGGACCACCTCGTCCAGCCCGGCGCGCGTGCGCAGGTTGGTCATCACGTGCGGCCGGTTCGGCCGCATGCGCCGCGTGTCCGCTTCCATCACCGACAGGTCGGCCCCCACGTGCGGCGCCAGGTCGGTCTTGTTGATCACGAAGAGGTCGCTCTTGGTGATGCCGGGCCCGCCCTTGCGCGGGATCTTCTCGCCCGCGGCGACGTCGATCACGTAGATTGTCAGGTCGCTCAGCTCGGGGCTGAAGGTGGCGGCCAGGTTGTCGCCGCCGGACTCGATGAAGACGATGTCCGCGTCCGGGAAGCGCTCCAGCATGCGGTCCACCGCCTCCAGGTTGATCGACGCGTCTTCGCGGATCGCGGTGTGCGGGCAGCCGCCGGTCTCCACGCCCATGATGCGTTCCGGCGCCAGCGCGCCCGCGACGGTGAGCAGGCGCTGGTCCTCGCGGGTGTAGATGTCGTTGGTGATGACCACCAGGTCCCAGCGCTCGCGCATGGTCTTGCACAGCATCTCGACCAGGGTCGTCTTGCCCGAGCCGACGGGCCCGCCGACGCCTACGCGCAGCGGTGGGAGTTTCTTGGTGCGGCCGGGGATGCTGTGCAGTGGACTCATGGCGGTCAGTGTAGAGGGCCGGTCGCAGGCTTCAGGCGCTGGAAGAGGCACCAGGACTGCGCCTTGGGAACGAAGAGGCGCGGGGACTGCGCATCGAGGACGGACAAGGCACGAGCGCTCTCATCAAGAACGAAAGAGGCGTGAGTACTGCGCCTCGTGCCGGGCCGACAGGATGGCCCACATCGGCGCGAAGCTCTGGCGCGCGGCGTCGCCGTTCTCAGCGGTGTGCAGCGCGGCCTCCACCACCGCGGGCAGCGCGGCGCCCAGCGCGTCGAGCAGGCGCTGGCCGGCGTTCTGGCCCAGCGGCACCGCCTTCAGCGCCGCCTGCACCATGTTCTCAGCCCAGGAAAAGGCCTGCACCAGCAGCGCCTGGGCCGGTGGCAGCGACGCGCAAGCGGTGGCCAGCGCGAAGCCGATCGGCCAGGCCGGCGCCGGGCGCAGCGCGTGCAGCGCGGCCACCCGGGCATCGTCCGGATGACGCTGGCGCAGCCAGTCGGCCAGCGAGCGCCCGGTCTGCTCGGTCTGCAGCCGCAGTTCGGCCGACTCACGCGTCTGCAGCAGCCACTCGTTGAGGGCGCGGATGCGCTCGAGATCGGACTGCTGCCATGCCAAGTGAGCGGCCGCGGCAAGCGGCAGTTCCGCGCGCTGCAGGCCCAGGCTCAGCTGGTCGAGCAGCCAGGCGCGCGCAGCGGCCTCGTCAGTCACCAGGCCGGCGTCCACCGCGGCCTCCAGCGCCTCCGAGTAGCTGAAGCCGCCGACCGGCAGCGCCGGTGACGCCAGGCGCAGCGCGGCGATCAGCGATGCGGCGGCCAGGCCAGGCAGGTCGCTCAATGGGAGTGGCCGTGATCGTCGTGGTCGTGCCCGCAGCCGGCGCCGTGCACATGGCCGTGTTGATGCTCGTGGCCAGGGGCGTGCCCGGTGCGCGCGGCGTGCGAAGGGTCGGCACGTGGGTGGATCTGGATCGGCGCCGGCTGCGCCGGGGCGTGGCCATGCCCGTGCCCGTGCCCGTGCCCATGCCCGTATGCACCTCCCTCGGGTTCGAAGGCGTCCTGCGCTTCGCTGACGATCAGGTGCTGGTTGCGCAGCATCTCGGCCAGCACGTGGTCGGGCTCCAGCTTCAAGTGGTCGGGCTGCAGTTCCAAGGCGACGTGGCGGTTGCCCAGGTGGTAGGCGGCGCGCATCAGGTCGAAGGGCGAGCCGTGTTCACTGCAGTGGCGCACCACCAGCACCGGCTGGGCGGCGGCCTGCACGAGGACCAGCGAGCCGTCCTCGCCCACCAGCACGTCACCGCCGCGCACCTGGGTGCCGCGCGGCAGGAAGACGGCCAGTGCGCGGCCGCTGGAATCGGTGGCGTCGAAGCGGCTCTTCTGCCGCACGTCCCAGTCCAGGGAGACGGTGGGTGCGCGCTGCAGCAGCACCTTGGCCAGGCCGCGGCCGCGCGGAATCAGCTTGTTGATCGTCAGCATCGCCGAATTGTGGGGGATGAGGCCGGACACGACGCGGTCCCTGCGGACCGCGGCGTGCCTGCCGAATCCGAGCCGCCTGCCAGCCGCGAGGTGGCGGAGGCCGGACACGACGCGGTCCCTGCGGACCGCGGCGTGCCTGCCGAATCCGAGCGGCCTGCCAGCCGCGCATGCCCCGCTGCAGGCCGGTTCAGAACTCGACCATCTCGAGCTCGACGCGCCGCGCGGCCAGCGCGGCACGCGCGTTCTCGGCCTGGCGGGCGTGCGTGAAGGGCCACCAGGTCACGCGCCAGCCTTCGGGCGTGCGCTGCAGGCCGGTCTCGATCGCAGTCGGGTGGGCGATGCGCTGGGTCTCGCCGCGCAGGCGCTTCAGCAGCGCATCGGCTTCGGCCTGGCTGCGCAGGGGCCGGCTCACCAGCGCATAGAAGCGCGCCGGCGCGCGCGCGGTGGAGGCGCTCTCGCCCGGCACCGGGGCCCTCTGCGTTCCCGGCACTGCCGTCGCAGGCCCGCTGGCTGCTGGCGGCCGCAGCGGCAGGCCGGGATGGCGCGCGGCCTCCGCGCGGGCGGAAGCGGCCAGGTCCGGCCGCAGCGATGGCACCAGCGGCGCCGAAGCGCGCTGCGTGATCGGCTGCGGCGGCGCGGCGGCGGGCGCCGAGGCAGCGCGGACGGATGCTGGCGCGGCGGGGGCAGGCGCAGCGGCCGGGGCCCGGACAGCAGGGTCAGCAGGGGCAGGAAAAGGGGCAGCAAGAGGGGCAGCAGGGGCAGCAGGAGCATGGGGCGGCACTGCCGACGACGATGCGGGCGAAGCGGCCGTCGCCGGTGTGCTCGCCGCAGCCGGGACAGGGCGCAGCGCGGCTGGGGCGGCCGCCGAGGCGGCAGCGGCCGGTGCAGGCGCCGCCGGGGCGACCGAAGCCGCCCCGGCCGGCGAGGGCGCCGATGCGGCTGGCGCCGCGGGCGACAGGCGGGGGGCCGAGGCGGTTGGCGCAGCCGCCACGGCGGCCGAAGCCGCGGATGCGGCGGGTGTGCCGATGCGCGCGGCGTCAGTCGGCCGGCCGGTGGCGGCCAGCCACAGCGCGGCCACGCCCACCACCAGCGCCGCCAGCAGCGCGCCACCCAGCATCGCGATGCGCGGCAGGCTCCACAGCCGCCGGCCCAGCACCGGCATGCGGCGGCCGCGTCCCAGCACCAGCCGGGGCCGCGTCGGGCCCAGGTCGATCGCCGCGGTGACGAGAAAGCGGTCCAGGCGCTCCGGTGGATCGGCTGCGGGACGGCCGCGCGGGATGTCCAGCAGGTCGCGGTCGACTTGCAATGCGCGCTCCGGCAGGTCGCCCGGCCCCGGCCGTTCGATCCAGCCGCGCTGCAGCGCGAACTGCGCCAGCTTCGGCACGCTGATGTCGGGCAGCGCGTCTTCGCTGAAGACGGCCCAGGGCCGCCGGTCGACGCGTTTTGGGAACATCAGGGCCAGCAGGCCCCGCTTCGCCGTGACGGTGTTCCAGTGCGGCTGCGCCGGCCGCGCAAAGGGCGCGGCGACGATGCCGATGCCCTGCACGTCGCGCTGCGTGATGCGTCGCGCCAGCGGGTGGCGGTTGTGCCATGCCACCACCTGGGCGGCGACATCGGCCACGAAACTCGTCTCTGGCGGTGCGGATTTTTGCAATGGCGCGACTGTAACGCGGCAGTCCCGGCCCACTATCATGGCTTCGAAGTCCGGCGGCGACGGGATGCGGCGGCGGGCGGCAGTGATCGGACAACGACAAGGGAACGCCATGATGCGTGCCGTGGAGCGACTGCGGATGCCGGCGTGCGTGCGCTCGGGCGTGACGGCCGGCCTGGCGCTGCTCCTGCTCGCCGCCGGCGCGGTGGCGAACGCGGCCGAAGGGCCGGACTGCGGCCGGCCCTACAGCCTGGCCCTGCACGAGCACGGCCTGCTTTACGCCGGCCAGACGGGCGAAGGCATCGACAAGGAAGTGGCCGACGAGCTGGCGCGGCGCAGCGGCTGCCGCATCGTGGTCAGCGTGATGCCGCGGGCGCGCATCTGGCAGCTGATCGAGTCTGGCGCGCTGGACTTCAGCCTGTCGGGCATCAGCAACGAGGCGCGCGAGAGGTTCGCGTCCTTTGCCTGGTATTTCTCGAACCGGTACTACCTGCTGGTGCGCAAGGACGCCGGTGTGCGCACCCATGCCGACCTGGTCGACAGCCCGGCGTTGAAGCTCGGCGTGATCCGCAGCTTTCGCTACAGCCCGACGGCCAACCGCATGGTCGACCAGCTCGATGCGCAGCAGCGCGTCAGCTATGCCAGCCACCTCGACCCGCTGTTCGAGATCCTGCTGCAGAACCGTGTGCAGGCGATGATCATCGAGCCCTTCGACTACCCGACGATCATGAGCGGCCGGCTGCGCGAGCAGACCACCATCCTGGAATTCGACGACCCGCCGGTGCCGCACGGGCTGATCATGTCGAAGAAGGCGCTGCCGCCGGCGCAGCAGCAGGCCTGGCGCGGCGTGGTCGACGGCATGCGTCGCGACGGCACGGTGCAGCGCATCTTCGAAAAGTACTTCAAGCCCGAGCTGGCGCGCGAGATGACCCAGTTCTGACAGGCCGGGATGTGAAACGCCTGCATTCACTGCTCCTGCCCTGGGCGGTGGCCCTGGCCGCGCTGGGCATGACCTTCGGGCTGGTAGTGCACGAGCAGGTGACGCTGGATCGCACGCTGCGCGCCAGTTTCGACCTCGGCCTGCGGCAGAACGCGAGCCGCATCGAGCAGCGCATCGCCAGCTTCGAGTTGATGCTGCGCGGCGCGCAGGGGCTCTTCCATGCGTCGGACACGGTGACGGCCGCTGACTTCGAGGACTATGTCGACGCGCTGCTTGCGGGCGCCGATGCCGCGGGCCTGCAAGGCATTGGCTATGCCCAGGCGCAGGCGGACGGCAGTGCGCCGCTGCGCCTGACCGCGCCGGCGCTCGCGGCCAACCGGCGCCTGCTGGGCTTCGACGTGCAATCCGATCCGGTGCGGCGTGCCGCGCTGGACCAGGCGCGGGACTCCGGCGGCATCGCGATCACCCGCAAGCTGCGCTTGGCGTCCGATGCTGCCGATGCGCCCGCATCCGGGTTCCTGATGGTGCTGCCTGTCTATGCGCGCGGCGCGGCAGTCGGCAGCCTGGCCGAGCGGCGCCAGCACCACCGCGGCTGGGTGCTGGCCGGGTTCCGCATGCACGACCTGATGGCCAGCCTGTACGGCGAGGGCACGCCGGGCCTGGCCCTCAGCGTGCACGACGGCGTCGACCTGGGCGAGGCGTCGCAGATGTACCGCTCGCATGCGGCCCCCGACGCCCCCCCGCGTGCCCCTCCGCGTTTCGTGGCGCAGGAGTACATCGGCTTCGCCGGCCACACCTGGACGCTGGTGGTGCACACGCTGCCGGACTTCGATGCGCTGCACAAGCTCGACGGTCCGCGCACGATGCTGGTCGCCGGCACCGGCGCCAGCCTGCTGCTGGCCCTCCTGACCTGGCAACTCGCCAGCGGCCGCGCCCGCGCGCACGCGGCGGCGCAGGCGATGACGCGCGAGCTGCGCGAGAGCGAGGCACGGCTGCGCGAGTCGCAGAAGATGGAAGCCATCGGCACGCTGGCCGGCGGCATCGCGCACGACTTCAACAACATCCTGGCGGCGATCCTGGGCAACGCCGCGCTGGCGCGCGAGGACCTGCCGCCCGGCCATCCGGCGCAGCCGCACCTGGGCCAGGTGCTGCAGGCCGGGGCCCATGCGCGCAGCCTGGTGCAGCAGATCGTCGCCTTCAGCCGCCGGCAGGCGCTGGCGCGTGTGGCGCAGCCGCTGGCGCCGCTGCTGCAGTCCAGCGTGCGGCTGCTGCGCGCCACCTTGCCGGCCGGCGTGGAGCTTCAGGTCCAGGCCAGCGAGCGCCCGGTGTGGGCGCAGGTGGACGCCAACCAGCTGCAGCAGGTGCTGATGAACCTGTGCACGAACGCCTGGCACGCGCTGGAAGGCGGCGGCGGCCGCATCGAGCTGGGGCTGGACGAGGTGTGGGTGGATGCGGCGATGGCCACGTCCATTGGGGGTTTGGGGCCTGGTCCGCATGCGCGACTGTGGGTCTCCGACAACGGCTGCGGCATGGAACAAGCGGCGCTGGCGCGCATCTTCGAGCCCTTCTACACGACCAAGCCGGTGGGGCAGGGCACGGGGCTGGGCTTGTCGGTGGTGCACGGCATCGTGACGGCGCACGACGGGGCGATCAGCGTCCGCAGCCGCCCGGGCGAAGGCTCGCGCTTCGACCTGTACTTTCCGCTCGTCGCCGCGCTGCCCGACCCGGCGGAGTTGCACCCGCTGGACGTGACCGAGCATGCCGGCCATGGCGAGCGGGTGATGTACCTGGACGACGACGTGGTGATGGTGATGCTGGCCGAGGCGCTGCTGGGCCGCGCCGGCTACGCGGTGCGCAGCTTCACCGATGCGCATGCAGCACTGGCCGCGGTGCGCGAAGCGCCCGAAGCGGTGGACCTCTTCGTCACCGACTACAACATGCCCGAACTCTCCGGGCTCGACGTCGTGCGGGCGCTGCACCAGATCCGGCCGGGCCTGCCGGTCATCATCAGCTCGGGCTTCCTCAACGACGAGATCCGCGCCGCGGCCGAGCGCGCCGGCGTGCGCCACCTGCTGCAGAAGGAGTACAGCACCGAGCAGCTGACGCCCTTGGTGCGCCGTGTCCTGGACGCGTCTTTCGCAGACTAGAACAGGAAGTAGCGCTGCGCCATCGGCAGCTCGGTGGCCGGCTCGCAGGTCAGCAGCTCGCCATCGGCGCGCACCTCGTAGGTCTGCGGGTCGATCTCCATCACCGGCATGGCGTTGTTGTGCACCATGCCGGCCTTGGTGATGCGGCGGTTGCCCTTGACTGCGGCCAGGCGCTTGCCGAGGCCGTAGCTTTCCGCGACGCCGTTCTGCAGGCTGAGCTGGCTGACGAAGCTAAGCGACGTGGAAGCGGTCGCCTTGCCGAAGGCGCCGAACATCGGCCGGTAGTGCACCGGCTGCGGCGTGGGAATGCTGGCGTTGGGGTCACCCATCGCAGCGGCGGCGATGAAGCCGCCCTTGAGCACCACGCTGGGCTTGACGCCGAAGAAGGCCGGCCGCCACAGCACCAGGTCGGCCCACTTGCCGACCTCGATCGATCCGACCTCGTGCGCGATGCCGTGCGACAGCGCGGGGTTGATGGTGAGCTTGGCGACATAACGCTTGATGCGAGCGTTGTCGTTGCGCGCGCCGTCGCCGGGCAAGGCGCCGCGCTGCGTCTTCATCTTGTGGGCCGTCTGCCAGCAGCGGATGATGACCTCGCCGACCCGGCCCATGGCCTGGCTGTCGGAGCTGAACATGCTGATCGCGCCCAGGTCGTGCAGCACGTCTTCGGCGGCGATGGTCTCGCGGCGGATCCGGCTTTCGGCGAAGGCCAGGTCCTCGGCCACCGAGGCGTCGAGGTGATGGCACACCATCAGCATGTCCAGGTGCTCGTCCACCGTGTTCACGGTGTAGGGCATGGTCGGGTTGGTCGACGAGGGCAGGAAGTTCGCCTCGCCCACCACCCGCATGATGTCCGGCGCGTGGCCGCCGCCCGCGCCTTCGGTGTGGAAGGCGCACAGCGTGCGGCCCTTGGTGGCGGCGATGGTGTCCTCGACGAAGCCGCTTTCGTTCAGCGTGTCGCTGTGGATCGACACCTGGGTGTCGGTCTCCTCGGCCACGTTCAGGCAGCTGTCGATCGCGGCGGGCGTGGTGCCCCAGTCCTCGTGCAGCTTCAGGCCCATCGCGCCGGCCTCGATCTGCTGGCGCAGCGCTTCCGGCCGGCTGGCGTTGCCCTTGCCGAGGAAGCCGAGGTTCATCGGGAAGGCGTCGGCCGCCTGCAGCATCAGCCGGATGTTGGTGGGTCCGGGCGTGCAGGTGGTGGCGAAGGTGCCGGTGGCGGGGCCGGTGCCGCCGCCCATCATCGTGGTGATGCCGGAGGCCAGCGCCTCCTCGATCTGCTGCGGGCAGATGAAGTGGATGTGGGTGTCGATGCCGCCGGCGGTGACGATCATCCCCTCGGCCGAGAGGATCTCGGTGCCCGGGCCGATCACGATGTCGACGCCCGGCTGCACGTCCGGGTTGCCGGCCTTGCCGATGGCGGCGATGCGGTGGTTCTTGACGCCGATGTCGGCCTTGACGATGCCCCAGTGGTCGACGATGAGGGCGTTGGTGATGACCAGGTCGCAGGCCTCGTGGGCGCCGGGGCCATTGGGCACCTGGCTCTGGCCCATGCCGTCGCGGATGGTCTTGCCGCCGCCGAACTTCACCTCTTCGCCGTAGCCGCCGGCGCGCAGCGTGAAGTCGTCTTCGACCTCCAGCACCAGGGCGGTGTCGGCGAGCCGCAGGCGGTCGCCGATGGTGGGGCCGAACATCTCGGCGTAGGCACGCTTGCCGATCGAGTTCGCCATCAGCGCAGCCCGGCCGCCCGAAGGCACTGAACAGCCCCGCCGGGCAGCGAACAAAGTGAGCGTGGGAGCGTCATCAGAGTTTTCCTTGCACCAGGCCGCGGAAGCCCCAGGCCTCGCGCGCGCCGGCGTAGTCCACCAGCTCGACGGTGCGCTGCTGGCCGGGCTCGAAGCGGACCGCGGTGCCGCTGGCGATGTTCAGCCGCATGCCGCGCGCGGCCTCGCGGTCGAAGGCCAGGCCGGCGTTGGTCTCGGCGAAGTGGTAGTGCGAGCCCACCTGGATCGGCCGGTCGGCGGTGTTCTCGACCACCAGCGTCGCGGTGCGCCGGCCGGGATTGAGCGGCAGGTCGCCGTCGTCCGTCAGCAATTCGCCGGGGATCATGCGCGCCCCCTCACTTGCGGCGCGACCACCACAGGCCGGCGGCGGCCACCGCCACCACGCCGATCAGCAGCAGCGTGTCGGTGGCGTGCCAGTGGCTGCTGCCGGGCAGGCCGTGGCCTTCATGGGCTTGCGCGGCGGCGCACAGCAGCAGGGCGAACGGGGTGGCGCGAAGGTGCTTCATGGGGCGGCTCATGCGGTGTCATGCGATCGGTTGGTGCACCGTGACCAGCTTGGTGCCGTCGGGGAAGGTGGCCTCGACCTGGATCTCGGGCACCAGCTCGGCGACGCCGTCCATCACGTCCGCGCGGCTCAGCACCGTCTTGCCTTCGCTCATCAGCGCGGCGACGGACTTGCCGTCGCGCGCGCCTTCCATGATGGCCGCGGTGATCAGCGCGATCGCCTCGGGCACGTTGAGCTTCAGGCCGCGCGCCTTGCGGCGTTCGGCCAGCAAGGCGGCGGTGAAGATGAGCAGCTTGTCCTTCTCGCGCGGGGTCAGGTCCATGGGGGCGGATTCTGGCGGAGCGGCGGGCGCCATTCCTATAGGCGTTAGCCGCAAGGGGCGTGCCGGCCCGCCATCCGGTCCCGCGCGCCGCAGAACGGGTGCCGCCTCCTCGCGGCCGGTGCCCGGCCGCTCCGAAGGCGGCCGCGCTACCCGCCCGGCGGGTGGTCCCGTGTACCCGCGGGACCGGGTGCCCCATTCACCGCGGACAGTTCTGTGCGTTGGCGTCCGCGCCGCTGAAGACCACATTGCCGCTGACGCTGCCGCCCGGGCTGTTGACCACGGCGCCGTACTGGCTCGGGCCGATGTTCGGGAAGCAGGCGCGGTTGTTGCGCACGATGGCACCGGTGTCCTGGGCGTCGCCGGCGCCGTCGTCGGTTCGGATGTGCACGGCGGCGTGGTAACGGTTGTGGCTGACGATGCTCAGGTTGTTCTCCACCACGATGCCCGGCGCCGAACTGATGCAGAAGCTGCAGTTGCCGAGGTTGATCACCGTGTTGCCGCGCAGGACGAAGCCCTCGAACGACTCCGGCGTGTCGTAGCCCGCGGTGATGGAGAAACCATAGCAGCCGCCGGTCGAGTCATCCTGCTCGATGCGGTTGTTCTCGATCAGCACGTTGCGCATCTGGCCGTGGAAGGTGACGTTGCCGCCTTGGCACACGCCATTGACCACCGAGTTGCGGATGAAGCGGTTGCCGCGGATGCTGATGTTGCGGCCGCCATTGGCGCCGCCCGAGAGGTAGACGGCATGGTTGAAGGTGCTGCCGGAGAAGTTGTTGGCCTCGAAGGTGTTGTTCTCGATCACCCCGTCGATGAACTGGCCGAGCATGCCCATGGCCGAGTTGCGATGGATCAGGTTGTTGCGGACCACGAGGTTGGTGACGCCGTGCGGCGCCCCCGATTGCGAGTGGATCGCGATCCGGAAGCCGGTCAGCTCAGTGTTCTCGATGGTCACGTTGCGCAGGTTGTCGCGCAGCCAGAACCCCCACTGCGAGGAGCCGCGGCCGTCGATCTTGATATTGCGGATGGTGTAGCCGCCGTCGTTCAGCGTGCTTTGCCAGCGGCCGAACTCGAAGGCGGCGGTCGCCAGGTTCGGCGCGTTCAGCAGCGGCAGCGGGCCCTGGCCATAGGCGTCGATCAGCAGCGGCTCGGCCGGCGTGACGTTCGGGTTTTCGAGGCGGATCGCGGGCTGGTTCCAGGCCCCGCCGCGCGCCAGCAGCACGCGTGCGCCGGCGGGCAGGGCGTTGAGGTCAATGCTGGCCAGCGTGCGCTTGGGCGCCGTGGCCGTGCCGGGGTTGGCGTCGTTGCCCGGTACGCAGCCGGCGGCCGCGCCTTCCTGGCAGTCTGAGAAGTGGTAGGTGTTGGGCGGGACCGGCGTGGGCGCCGGTGCCGGCGCGGGGGCAGGCGCGGGTGCTGGAGCCGGAGCGGGCGCGGGCGCGGGCGCGGGCGCGGACGAGACGATCAGCAGCTCGCAGGACTTGAAGACGCCGGGGACGGGGTCGCTGCCGAAGAACTTGTTCGTGCAGGAGGCATTGCCGGAGACGGTTTTCTTGACGTACTTGCCGTTGGCGCCATAGCGCACGGTGCTGTTCGCAGGCACCCAGAACGCCTGGTTCTCGCCGGCCACGCGCTTCCATGTGGTCGTTGTTTCGGTGCCGCCGGTTGCCTGCAGGGCTTGGGCGCGGCTGCCCGATTCGGCGACGTCTTGCTGGGACGAGCCGCCGCCGCAGCCGGTGAGGACGGCTGCAGTCAGCCAGCTGAGCGACAGCAGGCGGGGCGGGCGGGGTGAAAGCTGTTCGGGCATGGGTTCTCCGGGGGGTAGGTAGGGGTGCGGACACGGCGGCCGCGGTCGAATTCCTGCAGGCCGCGCAGGGTAAGCAGCAGCACCTCGGGCCGACATGCCGAAGCTGCGTACTTGTGGGCCGGCGCGACACGCCGG
>Ga0196963_10001003_pt1 | contig 20925 bp, 16 predicted proteins | sample S1_5metaG_FD_148600 | JGI IMG/M metagenome (GOLD analysis project Ga0196963, IMG submission 148600) | Soil microbial communities from Anza Borrego desert, Southern California, United States - S1_5 | ecosystem: Environmental > Terrestrial > Soil > Desert | place: USA: California | collected... | reverse complement strand
ATTGTGGACACAGTGGATCAGATCAGGTTGTTAGTGCTGTTTTTATGGCCTCCCGAAAAGATGATGGTCGATGAGCAGGACCCCAGAGCAATTGCTCTCATGGCGTGATGAAGAGCCGGAATTTTAAATTTTGTCGTGTACAGAGCTTCGTTATTAAATGACATTTCATACACGAGCGGGGGCATGGAGGAAATACCACTGAATGAGTACGATGTTTTTTTACTGTATGGTCTAGGTTTGTCTATGCCGATTCTAGACACTCGTCTTTCCACTGCGGTTATTCAACAGACATGTAATGATATTTTTAATCGAGCATTGAGTTTCAAAATAGCAAAACTGATACGTTCAGCTTCTAACTCTACAATATATATAGGTCATAATCCATTACGCTCAATGGGAAAAAACGTTAGTCCTAGAGTTAATAAATTTGATTATAAAGAAGTCCTTGCATTTATGAGTTCGGCCGTCGATATTGCCGACGCAATTTTAATTGATCAGCCATTTGTTACCCTTATTAACAATTGGAATACGAAAGAAGAATATTCTATAGGATCAACGCGTCTTGATGTGGGCGATAAAATATCTAACCAATCACATCCTGATAACGATATGGAACATATGAATGGAGATTTTGGAAAACTATATCTTGATTCGTTTTTTCAACGATTGTCCTGAATATAGTTTATAAAAATATAAATTCTCTAGTTTTCATGCACTGGATTATTCCATTAGTTTATGCCAGAAAAGGGGGCTTTCAACATAATATTTATGGATTTAAGATGAGCCAAAAATATGTCTGTTTTTCAGATTGACAAGAATAAACTAATGTGAGGTAGTCAGTAGTGATCACTATTCAGGATCAAGGCAGCAACAATCAAATTACCATTCATCCATCCTATAAAGTGGCAAATTTCAACCTGAATATTTCAGGCAACAACAATGAAATCATTTTTGCTGCACCTGCCCATGCCGAACCGTACAGTCATATTTCTATTTCGGTATCGGGGGACAACAATATCCTTCATATCGGATCGGTCTTCATCAACAAATTGGTAATTCATTGCGTTAACGGTCTGAAATGCACGATCGGCGACCGGAATAGTTTTCATGATGCGTATATCGCCACGAATGAGCCTTCGGAAGTGAGAATTGGGGATGACTGTCTGTTTGCCAATGACGTCAGAATATATCCTACCGATTTCCATAAAATATTGTCTTCCGGTAAGCGCATCAATGATCCCGAGCCTATCGTCATCGGAAATAAAGTCTGGCTATGTGAAAGGTCCTTGATTTTGAAAGGCGCCGAAATTGGCGATGGTAGTGTTATCGGTGCGGCGGCGGTGGTCGCGCGCAAAATTCCCAATAGCTCGGTTGCAGTCGGCAATCCGGCGACAGTCGTTAAATCCGGTATTGAATGGGCGGTTTGAAAATTGATACGCATGAGTTCGATTGTTCAATGTAGATAAGCTGCAAATGGGTTACAGAACTCTGGCAGGCTGCATTGAAAACCAATGACTATTTAAACTGGATATTTCATAAAACCACAGAGGACACAGATGACCGCAGGGGCAGATATGGGCTTGGCAATTGCTCCTATATTCTTGCAGTCGTTCGTGGTGAAATATTCAGGTTAGGATACGATGACAAACCCGGGTATTAAGATTGATCTCGGTCATGTTTCGGCATTGCCCGGCTGGCGGCTTCGAAACGTCCTGAATAGCTCTGTCTAGGCCATGCTCGCTCATTATTTGCGGCCAGTTGTCATGCTGATCGATAAGTTATAGCGTTTCTTCAGGCAATAAAAAACCCGCTAAGCCTTAGCGGCTTGCGGGTTTTTATGGTTCTTTGCACATCGTTGAACCTGAATTTGGTACCGAGGGTCGGAATCGAACCGACACTGAGTCACCCCAATTGGATTTTGAATCCAACGCGTCTACCAGTTTCGCCACCCCGGCAAAGAACGCATATTATATGCAGGCTATTTAATCATGTCCAGTTTATTTTTTAATTTTTAAAGTATATTAGCCGGCCTAAAACTGATAACATCGCGCGCCATGAAGAAAAGTGACTTTAATTACCATTTACCCGAACATTTAATCGCGCAAAAGCCACTGCCTGACCGCAGCGCCAGCCGTCTGCTGTGCATGGATAGGGCATCAGGCCGGATAGTCGACAGGCAATTTACCGATTTTATCGATTTGATCGATGAGCGCGATCTGCTGGTTTTCAACGATACCAAGGTCATCCCGGCGCGGCTGTTCGGCAGGAAGCAAACCGGCGGCAAGGTCGAGGTTCTTATCGAGCGGATTCTCGATGCCCGCAATGCCATTGCCCATGTGCGGGCCAGCAAATCGCCGAAGGCCGGTACAGTGATCGACTTGGATCGAGACCATCGCTGCATCGTGCTGGGCAGGCAAGACGATTTGTTTCAACTGGAGTTTCCGGAGGCGAATATATTCGAATTGCTGGAACAGATCGGGCATATGCCTTTGCCGCCTTACATTACGCGCGCCGATGATGAATCCGATCTGACCCGTTATCAGACGGTTTTCGCCAGAGAGGCGGGGGCGGTCGCGGCGCCGACGGCAGGCCTGCATTTCGATCAGGCCATGATGGACAGGATCAAGGCCAAAGGCGTGCAAACGGCTTTCGTGACCTTGCACGTCGGCAGCGGCACGTTTCAGCCAGTCAGAGTGGAGGACTTGTCGGAACATCTGATGCACAAGGAGTTTTTCTCCGTGGCGTCAAGCACGGTCGATGCGGTGCGCCAGACCCGGGAGCAGGGCGGGCAGGTCATCGCTATCGGCACGACGGCGGTCAGGGCGCTGGAATCGGCGTCCAGAAGCGGCCGGCTTGAGCCCGGTTTCGGCGATACCGATCTGTTCATTACGCCGGGCTATCAGTTCAAGTCCGTCGACGCGATGCTGACCAATTTCCATCTGCCTGAATCGACGCTGCTGATGCTGGTATCCGCTTTTGCCGGTTATGAGCCTATTATGCGGGCTTATCGGCATGCCATCGATCAATCCTATCGGTTTTTCAGTTACGGGGATGCGATGTTTCTGGGGGAGGTTAAGGAACGTGTGTAAGCTATCCTCCTTAAGTGAACAGATGATTTTCCGGTGTAGATGCGGATAAATCCGCACAGTGCGAATACCCGCAAGGGGCACAAGTAAATTCGCACCTGCATTGCCGATTTATTTATGATTATTTCTAAGTGTTTGTTATATAATGCGTTTTATATTGACTGTTCGTTAAGTAATGGCTAACAATCTCGATTTGATTTTTTCTCCCGGCGTTCCGCAAAAAGATAATCCATCCCTAGTCTGGTCCGGCCTGGCCGGTTGCGGCGACGCGCTGGCGCTGGCTTGTGCGATTAAAAATGAAAACCGCCTGTTTGTCATCGTGACGCCGGATAATCAGACGGCCTTACGCTTGGAACATGAGTTAGCGTTTTTTTTGGAAAATGAGCATCCGATTTTGCATTTTCCCGATTGGGAGACGCTGCCTTACGATGTGTTTTCGCCGCTGCCGGAAATTATCTCGGAACGGCTGAAAACATTGGCGTTATTGCCGCAGATCAAGCGCGGCGCACTGATCGTTTCGGTAACGACTTTAATGCACCGGCTGGCTCCGCGCGAGCACGTCTTGGCCCACAGCTTTATCGTCAAGGTCGGCGATACTTTCAATCTGGAACTGAACCGGATCAAACTTGAAAGCGTCGGTTACCAATGCGTGCCGCAAGTTTATCAGCATGCCGAGTTTGCCGTGCGGGGTTCGATAGTCGACTTGTTCCCGATGGGCAGCAAGGTGCCGTTCCGGATCGAATTATTCGATGAGGAAATTGAATCGATCCGCACATTCGATCCTGAAACCCAGCGCTCATTGGAAAAAATAGATCAGATCGAGCTGTTTCCCGCGCGCGAGTTTCCGTTGACCGATGAGTCGATCAAGCATTTCCGCCAGGCTTTCAGAGATTATTTTCCTCAGGCTTCGCCTAAAAATCTCCTTTACCTCGATGTCAGCAAGGGCATTACGCCGGGCGGCATCGAATATTATCTGCCGCTGTTTGTCGAACAAACCGCTTCATTGTTCGATTATCTGCCGGATTCGGCGACCTTGTTCATGCCCGCCACTTTTCCCGATTTGTCACAGGCTTTTTATGCCGAAGCCGAGGAGCGTTTCCAGCAAAGAAAATACGATGTCGAGCGGCCATTGCTGGCGCCTGAATTGCTGTTTTTATCGGCGCAGGAACTGGCGCAAAGAACGGCCGCGTTCACCCGCATTACCATTGAAAACCAGGCTGTTGTTGAAGGCAGCCGGGTTGATTTCAATTGTCATGCGCTGCCGGATTTGACGATAGATGCCAAACTGAAAGCGCCGGCGCAAGCTGTCCAGCAGTTTGGCCGCGAGTTTGCAGGCAAAATATTATTTGTGGCTGAATCGGCGGGCCGCCGTGAAGGTCTGATCGAAAAGCTGCGGCAATACGGCATTAAGGTCAAGCAGGTAGACAGCTGGCAGGAATTTCTGCGCAGCGAAATATCGCCGTGCATTGTGGTTGCGCCTATGGATCAGGGTTTGTGGCTGGACAATCCGCCCATCGCCATCATTACTGAAAACTTGCTTTCCGGCGAGAAAGTGCAGCAGCGGCGCCGGCGGCGGAGATCGGCGGTCCACGAACTGGAAAATATCGTCAATAATCTGAACGAATTGACGATAGGTTCGCCGGTCGTGCATCAGGAGCATGGCGTTGGCCGCTATCTGGGCCTGCAGACATTGCAGATCGGCGGAGCTCCAGCCGAATTTCTGACCCTGGAATATGCCAATGGCGACAAGCTGTATGTGCCGGTATCGTCTCTGCATGTGATCGGCCGCTATACAGGCATGAGTCCTGAAAACGCGCCTTTGCACAAGCTGGGCGGCGATCAGTGGAGCAAAGCCAAGAAAAAGGCCATCGAACGCATCCGCGATGTCGCGGCCGAGCTGCTGGAAATTCATGCCAAGCGGGCGGTCAAACAAGGGCATGCGTTCAATGTCGATAATGCCGAATACCAGGCTTTCGCCGATGCCTTTCCGTTTGAGGAAACACCGGACCAGCAAACCGCCATCGAAGCCATTCTGGACGATATGGCCAGTCCGCAGCCGATGGATCGCGTCATCTGCGGCGACGTCGGCTTCGGCAAGACCGAGGTCTCGATGCGCGCGGCATTCATCGCCGTGCAGAGCGGCAAACAGGTGGCCGTGCTGGTGCCGACGACGTTGCTGGCGCAGCAGCATTATCAGAATTTTCGGGACCGTTTCGCCGACTGGCCCGTGCGCGTCGAGGTCATGTCGCGGTTTGTGACGCCCAAGCAGCAGAAAGAAATCGCGGAAGAGCTGGAGCAGGGCAAGGTCGACATCGTGATCGGCACGCACAAGCTGCTGTCGAATGAGATCAAGTACAAGGCGCTGGGCCTGGTCATCATTGACGAGGAGCACCGTTTCGGCGTGCGCCAGAAAGAGCATTTCAAAAAATTGCGCAACGAGCTGGACATGCTGACGCTGACCGCCACGCCAATTCCGCGTACCTTGAACATGGCCATGTCCGGCTTGCGCGATATCTCCATTATTGCCAGCCCTCCGTCGAATCGGCATGCCATCAAAACCTTTATCAGCGAATGGATAGATTCGCAGATCAGAGAAGCCTGTCTTCGCGAGATCAAGCGGGGCGGTCAGGTTTTCTTTCTGCATAATGACGTCAAGTCAATGGAGAAAATGGCTCTGGAACTCGGCAGACTGGTGCCGGAGGCGCGCCTTGAAATAGCGCATGGCCAAATGCCGGAGCGCGAGCTGGAACGTATCATGCTGGATTTCTATCATCAGCGTTTCAACCTCTTGCTTTGCAGCACTATTATCGAAAGCGGCATCGACATTCCCAGCGCCAATACCATTATCATCAATCGTGCCGACAAGCTGGGCCTAGCGCAATTGCACCAGTTGCGAGGCCGCGTAGGGCGCTCGCATCACCGCGCTTATGCATATTTTATCGTGCCGCCCAAAACTTTGTTAAGCAAAGACGCGATAAAACGGCTGGAAGCGGTTGAGGCATCGGGCGATCTGGGCGCCGGCTTCATGCTGTCTTCGCACGACCTGGAAATCCGTGGTGCTGGTGAATTGCTGGGTGATGATCAAAGCGGTCAAATCCAGGAAATCGGCTTTACCCTGTATACCGAGTTGCTCGAACGCGCAGTCAAGGCATTGAAATCGGGCAGGCAGCCGGAACTCGATATGCCGATGGATATGGGACCGGAAGTCGATCTGCAAACGCCGGCTTTGATACCGGAAGATTATCTGCCCGATATCCATGCACGACTGGTATTGTATAAACGCATAGCCAGTGCCGAAACGCAGGACGATCTGCGCGAACTGCAAGTGGAAATGATAGACAGATTCGGCCTGCTGCCGGAGCCGGTGAAAACCCTGTTCAGCATCACTGAATTAAAACAAAAGGCTGAAAAACTGGGTATCAGAAAAATTGAGGCCAACGTAGCCGGCGGCCGTCTTGTTTTCAGTGCGGAACCGGCTATCAATACCGAACAACTGATCACCTTGATACAAGTCGAAGCCAAGGTCTATAAATTCGATGGTGCCGATAAATTAAGGTTTGTGCAAGCGTTTGTCACGACACAAGAGAAGCTGGAGTTTATTTCAGCATTGTTGCAGCGGTTGACGATCGGTTAATGTACACGGGCGGTGCTTCATGCCTTCCGGCTCTATCTGAAGCTTTGCCCACACTCATTCAGTGCCAGCCGCCATGGTTAATATTTATCCCGGCATGAAAGCTTCTGCTATCCAACAGGATTTTTAATACCTGTCGACTTTTTTACATAGCCTTAAGCAACGCACTTATTTGGATAACCTGGACAATATTCAACTTATAGATTCAGCGCCATAAAGTTTGAAGTTGTTTTTGCCAGAGAAGCTCTCAATCCAAAGATTGATACCGCCACAAATTTAAACTTCACAGGACCGGATCAATACTGTGGGCTGTATTGCTTTTTTACACTTAAAAATATTGTTAGGAGATAAAAATAGGTCTAACTAATTAATAGTAAAAGATAATTTCTTATTAAAAAATTTCGAAATTACCCGTTAATTTGATATGTTCTCAAATTGAACCTTTAACTACCCTCAAGGCATTAACTGTAGAGTATTTGATTTACCAAAAACTCCACAGCTATAAGTGATTCTTAGCATGAAATTTATTTGTTGTAAGAGAGGGGATTATGAAAATAAGAAGCAACATAGCAATACTGATAGCCGGTTCGTTAACCGCAACTACACCTTTGTTCGCGAAGAATGGATTTGACGATGGGCCCATCTCATCAAGCGCATCAGGTACAGCCGGTACATCAGGCACAGCCGGTACATTGGGTACAGCCGGCACATCAGGCGCAGCCGGTACATCGGGCACAGCCGGCACATCAGGCGATATTGAACCAAGGAAAAAAGTCGTAGCAAGTTTTGGCGACAAATTGATAGCTATACCTTGTATTGATGTGAGAGATTCTCCATTCGACGGACGCTATCATGTAGTGATGAAGTTGGCGGGCAACGGCAGCGGCTTCGATTGGAAGCTTAAACGTGCTGAAGTAACAACAGATCCGGCCTGTTACAATGCCTTTGATGATGATATTGATAGCGACGATGTGTTGGCCGCTGGCGGCATGCCAAGCACTTCCGAACTCAGCGGCACGTCTGGTACGGCTGGCACGGCTGGTAGAGCACCTGTAATAGATGATTCTGACCTGCGCAAGAAAGTGAGGGTCAGTTTTGCCGATAATCTGTTGGTGATTCCTTGCGTCGATGTGCAAACATCCGTCTTTGCCGGAATTTACGATGTCGTGATGCAAGCAAGTCCGAACAATATTGAAGAATGGCATGTCAAACTGGCTAAGTCTACAACTTGTAATGGAGAACCGACCGGCGCAGTTAATCTAAATGATGTCTTGCGGTCTATGGATATGCCAACTGCTGCCGAGTTAAACAAACAGTAAGGCAGTAATGATTTTGTAAATCTATAAAAACTGCGTTATCCGCACATATCTTTGAGATTGCAAACGCGGATGACGCATTTTCTTGCATTCGAGAGCATCGCCGATAAAGTGGGCAGCGGTTGCTGCCGAATCTTCCAACAATCACTGGATTTGTTCGCTATGGGCAAAAACAAACGTAAAAAACATTCCACTTTCCCGAAAGAATTGCCGGTGAATATATGCCGCTTCAGTTTTATCGATGGGGCGCTTATCGAAATAATGGGAAATGTCCATGAATCCTATCTGGTGCAGTTTATCGATACGGCAAACAATGAAGTCGTGCATCAGGGGGAAATAAGGAATAACCAATGGATTCGCACGGCTAGGAGTTATTTTACGAAATGGAAGATCAATATCTTCAGAAAATCCGATAGCGCCCTGGTATTCAGCCATATTTATGATTGCAAAGACCAGCGGGTCTATATTGCCCTGGAATCCAAGGCTTTAGGCGATACACTGGCCTGGCTGCATTCAGTGGAAGAGTTCAGGGAAAAACATGCATGCCAAATGGTCTGTTCGACCTTCATGAATGATTTATTCGCGGAAAAATATCCTGATATTGAATTCGTTGAGCCGGGCATGGTCGTGCATGATTTGTACGCCATGTATCGTATCGGATGGTTTTATGACGGCAATGGCAATATCGATTACAACAGGAATGTGAGGAATTTTCGCGAACAGCCTTTGGGAGAAACCGCCACTGACATCCTCGGCCTGAATTATTCAGGTATCCAGCCTCGCATTAAGGATGTGGATTCGGCTCGCCCTATCGTGCAAGACTATGTCTGCATTGCCGTGCATTCCACGGCTCAGGCCAAATACTGGAATAACAAGACAGGCTGGCAGGAAGTCGTTCATTTTTTGAAAGATAGCGGCTACCAGGTTGTGCTCCTGTCGAAGGAAGGAGGCGAGTATATGAATAATAAAGCGCCGGATGGAATTATTCATATCCCGGAAGGTCCTCTTGAACAAGTGATCAATTATCTGAAACATGCAAAACTGTTTATAGGAGTCGGCAGCGGGCTAAGCTGGCTGTCTTGGGTAGTCGGATGTCCGACCTGTCTGATTAGCGGATTTTCATACCCTTACTCAGAAATGAAAGACTGCATAAGGATTGCGGCAGATGAATCAGTATGCGGTGGTTGTTTCAATCGCTACAGGCTCGATCCCAACGACTGGAACTGGTGCCCTGAGCACAAAAATACCGCCAGGGCATTCGAGTGTACAAAAACCATAACAGCGGGACAGGTTATATCGGCCATCCAGAAAGCCGGGCATGCGGTCAGTCCGATCGGACGAAATGTTGTTTGAGAGACAGTCAGAACGAAACTGGTAAAGGTTATTCATCTCCTGTTCATCTGATCAGGAAAAAATAAACCACCACTTCTATCTCTATGGACAATCAGGATGAAAAAAATATTGCTGCTGTTTGGTTTTCTGTTTGTTGCCGCCCCGGCCGAGGCAGCTTTCAGGTGCGGAAGCTGGGTTATCACAATAGGCGATCATGAAACAGAGGTTCTGCAGAAATGCGGCGAACCCGAATATATGGAAGAACGAATAGGATACCGCGGTGATCGCTTGCGGCATCCTCGCGGCGCACTTGAAATTGAACAGTTTGAGCAAGTTATCATTCATGAGTGGATTTACAACTTCGGGAAGAGGCGGCTTAAGCAACGTTTATTGTTTGAAAACGGTATACTGAAGGAGATCAATGATCTTGAGCATGGCTACTGAATAATAAATGATCGTGCCTGTTGTAAACTTTCCGAAAATAGTAATCACCATTTCATGCTGTCTGCATTTATCGGCATGCGCCGAGTTTAAAGAAGCAGGCAGAACCATAGGCCATACCACGCGCGATGTCACCCGAGAGATCGGTCATGGTACGCGCGATGCGGCCAAATCAATCGGCAGAGGCACCAAAAGAGTGGTCAAATCAGTGGCCGCGGATGGGGAATAAATTCCTGGCGGATATTTATCAGGCTGGATGTAAACGGTCGATAGGTTTAATATCTTCGATTAGTTGAAACATTTTCGGGTTAAGCTGATCGATGCCGCTGTTAAATGATAGAAATGCAAGGATGACAAGCCTGATGGTTTATTGCCTGGCCATGTTGCTGAATTTTTTCAGTGGCCAGGTTTTTGCCGAAGACAATGATTATCAGATTGAATTGATGATTTTTGCTCAGAATATGCCTAATAGCGAAATATTTGAGCAAACAGAAAGCCAAATTAAATGGCCGGCCGATCTGACTGAATTGTCGTTTTACAAAAAAGCCGATACGATGTCGCTTGCCAATGCTTATGCCGCTTTATCAAAAGATCCGGTTTATAAACCTGTCGTGCATGTCGCCTGGCTTCAGACCATCGCGGAAGGCGCACTGAGCAGTCCTGTTCATATCCAGGGCGAAGAAGGGACGTTGAACGGTTTTGTTCGCATCCAACGCAGTCAGACGCTACAGTTGATTGTGGATCTGGAATACATGCCCGATCAGGTTGGCAGTGCAGCGTTCATTTATCGGTTAAATGAAAGCCGGCGCATTAAATTGGATGAGGTTCATTATCTGGACCATCCCAAATTCGGCGTTGTCGCAAAAGTAAACCAGCTATAGACGATGCAGGGTACGACCGAAGCATTTCTGCAGCAAGCCGTCCGGTCTGCTGTTGATACCAAGACACCCTTGAAGATTGCCGGTGGTAACAGCAAGGCCTTTCTCGGCAGGGAATCAAGCGAGTTGCTGTTAAGCACCTCGCGGCATCGAGGTGTCGTCAATTATCATCCCTCGGAATTAGTCATCACTGCGCGCGCCGGCACATTATTGTCGGATATAGAACAAACCCTGGCAGAACAAGGCCAAATGCTGGCGTTTGAACCGCCGCATTTCTCGGATAAAGCAACCTTGGGCGGTGCGATAGCGAGCGGGCTGTCCGGTCCAAGGCGTCCGTTTACCGGATCGGCACGGGACTTCGTATTAGGCTGCAAGCTCATCAACGGCAAGGCGGAAATCGTTTCGTTCGGCGGCGAGGTCATGAAAAACGTGGCCGGCTATGATGTATCACGCTTAATGGTCGGCGCCATGGGCACGCTGGGCGTGTTATTGGAAATCTCCCTGAAAGTGCTGCCACTGCCTGTGCTTGAACTGACCAAATGCTTTGAATTGAATACTGCCGATGCGATCGGCAAGATGACAAGGCTGGCTGCGCAATCACTGCCTGTCTCGGGCTTAAGCTATAATAACGGCATTTTATATGTCAGGCTATCCGGCAGCGAAAAAGCCGTCAAAGCATCCGCGGATAGAATAGGCGGTGATGCGGTTATGGCCGATCGTTCGTTTTGGTGGCGTTTAAATGAACAACATCTTGATTTCTTCCAGAATGACATGAATTTATGGCGCATCGCTGTGCCTCCTGCCGCTGCGCAACTGGACTTGGCTGGCACCTGGCTTTATGACTGGGGCGGCGGCCAACGCTGGCTGAAGTCTGAAGAGCCGGCACAACACGTTTTTTCGGCCGCCGAAAACGCACAGGGACATGCGGTTTTATTTAAAAGCAAAGACCGTTCCAGCGATGTCTTTCAGCCATTGAGCGGCAAGCTGCAACAGCTCAATCGGAACATAAAACAGGCGTTCGATCCTGCCGGCATCTTTAATCCGAACAGAATGTACCGGGACTGGTAAATGCAGACCAATTTAGCCGAGTTCGTCAAGAAAAAGCCCGAACACGATGAGCTGGAGAACATCTTGCGCGCCTGCGTGCACTGCGGTTTTTGTAATGCGACATGTCCGACATATCAATTGCTAGGCGATGAGCTTGATGGCCCACGCGGGCGAATTTATCTGCTAAAACAGTTGCTGGAAGGCGAGCCTGTCACGCGCGTAACACAACAGCATCTGGATCGCTGCCTGAGTTGTCGATCCTGCGAGAGCACCTGTCCCTCAGGCGTTCGTTACGGACGCTTGCTTGATCTGGGGCGAGTCATGCTGGATGAGCGGGTAGGACGCACACCTTGGCAAAAAATACAGCGAAGATTGATAAAAGCGGTTTTGCCTTACCGGAACCGTTTCGACGCTCTTGTACATGGCGCACGGCTGATCAAGCCGGTTTTGCCGCAAGCGCTAAAAAATAAAATTCCAAACAGAGAAAAGACTCCTGATTGGCCTGAGGCTGTCCATGCCCGGAAAATGCTGATCATGCCGGGTTGTGTACAACAAGCACTGGCGCCGTCAATCGATGTGGCAACGGCCAGGGTTCTGGATAAACTGGGCATTTCGTTGATTCAAGTGAAGGCGGGCGGTTGCTGCGGCGCTCTGGATTATCATTTATCCGATCACGAAAGGGCGCTGGCGTTTGCGCGCAACAACATCAATGCCTGCTGGCCCTATATCGAGCAGGGCGCTGAAGCCATTGTCATGACCGCCAGCGGTTGCGGCGTCATGGTGAAAGACTACGGCGAGCTATTAAGACATGATCGCGATTATTCCGAAAAAGCAGCGCGATTTTCGGCTCTGGTTAAGGATATCAGCATCGTATTGACGTCGGAAGACTTGTCCGTGTTTAAGGCCGATGACAGACGGGTTGCTTTTCAATCGCCTTGTACGCTACAGCATGGCCAAAAAATAACCGGGGTTGTGGAAGCGATACTCGAAAAAGTCGGCTATCAGTTGACAGACGTTGCCGATGCGCATCTTTGCTGCGGCTCGGCGGGGGCTTATTCCCTATTGGAACCGGCCTTATCCAAGCAATTATTGCGCAATAAGCTTCAGGCGTTACATGCGAATGAGCCTGATCTTATTGCGACAGCCAACATAGGTTGTCTCAATCATTTACAGTCGACCAGTTCCCGAAAGGTGCTGCACTGGATTGAATTGTTGCTTCGTTAAATAGTCTTAAAAGTAATTGAATCCGGAGCGATGATTGGTCATGGTTCGAGTTTCTTGTTTAAACGCTATTCAGGTTATAATGCCTGTTTTTCATTAAGCTCTTGTTAATGTTCAAGGGTTCCTTTATTATCGGGCGCATGATCGCCTTCATCGCAAAATAAGGCCAAGCCGATTCCTGGGCCTTTTATTTCCGGGTGATTTACCAATACACAATATGACACAAAAACTTTATATTCAGACCAATGGCTGTCAAATGAATGAGTATGATTCCGATAAAATGCGGGATGTGCTCAAGGCTTCACACGGTCTTGAACTGATTGACGATCCGAAACAGGCTGATGTCCTGTTGCTCAATACCTGTTCGATACGCGAAAAAGCGCAGGAAAAAGTATTCTCGGCCTTAGGCAAGTGGCGCAAGATCAAAGATAATCGACCGGATGTCATCATCGGTGTCGGCGGTTGCGTGGCCAGCCAGGAAGGCGCGGCGATCCAGAAACGTGCGCCTTATGTCGATATTGTCTTCGGTCCTCAAACCCTGCACCGCCTGCCGCAGTTGCTCGATCAGGCACGCATGAATCGTGAACGCGTGGTTGATGTGTCATTCCCTGAAATAGAAAAATTCGATGCTCTGCCCGAACCGAGAGCCGAAGGGCCGAAAGCGTTTGTGTCGGTCATGGAAGGCTGCAGCAAGTATTGCACATATTGCGTAGTCCCTTATACGCGCGGAGAAGAAATCAGCCGGCCGCTCAATGACGTGATTGCCGAAATCACCGCCCTGGCAGCACAGGGCGTGCGCGAGATCAATCTGTTAGGTCAGAATGTCAATGCCTATCGCGGCGAGATGGATGATGGCGACATCGCCGATTTCGCTCTGCTGCTGCATTATGTCGCGGCCGTGGACGGCATAGACCGCATCCGTTTTACGACCTCTCATCCCGCTGAATTTTCCGACAGCCTGATTGAAGCGTTTGCCGGAATTCCGCAGCTTGTCAACCATCTGCATTTGCCGGTGCAAAGCGGCAGCGATCACATATTGAAGCTGATGAAACGTGGTTACGCGCGTGCCGACTATATCGAAAAAATTCGCAGATTGCGCGAAGTAAGACCGGATATTTATTTGTCTTCGGATTTTATTGTCGGTTTCCCAGGTGAAACCGAGGCGGAATTTGAAGAAACCATGATGCTCATCGAAGAAATTGGTTTCGATATGTCATACAGTTTTGTTTATAGCCAACGTCCCGGAACACCGGCAGCCGATATGCCCGACGATGTGCCCGAGGAAGTTAAAAAACAACGTCTGGATCGCCTTCAGCAGCGCATCAGCGAGATGGCGGCCGCGGTTTCGAACAGCATGGTCAATACCGTGCAGACCGTTCTGGTCGAAGGCCAGTCCAAAAAGAACCCGCTACAGATGCAAGGCAGAACCGAAAATAACCGTGTCGTCAATTTCATTGCTCATCCTAGACTGGTTGGCCAGTTTGTCGATGTACTGATTACCGAAGCGTTAGCCAACTCTTTGCGAGGTCGTATTGTGGATACTTCTGTCGATAAAATTATTCAACACAATTAATTATTGACTGTCATGACATCTCAGGAAATTACCCTGCTGCCTGCCGATAACATCAGGCTCTCTAATTTTTGTGGTCAGTTTGACGCCCATCTGCGGCAGATAGAAGCCCGGCTTCAGGTTGAAATCGCCAATCGTGGTAACCGGTTCAAAGTTACCGGCGCGGACAGTTCAGTAAAAGCTGCTTGCGCAGTCATGCAGAAATTGTTCGAAAGCACTGAAAAAGAGCCGCTGACATCCGAATCAATCCATCTGGCCATGCAGGACGCCTCCATAGAACAGATATTGACTGCGCCTGAAGAGCCGGACAAGCCGAATGTCCTGATCAAGACCAAGCGCGGCATACTGAAAGGCCGCGGGGCCAATCAGCAGGAATATCTGCGCAAGATCATGTCGCATGATATTAACTTTGGCGTTGGCCCTGCCGGGACCGGCAAAACCTATCTGGCTGTAGCCTGTGCGATTGAAGCCCTGCAAACCGAGAAGGTCAGAAAAATCATTCTGGTGCGTCCGGCCGTGGAAGCCGGCGAGAAGCTCGGTTTCCTGCCCGGCGATATGGCGCAAAAAGTCGATCCGTATTTACGCCCCCTTTATGACGCCTTGTATGAAATGCTCGGCTTTGAGCGTGTTGAGAAAATGATCGATCGCGGCGTTATCGAAGTGGCACCGCTGGCGTTTATGCGCGGCCGGACGCTCAACGACGCGTTCATTATCTTGGATGAGGCGCAAAATACCACTACCGAGCAGATTAAGATGTTTCTGACCCGTGTCGGTTTCGGCTCGACCGCCGTGGTAACTGGCGATGTGACGCAAATAGATTTGCCGTCCGAAAAAATGTCCGGCTTAAGGCATGTGCTTGAGGTTTTGAAAGATGTGGAAGGCATTAGCTTTACTTTTTTCAATGTGCGCGATGTCGTCCGGCACCCTCTGGTGCAACGTATCGTGTCCGCCTATGAAGCGTATGAAAAGAACAATAAGGCAAGTTGATGAACCGGATAGATATCCAGCGCGTTTTTAAGTCGGAAGGTCAGCCGGATGAAGTGCAGATTCAGGCCTGGGTCGATGCGGCGCTTGAAGATATCGATCAGGATACCGAAATTGTCATTCGTATTGTCGATGAAGCGGAAAGCGCTCAGCTCAACGGGCAATACCGTCATAAAAAAGGACCTACCAATATTCTCAGTTTTCCATTTGAAGCGCCGGTCGGCATTGAATTGAATTTATTGGGCGATCTGGTGATCTGCGCGCCGGTCGTCGCCAGGGAAGCGATCGAGCAGCATAAACCGCTGGCCCATCACTGGGCGCACATTATCGTACATGGCGTATTGCATTTGTTGGGTTATGATCATCTTGATGATGACGAAGCCGAACAGATGGAAGTCAAAGAGATAGAAATTCTGAAAAAATTGAACATAAATAATCCTTATATTGAGGTAATAGAAGCATGAGTGATGAACACCCCCCAAGTAGACACTCCCCTCAGAAGAGTTGGGTAGATAAAATCAGCCATCTGCTGACTGGGGAGCCGCAAGATCTGGATGACCTTCTTGAAATATTGAGAGAAGCTAGGGAAAAGCGATTGTTGGATACCGATGCCCTGTCTATGATTGAAGGGGTCTTACAAGTGTCGGAAATGCGGGTCAGGGATATCATGATCCCGCGCATTCAAATGGTGGTAGTTCCGCGTGATGCCGAACTCGACAGCATCTTTCCGCTGGTTTTGGAATCGGCGCACTCACGTTTTCCGGTTATTGAAGATGATCGCAGTAAAGTCGTCGGTATTTTACTGGCGAAAGACCTGTTGGCACATGCCTTGCAAAATAAGCATCTTAGAGTTGAAGAAATCATGCGACCGGTCAATTTTGTCCCGGAGAGCAAACGGTTGAATGTGTTGCTGAAAGAATTCCGTACTAACCGCGATCATATGGCTATCGTGATAGATGAATACGGCTTGGCGGCCGGTCTGGTCACCATCGAAGACGTGCTAGAGCAAATCGTCGGTGAAATCGAGGACGAATATGATGAGGAGGAAGATGAAGGCTATATCTCCCTGCGCAATGAGAATGAGTTCATGATAAAAGCCTTAACGCCGATAGAAGAGTTCGATGAGTATTTTTCCACACATCTGGCAACTGATGAGTACGATACGATTGGCGGATTCATTGTCAGCCAGATGGAGCATATGCCTAAAAAAGGCGAGAGCCTGGTCGTAGACAATCTGCGATTTGAAGTGATCAGAGCCGATAATCGGCGCCTACATTTGATAAAATTGAAAAAAATTGACTAGCAGGAGGCATCCATGAATGAACAAACGATATTGGTTACTGGCGGTGTAGGTTATATTGGCAGTCATGCTTGTGTTGAATTGCTGGCGTCTGGCTATCAGGTTGTTGTCATCGATAATTTGTCCAATAGCAAAGTGGAGACTTTACATCGGATAGAGCGGATAACCGGTAAATCAGTACGGTTCTACGAAGCCGATATTCGCGACAAGAAGGCATTAACAGAGATTTTTACCGAAGAATTCATCTCTGCCGTGATGCACTTTGCCGGGTTAAAGGCTGTAGGCGAATCATGCCAGCAGCCGTTGAATTATTATCATAACAATGTGTATGGCACGATGGTGTTGGCTGAAGTGATGGCCGAAGCCAACGTCAACCAGCTGGTGTTCAGTTCTTCCGCGACCGTTTATGGTGAATCTACCTCTGTGCAGTATTCCGAGGATTTTCCTTTAGGTCCGATCAATCCCTACGGCCGAACCAAGTTCATGATAGAGGAGATTCTGCGCGACCTGTCGGCGGCCGATACAATTATTGGGGCGCAGTCACCATGGAAAATTGCCTTGTTACGCTATTTTAATCCGATCGGTGCGCACGAAAGCGGTTTGATCGGCGAGGATCCCAACGGTATTCCCAACAATCTGATGCCTTATGTTTCACAGGTGGCCATCGGCAAATTAGCGCAATTATCCGTCTTTGGCGATGATTATCCGACTAAGGACGGCACGGGTGTCAGAGACTATATTCATGTGGTTGATCTGGTCAAAGGCCACATCAAGGCGCTGGAAGCGCTACAGAGTGAGAAATTCAGATCAGGTGGATGCAGGGCTTATAATCTCGGTACAGGCAGAGGATATAGTGTTCTCGATATCATAAAAACTTTCGAAACAGTAACGGGGCGGAAAGTGAATTATAAAATCGCTCCACGCAGAGCAGGGGATCTTGCCGAATATTTCGCCAATCCTAAACTGGCGCATAAAGAGCTTGGCTGGAAGGCGGAAAAAACGCTCGACGATATGGTTGCGGATACCTGGAACTGGCAATGTAAAAATCCGCAAGGGTATGTTTAAGTATGGCTTTTGCGATACATTGTCAATGTTCTGCTAAAACTGATCCGTTTTATTCATTCGATTTTGCAGGGTCAATGTTATGAATCCCCACTTCGGGGCAATTTTATAATCGATATTTTTTCGCTTCCTTGCGAATTCCGACAGACTGACTAACTGTTTGTTTTTCTGGTTCCGCTCGCTCTCTTTGTTTTAGTTGCAGCTTTGGCTCTTTTTGTCTTTTTGGATTTGCTGGCGCTTTTTGCTTTTGCAGCGGTCTTGGTTTTGCTTGCCTTTCCGGTTTTGGTTGCGCGCGTGGCTTTTCTTGTGCTCTTGAATTTGCTCACGCGCTTGGCATGATATGCCTTTCTAAGATGTCTGGCGTGGCTTATATTCTTTCTAATGCCATCACCATGTGCTAACAGGTTTGATGTTGCTCGATGGCTGCCGCAATCAAGTTGGTAAGGCGGAGGGTCGTATGAGGCGGTTTGTATGGAATAAATGTCTCTTGATGGCGTGTCGCTATATCTTTTGGCAAAGCTGGCATCCATTATCTGAGTCATTAACTGATAGCGCTCTCTGCTAGTCATTCCTCCCAATACCACGCCAATCAGTCGTTGGCCATTCTGGTGCGCCGAAGCCATCAAGTTATAGCCCGAACCGCAGGTAAAGCCGGTCTTCATGCCTTCCGCGCCGGGATAATTCTTTACGAAAGCATTGATGCTGCGCAATGTGATGCCTTTGTAATCAAAATATTGGGCGGAAAAAAATCGATAATAAACTGGAAAGTCGCGCTGTATCCGCCATGCCAGAATGGCCAGATCCCGTGAGGTAGTGACTTGCAAGTCATTAGGAAGCCCGGTCGCATTCATGAAGCGGGTGCTGTTCATTCCTAATGAGTGCGCCTTTGCCGTCATCATTGCCCCGAAATTCTCTTCGGTGCCTCCTAGTTCTTCCCCAAGAACAACAGCCGCATCATTTGCAGAGCGCGTGATCACAGCTAAGATAGCATCTCTGACGGTTAACCTTTCTCCCTGCCTCAAGCCTAGCTTGCTGTTAGGTTGCCGTGCGGCATGCCAAGAAGCAGTTAGCATATCTTGCAGGCTAATTTGCCCCTCTTTTAAAGCATCAAACGTCATATAAAGCGTCATGACTTTAGTCAGTGAAGCGGGAAACCAGAGTTGGTTGGCTTCTACTTCATGCAATATGCGGCCATTATCGGCGTCGATAACAATGGCGGCATGTCGTCCGTAACTGATTCCAGATACGAAAAACAAAAGGATAGGTATTAAAAAAAGCTGAGTAAGTTTCACGTTTAATAATTAAAAGAGTGGTTTTTTAATGAAATCAATAGTTAGCGCACAGTTACAGATTACTTTTGCATTTATTAAACCTAACGAATAGTACAAGTTAACAGTACAATTGGGATTTGGGCCCGCATTAGTCAAGTAGCTAGATATCGCTGCCGGAATTGACGTGGAAATTTTTTTTCAGTTAAGCATTATGTTGGTCGCTGTATTATTAAAAAATCATAAGTAAACCAATTAAATATATCTATTTTTGTTCCGGTGGCATGTCTGCGGAAGTTAGACTTATAGTCATGCTAACGCTTAAAAAGTTTCAAGTATTAACTCGAAATAGTTCACTGTGAGTAGTGGCTATGTGATGCAGTTAACATAATTTTATACTAACTCTCCATTTAAAAAAGAATAAAGTTCCTTCTGAGGCTGACAATTCAGTCGCATAATTGCTGATATTGTTTGAGCAATTATAAATGCTGACGTTGTTGCACTAAATTTTGCCATTAATATTGCTTTTGTAGAGATAATGTTGATGTTTATTAAATAATTATGATCGTGATATCAATAACTTTTGAAGGTCTAAATTTGATTATCGCAGTATAGGTATATTTTTATCCTTGACTACTGATCATCTTTAATCGTCAGGTTCGAAGGAGTCTGCCTAAGGCAATTAAGATGACCGGGCGCTGGCGGCGAGTGGTTCGTTAATGTCGACTGTGGGTCTCATGATTGGGAGGAGAATTATAACCTTGGCTGGACGCCTAACACGACTGTTGATTTAAAGCGCCAACATGGTTTCGCTAATCAGCCGCAATTTGCTTTTTGGAATCTAGCGCAACCGGTCAATGCTGTTTCCGTTGGTTGAAAGTTGAGCCATTGCAATAGGTAGTCAATATTTATGCTGAAAGCTTCGAGAAAGGCTGACAGGATATGATGTCCAATATGATGAATTGTCTAAAACTAAATGTAGAGTGTCTGCGTGACACAAATAATAGATCGCTGGATGGTGACAGTGATGAAATGTCGATAAGGATTGGATTCAAAATAACATCCCGATGTCGATTTTTATGAGCCCTCATAGGAGTAATGCCCGGATTTAAAACAGGCAATTATTGATTGCCGAATCCTAAAGTCGCTGATGGACGCCTACTATGTGTCGGAGCAATTAGCTTTTGAATAAAAAGAACGAATTGGGCATTGATTAAGGAATTATGCGGCGAATTCAAAAGGACGAAATGCCAGTTCAGGAGAGGAGGAACACATAGATATCATCAATCCTAAATATGTCGCGAAATCGCATGTTCAAATGGCTATCGATAAAGCCGAGCCAGGTGACTGCTCAATGACTCATAAGTTACTGCAACTGTTTCGTCATCCCTATGATGAACGGGCTGGCAAGGTGGGCATTTGCTGTAAGGCGCCCTGGCTGAGCGCGGCAGCGGTTCGATTGTCCGATGCTATTGTGTGCTCTTAGGAAATACAGGTCGAGTTTGTTGGTTTCATACGTTTTTAGAGGCTTGTAATGGGCTTATAAAAAATAATATTAACATCAGAAAAGTGGGGAAATATGCGCGTTGGCACAGAGGGTGTAAAAATTTCCGTGTAAACCGCCGTTAAAAAATCTCCGGAAACCGATCCTCATAGAGAATCATAAACTGATTCAGAGCGGGCTTCCAGTCACGGATTGGCATTGACCATTTCTTGGCAGCTTGTTCCATAGCCAAGTACACCACTTTCATGGCCGATTGATCGGTAGGGAACAGCTTGCGCCGCTCGG
>Ga0196963_10001002_pt1 | contig 20928 bp, 14 predicted proteins | sample S1_5metaG_FD_148600 | JGI IMG/M metagenome (GOLD analysis project Ga0196963, IMG submission 148600) | Soil microbial communities from Anza Borrego desert, Southern California, United States - S1_5 | ecosystem: Environmental > Terrestrial > Soil > Desert | place: USA: California | collected... | reverse complement strand
GACCCGCTGAAGATCTCCTTGACCGGCTTGGCCGTCCCGCCGTGCACCTGCACCGAGTGCTTCCACCGCTCGGATTCGGGGACGAACAGGCGGATCACGAACGTCAGCAGCGCCGGCGACAGCCCCGCCAGCAACACCCACCGCCACTGCCCCGGCTCGATCTTGATGAACATCCCCAGCAGCGCGATCAGCGCGAAGCCGACGTTCGACGCCGCCCCGATGATCCCCGCCATCATCGGCCGGAGTTTTTCCGGCCAGATCTCCATCACCAGCGCCACGCCCAGCGCCCACTCGCCGCCCATGCCCAGGGCGGCGAAGAACCGCAGCACCGCGAGTTGCCACGCCGCGTTGGCGAAGTAGCCCACACCCGTGAACACCGAGTACGCGAGCACCGACAGCGTCATCGCCCGGACCCGGCCGATCTTGTCGCCCAGCCACCCGAACACGAGCCCGCCCGCGGCCGCCCCGAGGAGGAAGACCATGTGGAACGTCCCGTTCCACTTGGCGACGTCCTCCTTGAACTCGGTGAGCGCCGGGCTGGCGATCAGCGGGAAGATGCCCATCTCCATGCCGTCGAACATCCACCCGAGGAACGCCGCCAGCAGGACCAGCCACTTGCCCTTGCCCGCGTCGCGCGGGTCGGCCGGGCCCCGGTAATCGAGCATGTCCGCCCCCAGCTTCGCGTCGTTGGTCGTCGTCATCGGCCGGTGTGCTCCTACACGGGGGCCCGCCGCCCGGCCCGGCGCACACGGCGCGCCGAAAACCGACGTCGGGGAAACCACCCGTCCGGCCATACTGTTACGCCGCGCCCCCGTTGCCCGCAAATCTCCGGGCCACACCGAACAGGTTACCCGAGGATCGACTGCTGGATCCGCGACGCCTCGACGATCGCGGCCTTCGCCCCCGGCCCGCTCAGGATCCGCACGTAGCTCAGCCCCGCGCCCCACAAATTGTCCGCCAACTCGCGGACGTGCCGGACGGCGCACTGCACCGTCACCGCCGGCCCCTTGGCGCGCGGGAGCGAGAGCGTGACCTGCTGGTCGCGAACGACCTTGGCCGCCTGCATCAGGCCGACGCCTTCCAGTGACACGTCGCGCGTGAGCGCCGTGTAGGTGTCGCCGGTCGTGTCGTTCATGACGTTCAGGCGAGTCACGATCGCGATGCGCGCGAACCGCCGCTTGTCCTGAGCGCTCGCCGCCTCTTCGTTGGCCTTGATGCCCTCGAGGATTTCGCCCAACAACTGTGGAGGTAACTGCATGCCGTCCCTTGGCCCTTTCCGAAGCGTCGGCGGTGGCGACCGCCAATCGACTTATCGGCATGTTTGGCCCGCCTCCCCACAGTAAAGCAGTCGTAAACCCACCTAGAACCGAGGTTTTTTGCCTACCAGAACGCTTTCGAGCGTCCGCTCCAAGGTGTCACAGACGTGATTCACCTGGCGCGCCGTCATCTTCCCGAAAAACGGCAGGGCGAGCGTGCGGCCCGCGACGTACTCGCAGACCGGGAAGTCGCCCGGCTTGTACCCGAATTTCTCGATCATGTACGGCTGCAAGTGGATCGGCGGGAAGTAGTTGTTACACCCGATCCCCTCGTCGCGGAGCATCCGCATGACGATGTCGCGGTCACCGTCGGCGAAGAGGTCGTTCAAACGAACGACGAAGACGAACCAGCTCATTCCGTCGTCTTCGGTCAGCGTGGGCAGCGTGAGGAACTTGCTGGTCATCAGCCGGTCCATGTACAGGTGGGCCACCCGCCGGCGGTTGCTGAGGATCTCGTCCAGCCGGTCGACCTGCACGACGCCCAGAGCCGCGGCGATCTCGGACAAGCGGTAGTTGTAGCCCAGCCGCTGGTGCGCGAGCCACGCCATGCCCTCGCGGCCCTGGTTACGCAGCGCGCGGCAGGCGCTGGCCAGCGCGTCGTCGTCTGTCACGATCATCCCGCCCTCGCCGGTGGTGATCTGCTTGTTGGGGTAGAAGGCGAAAACGGAGGCCCGGCCGAAGCTTCCGATCGCGCGCTTGCCCGAGTGGCCGCCGAATCCTTCGCACGAATCCTCGATCAGCACGAGCTCGTTCTTCTGGGCGATCTGCTCGAGCTCGGCCATGCCGCCGGGGTGGCCGAAGACTTCGACGCCGACGATCCCGCGCGTCTTGGGCGTGATCGCGGCCTCGACCTTGTCGAGGTCGAGGTTGAGCGTGACCGGGTCGATGTCGACGAACTTGGGCGTCGCCCCGACATAAAGGATGCAATTTGCGCTGGCGACGAACGAGAACGGCGTGGTGATGACCTCGTCGCCCTCCGTGATGCCCGCGGCGATCATGGCCGCGTGCAGGCCGGCCGTGCCGGATGAGACGGCGACCCCGTGGCGGCGGCCGGCGACCTTGGCGCACTTGGCCTCGAACTCGTCGGCCTTGGGGCCGATCGACAGGCAGTCGGTGTGGAGCACGTCGATGACGGCGTCGATCTCGCGCTGGGTGATGTCGGGCTTGGAGAGGGGGATTTTCATGGGTGCAGGATCGCGTAAGCCGCGGGCGGCCGGGGGGTCGGTCGCGGCGGTCGGAGAATTCGTTTATACTCCCGGGCTTTTCCCGTCCGATAACCGGGGGGAGTAATGAGGGGAGTATCGACCGAGGACAGGCCGCCGCATGAGTGATTTGCCGCCCGCGAAACCCGACCCCGCCGCCCCGACCCCCGACGCCGGCGGGGAGCGCAAGCGCAAGAAGGACAAGTCCTTATTCCACTTCTGGCGCGCGCTGAAGTACCTCGGCCCGCACCGCCGGCTCGTGGTCACATCGATCCTCTGCGCGTTCTTCGTCGGCCTGACGTTCACGGGCGGTTTGTCGACGATGCTGCCGATCCTGAAGGTCCTGATGGGCGGGGAGCCCGTCCAGGTCTGGACGGGGCGGATGATGGTCGAGAAGCGGCTGGGCGTGACCCTGAACGACAGTCGGGAAACGCTGGGCGTTTACTCCGTCGGCAAGAATGCGTCCGCCGAGGCGGCCGGGCTGAAAGCGGGAGACGAGCTGCGCGTCGGCACGACGGATGGCGTAAAGGCGACCGTCGCCGCGCTGGCTGACCCGAGCGCTCGACTCGCCGAAGTCCAGATCACGCGCGCCGGCGGCACGATCACCAAGGCCATCCCCCTGCCCGAGCTCCCGTGGTACTACGCGCTGCTCCAGCGCGGCACGAACCTGCTGCCCGAGCACCCGGTCTGGGCGATCGCGTGCATCCTGGGCGTCATGTTCACGCTCGGCATCGTCGGCAACATCGTCCGCTTCTACCAGGAGTACTTCTCGGACAAGGCGGCCATCCTGGCGGTCAACGACATCCGCCGAAAGCTTTACGACCACGTGTTGCACATCCCGGTGGGGTTCTTCGGGCTCAAGGGGACGAGTGACGTGACCAGCCGGCTGGTGCAGGATGCGCAGGGGCTGCAGGACGGGTTCAAGTCCGTTCTCGGGCAGTCGATCCAGGAGCCGATCAAGGCGTCGATGGCGCTGGGGCTTGCGCTGTGGTTCGACTGGCAGCTCACGATGTTCATCATCCTGTTCGGCCCGATCATGTTCGCGATCATCAAGAAGTTCGGGAAGAAGATGCGGCGGGCGAGCCGGGCGGCGCTGCAGAGCAGCGCGACGATGCTCGGCCAGCTCGAGGCGACGCTGACGGGGGTGCGCGTGATCAAGGCGGCGTCGGCCGAGCGGTTCGAGCGGCGGCGGTACAGCGGCATCATGGGCAAGCTGGTCGACGAGCAGCTCAAGATGAGCCGGATCGACGCGGCCAGCACGCCGATCCTCGAGATGCTCACCCTCCTGGTCGTCGCCGGCATCGTCGTCTGCGCGACCTACCTCGTTCAGGTCAAGCGGACGCTCGACGCGACGACGTTCTTCGGGCTGATGGCGTGTTTGATGGCGATCGGCGAATCGATGCGCAAGGTCTCGAAGGTCAACAACGCGCTGCAGAAGAGCAACGCCGCCGCGGCCCGTATTTTTGAGACGCTGGACGTGGAGGTCGAGCGGCCGCGCGAGATGGGCACGCGCGGGCGGGGCTCGGGGTTCAAGGCCCGTGCCGACTCGCGACTCGCAACTCGCAACTCGCAACCCCTCCGCAAGCTCGGCCCGATCGCGCGCGACATCGTGTTCGACGGGGTGTCGTTCACGTACCCGGGCGGGAGCGCGCCGGCCCTGACGGACGTCTCGCTGACCGTCCGCAAGGGCCAGTCGGTCGCCGTGGTCGGGCGGAACGGGTCGGGCAAGACGACGCTGCTCGCGCTGCTCCCGCGGTTCTACAACCCCGACTCGGGCCGCATCTTGGTCGACGGGCAGGAGATCGGCGGCGTGACGCTGCGGAGCCTGCGCGACCAGATCGGGATCGTCACGCAGGAGCCGGTGCTGTTCCCGGGGACGATCGCGCAGAACATCGCCTACGGCCAGCCGGGCGCGAGCCGAGAGGCGATCGAGGCGGCGGCGCGGCAGGCGTTCGCGCACGAGTTCATCATGGAAAAGGCGCGCGGGTACGACACCCCCCTCGAGGGCATTGGCAGCCAGCTGTCCGGCGGACAGCGACAGCGCCTGTGCATCGCCCGGGCGATTTTGCGGCAGACGCCGATCCTGATCCTCGACGAGGCGACGAGCCAGGTGGACGCGGAGAGCGAGCACAAGATCCAGCAGGCGATCGAGAAGCTGATGCACGAGCGGACGACGTTCGTGATCGCCCACCGGTTCAGCACGATTTTGAGCGCCGACACGATCGTCGTCCTCGACCGCGGCCGGATCGTCGGCCAGGGTAAGCACGAGGAGCTACTGGCGACGTGCGAGACGTACAAGAACCTGTACGACCGCCAGGTGTTCGGGGGAACGAGCGGTGAGGCGGCGTAGCGGGAGGGCGAGGCTCCATCCGAGCCGTTCGCGCAGCCGCGGAGCGGCGACAGCCAATAGCCCATGGCGCGAGCCATGGGTGTCTATGACGCGGCGCGCGAAAGCCCCGGCAGGGGCGACAGCGGCGCACGACGCATGCACCGCTGCCGCCCCTCCGGGGCTCGTAGGCCAGAACGACTTCGACTCCACGCGCGGCCTGTGGACCCACGACTTACGTCGTGGGCTATTGGCTGCCGCCGCTCCGCGGCTCCCCCCCTGGATTCGCTGCGTCTCCAAGAGCTCTGTGGTGATCTCGGGTCTTAGAACTTCAGCTTCTGGAACAGCCCGTCGGTGCCGCCGAGCAGGACGAGGCGGGCGACGCTGATGATGCCGAAGTCGGCGACCTTGAAGAGGTCGGCGCGGCCGTCGCCGTTGACGTCGCCGACGGCGACGCTGTTGGGGTTGAGCCCGGCGAACGTTTGGCTGGTCCAGGCGCCGAACTCGCCGAACCCGAGCGGGTTGCCGGCGGCCACGCCGACGCTGCCGTCGGCGGCGATCGCGATCAGGTCGTTGGCGCCGTCGCCGGTGACGTCGGCGAACTCGAGCCGCCTGCCGTCCAGGTCGAGCGAGGTCGCCAGGGTGGCGAGACTCGTGCTGTTGAACTGGCCGGTGAGGGGGACCCACTTGTTCCAGAGGAGTTGGTCGACGGTGGCGCCCAGGAGGTCGAGGCGGCCGTCGTTGTCGACGTCGCCGAAGCCGACCGGCGTGACGTCGCCGAACGGGTTGAACTGCTGGACGGCGGGGAGGAGGGTCGTGCCGACGGCGGCCGCGAGGGCGAACGTGACGTTGCCGGTGGTGGCGTCGAACGTCATCAGGTCGGCGCGGCCGTCGCCGTTGAGGTGGCCGGCCGCGACGTTGGCGAGCGGGAACTGGCCGAGGGATTGGGCGGGGCCGGGCGCGGCGAGGCGGCCGCTGCCGTCGCCGGCGAGGATGCGGACGGAGACGTTACCGGCCTTGTCGGCCGCGAGCAGCGCGACGTCGGCCTTGGTGTCGCCGTTGAAGTCGCCGGTGACGACCGCGTCGACCGCGCCCGAGACGGCCCGCGAAGAGCGGATGATGAACAGCCCCTTGCCCGTACCCGCCTGCACCGTCACGGTCGCCGACGCGCGGCCCTTCTTGTCGGTGACCGAGATCACGCTGACCATGTCGGCCTTGTTATCGCCGGTGAGATCGGCCGTGGCCGCGAGGTGGTCGATGTCGAGGCGGAACGTGCCCCCGTGCATCATTTGCCGCCCCTCGAGCGCCTCGACGCCCGTCGTCGTCGCCCTCCGACCGCCGTTGCCCGTGCGCGTACGAACTGCCGCCGCCCGACCTCCGTGGGTGCCTGCCATGCGTGGGATTCCTCTCCGCGGGACGTTGTCACCCACGAACCTGTAGCCGGACAACGCTCCCCCGATTCGCGTTTCTTCCCGCCCTATCGGCCGGACGAACCGGATCGTGCACCGCGCCCCGCGCGGCCGCGCATGCCCCGGCGATCGTCCACCCGCGCCGGCCGCGATCCCTCCACGAACCGCGGCCCGCGGCGTCGTGATACCCGGCGGACGTGAAAAGACGATGAGCGTACACTAGGGAGGGCGAGGCTCCGTCCGAGCCGTTCGAGGGAGCCCAGCGACTTGTCGCGGGACGGAGTCGAGAGGCGCCACGATCGCGCGACGTGCGCCACTCGGGATTCGTCCCGCGACAAGTCGCTGGGCTCCCTCAGACCGAAGAACGGCTCGGACCGAGCCTCGCCCTCCCGATATGCTTACTTTTCCGCCAGCGCGTTGATCGTGTTGTAAACCGCGCCTTCGACCGGCGCGCCGCCCGGGCCCGCGGCCTTGAGCTTGTACGTGATCGACATCTGCATGACGGGCCTGATCTCGGGCATCGCCAGGAATACGGTGCGGCCGTCCGGCTGGAGTTTGGCGGACGTGACCTCGACGGTGTCCTTGCCCTTCTTGGTCTTGTTTTCGACGCTGAACTCGGGCGAGCCGTACGCCGAGCTCCACTGGTAGTTCCAATGCTCGACGTCGAACGACCCGGCGTCGTTGGCGGTGGCGGGGTCGAGCGGGGTGGCGAAGGTGAGGTAGAGGCCCTGCCTGGTCGCGCGGAGGGTCGACGGGATGGGCGCCGGGGCGCCCCCGCCCGTGTAGCGGACGCGGTGGAGGCAGCCGTCCTTGGCGGCGGCGGTCTGCCACCCGCGCAGGCCGGCGACGTAGAGCTGGCCGTCGCCGGGGTTGAACCGCGGGCGCATGATGCCGGCCTCGAACGTCAGCGGGAACTTCCAGACGCCCCCCTGAACGACGGACTTGCCGCCGCTGGCCACCGTCTCGTGCAAGACGAGGAAGAGCGATGATTTGCCGTAGGACGTGTGGACGATGTGCCCGCCGAACGGGCCCCAGCGGGTGTCGCCGGCCGGGACGAACGCCTGCCCGCCGGAGGACGTGTCGAACGCGTACGGGACCCAGCAGAGGGGCGGGTCGTAGGTCGTGGGGATGCCGGCGGGGTAGAGGGCCTTGAGCTCGGCCTGGCGCTTGGCCTTTTCCTTGGCGTCCTTGGGTTCGAACACGCGGGGGTCGTAGGGGAAGCCGTAGAACCCGTCGGTCTTGCCGGGCGGGATGAAGTTGATCTTGGAGGCGGGGACCCAGTGGCCCTGGTTGTCGCCGAAGACGATCTCGCCCTTGGGGCCGACTGCCATGCCGTTGGCGGCGCGGATGCCGCGGGCGACGACCTCGGACGACTCCCCCCCGCCGCGGACTTTCACGATCGCGTTGTAAGACGCGAAGGCGCGGGGCTCGTTCCACGCGCCGCCGGCGGTGTAGTACAGGTTGCCGCTCGCGTCCGCGTCCAGGTCCATCTTGAAGTGGTGGTACTGGGGCTCGCAGGCGCCGTCGTTGTTGTAGTTCTCGTAAAGGTCGGCGACGCCGTCGCCGTTCGGGTCGTGCAGGCGCGTGATCTGGTCGCGCCCGAGCACGTACACCTTACCCTTAAGCACCTTCACGCCCAGCGGCTCGTACAGGCCGGACGCGAATCGCTTCCATGTGACCTTTTCGAGACCGGGCGTGATGCCGGAGACGGTCCAGACGTCGCCGTTCCAGGTGGTGACGACGGCGGACTTGCCGTCCTCGAAAAAGTCGACGGCGGAGACGCGCATCCAGGCGCCGTGCGGGTTGTCGAACGGGAGCGTGAGCGTATCGACGACGTAGGGGAAGTTGGCGGTGGGTCTGCCGAGGACGCCGACGGTGTCGACCGTTTTCGCCGGCGCGGCGGCGGCTTCGGTCGCTTTGAACACGGCCCAGACGTCGCGCGGCTTGAAGGCGGCCGCGGCCTTCTTGAGTTCCGCCGCGTCGCCGTCGGAGACGATCACGGCGAACGTCACGGGGTCGGCGCTCGCCGGCAGCGCCAACCGCACGGCGCCACCCTCGGTCGACAGTTTTGCCCCTGACGGTGCGCCGACCAGTTCCACGTTGAGCCCGTCCGTCGCCGCCGCGACGGTCAGCGCCGTCGGTTCGATCGGCCCGTCCGTGGCCACCGTTCGCGCGATTGCCACCCGGTCGCCGATCGGCACCGCGTCGAACGTCTCGTGCACCATCCGCTTGCCACGCTGCAGGTACGACACCACGACCCGCCCCCCTGCGACGTGCAGCCCCCCGTACCGCGCCCACTCCCGCGGCAGTGGCCCGGGCGCCCCCTTCCGCGGGTCATCGAACGACCCGTCCTTCGCCCACCCCGGCCCCGCCGGCGTCGTGTACATCACCTTGCCCGCGATCGCGGGCGGCGCGCTGCCCTTCGGGCTCGTCAGGTGCGACTTGGACAGGTCAAGCCAGTCGCCGGTCCATGCGGCCGCGACGCGCATCGTTTCCGTGTCGAAGGCGACGTAGGCGCCGCCGTCGAGCTTGATCGTGATCGCGCGGTCGGCCAGGACGGCGCCCTTGGGCCCGGGCGCGGCCAGGCTCGATTGGAGGAACGGGCCGTAGTCCATCGTCGCCCCCTTGCCCTTCCCGCCGGCGACGGGCGGGGCCTCGGCGGGGTCCGCCGGGGCGGCGGCGCGAGCGGACAGCGCGGTCAGTACCAGCAGCGCGGCGAGCAGGTGCGTCATGAGCGGGTGGCCTCCGTGTGCGTCCGCCAAGTGTACGGACGCGCCCGGCGACGGCAACGCACCCCCGCGCGAAAGCGACGTCGTTACTCGATCCGCTGCCCCGTGTTGAAGACTGGCGCGTCCGCCTCTTCGTCGCGCACGACGGCCGGATGCGCCGTGTCGCCCGCCGCCGCCAGGTCCGCCGCCGGCAGCGTCGTCCCGTAGGCGTTCGCCAGGATGACCAGGTCGTTCAAGGCGACCGCCCCGTTCCCGTCGAGGTCGCCGGTCGACCACGACTGCCCGCTCGTCTGGCCGTAGTGGTTGGCCAGGATCACCAGGTCGTTGAGCGCGACGGTGCGGTTGCGGTCGACGTCGCCGGTGAGTTGGAAGAATTCGAAGACCAAGTTGTCGCCGGGCAGGTTGTCGCCGTTCCCGTCGATGTGGAGGCCGCCGCCCTGCCCGAAGCCGCTCGCCTTGAGCGTGGCGGTGTAATTGCCGTTGGGCAGGATCCCGGCCGCGTAGGTGAAGGTCGCGGTACGCGTGGCGGCGGTGTAGGCGAACGTCGTCGCGACGGCCTGCTCGGCCGTCTCGTTGTAGAGCGTGAAGTCGTCCGCCGAGACTTGCCCGGCCACGTCCTTGTCGAACGTGATCGTCACCCGCTGCGGGGCGGTCTCGAACGCGAACGCGGCCGAGCCCTTCGCCGACGGCGGGGGCTGGTTGGCGAAGTTCAGGTTCGCGATCGCCTGCCCGGCGGACGCGACCTGCGCGTAGTGCACGTTGGCTAGCGCCGTGCCGTACACCTTGAGCTGCCAGGAATTCAGGGTTCCGGTGGTGCCGCTGACCGAGTCGGTCACGCTCAGCGTCCAGGTGCCCTTGGCGATCTCGTCCCAGTGGCGGACGGACGAGAACGTCCAACTGCTGTAGTTGGCGTTCGGATCATTGTGCTGCTCGGCCAAGACGGACTGCGTGCCGTCCGGCGAGGTCAGCACGACCCGCAACTGCCCACGGCTCGCGTGGGACGCGGTGAGCGTCACCTCGAGCTTCTCGATGCGCGTCAGGCTGTTGAGCGTGACCGACGACGTGCGGGCGGCGCCGGTGTTGTCGGGGATCGAGCCGTTGACGGTGATCAGGCCCGACGACTCGCTGGTCTCGGGCCCGAGGTTCTTCCAGGTCAGCGCCTTGTTGACGGCGACGGCGGCGTCGAGCGCGCCGAAGCCGTACTTGTGGCTCACTTTTCGGCCGGCGCCGTTGGTGGTCCAACCGCCGCCGCCGGCGTCGTTCTGGCGCGTCGAGTAGCCCAGGATGGCCTGTACGTCCCGCCAAGTGAGGGTCGGGTTGGCGTCGAGCATGAGGGCGACGATGCCGCTGACCGCCGGGGCGACGGCGGACGTCCCGCTGAACGTCCCGATGTAGTCGCCGTTGACGCCAGCCGCGGTGTTGTACCCGGCCGTCCCGCTCCGGTCGGTCGACGGCACGAACCCGGTGCTGCCGGTGCCCTTCCAGGAATACCCGGCGACCAGGATGGCCGCGCCGGGCTCGGCGTAGGTCGACTGGATGCCGGACGGGTCGATGGCGGTGACCGCGATGACCTCGCGGCGGTTGGCGTACCCGTCGTAGTTCACGTTGTCGTTGGCGGTCAGCCCGTTGCCGGCGGACCAGACGAAGATGTTGCCCAAACCGTTCCGGCCCGTCGCGACCGCGTTCTTGATCGCCGCCAGCGCGAGCGGGCCGGGGCCTTCGAGGGTTTGGCCGTTGTCCGCCGGGCCCGACGTGTTGTTGTAGATGTCGATGTCGTCGTTGTGCCAGCCGAAGGCGCTGGCCTCGGTCGCGTCGGTCGTGTTGTTAGGCATGCGGACCGCCGACCACCGCGACCCCGGGGCGGCCCCGGCGATGCCGGTCGAGTTGTTGGCCCGGGCGACGGCGATGCCGGCGACGGCCGTCCCGTGGTGGCCGTTGGTCCCGGGGTTGGGGACGGCGTCGTTGCCGGCGAAGTCCCAGGAGTGGGCGGCGTCGTAGCCGGCGGCCATGTCCGCGTGGGCGACGTCGACGCCGTCGTCGACGATGGCGATCCGCACGCCCACGCCCGTCGCCACGTCCCACGCGGGGAGCAGGTTGTAATTGGTCGACGTGCTCGTGTTGTAGATCCACTGCGTGTTGAACAGCGGGTCGTTCGGGGCGGCGGCGCGGTAGTAAAGCCGGTGCATCGCCGGCGGGCCCTTCACGGCGCTCTTGGTCCGAAACTTGCCGAGCGGCGAACTCGTCGGGATTGCCGCCGCGCTCGACTCGGCGGAGTCAAGCGCCGGCAGGTCCGCGGCGGGCGGGTTCGTCTGCGTCCACCCCGGCTTGGGCACCTGCACGACCAGGTGGTTGCCGGTGGAGACGGTGAACGCGTACGCCCCGCTGGCGTTCGTCGTCGTCGAGGCTTCCCCGGCGTCGAGCGACAAGTTGTGGTTCGCGTCGAGGAAGACGGTCCAGCCCGCCAGCGCGGGCTCGCCGGTGTCCTTGGCGCCGTTGGCGTTGAAGTCGGCGAACGACGTCCCGGACAAGGTCGCCAGAAGCACGCGGGACTCGAGCGCATCAACGCGCAGCGCGGCCCCGGACCCCGTTCGACGATGACGACGCATTGCAGTTTGACGTCCGCTCAGACCCAACGACCGACCCTCCGATAGCCGCCCGCCACGCCCGGGCGGGACTGGGCGAACTTTACCCCATCGCGGCCCGCGCCGACGACGCGCAAAACCCCATTGGCCACCCCCGGCGCGGTCGGAGACACGTTCGAGCAGGAATTAGGCCGTTTATCGCGGATTGGCGGGCTTGCGCGCCGGTTTAATCGGCTTGGGCTTGGCGGGCTCGGGCTCTTTCGCCTCGACCGCCCGCCCGGCCGCAACCGCTTCGGTGGCCAGCAGTTCCGTTGCGGGGAGGAAAGTCTTGAGCGTCCCCCAGAGCACGTCTTCCTCGACGCGGATCGCCGCGAGGCGCTCGCCCTTGGCGAATCCGTCGACGCAGCGGCCGTCGATCGTCCAGAGCGAGCGGGTCTGCGGGTCGGCCAGGGCCACCTCAGGCCTGGCCAGGATTCCCTTGCGCTCGAACCGCGGGAAGAGGTCGCCTTTGACCGTCCGGTCGTATGCGTGCAGCGTGCCGGCGGTGTCGCGGATCAGGAGGAGGTTCATCCCGCCGGCCGAGACGTTGACGACGTCGCCCGGGCGGACGTCCTCCCCGCGCACGGCCAGCGGGCGCGTGGTCGCGAGCAGCGCCACGCGGGCGGAGGGCGGCGCGGGCCAGCCACCCGCCGGTTCGGGCCAGGTAATCGGGGGCGTCGCCGTCTCTCCGGTCGCCGCCGTCGCGAGGACGCGCGAGTCGGGGTGCCGCGCCCGCCAGTGGGCCCAGGTGGTGCGGGTCGTGTCGATCGGCGGGCCGAACCCGGTCGGCCGCTTGCCGTCGGGCGTCAGGCCGGTGAACGCGTTGACGAACTGCCCGATCCGCCCGTTGAGGATGAGGGCCGCGCCGGCCGGCATCGACACGACCTCCAGCTCGCGCCCCTTGATCGAGTGGTCGATCGGCGCGGCGACGGCCCGACCGGCGACGGGGGAGTAGAGCACGATCAGCCGCCGGTCCCCGTCCGCGTGCAGCACGATTGGCGTGCGCGCCAGGGCCGCGCACGGGTAGGCGTAATGCCCCTCCTCGAAGGTCAGCCCGATCACCGCATCATCGGCCTGAAGGAACGTCGCCCGATTCGCCTCGACCATCGGCGGCGCATCGGCCACCCCCACCCGCCGCCACGGTTCGCTCATGAAGCGCTGGTAGAAGAGCAGCAGCACCGGGGCCAGCGCGGGCAGCCAGAAGACCGTGCGCTTGCCGGCGATGACCATTCCTATCAGGACGACGCACGCGATCAGCGACCCGGCCGCCATCGGCCACTGCCAACGCCGCCCGAGCATAATGAGGTCCAGCCCGTTCGCGCGTGCCATGAGGCGCGGGTCCGTGCCGTAGGCGACGGCCGCGGCGCAGGCGACCGCGACGAGCACGATCGCGAATGTCAGGAAGATGCGGGGCACGGGGGAGACGATATCCGGTCCATCGGACGGGGGCGAGGGCGGACGTGAGGGCAGTGAGCGTCCGCTGGGTGGGGAAATTGGGTCAATCGGGTCGGGGACCGGCGACGATGCCGGCCACCTCTTCGAGGCGCTCGTCGTCCAGGTGGTGCTCGATCCACTCGGCGGCGTCGTGGACGTGGTCGTCGGGGAGGCCGACCTCGCGCTTGAGGAAGGCCTCCCAGAGTTCGTGGGCGCGGGTCAGGCGGCGCGCGGCTGCGTGGCCGGCGGGAGTGAGGGCGATCTGGCCGTTCGTGCGGACAATCCAGCCGCGCGCGGTGCCGCGGGCGACGAGTTTGGCGGCCTGGCGGTGGGTCATCCGCGCGTCCGAAGCGAGCCACTCGACGGTCGCGCCGCCGCCGGCTTCTTCGACGGCTTTCACGACGTTTTCGAGTTCGACCGTGCGTTTGAGGCGGCGGCGCTGTAGGGCGCGGTGCACGAGGCCGTAGCGCGGGGCGACGAGCCAACTGGCGAGGAACAGGGTGAACCCGGCGACGCTGATCGCGCCGCTGGCGGACGTGTCGGCGACGGCCTCGTGGCTCAGCCAGTACCCGAGCGCCGTCGAGAGCAGCGCGTGGCACGCGGCGATGACGAGCATCGAGGGCATGCGGTCGGTCCACAGGCGGGCAGTTGCGCCGGGCATGATCAGCAGGGCGACGGCCAGGACTGCGCCGACGGCTTCGAAGCTGGTCACGATTGTCAGGGACAGCACGGCCATCAGCCCGTACTGCACGAGGGCGACGCGGACGCCCAGGCTGCGGGCGAGCGTCGGGTCGAAGGTGCTCACGAGCAGCGGGCGGTAGAAGACGACGAGCCCGACGAGGACGCCCCCGAGCACGAGGGCCATCGGGCGGATGCCGGCCGGGTCGATGATGAAGTTCTCGATGTTGCCGTAGAGGACGCACCCGGGGTCGAGGTCGGCCTGGCCGGCGTAGACGTTGATCAGGACGACGCCCAGCGCGAACAGGGACGTGAAGACGATGCCGAGCGAGGCGTCCTCCTTCACGCGGCTGGCGGTGTGGATGTTCTGGACGAGGTAGGCGGCCCCGAGGCCGACGAGGGTCGCGCCGATCAGGATCCACGGGGAGTGGAGGGAGCCGCCGATCAGGAAGCCGATCACGATGCCGGGGAGGACCGAGTGCGAGAGGGCGTCGCCGAGCAGGGACATGCCGCGGACGACGAGGAAGCAGCCGACCAGCCCGAGCGCGACGGAGACGAGCGCGCCCTCTGCGAGGATCGGCCAGTAGAGGCGGAGGGACTCGCGCGCCCAGGGCTCGGTCAGCGCGTGGAGAATGGATTGGATGGTGCTCATTCCGTCCCCCCTGCTCCCCCGCCCCCCCGCCCCCCTGCCAGCGCCGCCCTGGGAATCGTCCGGCCGTGCGGGTCGGCGGCGGGGTGGTCGAGCATCTGCTCGAGGCGGGCGATCACGTCGCGGGGGAGGACGTGCTCGATGTGCTCGGCGTCGCGGTGGACGTGGTCGGCGGCGAGGTGGGCCTCCTGGGTGAGGAACAGTTCCCACAACCGGTGGTTGCGGACGACGCCGGCGGCGTGCGCGAGGCCGGCGGGGGTGAGGACGAGCGGGTCGTGGTCGCCCGCGGTCAGCCACCCGCGCCGGCGGGCCAGGCGGGCGAGCGCGCGGACGTGGGCGGGCGACTCCTGGCGGGCGGAGGCGACGTCGCTGACGCCGATGCGTGTCTCGTCGGGGCGGGCGCGGCGCTCGAGGATCTGGTACATCGTCTTGAGGAGGTTCTCGGCCCGGGTGCGGCGGCGGCGCTCCCACAGGCGCGCCGTGCGCGGGAGCAGGCCGTGCCGCGGGGACAAAAGGAACGCGAGGGCGAAGAGCAGGCCGGCGGCGAGGACGATCGTCGCGCCGGTCGGCATGGTGGCGGTCGCGGACGAGAGGCCGAGGCTGGCGAAGATGCCGATCACGCCGGCCCCGGCGCCGAACGCGGCGGAGAGCAGGACCATGCGGTGCAGGCGGTCGGTGAGCAGGTAGGCGGTGGCGGCGGGCGTGACGAGCAGCGCGGCGACAAGGACGACGCCGACGGCTTGGATGCTGATGACGATCGCGAGCGTGAGCAGACCGGTCAGGGCGTACTCGAGCGCGCGGGTGCGGACGCCGATGCCGTGGGCGAAGCCCTCGTCGAACGTCCAGACGGCCAGGCTGCGCCACAGGGCCCAGACCAGGACGAGCGTGGCGGCGGTGACGACGGCGACGTACACGACGTCGGTCAGGCTGATGCCGGCGATCTGGCCGAAGAGGAAGCGGTCGAGCCCGGCGGACCCGGCCCCCCCGGCGCGGTCGCCGGCGACGCGGAGGAGGACGATGCCCAGGCCGTAGAAGCCGGTGAAGACGACGCCCATGCACTCGCCGGCCTTGAGGCGGGTCGTGCGCTGGAGCAGGCCGATCAGGGCGGTCGCCAGCAGCCCGGAGATCAGGGCGCCGACGAGGAGCGCGGGCGTGCTCTTGGCGCCGGCGACGACGAACCCGAGGCACACGCCGGGGAGGACCGAGTGGCCGATCGCGTCGCCGAGGAGGCTCTGCTTGCGGAGGACGATGAAGCACCCGAGGACGCCGCACGTGACGCCGAGGAGGACCGCGGCCCAGACGACGCAGTCGACGCCCTCGACGCGGGCGTCGAAGAGGCGCGCGACGGCGTCGCGGACCTCGGCGAGGCCGGACTGGGTGGAGTCGAATCGGGCGGCGAGGGGGAACACTTCGCTACATCCTTCAGAGGGTTAACCACGGAGGGCACGGAGGGCACGGAGTGAAGAGAAGAGGTTGGAACCGCAGATGAACGCGGATGGACGCAGATCAGAATGATTCATTGCCTTATCCGCGTTCATCCGCGTTCATCCGCGGTTCGTTCTCTGCTTGGTGCTCTTCGTGTCCTTCGTGGTTCAATTTCAGCGTTTTTCTTTTCGGCCGGTCTCGGCGACCTGAACGGCGTCGGCGACGTCGGCGAGGATGGTCAGGCGGCCGCCGTAGGTCTTTTGCAGGATCTCGGGGGTGAAGACGTCCTCGGTCGGGCCGAACGCGACCAGGCGCATGTTGATCAGGATGAGCATGTCGAAGTACTCGCGGGCGGTCTGCAGATCGTGGTTGACGACGAGCACGGTCTTGCCGGCGGCGCGGAGTTCCTGGAGGAGCTTGACGATCGCGGCCTCGGTGGCGGCGTCGACGCCGGCGAACGGCTCGTCCATCAGGTAGACGTCGGAGTCCTGGGCGAGGGCGCGGGCGAGGAAGACGCGCTGCTGCTGGCCGCCGGACAGGTTGGAGATCTGGCGGTCGGCGTAGGCGGTCATGCCGACCTTGTCGAGGCAGGCGCGGGCGGCGTCGCGCTGGGTCCGGCCGACGCGGCGCCACCACGGGAGCTTGCCGTACGTGCCCATCAGGACGACGTCCATCGCGGTGACGGGGAACGTCCAGTCGACGCTTTCGCGCTGGGGGACGTAGCCGACGCGGTGGCGCATGCGGTCGACGCTCTGGCCGAACACCTGGACCCACCCCGACGAGAGCGGGAGCAGGCCCATGACGGCCTTGATGAGCGTGGACTTGCCGGCGCCGTTGGGGCCGATGATGCCGACGAGCTTGCCGGGCGGGACGGCGAGGTCGACGTTCCAGAGGACGGGCTTGCGGTGGTACGAGACGGTCAGGTCGTGGATCTCGAGCGCGGGCGCGGCGGCCTCGCCGCGGTAGGGGATCGCGGCGGCGGGAGAGGGGTTTGAGGTGGTGAAGGTCATGGGCGTCTCAGGGGCGCGGCTCGGCGTTCGTTCCGCTCGCTGAAGCGAGCCCTACGCGCGCCCTATTTCAATCCTTTCACGAGCAAGTCCGTGTTGTAGCGGACCATGCCATCATAGGTCTCGACCGCGTACCCGGCGTGCTCGCCCGGGGCGCCCATGGCGTCGGAGTACATCTCCCCGCCGATCTTGACGTCCCAGCCGGCGGCCTTGCAGTCGGCTTGGACGCGGTTGATCGTCTGCGGGTTGACGGAGGACTCGACGAAGATTGCGGGGATCTTTTTGGCGACGATGAACTGCACGGCCTCGCGGACGTTGGACAGGCCGGCCTCGGTCTCGGTGCTGATCCCCTGGAGGCCGCGGACGTCGACGCCGTAGCGGCGGCCGAAGTAGCTGAAGGCGTCGTGGCTGGTGATGAGCACGCGGCGGTCCGCCGGGATGCTGGTGACGGCGTCCTTCACGTACTTGTCGAGCGCCTCCATGCGCGTTGCGAAGTCCTTGTAGCGCTGTTCGTAGTGGGCGGCGTTGGCCGGGTCGTCCTTGACCAGCGTGTCTTTGACGAGCTGGCCGGCGCGGGCCCAGAGGGTTACGTCGAACCAGACGTGGGGGTCGTGGGCGCCGCCGTCGCCCTCCTTCCACGGGATCAGTTCCTTGGAGTGATCGAGCGAGGACGTGACCGCGATCGCCTTGTCCTTCATCTTCTGCTCGAACAGCTCGACCATCTTCCCTTCGAGGTGCAGGCCGTTGTAGAAGACGCGCGACGCGCCGGCGATGTCGCCGAGGTCCTTGGTCTTGGGCTTGTACGTGTGCGGGTCGGTGCCGGCGGGCATGATGACGGTCAGGTCGACCTTGTCGCCGGCGATCTGGGCGACGAGGTCGCCGATCATCGTCGTGGTGGCGACGACCTTGGGCTTGCCGGAGGCGGAAGGGCCGGCGCCGGGCTTGGAGTCGCAGGCGGTGATCAGGAGGAGGGGGAGGAGTAGTGCGTATCGCATGGGGGAAACGCCGCGTGGCCGCGGCGGCTAAACGGGGTGACCGGTCAGATCCGGTAGGTCAATCCGATGAACACGTTGAAGTCGTCGGCGGACTCGGAGACGCCGAAGTTGACGCCGAGGTCGAGTTGGAGCTTGTCGTTGACGCCGTAGGTCAGCCCGCCGCCGACGACGGCCTGGTAGGTCTGGCCGGCGCCGGTGTAGGCGACGCCGACGTATTCGACGTAGCCCTCGAGGTCGCCGACGATGTTGTGGCCTAAGACGACGGTGTGAACGATGGCGGTGCCGTAGCCGTCGCCGGCGTCGCGGACGTAGTCGAACTCGAGCATGGCGCCGAGCCCCCACCCGTCGGGGAGCGGGAGGCTGGCGATGAACATGACGCCGCCCTCGTAGTGGTCGTTGGAGAGTTCGCCCGAGCCGGTGGGGAGCTTGACGAATCCCATAATGCCGAAGGCCGGGCCGTCGTCGTCGTTGCCGAAGACGTTGAGCTTCAGGCGGATCTCGGTCTCGCCGTGGCCCTGGTGGCGGGTCGGGCCGCCGCGCGCGTTCACGTACGGATCGAAGACGAGTTGGACGTCGATGTTGTTGGTCAGCCCGGCCTTGATGTTGAGCGGCGCGACGCGGAACGTTTCGGACGTCTCGCCGTGCGAGCGGTCGTAGGTGTAATCGACCAGGCTCATCTCGAGCTGGTAGTGGCCGGCGTCGACCGTGCGGGCGCTCTCGGTCGTGTCCGGGCGGTCGGCCGACAACTCGCGCATCAGCTCGCGCGGCGTGGGGTTAAACAGCGTGAACCCGCCCTTGTTCGCCGGCGGCTTGGGCGCGTCGTCGGCGAATGCGAGCGGCGCGAGTAGACAGGCGGCCAAGCCCAGACGGACACTCCTGCTTCCCATGACGGTCTCCTCTTTGAATAGTCAAAGTCATTATTCGGTATTGTCAAACGGATGTCAACAGGAATTTCAAAGGCTATACTGGGGGCCGGGAGGTCGAGGCTGCGTCCGAGCCCCTTCCCGCCGACGCTGGTCGACAAACTGCTCGGACGGAGCCTCGCCCTCCCACAAGCGTCAATCGGCGGTCTTCATGGCGTCTACGACGGTCGAAAACTACCTCAAGCAGCTCTACCTGGAGCAGCAGGCGCTGGCCGGGGGCGAGCTCGTCCCCATGGGGCGTCTCGCGGCCGCGATGACCGTCACGCCCGGGACGGCCACGACGATGGTCAAGGCGCTCGCCGAGGCGAACTTGGTCGCTTACGAGCCGCGCACGGGCGTTCGCCTCACCCGGGCCGGCGAGCAACTCGCCCTGCACGTCCTCCGCCGACACCGCCTCGTCGAGCTGTTCCTGGTCGAGGTGCTCGGGCTGGACTGGTCCGAAGTGCACGATGAGGCCGAGCATTTGGAACACGCCGTGTCGGACAAAGTGCTCGAGCGGATGGACGCGCTCCTGAACTACCCGGCCGTCGACCCGCACGGCGACCCGATCCCGACGGCCAAGGGCAAGGTGTCGTCGCCGCGCCTGCGGACGCTGGCGCAGGTGGAGCCGGGGACGTCGGCGCGGATCAGCCGGATCGCGGATCAGGAGGCGGCGTTCCTGCAGTTCCTGCGGCGCGCGGGGCTCACGCCGGGCGTGGAGGTGGGCGTGGAAGCACGGGACGCGCAGGCCGATCAGGTGAAGGTGCGGCTCGGCGGCAAGCCGGTCACGCTGGGCACGGCGGCGGCGGCGAAGATCCTCGTGGAGGAGGCGTGATGGCGGCGGCCGAGGGCTACACCCTGCTCGATTTCGGCGACGGCCGGCGACTCGAACGGTGGGGGCCGTACCGGCTCGACCGGCCGGACGCCACGGCGATGGGGCGCCGCGCGGATCCCGAACTTTGGACGACGGCCGACGCGACCTATCGCGGCGAGAAGGGGAAGGGGCAGTGGGACACCCGCCGGGCGCTGCCCGAGTTCTGGCCCGTGGCGTTCGACGACCTGCAGTTGGCCGTGCGCCTCGCGCCGTACAAACACACGGGCGTTTTCCCAGAGCAACTCGAGAATTGGCGGTGGGCGCGGGCGGTAGGGCGAAAAGCGGGGCGGCCGCTGACGGTGCTCAACCTCTTCGCCTACACGGGCGGCGCGACGACCGCCCTGGCGAAAGACGGCCACCACGTCACGCACGTGGACGCGGCCAAGCCTTCGATCACCTGGGCGAAGCAGAACGCGGCCCTCAACGGCGTCGCGGCAGATCGCACCCGCTGGATCCTCGACGACGCCGCCGAGTTCGCGGCCCGCGAGGTTCGGCGGGGCAGGACGTACGACGGGATCATCCTCGACCCGCCGGCGTTCGGGCACTCGCCGACCGGCAAGGCCTGGCGCGTCGAGCGCGATTTGCCCCCCCTGCTGGCGGCGTGCGCGCGACTGCTATCGGAGCGCCCGGCGTTCGTGATCCTCAACGCGTACGCCCGCGGCGACACCCCGGTGACGGTCCGGGCGATAATGGCGGACGCCTTGCGCGGCCGGCGCGCGAAGGTCGATGCGGCGGAACTAGAACTGGTCACAACCGGTGGGCGGTCGCTGTCGACGGGTGTGGTAGCGCGGTGCGCGCTGTAAGCACCCGGGATCCGGGGCGGCGCTTCGGGCGGAGCCCGTGCACTATGCCCCGGCTTGTTTCGGATGGTGATAAACGACCTTGCACCGCTCAGGCGGTGAGGTCGAGCGGGTCGGCGACGCCGGCGGCGCGCCGCCACATCCGCCGGAGCATCTCCTTGCGCTGCTGCTCCTGCCGGGCGGCGTGGTCGTCGTCGGGGTTCTGCTGCTGCTGCTTCCCGTCGCCCTCGCCCCCCTGCGGTTTCGCCGACTCCGACTTCGGGGCCTGCTGCACCTGCAGCTTGTCGACGGTCACGCCCTGCGATTCGAGGACGTGCTTGAGCTGGTTGAGGCTGTGGGACAGGAGTTGCGTCGCGTCGTCGGACGACGTTTGGAACGTCGCCGAGAGCGTGCCGTTGCGCATCTCGACCATCACCTGCAGCGCGCCGAGTTCGGGCGGGTCGAGGCGGATCTGCATGGACCCGCCGGTGGCGCCGGCGAGTTGCGTGCGCACCGACGTGACGATCTTGTCGTGGTTGCTGGCGGCGAAATCCGCCTCGGTCGGCGCGGGGGGTGGCGCGG
>Ga0196963_10001000_pt1 | contig 20953 bp, 19 predicted proteins | sample S1_5metaG_FD_148600 | JGI IMG/M metagenome (GOLD analysis project Ga0196963, IMG submission 148600) | Soil microbial communities from Anza Borrego desert, Southern California, United States - S1_5 | ecosystem: Environmental > Terrestrial > Soil > Desert | place: USA: California | collected... | reverse complement strand
GAAAGCTGATCGCCGATCGCTGAGAGCTGATTCAGGAGAACGACGATGAGTGTGAAGAGTGTTTTGTTGCGCGCCGCAATGGTGAGCGCGCTGCTCGCGGCGCCGAGCTACGCACAGGTGCCAGAGGTGCCAAAGGGGCCAGTGGTGCTACAGGTGCCAATGGTGCCAGAAGTGCCAATGGTGCCAATGGTGCCGATGATTGCGGACTTCGATTTCGGGATGCCGCAACCGCCGCAGATGCCGATCATGCCGGTGATGCCGATGTTGCCGCCTATGCCACCGATGGCGGATGTCAGCATGGCGCTGGCCGCGGCGGAACATGGGGCTGTAACTGTGCGCACGGCGATCGATGCGGCGCGTGCCCGCGGCGCGCTGTCGTTCGCATTCGGCGATGGCCAGCGCTCGCGCGAAGACGAGCAGCGCCAGCGCGAAGACGAGGCGCGGCAGCGTGAAGAGGAAGCACGTCAGCGTGAGGCGGAGCGCCGCCAGCGCGTCGATGAGTACTACCAGCGCGGCCAGGAATCGCTCGAGCGCCGGTCGTGGGCGCGTGCCGTTGATTCGTTCACCCGGGTCATCGATTCGCAGAATTCGAACCGCGTCGATGCCGCGTTGTACTGGAAGGCCTACGCGCTGGACAAACTCAATCAGCAGGCGGACGCGCTGGCCGCGGTCCAGGATCTGATCAAGCGGTTTCCCCAGAGCCGCTGGATCAGCGACGCCAAGGCGCTCGAGCTGCAAGTGCGGCAGAACGCGGGTCAGGCGCCGCGCCCGGAAGCGGAATCCGACGAAGAGTTGAAACTGCTGGCGATCCAGGGGCTGCAGCATTCCGATCCGGAGCAGGCGATCCCGATGCTCGAGAAGATCATCCAGGGCACCGCGTCACCGCAATTGAAGTCGCGGGCGCTGTTCGTGCTCGCGCAGAGCAACTCGCCGCGGGCGCGGCAGGTGCTGACCGCGGTCGCGAAAGGCGGCGGCAACCCGGACGTGCAGCGCCGCGCCATCCAATACCTCGGCGTCCACGGCTCGCAGGAGAACCGCGCCATCCTCGCGGAGATCTACGCCGCCACCGGCGATCTCGACATCAAGCGGCAAATCCTTCGCTCGTTTCACGTCGCCGGCGACCGCGCGCGGCTGGTGACGGCGGCCACTACCGAGAAAGCTCCGGAGCTGCGCCAGGAAGCGGTGCGTCAGCTCGGGTCGATGGGCGCACGTGACGAGCTCTGGAACATGTATCAAAAGGAGAGCACGCCGGAAGTGAAACGCCAGATTCTGCAGGCGCTGTTCGTCAGCGGCGACGCGCAGCGGCTGATCGAGGTCGCCAACAGCGAGCAGAATCCCGAGCTGCGCCGGCGCGCCGTGCAACACCTCGGCACGATGAGCCGGACCCGTACCGGGGATGCGCTGGCCGGCATCTATGCGAAGGAAAAGGACGCCGACATCAAACGCATCGTGATCAACGCGTTGTTCACGCAAGGCAACGCCGACGCGCTGGTCGCCATTGCCCGCAAGGAAACCGATCCCGCGGCCAAGCGCGAGGTCGTGTCGAAGCTCTCGGTGATGACGAAGTCGAAGGTCGCGATGGATTACTTGATGGAGATCCTGAACAAATGACGGCGACCGCGCCCGCCTTCGCTCGCGGGAAATCGAGCGAGTCGCTCCGGCGTGACCTCGCCGGACGGTCACGCCTGAGCGGCTTCCTGGTGACCCTGCTGGCGGCAATCGCCGTGCACTGGAGCGCGGCCGCCGCCGTCGCCCAGACGCCGCGGCTCTCGAACGGGCGCCTCGAGACGCATCCGACGACGAATATTTCGCGCGATGTGCCGGCGCTGGCACGCACGCTGACCGAACCGATGTGGATCGGCTATGCGCAGCCGCTGATCGACGGCAATCACGAGATGTGCGACTACTGGAACAACGGCGCGCGTTTCACCCAGTCGACCGACCCGATTCGGCTCGAACCCGCGGACTTCTTCTTCGTGATGTTCCGCGTCGAGAATCGCGAGATCACCCGCATCCGCACCTACTCGGCGAACTGCCCGCTCGACGCCGGCGGCAAACCGGTGCATTGGTTCAGCAACGTCGCGGTGAACGACAGCATCAGTTACATGAAGTCGTTCATCGCCGCCAACGCGACACGACGGCTGATGGACTCGGCCGTCACCGTGATCGCGCTGACCGAAGGGCAGCAGGCACTGAACGAGCTGCTGACCATCGCGCGCGATGGAATGACCACGAACATCAAGGGTAACGCGTTGTTCTGGCTGGCGCAGCGCGCCGGCGACAAGGCGATCGGCACCATCACCGCGGCGATCGAGAACGATCCGGACACCGAGGTCAAGAAGAAGGCGGTGTTCGCGCTCAGTCAGCTGCCGAAAGACCAGGGCGTACCGCTGCTGATCGAGCAGGCTCGCACCAACAAGAACCCGGCGGTACGGAAACAGGCGATGTTCTGGCTCGGCCAATCGAAGGATCCGCGCGCGCTGAAGTTTTTCGAAGAAATCCTGAAGTAACCCTTGTCCGCCGTCGCCTTGCGAAGGCGGATTCCAACCATCCGGCGGCCTCGATCCATCCAAGGATACGAGGTCGCCGAAATGCCGAAAGTCCTTGCCCTAGCCTTGTTGGTTTTCGCTGGTCCGGTGGGCCTGAGAGCATCGTCGTCTGCGCTTCCCGTCGCAGCCGGCGAGCAGGCGGTGGCGCAAGCGTATCAAGGCGAATGGACGGCCGACACGCGCAGCACCTGGACGGATGCTGACGGCGAGCCGCGCGTCCAATTCAACCTGCGCACGGGCGCGGGTGACAGTCGATGGGGGTTCGGCGTCCGCATCCGCGATCTCGCCGGCCTGCCGCCCGCGGCGGTGGCCAACATGGCGGACAACGTGCAGTTCTCGTGGACGCGAGAGGCCGGCACGTTCCGCTTCAGCGGGTCGTTCGACCAGGGCCGCGGCAGCGGCACTTATGCCTTCACGCCCGACCAGGCGTTCGTGACCAATATGGGCGCCGCCGGTTACCGCAACCTTTCCAACGATGACATCGTGAGGATGGCGGTGATCGACCTGACCACCGCGCACGTTCGCGGGCTCGCGCAGGCCGGATATGCGAACCTGCCGCTCGACGATCTCATTCGCACGCGTCTGCATCGCGTCACGCCGGAGTTCATTCGCGACCTGGCGTCGTTGGGTTACAAGGGCATCGCCATCGACGATCTCGTGCGAATGGGTATCCATCGCGCGACGCCGGACAACATTCGCGCGCTGCAGGCGCAGGGCATTCGCGGCTTGAGTGTCGACCAGCTGATTAAATTTCGCATCCACAAGGTCACTCCCGAGTTCATCCGCGCGCTGGAACAGCGAGGCTACCGGCAGCTGACGACAGACAGCCTGGTCAAGATGCGTATCCACAAGGTATTGCCAGAGGAGATCGACCAGTTGAAGGCCCTGGGCTTCGCCGGGATGTCCGTCGACGAGTTGGTCAAGTTCCGCATCCACAAGGTGACGCCGGACTATATCCGCGCGATGCGCGAAGTCGGGTTCACGTCGGCGACCGAAGATCAACTGGTCCGGATGCGCATTCACAAGGTCGACGCGACGTTCGTCCGCCATGCCCGCGAAGACGGGCTGACCGTGGCCACGCCTGGCGACGCCATCGATCTCGCGATCCACGGTCCGCGCTGGCGCCGTCGCCGATAGTACCTCTGGGCCGCGTCGTCTTTCCGCTGCCGCTTCCGTGACCCCACCGCAACACCGTTGCTGACGCGGCCGCCCTGGTCCGCGGGTTAGAATCCGCGGATGCGTAATATTCGACTGGCTGCCGGATGTTCCCGGCAGGCCCTCTATCTCCCGATCAAACATCTGCTCCCGGCCGCGCTGGTGTTGCTGCTGTCAGTCACGGCGGCTGCGCAATCCGCGCCACGGCCCGATGCCGATCCGCGCATCGAGAAGATCGTCGCGGCGATCTCGCAAGAGCGGCTGCAAGAGTTACTGACGAAGCTGGTGAGCTTCGGCACCCGCAACACGCTGTCCGATCAGGACTCGCCGACGCGCGGCATTGGCGCGGCGCGCAACTGGATTCTCGAAGAGATGCGGCGGTCGAGCGAAAAGCTGCGCGTGACGTTCGACACCCACCAGATTGCGCCGCAGGGCCGTATCACGCGCGCGGTCGACTTGCGCAACGTCATGGCGGTACTGCCGGGCCGATCGCCGAGGCGCATCTACGTCAGCGGTCATTACGACACCGTTAACATCGGCGGCCAGAATGTCTCGAATGCCTCCGCGCCGGGCGGCGCCGCCGCGGGAGGTGATCGGCAGACTCGGCCTGGATTCGATCCCAACGTCGACGCCAACGGCGCCAACGATGATGGCAGCGGCACGGTGCTGACGATGGAGCTGGCACGAGTGTTCGCGGAAAGCGGGATCCAGTTCGACGCGACGCTGGTGTTCATCGCCTGGGCCGGAGAAGAACAGGGGTTGGTCGGGTCGGCGGTGCACGCGGAGGACCTGCGAAAGAACAAGGTCGCCGTCGACGCCGTCTTCAACAACGACATCGTCGGCAACTCGCTCGGCGGCAACGGCATTCGCGACGCCGAGTCGGTCAAGGTCTATGCGATCGGTCCGGAAGATTCACCGGCCCGCTCGCTGGCCCGTTATATCCGCAAGACCGCGGCCATTTATGTGCCGTCGCACCGCGTCCGCCTGATGGCCCGCGAAGACCGCTTCGGCCGCGGCAGCGATCAATCGTCGTTCTCGCAGAACGGCTATCCGGCAATCGTGTTCCGCGAAGCCAATGAGAATTTCGAACGGCAGCACGGCGAGAACGACAAGATCGACGGCGTGGATTTCGGATACCTGGCGCAGAACGCGCGCGTCAACGCCGCGGGCGTCGCGGCGCTTGCGCTGGCGCCGCCGGCGCCAACTGTCACCAACGAGCGCGGCGGCAACATGCTTTCTCGCGATCCATCCGGCTACGACGCGACGATGCGGTGGGTGGCGTCGCCGGGCGCGGTGGCCTACCGCATCTACTGGCGCGACACCTGGACCAACGACTGGGAGCACACGCAGACGATCGGCAACGTCACTCAGTTCACGTTGAAGAACGTCAACATCGACGACTTCGTCTTCGGCGTCTCGGCGATCGGCGCCGACGGGCAGGAGAGCCTGGTCAGTGCGTACGTGTCGCCGGTCCGGCAAAGTACGCCGATCAAACGTCAATGATTGCGCCGGCGATCCGATCGATCGCGCAACCTTGACTGATGTCGTGGCGCGGCTGCGTGTCGCGTTGTCGAGGCCGCTGCCCGGGCTCACGGCGCAGCTGCGGATGTCACCCGAGCCGAGGCTGGGCTGGGACCCGCTGAAATTCCCGGAAGGCGCGCGGGACGGGGCGGGCCTGCTGCTCCTCTACCCTTCGGCGGAGGCGTCGGGCGGCGGCGCGTACGACGATTCGCTGCAGATGGCGTTGACCGTGCGTGGCTCGGAGCTGCGCAACCACACCGGTCAGGTGTCGCTGCCCGGCGGGCGGGTCGACGCGGGGGAAACCGTGGAACAGGCCGCGCTCCGCGAAGCCCATGAGGAAATCGGTGTCGACCCATCGGTGGTCGATATTCTCGGGCGCCTGACACCACTGCACATTCCCGTCAGCGGCTACCTGCTGCATCCGGTCGTTGGATTTACCTCGATGCGGCCGGCGTTTCAGCGGGCCGAGTGGGAAGTGGCGCGGATTATCGAGGCGCCAGTGTCGATGCTGGCCGATCCGGCAATCATCAAGCGCGAGAGACGCACGCGCGTCGTCAATGGACAGGCCATCGATATCGACGTGCCGTACTACGACATCGACGGTGAAAAAGTGTGGGGCGCCACCGCCATGGTGTTGGCGGAGTTCTGCGCTATTCTCCAGCCGTGAAAACCATCGCCGTTGCTCTGACCGTCGCGTTCGGGCTGACGACTGCGGTGAATCAACGCAGGCCGTCTGACGCGCTGATCGACAGGTTCTTTGCCGCCGAATCGGGGGCGGACGCGGCAGCGATGGCCGCGGAGTCGCTCGCGTTCGACTTCGACCAGCTGTACGGACGGTTGCAGCAGGGCCGAACCTACCTCGATGAAAAGCGCGGTGAGTACTCGCTGCGATGGAAGTCGAAGTCCGGCCCCTACTTCAACAACGTCGTGGACGTGCCGGATGACTACGACCCGTCACGAAAGTGGATGTTGCGCGTGCAGCTGCATGGCGGGGTGGGGCGGCCGTCGCCGAACGCATCGCAGCCGGGGCGCCAGCCGGGCCGTGCCAACAATCGCATCGCCGGCGAGAAACAGATTTACCTGCACCCCAGCGGGTGGATCGCCGCGCAGTGGTGGGATGAAGAGCAGGTCGATAACATCCTGCGCGCAGTCGACACCCTGAAGCGCCGCTACAACATCGACGAATCAAGAATTTACCTGACCGGCATTTCGGATGGCGGCACCGGCGTGTACTACCTGGCGCTCAAGGAACCGAATCCATGGTCGTCGTACCTGCCCCTGAACGGCAGCCTGGCTGTGCTCCGCAATCCCGACAACGGCGCCGATGGCGAGCTGCACGGCAACAACTTGATCAACGCGCCGCTGTATGTCGTCAACGGCGAGCACGATCCGCTGTACCCTGTCGCACAAGTCGAGCCGCATATCGCGTGGTTGAACCGCATGGGGGTCAAGGTCGTGTTCCGGCCGCAGCCCGGCGCCGTACACAACACCGCGTGGTGGCCAACCGAACGCGCCCCTTTCGAGCAATTCGTCAAGGATCACCCGCGCGTGGCACACCCGGCGGCGCTGACCTGGGAGACGGAGCGCGTCGATCGCTTCAACCGTAACCGGTGGCTGGTGATCACCGAGCTTCGCACCGACGCGTCGCGGACGACGCCCCTGACCGATGCCGGTTTCTTCCGCCATACCAAGCGTTCCGGCCGCGTCGACATTCGCCGCAACGGCAATCGATTCGATGCGGTGACGCGGGATGTGGCTGCGTTCACAGTGCTGCTGTCTCCCGACGTGATCGATTTCTCGACGCCGGTCAGCGTCGCCGTCAACGGCGCCGTGGTGCATAACGCGGCGGTCGCCAAGGATCAGGCGACGCTGCTGCGATGGGCCGCGCAGGACAACGATCGTACGGCGCTGTACGCCGCCGAACTGAAGGTCGTCGTTCCGTGATGCGGCCGGTCATCCTGATTACGGGCGCGAGCCGCGGCATCGGCGCGGCGACCGCGCGGCTGGCGGCGGCAAACGGCTACGACGTCTGCGTCAACTACCGCGCCAATGCCGATGCCGCTGCGGCGGTGGCCGGAGCGGCCGTTGCCTGCGGCGCCCGCGCCATCGCCGTACAGGCGGATGTCGCGATCGAAGCCGAAGTGATACGGCTGTTCGGCGAGTGCGATCGCACGCTCGGTCCGATGCGGGCGCTCGTCAACAACGCGGGCATCCTCGAATCGCAGTCGCGCGTTGAACGGATTACGGCCGAGCGTCTGCAGCGCATTTTCGCCACCAATGTCACGGGCGTGTTCCTGTGCGCACGCGAAGCCGTCAGGCGCATGTCGACGAGCCATGGCGGTCATGGCGGCGCCATCGTCAACGTCTCCTCGCGCGCGTCGGTGCTGGGCGCGCCGAATGAATATGTCGATTACGCTGCGTCGAAGGCCGCCGTCGATACGTTGACGATCGGCCTCGCGCAGGAGGTTGCGCAGGAAGGCATCCGCGTCAACGCCGTCCGCGCCGGCATCATCGACACCGAGATTCACGCCAGCGGCGGCGAACCCGGCCGCGTCGATCGGATGAAGGCCTCCGTGCCGATGAGGCGCGGCGGTACGGCCGAGGAAGTCGCGCGCGCCATCCTCTGGCTGCTGTCGGACGAGGCCTCGTTCACCACCGGGTCGTTTCTCGATGTCAGCGGTGGCCGCTGATCTGCTGGAATCTGTGCATACACTCTTGACGTGAAGCCGACGTTCTTCGAAACAGCGGCGCAGTTCCGCGCCTGGCTCGAGAAGCATCACCAGACCGCCGACGAGATCATCGTCGGCTTTTACCGCAAGGACAGCGGCAAGCCGAGCATCACCTGGTCGGAAGCCGTGGACGAGGCATTGTGTTTCGGCTGGATCGACGGCATTCGGCGGAAGCACAGCGACATCGCGTATTCGAACCGGTTCACGCCCAGGCGGCCGAACAGCAACTGGAGCGCGATCAACATCGCCAAGGTCGAGCAACTGACCAGGGAGGGCCGCATGCGACCGGCCGGCCTGGCTGCTTTCGAAAAGCGCAAAGCCAGCCGGTCGCGCGTCTACAGTTACGAACAGAAGGACGACCCGGAGTGGTTGCCGCATCTCCTGAAGAAGTTCAAGGCGAACAAGCGGGCATGGACATTCTTTCAGGGCCTGCCGCCGTATTACCGGCGCGGCGAAACACGCTGGATCAACAGCGCGAAGCAGGAGGAGACACGCCTCCGGCGGCTGGACAAGGTGATGGCGGCGTGCGAGAGTGGCAGGCGCCGATAACGTGATGGGGTCCAACTACAGCGCCTCCGACTACGTTTTTCAATTCATCATCATCACGACCGGCGTCCTCATCGCGATGCTCGCGAACGGCTTCGTCGAGCGCACCAAGGACCGCCGGCTGGTGGCGCAGGCGCGCTCGACGATTCAGCGCGAGATCGCCGACAACAGCAAGGACCTCGCAGCGACGCTCTCAAGCTTTCCTAAGGATCGCGAGGCCCTTGATGGGGCGATCCAATTCGCGGACGACATGCTGACCACGGGCAAGACCAGCGTGACGTCGATTCAGATCCACTACAACATGGCCGATCTGTTCGATACCAGCTGGCGTACCGCCGAACGAACCGGCGCCCTGAGCCATATGGACTACGCCGAGGTGCAGCGTTACTCGAAGCTGTACGACTTCCAGGATTTCTTCATCACGCAACAGCGCGCGGCCGTCTCTCAACTGTCCCTGACCTCGTCGCTGCTTGGGCCCGGCTTCAACCCCGACAAGCCCAACCCAGACGATCTGCGGACCTTCCGCCAGCGCGCGCACGAACTGCGCGCGGCTCTTGGCCTGCAGGAAGACTTCGCGAAGCGGCTTGCGGAGTTTTACGCGGCTGCGTTGAAGAACGACGCACAGTAATAGGTGCCACGGTGCCAAGGGGTGCCAAGGTGCCAAAGGGGGTGCCAGGGTGCCAAAGGGAGTGCCAAGGGTGCCAAAGGGGGTGCCAAGGGGTGCCAAGGTGCCAGGGGTGCGGCAAATTTTGCGATGCCGGTCGGTGACGATGGTTGCGCGAATTGCGACGTCGGGTCGCGGCGGTTCTTCGATCCGGAAGGAAATTGAGTAATCGCATTCGGCAACGGCGTTGCAGGTCCGCCGGTCATGGCAGGATTCCGCGACTTCCGAGAGATCGCTGCGTGGCGGCTTGCGAACGAGCTCAAACTTCGTGTCGATCTGTTTTTGTTGTCACCGCCGTTCAGGCGTCATTACAAGTTGTGCGATCAGTTGAGCGACGCCGTCCGGTCGGGGCCGCGCAACATCGCGGAGGGTTTCGAACGGTATCGTCACAAAGAGTTTGCGCAGTTTGTACGGATAGCCAGGGGGTCGGAAGTCGAGGTCCTGAATCACCTCGTCGACGCCCGCGATCAGCGGCTGATCACGGACGATGAATTTCTGATCACGGAACACCTCGCGAAGCGAGCGATCAAAGCGGCCGTGGGTCTAATCCGCTATCTCGAATCGACGCCGGATCGCCGCCGTAGCACTAATTGGCACCAATGGCACCCTTGGCACCCTTGGCACCTTTAGGACCCTGGGCACCCAGAGAGAGCGAAACGGCGAAGCCGGCGAGCGACCCGATCAGCCCCCACAAGCTCGGGTCCCACCAGCCGCGGGCGGCCGTCGTGAAATACACGGTCAGCAGCATGGCGACACCGGCGATGATAGCGGCCATCGCGTCGCGTGCGCTGGCGCGGCGAAACAGCAATGCACCCGCGACCGGCACGAACAGCGTCGCCCCCATCAGCGAGTAGAAGATCCTCAGCGCGTCGACGACCGTGGCCAGCTGGATGGCGAGAAACATGCCGGCGATACCGCCAGTCACCGCGGCCATCCGCGCCACCAGCACCACTTGCGTCGACGTCGCCGACGGGTTGACGAAGCGCTTGTAGAGATCCTTCGACGAGCTCGTCGACAGCATGAACAGGATGGCGTCGCAGGTGCTGACCTCGGCGGAGAAGACCGCTGCCAAGGCGAGCGCGCCAATCAACATCGGCAGCTCGTTGAGCAGAACGGTCGGCAGGACGAGGTTCGGGCTCGCGATGTCGGGATGGTGCACGCGTGCGGCCATCCCGAGCAGTACGGGCAGGAACGAAAACGCCAGTTGCATCACGCCGGCGATGCCGATTCCGAGCTTCACCGACCGCGCACTGTCGGCGGCGTAGGCCTTCTGCACCAGACCCGGAGAAATAATGAAACTCGGCGTCAGCAGGATCAGCATCGTCCAGCCGGACGAAGCGCCGGCGGAGTACATAAAGTCCCAGAATCTCGGCGGGACCTCGGGTGCGGCGGCAATGGCCGCGAGTCCGCCGACGCGGCTCAACACCATCGGCACGGCAATCAGGAAGCCGCCGAGCAGCACCGTCAGTTGTAGCGCGTTGACCCATGCCGAGCTCAGCAAACCTCCGGCCGTGAAGTACACCGTCATCGCGACGCCGCCAATCGCGACGCCTTGCCATCGTGGCAATCCGGCCACGACCTCAAGCACCGCCGCGCCGGCAATGAGTTGCGCAGCCAGGATGGCGAGCGTGCCCAACAGCAGCAGCGATGCCACGACGCCACGCACTTTGACGTCGTATCGATCCTCGAGAAAATCACCGACGGTCAGATACTGGCGTTCAGTTGCCAGCGCCCAGAGTTTCGGGCCCACCCAGAATGCCAGCACCAGCGTGCCGATCCCGACCGCGCCGTTCCACCACCACGCGCTGATGCCGTCGTGATAGGCAAGCCCCGCCGCACCTACGGTGGTCCCCGCCCCGACATTGGCGGCGAGCACCGTGCCGCCGAGGAGCGGCCAGGACAGGTTGCGCCCGGCCACGAAAAAATCGGCGGCGCCGCGTACCCGTCGTCCCATCCACACGCCAAAGGCGGTGATGCCGACCGTATAGAGGAGCAGCAACAACAGCGGTGTATTCACGGTGGCCACAGCTTACCTCCAAGCCGGTGCGCACAAATCTGGTAGCGGCCGCCCCGCGCTGCAGGTATCAACAGGCATGTTGTTGATCGCCGCTGTCGCCGCGGTGCTTCAGGCCTCTCAGGCCGGCGCGCCCACGCCGCCGCCATTTGACTGCAGCGCCGCCGAATATCGCCAATTCGATTTCTGGGTGGGAGACTGGGACGTGGTCCCGAACCCCGAGACCATGCCGAAACCAGTAGCTCCGGCATCGCCGCGGGCGGATCGCAAGCCGGCCCGCAACGTCATTTCGAAAATCCAGAGCGGCTGCGTGATCCACGAAAACTGGGACGATGGCGCCGGCGGAACGGGCGAAAGCTATAACATCTTCGATCGCGTGCAGCGCCAGTGGCACCAGACCTGGGTCGCGAACAACGGTGGCCTGCATCGATACTGGGGCGAGCTGAAGAACGGCAGCATGGTTTATGTTGGCGAGGTGCCGCTGGGGCCGACGCAGCGCGTCCAGGGCCGCCGTACGGTGCGCGTCACGTTCACGCCGCTCGGGCCGGACCGGGTTCGGCAGTTTTCCGAATCGCTGAATACGGATGGCACGTGGAGCATCAACTACGACCTGATCTACACACGCCGGGCGAAGACGAAATAACCATCACGCCGGACAGCCCGCGTCATCACGTCAGCGTGGCGGTGTTCGAATCGCCGCTGGTGCGCCTCGGACGCTGGCGTTGTCCCGCCGATCACCCCGTGTTCCTCGACTCTGGGCCGACGCAGGAAGCGTTCTTCGTGTTTCCGCGCGAGGCCGTCTGGATTCAACACGAAGGGCAGGCGCCCTTCGTCGCCGACGCCAATACCGTTACCTATTACAACAAGGGCCAGGTCTATACGCGTCACAAGCTGAGCGCGCACGGCGACCGGTGCGAATGGTTTGCGGTGTCGCCGGACGCGATCGCCGCCACGCTGGCGACCCATGAGCCCGCGGCCGCTGGGCGGCCGGATGTGCCCTTCCCGTTTACGCATGGTCCGAGCGACGCCGAGAGTTACCTGCGACAGCGCATGGTCTTCAACCACGTATCGAAAGAGCGCAGGCACGATCGCTTGTTCGTGGAAGAGACCGTGTTGTCGATTCTTGCCGACGTGACAAGGCTCGCGTATCTGCACCGCGGCGTCGACAGCCGGCCGCGGCCGCGCCGGCGCCGCGGTGTGGACGCCGTCGAGGCGGCGCGCGACACTATCGCTCGGCGTTTCACCGAGAACCTGTCGCTGTCAGACGTCGCGGCGGAGGCCGGCGCCTCGGTATTTCATCTGGCGCGCATGTTCCGGATGCGAACAGGATTCTCGATGCATGCATATCGAAACCAGCTGCGGCTGCGTGCCGCGCTGCCGCGGTTGCACGATGCGGTGGGCGACTTGACCGGCCTCGCGCTCGAGCTCGGGTTCTCCAGCCACAGTCACTTCACCGAAGCGTTCCGCCGTGCGTTTGGCAAACCGCCGTCGTTGATCCGCGAAACTCTGTAAGATCCGCTGATGCGGATGCTGAAAGCGGCGGGAGCCGCAATGCTGGTCGCGTCGATGGCGATCCTCGATGTCGCCGCGATAACCCGAGTGCCGTCAGCGGACGGCCAGTTCTGGGACATCCAGGACACCAGCCCATGGTCGCAAGACAGCGGCGGCATCGCGACCGGCGGGCGCGCGAACCCATTCAACGGTTTCGGTTATCTCAAGCTGCAGGTGGCGCGCCCGGACAATACCGTGCTCGTGCGCAATCACTACCTGCGCGGTTTCGGATTGCACCACGACGGCAACGGCCGCTTCGATTCCATTACGCCGGTGCTCGCGCATGACATCCTGATCTCGAGATCGATCACGACGTCCAAGGACACGCACTACCTCCGATATTTCGACGCATTCACCAACACCTCCGGCGAAGAGCGAATCGTGCGGGTGGCCTGGGGCGGCGCGGCCGGCGCGTATGACGACGGGGGCCGCGTGGCAGTGGCGGCGACCGGCAGCGGCGATCGGCGGATCGATCCCGCAGACGGCTTCGTGACCGTGATGCAGAACGCCAGAAACATTGCCGATCCGTCGATGGGCCCATCCGGTCACGGGCCTTCCTCGCACGTGCTCGGCAATCGCTCGGGCGTGCTCAAGGCCATTGGCGACATGTACGCCGACCCGTTCACCGATGAGTGGCCGGGTTTCGATCCCGCGCATCTCGGCTACGTCTTCGAACTGCGGCTGCGGCCTGACGAAACGCGCGCGCTGTTGACGTTTGTCGCCAAAGGTTTGAGCGAGGTCTACGATCCTCGGGGCGGCTACCCGATTCCGTTCAAGGACGCGCTGATCACCGGCGAAGCCGTCTACTCCGGGCCCGACGCGAAAATTCCCGCCGCCGGTACGGAGATAGCACGCGTGACCGCGATCGCGACGGCGCTGCTCAAAGAACCTGACGTTCGAGGATTGACGCCGCGTCAGCGCTCGCAGATCGCCAATTGGACTAGCTCGCCAGGCGCGCCGCCGGCGTTCACGGTCTTCGAGAAAACCGTGCCGGACCTGCAGCAGGCGATGAGCACAGGCGTGGTGACGGCCGAAGACATCACGCGCGAATATCTCGGCAGGCTGACGCTTTACGATCGCAATGGACCAACGTTCCGATCGGTGCTGTCGATCAATCCTCGAGCGATCGCCGATGCCCGCGACCGTGACGCCGAGCGCGCCGGCGGGCACGTCCGTAGCCCGTTTCACGGCGTTCCGATCGTGCTGAAAGACAACATCGACGCAACCGAACTGCCGACCACCGGCGGCTCTCGGGCGTTGGCCGACCATCGGCCTAGAATCGATTCCCGCGTCGCGGCCGGCATGAAGCAGGGTGGCGCGGTGATTCTCGGAAAAGCGAACCTCGATGAATTTCCGTTCGGCGACTTCGGCATCAGCACGGTAGGCGGCACGGTCGGCAACGCCTACGATCCGTCGTTGAGCACGTCCGGCTCGAGCGGAGGCAGCGCCACCGCGGTCGCGGCGAGTCTCGCGGCGCTGGCATTTGGCAGCGATACGTGCAACTCGCTGTCGAATCCGAGCGGGTTCGCATCGCTGGCCACGATTCGTGCGACGCGCGGGTTGGTCAGCCGGTCAGGCGTGATGCCGCTCAATACCTACAACGACGCGGTCGGGCCCATGGCGAAATCCGTACGCGAAGTCGCGCTCGCGCTTGATTTGGTGACCGGTCCCGACGCCGAGGATCCGGTGACGGCGGATGCGGCGAGACACCTCACCGGTTCGTTCGCGGCTGGACTCGACGCCGCCACGCTCAAAGGAAAACGCATCGGCGCGTTCCGGCAACGCTTCGTCGGTTTTACCGGTGAACGTGAAGTCGCCGCCAACATGGAGCGCGTCATCAACGAATTGCGATCGGCGGGTGCGGTCGTGATCGATGTCGCCGTCGCCGACTACGATGCGAAGTACGCCGCTGCGAGAGGCGCGGCGCCAGGCTCGTTACGAGCCGGCTGGACAGCGTACCTGAGTCGAGGATCGAAGGCCGGCGACAAGGTGTTGACGATCGAGGACCTGCTGGCGAGCAACAAGCTGGCGCCGGGCAGCGCGCGCCGGTTCGAGGCCGCGCTGGCGCCGACGCCAACCGGCGCGGTGCTCGAAGCCGCCATCGCGGACTTCCACACGCGCCGCGAAGCCTTCCGCCAGGTGCTGGTCGATGTGATGGATCGAGAAAAGCTCGACGCGATGCTGTATCCCGCCAATCACGCGCGCCCGCACACCCACGAAGGCGGCCTCGAGCGCTACGGATCGGAGCCGGGTACCTGCGAGGAAAGCGCGGCCACCGGACTGCCGCAGGTCACCGTTCCGGCTGGATTTATCGGCGGCCGCTATCCTGCGGGAATTTCGTTTCTCGGACGGATGTGGGACGACCAGCGGCTGCTGGCGATGGCGGCGGCCTACGAGCAGGCGACGCGCCATCGCCGTCCGCCGGCAACTGTCAGATAGCGCGAGCTATTTGTAGATCTTGGTGAAGTTGAGCGACGCGCCGCTCTTCTGCGGCTGCACGCCCACCGCGAATTGCGAGCTGCCGAAGTTCATCGTCACTGTCTTCGCCGCCGCGATGCCGAAGCCGGCCCCCATCACGACGTCGGTCGCGTGATGGCGGTTCCACGCCATCCGAGCGAGGGACACGTAGCTGCCGAGCGCGTACGCAGGCAGTCCCATCTTCCACCCGTAATAACGCTGGACGATCGTCGCCGTCGCGAACGCGCTGGCGGCGTGACCCGACGGGAACGACTTGTTGTTGCTGAAGTCGGGCCGGTCGCGGCGAACCGAGAACTTCAGCCCTTGCACGATGACCTGCGAGAGTACCTGCGCGCGGACGATGTCGCGGCCGACCGCCGCGGCCTTGGCATTCCCGAACGCTCTGCCGAGACCGTACGTCGCAAAGCCGGCGCCCGCCTGGAATACGAAATTACCGATCAAGTTCCCCGACTGGAACAACGTCGTCGGAATATTGAAGCCGTTGTTGACGCCTTCACGATCCCAGGGGGCCATCGCGACCGCGACAATGCCCACCGTGCTGAGCGTCTTGAGCGTGTCGTGGCGCCAGAAATTCCGGAAATCGCCGGCACTCAGCTTGAGCGCGTTGGTTTCGGGAACCGGCGACACGCGCGCGAGCTGCGGCACGCCGGAAGCCGGAAGCTGTTCTGTCGACTCGGTCGCCCCCTCAGGCGTAGCGACGGCGTCGCCGGGGCCCTCGGTTGGATCCGGCGCCTGGGCGGACGCCGGCACAGCAAGCGCAAGCGCGAAGAGGGCAATCGCAATACGAACTGAAAACATCATCAACTCTATTTATTAATTGTTGGTAAGCGCCGGCAAGCGCGCGTTCCAGTATCGCACGACGGAGCGGACCTGCACGCGATTTACGGAACGCGTAATTCTCTGATGAGGTTGTGTCACGGCAACCGGTCGAAACCAACCGCGCACCAGGATCCGGCGGCGAGACGCATCATGCGTCGAGCTGCCACTTGGTGCGCGTATAGGCGATCCGGAAGCCTTGCCGCTCGGCGTTGCGTTGGGACGGGCTGCCCGGTGCGGCCACCATCATGGCCAGATCGCAACCCTTCGACGCCGCATGCCGGAGCCGGGCGTCGAGCAGCGCGTTTTGCGCGCCTTGCCGTCGTCCCGACGGCACGGTGCTGGCGCCGGCGAGCAATGCGGTGCCCTCGTGCATGAACAGCGCGGCGGTGGCAATTGCCTCGCCGGCTCGCTCGGCGACAAAGCAGGTGGCGGACGACAGGCTCAACCGCGCGAAGCCTTCGATGTAAGGCATCACCTCCGGATGTTCGCTCCAACCCTGCGAGGCGACGCGTGCGTAGTGGTCGACTTCACCGGGCTCCGCGATCCGCACGCGCAACGTCTCGTTCGCCGTGCTCGCTGCCGCGGGATCGATCGGACGAAACAGGACGGTCGAGAGCTCGCACGGCTTATATCCGCGTTGGGTCAATGTTGCGAACAGCTCGACGCCCGCGAGCGGACAGGTCTCGTGAAACACCGCCGAACCGCGCGACGTGAAGAACCGCTCGACAGCGGCGAGCTCACTCTCGGATGGCCGCTCGAACAGGCCGAGACAGAACGTCTGGGTGAGCGGCGAGCCGACGCCCGCAAACATCAGCAGGGTGTGGCCGCTATGTTTCCAGATGGCGCCGGAGTTCGGATCGAGGCGCGCCTGCGCCTCGACGAACGCGGCGTTGCCGCGGCCCTCGGTCGATTCGAGGCGTTGCGCGAGCGCGAGGTCGGAGAAATGCTGGCTCATCGGCAGTGCCGGGCATGTTACCCCGCCGCTCCGACAGCCGCTTACTTGCGGTATACGCGCATGGTCTTGCCCTCGATCGAATACGCCAAGCCCTTCCGATTGACAATCAACGTCAACGCCTCTTCGAACGTCACGCCGTGCAGCTTGAGCGTGTCATCCGTGAGCGGTTCGCGCCGCGTTGCCACGGTGACGCTCTCATCGATCTCGACGGTCATGCCGGCTGCCCTCGCCAGGAACGACAGCGCGTCTTCGACAGTCGACTTGACGAAGGTGATAGTGATTGGCTGCGCGGCCGTGGGCGCTTGCGCAGGTGCGCCGGCGGTCATTACGTATACGCCGAGGACGAGAATCAATTGCATTTCGGCCCCCTCAGGTCAGTTGCTGATGCGATCTTACAGTAGACGGCGCGGATTTTGGTGGGTACCGCAACCCTACGCGCGAGCATCGAGCGCGGCAAAGCGATCCGCGGTCTGCTATTTCAGGGCGGTGAGCACCGCGTCGATCATCTTCTTTGCGTCGCCGAACAGCATGCGGGTGTTGTCTTTGTAGAAGAGCGGGTTGTCGACGCCGGCATAGCCGCTGGCCATGCCCCGTTTCATCACGATGCAGTGCTTCGCCTTCCACACTTCGAGAATGGGCATGCCGTAGATCGGGCTCGACGGATCGTCGAGCGCACCCGGATTGACGATGTCGTTGGCGCCAATCACGAGCACGACGTCGGTGTCGGGAAATTCGTGATTGATCTCTTCCATCTCGAGCACGATGTCGTACGGCACTTTCGCTTCGGCGAGCAGGACATTCATGTGGCCGGGCAGACGGCCGGCGACCGGGTGAATCGCGAACCGGACGTTGGCGCCCTTGTCGCGCAGGATTTTCGTGACTTCGTACAACGGGTACTGCGCCTGCGCGACCGCCATGCCATAGCCTGGAACGACGATCACGGTCTTGGCATCTCGCAGCAGCTCCGCCGTGTCTTCCGCGGTAATCGACTTCACTTCACCCGCGGGCTGAGCGGCGGCGCCGGCCGCTGGCGCGGCGCCTTCGTCGGCGCCGAAGCCGCCGAGGATCACGCTGAGGAACGAGCGGTTCATCGCGTGACACATGATGTAGCTCAGGATCGCGCCGCTCGAACCGACCAGCGCGCCGGTGATGATCAGCAGGTCGTTCTCGAGCATGAAGCCGGCCGCGGCCGCCGCCCATCCCGAATACGAATTCAGCATCGACACGACCACCGGCATGTCCGCGCCGCCAATCGCCATCACCAGGTGGATGCCGAGCAGGCTCGCCACCGCGGTACAGGCCAGCAGCGGCCACAACGGCGCGAAGTAATCCCCGTGGTTGATGAAGAAGTAACCAAAGACGATACAGGCCAGCAGCATCACCAGGTTGAGGACGTGCCGGCCGGGCAGCAGCAGCGGCTTGCTGCCGATCAAGCCCTGCAACTTGCCATACGCGATCACCGAGCCCGTGAAGGTCACCGCGCCGACGAACACACCGACGAAGATCTCGGTTTCGTGGATGCGCGCCTCGATCCCGCCAAGCACTTGCGTGTGGTTGATGGCGGTCGCGATGCCGACCAGCACCGCCGCGGCCCCGACAAAGCTGTGGAGAATCGCGACCAGCTGCGGCATCGACGTCATCTCGACCCGCGCGGCGAGCGTCGCGCCGATCGCCCCGCCGATCAACAGCGCCGCGGTCAGGACCGCGTAGCTATCCACCCGGGGCCCGAACGCGGTGACGAGGACCGCAATCACCATCCCGAGCATGCCGAAGACATTGCCGCGGCGCGCCGACTCCTGCGCCGACAACCCGCCAAGGCTGAAGATGAAGAGGATCCCGGCGGCGAGATACGCGATGGTGACGAGGGTCTCAGGCATGCGCTAGCGGCGGAACATGCGCAGCATGCGCTGCGTGACGAGGAAGCCGCCGGCGATGTTGATCGTCGCCAGCAGAATCGCGGCGGCGCCGAGGAGCACGATTGGCGAGGTCGGCGGCCCGCTGACCTGCAGCATGCCGCCAATGACAATGATGCCGCTGATCGCGTTCGTGACGCTCATCAGCGGCGTGTGCAGCGCCGGCGTCACGTTCCACACCACCTGCCAGCCGACGATGCACGCCAGCGCGAAGACGGTGAGATGGGAGAGAAATGCCGGCGGCGCGATCGTACCGAACGCAATCAATGCCGCGGCGGCGACGATCGCGAAGACCGGCGCGGCGGCGCTGCGCTTTTTTTCGACCCTGACGGCCTGCGCCGCGGGCAGCTTCGGAGCCGCCTTCGGATCCGGCGGCAGTACGGCGGGTGGCCGCGCCGGAGGCGGCCACAGTAATTCGCCTTCGCGCAATACCAGCGCGCCGCGCACGACCTCGTCGGCGAGATCGAGATGGAAGTGGCTGGCGCCGCCGAGGTCGGCCAGCAGATGCGTCAGGTTGTTGCCGAACAGCAGGCTCGCGGTCGGCGCCAGGCGGCTCGGCAGATCGGTGTAGCCCAGGATGTGGACGCCGTAGCGATCGACGACTTGTCCGGGAACCGTCAGCGCGCAGTTGCCGCCGTTTTCCGCCGCGAGGTCGACGATCACCGACCCCTTCTTCATCGACTTGACCATCTCCTCAGTGATCAAGATCGGCGCGGGACGGTTCGGGATCAGCGCGGTGGTGATGATGATGTCGACGTCCTTCGCCTGCGCGGCGAACATCTCCATCTCCGCCTTGATGAACGCCGGGCTCATCTCCTTGGCGTAGCCGCCCGCACCCTCGCCGTCTTCTTCGACGTTGAGCTCGATGAACTCGGCGCCCATGCTCTTGACTTGCTCTTTGACGGTCGGACGGGTGTCGAAGGCGCGCACGATGGCGCCCATCCCGCGCGCGGCGCCGATCGCCGCAAGGCCGGCAACGCCCGCGCCAATCACCAGAATCTTCGCGGGAGGCACGCGCCCCGCCGCCGTCATCTGGCCGGTGAAAAAACGTCCGTAGAAGCTTGCCGCTTCGACGACGGCGCGATAGCCGGCAATGTTGGCCATCGAGGACAGCGCGTCCATTTTCTGAGCGCGCGTGATGCGGGGAATCTGGTCGATTGCAATCGCGGTCGCCTTGCGCGCCGCCAGCTTGTCGATGATCTCTTTGTTCTTGCCGGGGTACAGGAACGAGATGATCGTGCCGCCCTCGCGCAACAGCTCGGCCTCGTGCACGCCGAGCGACGGGTGCACGGACGGCGGCTGCACTTTGAGGACGATATCCCCGGTCTGCCAGATCGCCCGTGTATCACCGATGATTTCAGCCCCTGCCGCGGCGTAGTCATCGTCGCCAAACGACGCGCCCTCGCCGGCGCCGGTTTCGACGGCGACCGCAAAGCCCATCTTGATCAACCGCGCGACGTTCTCGGGGGTGACCGCAACCCGGCGTTCTCCAGGGCGGCATTCTTTCGGGACGGCGAGCTTCACTCGGAGGGAATTATATGCAGCTTTCAGCTTTCGGCGATCAGCTATCAGCTATCGGCGGTCAGCTATCAGCTATCGGCGGTCAGCTATCAGCCGGCCGTAGCTCAAGCGAGCTTCAACCGGAACTCGCGCTGTAGCATCAGCAGGTTGACGGTCATCTGCAGCAGCACGGCGAAAACGCCGAGGTACCAGATCCACGTCAGATGAAAGCCGGCCATTCGCGAGAGCATGATCGCGGGTATCACGCTGATCAGCAGCCGCAGCGCAGAGGTCACCAGCGACGGAATCGTATTGCCGAGCGCCTGAAACATGCTCGAGCTGACGAAGGTGATGCCCGAGGCGACGAACGTGAACGCGACGATGCGGAGGTACTCGACGCCGACGCCGATGACCTCGGGATCGTTCGTGAAGACGGCCATCATCGGCCGGGCCGCGGCAAACGCGCCAATCGCCGCGATCAGCATCGCACCAGCCGCCATCGCCGCCGCCGTCCTGAAGGCCGCGCGCACGCGGTCGCCCTTCTTCGCGGCAAAGTTCT